>LBJMR02800__coassemble_206_pt1 | contig 78573 bp, 77 predicted proteins | sample LBJMR02800__metabat2_high_PE_009 | metagenome-assembled genome bin LBJMR02800
TGTCTATTTTATTTTCCCTGTTGCACTTACAATGATAATCTGTCCAGCTCCCCCGAAGGGGGAGCCAAGCGTACCGCCGTCAAACCCGGCAAACGAGTGGTAAGGCGAAGCTGTGAGCAAGTTTGCCTTACCACCGCCTAGCCGACACCCACGGGCGTGCTCTTGGCTCCCCCTGTGGGGGAGCTGTCAGCGAAGCTGACTGAGAGGGCAACCGGCAGGCGCAGCGTAAATGGAGAGGGGTGCCGCCCTGCGCGCCTGAGATGAGAGTACATCCTCACCCAAAACCCCCTCCTCCCTTCCTGCAAATCTGTGCAAAAAGCCGAAAATCCGCCCGGGGGGCTTTCCCGTCTTTACAATCGGGGCGGGGTGTGTTACAATGCAAAGCGTTATCACTGCATCACTTTATCACAGCATAGTGATAGAGACGGGAAGTGCAGCGGACGGCAAGGAGGAGTTCAAGATGAGAAAGTGGAAAAAAGCAGTATCCCTGTTGCTGACGGGGGCAATGGCCCTGTCCTTTGCGGCCTGCGGCGGCACGGCGTCCAGCGCGTCCGGCGCATCCAGCGCGGCGGCGTCCGGCGCGGCCAGCGCATCCGGCGCGGCCGGTTCCAGCGAAGCGGAGAGCGCCGCGTCCGGCGAAGCGGCAGCATCCAGCGCGCCGGCGGACAGCGACCTGGCCTACGTCCAGGACAAGGGCACCCTGGTGGTGGGCATGACCGACTTTGCCCCCATGGACTACCGGGACGAAAACGGCGAGTGGATCGGCTTTGACGCCGACATGGCCAAAGCCTTTGCCGAGTACCTGGGGGTCGAGGTGGAGTTTTTGGAGATCAACTGGGACAACAAGCTGATGGAGCTGGACGCCAAAGGGGTGGACGCCATCTGGAACGGCATGACCATCACCGATGAGGTGACCAGCGGCGCGTCGGTGTCCGAGCCCTACTGCAACAACGGCCAGGTGGTGGTCCTGCCCGCCGGCAAGGCCGCCGATTACCAGGATGTGGAGAGCCTGTCCGGCCTGAACTTCGCGGTGGAGAACGGCTCGGCCGGCGCCGAACAGCTGGACGCTTTGGGCATCGCCTACGTGGCCAAGACCACCCAGGCCGACGCCCTGATGGAGGTGGCCAGCGGCGCGTCGGACGCCTGCGTCATCGACCTGCTGATGGCCGGCGCCATGATCGGCGAGGGCACCAGCTACCCCGACCTGACCTACACCGTCCAGCTCAACAGCGAGGAGTACGGCGTGGGCTTCCGCAAAGGGTCGGACCTGGTGGACGCCTTCAACACCTTCTGGCAGGAGGCCTACGACGACGGCACCGTGATGGAAGTGGCCACGACCTACGGCGTCCAGGAGTCCGTCATCGAGAAGTAAAACCGCGGGACCCGGCCCGGCGCGCCTTTCGCGTTGGGCCGGTCCCCCTGTGTGAGAGGAACCGTCTATGCTGCTGACCGTCACCCTGACCTTGCTGGAGGGCCTGGGCACCACCCTCAAGCTGTTTGCCCTGACCCTGCTGTTTGCGCTGCCCCTGGGGCTGGTGATCGCCCTGGGCGCCATGAGCCGCATCGCCCCCCTGCGCTGGCTGGTCAGCACGGTGGTGTGGGTGGTGCGGGGCACCCCCCTGATGATCCAGATCCTGATCCTGTTCTACGGGCCGGGCCTGCTGTTCGACCTGCCGCTGCTGCCCCGGTTCGGGGCGGCGCTGCTGTCCTTCGTCATCAACTACGCCTGCTATTTTTCCGAAATCTACCGCGGCGGCATCCAGTCCATCCCCCGCGGCCAGTACGAGGCCGGCGAGGTGCTGGGCATGACCCGGAGCCAAATCTTTTTCAAGGTCACCCTGCTGCAGGTGGTCAAGCGGATCGTGCCCCCCATGGGCAACGAGTTCATCACCCTGGTCAAGGACACCGCCCTGGTGCGGGTCATCTCGGTGTACGAGATCATCTGGATGGGCGAGTCCTACATCAAAAAAGGGATGATCTGGCCCCTGTTCTACACCGCCGTGTTCTACCTGGCGGTCAACGGCGTGCTGACGCTGCTGTTCCGCCAGGCCGAAAAGAAGCTGGACTATTTCCGCTGAGGAGGGCGAACCATGCCTGTTCTGCAAGTCAAAAACATCGAGAAGCACTTTGGCCCCACCCGCGTGCTGGAGGACATCAGCTTTGACCTGGAGCAGGGGCAGGCCCTGGCCATCATCGGGTCCTCGGGCAGCGGCAAGACCACCCTGCTGCGCTGCCTGAACTTCCTCGAGACCCCCGACCGGGGGCAGATCGTGGTCAACGGCGAGACCCTGTTCGACGCCGCCGACCCCGCCACCCAGCGGGAAGCGGAGGTGCGGCGCAAGCGGCTGCATTTCGGGCTGGTGTTCCAGTCCTTCAACCTGTTCCCCCAATACACCGCGCTGCAAAACGTCATGCTGGCCAAGCAGCTGCTGGCCCAGGAGCAGCCCGACTACAAGGCCCGCAAAAAAGAGCTGCACGCCGCCATCGAGGCCGAGGCCCGGCAGCTGCTGGGCCGGATGGGCCTGGCCGACCGCGCCAACCACTACCCCCACCAGCTTTCGGGCGGGCAGCAGCAGCGGGTGGCCATCGCCCGGGCGCTGGCCCTGCACCCGGACATCCTCTGCTTCGACGAGCCCACCAGCGCCCTGGACCCCGAGCTGACCGGCGAGGTGCTGAAGGTCATCCGCGCCCTGGCCGAGCAAAAGACCACCATGATGATCGTCACCCACGAGATGGCCTTTGCCCGCGACGTGGCCGACCAGGTCATCTTCATGGACGGCGGCGTCATCGTGGAGCAGGGCCCCGCCCGCCAGCTGATCGAGCGCCCCCGCCAGGAGCGCACCAAGCAGTTCCTGGCCCGCTACGCCCAGGAGCGCTGACCCGAACGGAAAATCATGGCCCCGCCCCAGCGTGTCGCAAAAGCGCCACGCTCCAGGGGGGACCCATTTCTGCCTGCTGCGCAGGTCAGAAATCCTTCCCCCCTGGTATCCCCCTTTTCGACAAAATGAAGCGCTGAACCGCGCACTCGGCCTTGCGGCCTCGCACACTCTCAGCGCTCCATTTCCCTGTATGTGTCCCGTCCATCCGCACATGTCGGCTGGACGGGACTTTTTCGACAGTCTGCGGCCTCGTTGGCGGGGCTTTTTGGATTGACAAAATATATATCACGGTATATACTATAAGCAGGAGGTGACCGGCATGGAGACGGCAAAAGTATTTGAGAACGGCAGGAGCCAGGCGGTCCGCCTGCCCAAGAAGTTCCGCTTCGACGTGGACGAAGTGGTGGTGCAGCAGCTGGGGGACGCGGTGATCCTGGTGCCGCGGGATTCGCTGTGGAAAACCTTCCTCGAAGGGCTGGACGGGTTTACCGCGGATATGTTCGAGGGCGGCAGGCAGCAGGGCCCCCAGCAGGAAAGGCAGACCCTATGACCTATATGCTGGACACCAACATCTGCATCTATGTGATGAAGAAAAAGCCGGAGGCGGCGCTCCGGCGCTTCCGGCAGGAGATGGACGGCGGCCTGTGCATCTCGTCCGTCACCCTGGCGGAGCTGGAGTTTGGGGTGCAAAACAGCTCCGACCCCATCCGCAACGGGCAGGCGCTGCTCCGCTTTCTGGCCCCGCTGAGCGTTTTGCCCTTTGGCCCCGCGGCGGCGTCCGAATATGGGGCGGTCCGGGCCTTCCTGCAAAAGAAGGGCACGCCGATCGGCCCGCTGGATATGCTGATCGCGGCCCACGCCCGCGCCGAGGGCCTGACCCTGGTGACCAACAACACCGGCGAGTTTGCCCGCGTGCCGGAGCTGGAGCTGGAAAACTGGGCGGAATAAACCAGGAGCCCCGCTGCAAGGCGGGGCATTTTGCCGCACGCAACAAAAAAGCCCTGTCCGTCTGGACAAGGCTCTTTTTGCGTTGTGTTTGCGCCGGCCGGTGCAGCCGCAGGCTTCAGAACAGGTCGCTGTGGGTCCCTGTGCGGATCAGCTTCAGGATCAGCGTTTCGCGCGCCACCTGATAGATCAGCAGCCAGTCCGGCTGGATATGGCATTCCCGCATATGCTTGTAATTCCGGGAGTTGGTGAGGGCGTGGTCGCGGCAGGACGCCGGCAAGGGCTGCTCGGCGCACAGGAGCGCCACCACTTGCTCCAGCTTGCGGGGGTCGCAGCCGCGCCGGACGGCCGCTTTATAGTCGCGCTTGAACTGGCCTGTAAATTCCGGCTTAAGCATTCAGGGCCTCCATCAGGTCGGATACGCTGTCAAAGGGGCCGTAGACGTCGTCGTCCTTTTCGGCGGCGTCCATCGCCGCGTAGGTGACCGCGTTCGGCTCGTCCAGGCGCACCTCAAAAGGCAGGCCATGGCAGCGCAGGGCCTGCCGGTAGAAAATGCCTGTGGCCGTGCTCAGGTCCATCCCGAGCGCGTTGAACAGCTCGGATGCCTGGCGCTTCAGCTCAGGCTCGATGCGCAGGGTCATGTTTCCTTTGGTTGCCATAGGGGTACGCTCCTTTCTCCGTGTTTACCTCTATTATATGCGCCGTTTGTGAATAAATCAAGTGCGATGCAAATAAAATCTTCCGCAAAGCGGCTGTACACGCAGCAAAAAAGCCCTGTCCGTCTGGACAAGGCTTCTGGTTGGGGATGAGAGAATCGAACTCCCACAAGTAGAGTCAGAGTCTACCGCACTACCACTATGCAAATCCCCATCGGATTCGGTTTTGTGTCCGGCGCGCTGCCGACGGTGATTATTATACTCAGGTTTGGGGCGGTTGTCAACCCCCAAAATCAAAATTTGGGCCAAAAAGGCAAAAAAGGCCGCCGCAGGGCGAAGCTGCGCGCAAAAATGCGCCCCCTGCCGCGCGCCGCAAGACATATTTTGCACGCCGCGGGGCATACAATCAGAAGAAAAGAGGCAAAGGAGGCCCCGCACATGTCCGAAACTCGCCCGCGCAAGACCATCCTCTCCCGCCGTGTGGCGCGGGATATGGAGCACGAACGCTACCACCCCGAGCTGGAGCAGGAGATCAAAGAGTGCCTGTACTGCCTGGAGTGCAACGCCCGGATGTTCGACCTGGAGGTGGACCCCGACCTGGTGGAGCAGCGCATCTACGAGCGGCAGGCCCTGCTGTGCCGCTACCGCTACCTGCTGCAGCGGGCCCGGGAGCTGGGGCTGCACACCATTTTGACGGGGCTGCCCGCTTTCCCCGAGGCGGGGCGGGGCGGCACTTGACAGCGGGGCCAAACCGTGTTATCATACTTGCAAGATACGCTGGCTCTTTCAGGGCCTAGTCCATAGAATAGAGAGGTACATACCATGGAGAGAATCAAGACCATTGCGACCCGCGACCTGACCAAGAGCGTCCAGACCGGCGGCTGCGGCGAGTGCCAGACCTCCTGCCAGTCTGCCTGCAAGACTTCCTGCGGCGTGGCAAACCAGAAGTGCGAGAACAGCAACAAGTAAGCAGCGACCCCCCACTTGATGCCGCCTTTGCCGGGCGGCATTTTTTTGTGTTTCACGGAGGATGACACATGGTACACCAGTATAAACTCAACGGGTACAACATCGTGCTTGACACCTGCAGCGGCTCGGTCCACCTGGTGGACGACGTGGCCTACGACGCCATCGCCCTGTATCCCGACCTGCCCCGGCAGGCCATCGCGGCCCGGCTGCTGCAAAAGTATGCCGGCCGCCCCGGCGTCACCGCCGCCGACCTGGAGCAGTGCCTGGACGACATCGGCGCCCTGAAGGCCGCCGGCAAGCTGTGGAGCCCCGACGTCTACGAGGGCATGGCCTTCGACTTCAAAAACCGCAGCAACGTCGTCAAGGCCCTGTGCCTGCACGTGGCCCACACCTGCAACCTGAACTGCTCGTACTGCTTTGCGGCCCAGGGCCGCTACCAGGGCGAGCGGGCCCTCATGAGCCTGGAAGTGGGCAAGCGGGCCATGGAGTTTTTGATCGAGCACTCGGGCGCCCGCCGCAACCTGGAAGTGGACTTTTTCGGCGGCGAGCCCCTGATGAACTGGCAGATGGTCAAGGACCTGGTGGCCTACTGCCGCGGCCGCGAAAAGGAGACGGGCAAGAACTTCCGCTTTACCCTGACCACCAACGGCATGCTGATCGACGACGACGTGATCGACTTCTGCAACAAAGAGATGAGCAATGTGGTCCTCAGCCTGGACGGCCGCAAGGAGGTCCACGACCGGCTGCGGGTGGACTACGCCGGCCGCGGCAGCTACGATACCATCGTGCCCAAGTTCCAGAAGCTGGTCCAGGCCCGCGGCGGCAAAAACTACTACATCCGCGGCACCTACACCCACGCCAACACCGACTTCACCAACGATATTTTCCACATGGCGGACCTGGGCTTCACCGAGCTGAGCATGGAGCCGGTGGTCTCCAAGCCCGGCGACCCCTGCGCCCTGACCCGGGAGGACCTGCCCGTCCTGCTGGAGCAGTACGAGGTCCTGGCCAAAGAGATGCTCAAGCGGGAGCGGGAGGGCCGCGGCTTCACCTTCTACCATTATATGATCGACCTCACCGGCGGCCCCTGCATCTACAAGCGGATCGCCGGCTGCGGCTCGGGCACCGAGTACATGGCCGTGACCCCCTGGGGCGACCTGTACCCCTGCCACCAGTTCGTGGGCGACCCCAAGTACCTGCTGGGCGACATCTGGAAGGGCGTCACCAACACCGCCGCCCAGGACGAGTTCCGCCACTGCAACGCCTACGCCCGGCCCGAGTGCCGGGACTGCTGGGCCAAGCTGTACTGCTCGGGCGGGTGCGCGGCCAACTCCTACCACGCCACCGGCTCGATCCAGGGCGTGTACGAGTACGCCTGCGAGCTGTTCAAAAAGCGGATCGAGTGCGCCATCATGATCAAGGTGGCCGAGCAGCAGGACCTGGCCGCCCAGGGCGTGGAGGTGCCGCTGGAGATCGGCGGGACCTGCACCGCCTGCGCCGGCGGCGAGGGCTGCGCGGAGACGGTCTGAATGAGCGCCGCACCCATCGCTGATTTTGTCAGAGAGTACGCCGCGTCGGATGTCTCCCGGCTGCACATGCCGGGGCACAAGGGCCGGGGCCCCCTGGGCTGCGAGGCCCTGGACCTGACCGAGATCGCCGGTGCGGACGAGCTGTACGCCCCACAGGGCGTCATCGCGGCCAGCGAGGCCGCCGCCGCCCGGCTGTTCGGCACAGCGGCCACCTATTACGGGGCCGAGGGCTCGTCCCAGTGCATCCGTGCCATGCTGTTCCTGGCGCTGCAGGCGGCCCCCCCGGGGCCGGGCCGGCCGGTGCTGCTGGCGGCCCGCAACGCCCACAAGGCCCTGCTCTACGCCGCGGCGCTGCTGGATTTCGACATCGCGTGGGTCTGGCCCGGGCCCCAGGCAGGGGACAGCCTCTGCGCCTGCCCGGTGGACCCTGCCCGCCTGGCGGCGGCCCTCGACCGCCTGGCCCGGGAGGGGCGGCGGCCCTTTGCCGTCTACCTGACCAGCCCCGACTACCTGGGCGGCGTCCAGGACATCGGGCCCCTGGCCGCCCTGTGCCGCCGGCGGGGCGTCCCCCTGCTGGTGGACAACGCCCACGGGGCCTACCTGCGCTTTCTGCCCGGGGGCAGCCGCCACCCCATCGACCTGGGGGCCGACCTGTGCTGCGACTCGGCCCACAAGACCCTCCCGGTGCTGACCGGCGGGGCCTACCTCCACGTGGGCCGCGGGCTGCTGGCCCCTGCCCCCGAGGCGGTGCGGGGGGCCATGTGCCTGTTCGGCTCCACCAGCCCCTCTTACCTGATTTTGCAATCCCTGGACCTGTGCGCCGCGGCCCTGGCGGGGGACTGGCCCGCCCGCCTGGCGGCCTGCATCGGGGAGGTCGAGGCGCTGAAACGGGACCTGACCGCCCTGTGCCCCGGCCTGGTCCGCCCCTCCGAGCCCCTGAAGGTGGTGCTGGACGGCGGGGCCCTGGGCTGCACCGGCCAGGCCCTGGCGGACGTCCTCCGGGCCTGCAAGGTGGAGTGCGAATACGCCGGCCGCCAGTACGTGGTCCTGATGTTCGCCCCGGACAACCTGCCCCGGGACTACGGCCGGGTGCGGCAGGCCGCGGCGGAAGCCCTCCGCCGCCGGGCCCCCGGGGCCGCCCTGCCCGCCCTGCCCGCCGGCATCTGGGCCCGGCTGGCCGCCGAGGCCGCCCCGCGCCGCACCATCCGGCAGGCGGTGTTCGCCCGGCAGGAGCTGGTCGCCGCCGGGCAGGCGCTGGGCCGGGTCTGCGCCCTGCCCACCGTGGCCTGCCCCCCGGCCATCCCCATCGCCGTCAGCGGCGAGGCGATCGGCCCGGCGGCGGTGGAACTGTTCCGCCTGTACGGGGTGGAGCAGGTGGCGGTCCTGACGGAGTAAGCAAGAACACCCGGCCCGCCGGGCCCATCCGGCCGGGCCGGGTGTTTTTTTGCCTGCCCCGGCCGCCGGTTGACAAGGCGGCGGGGTTCTGGTATAATCGGAGAAACATTTTACCCAAATGTTAAATATTGGCGGCGGCACGGGGAGGCGCTTTTACCATGCTGAACATCCAGCATCTGACCAAAGCCTACGGCGGCAAAAAGGCGGTGGACGACTTGTCCCTGCACATCCGGCCGGGGGAGATCTACGGGTTTATCGGGCACAACGGGGCGGGCAAGACCACCACCCTGAAAAGCTGCTGCGGCATTTTGCAGTTCGACGAGGGGGACATCCTGGTGGACGGGGTGTCCATCCGGCAGGACCCCCTGGCCTGCAAGCGCCGGCTGGCCTACATCCCGGACAACCCCGACCTGTACGAGTACATGACCGGCATCCAGTACCTGGACTTTGTCGCGGATGTGTTCGGGGTGACGGCGGCGGACCGGGCCGGGCGCATCCGCCGCTACGGCGACGCCTTTGGCCTGACGGAGGACCTGGCCCAGCCGGTCAGCGCCTATTCCCACGGGATGAAGCAGAAGCTGGCCATCCTGTCGGCGCTGGTCCACGCGCCCCGGCTGCTGCTGATGGACGAGCCCTTCGTGGGGCTGGACCCCAGGGCGTCCCATCAGCTCAAGGTGCTGATGCGGCAGTTTTGCGGCGAGGGCGGGGCCATCTTTTTCTCCACCCACGTGCTGGAAGTGGCCGAGAAGCTCTGCGACAAGGTGGCCATCATCCGCGCCGGGCGCCTGGTCCGGGCGGGCACCATGGAGCAGGTCAAGGGCGACGACAGCCTGGAAGAAGTGTTCCTGGAGCTGGAAAGGGAGAAGGAAGGCTGATCTCTGCGCCGCGTGCAAATGGCGGGGAGCCGGACCGTCCCCCCTGCGTAAAGGAAGGGCAAGGGGACGGCGCTGCAGGGGAGGCCCCGCGCCGCGTGCAAATGGCGGGGAGCCGGACCGTCCCCTCTGCGTAAGGGAAGAGCGATGGGACGGCGCTGGAGGGGAACCACAGACCCCTCAGCGACGGGTCAACGGATAAGGAGGGGTACCATGCTGACCGTCCTATTGAAAAAGCAATGGCTCGAGATGACGGCGTCTTTGCGGCGCAGCAGCGTGACGGGCCGGGTGCGCACCGGGTGGAAGGCGGCGGCCTTCCTGGTGCTGGCGGCCTGCGTGGTGCTGCTGGTGATGGGCAGCGTGGGGGCGCTGGCCGCCCTGATCTGCCAGCCTTTGAGCGACGCCGGGCTGGACTGGCTGTATTTTGCCCTGATGGGGGCCGGGGCGCTGCTGGCGGGGGTGCTGGGCGGCGGCTTTACCGCCTACGGTATCCTGTACTGCGCCCGGGACAACGAGCAGCTGCTGGCCCTGCCCATCCCGCCGGGGCTGATCCTGGCGGCGCGGATGGCCTCGGTCTGGCTGCTGGGCGCGGGGTACCTGGCGGTGATCCTGCTGCCGGCGTATGCCGTCTACGTTGCGCTGGGGGCGCACCCGGCGGCGGCCGCCCTGGCCCTGCTGCCGGTGACGGCCCTGCTGGCCTGCCTGACCCTGGCCGGCTCCTGCCTGGTGGGCTGGCTGGCGGCGGTGGCGGGCAGCCGTATCACCCGGTATAAGGCCGTCCTCAGTTTGTTTTACGCGGCGCTGATCCTGGTGCTTGCCTTCGGCTCGCAGTTTGCGGTGGGCAAGGGCATGCTCTGGCTGATGACCCATCTGGACCAGGCCGCCTCGGGCCTGCGGGCCGACGCGCAGGCCCTGTACCTGCTGGGCCGGGCTTCGCTGGGGGACCTGCCCGCCCTGGGCATCCTGGCGGCGGTGTCGCTGGGTGCGGCGGGTGCGGCCTGGCTGGCGCTGCGCCGCAGCTATTTGCGGATCATGACCACCCGCCGGGGCGGGCCCCGGGCCGTCTATCAGGAAAAACCGGCCCGCGCCCACAGCGTCCGCGCCGCGCTGCTGGCCCGGGAGCTGCGCCGCCTGGCCGGCTGCACCAGCTATATGGTCAACGGGCTGCTGGGCAGTTTGCTGCTGGCGGCGGCCGCCGTGGCTGCGGTGTGGAAGGCCGGGCTGCTGCGGGGGGCGCTGGCCCTGCTGCCCGGCCCCGCCGCCCTGGGCCCGGCGCTGGCCTGCGTGTCGGTCTGCTCGCTGGCGTCCATGAACCTGCTCACCCCGCCCTCGGTCTCGCTGGAAGGCGGGACCCTCTGGCTGATCCGGTCCCTGCCGGTGAGCCCCTGGCAGGCGCTGCGGGCCAAGCTGGACCTGCACATGGCCCTGACGCTGCCCCCCGCCCTGGCGGCGGCGGTCTGCCTGCTGTGGGCCGTGGGCAGCGGGCCGGCGGGCGCGCTGCTCACCCTCGCGGCGGTGTGGCTGTACACCCTGCTGAGCGGGGCGCTGGGCCTTGTGCTGGGGCTCAAGCTGCCCAACCTGCACTGGACCAGCGAGACGGCTGCCGTCAAGCAGAGCGCGGCCCCGGTGCTCGCCCTGTTTGCCAACTGGGCGGTTTTGGCCCTGCTGGCCGGGCTGTGGTGGCTGGCCCGGGCGCCGCTGGGGGCCCTGGGCGGCCTGGCCGCCTGCTGCGCGGTGCTGGCCGCCTTCTGCGCCGGGACGCTGGCCTGGCTGCGCCGGGGCGGCGCCCGCGCCTGGCAGCGGCTGTAAAATACGTGTCCCGTCCATCCGCGCCTGGCGGCTGGGCGGGACTTTTTGGAATGTGCAGGAATGTGCGAAGAATCTGCAAAGAAATGGTAAACTGCCTTGCGGCCTGTGCCAAAACCTGCTACAATACAAGCAGAACGCTTTCCGAAAAATAGAAAAACATCTTTTTTCCTGCAAAAAATCCGGCCTCTGGTTCGTTATAAGGACAGAGACTTTTTTTGATACAGAGCCCTGTGACGGAGGTGCTTGAGATGAAGATACTGCTGACCACCGACTGGTGGACGCCTGCGGTCAACGGCGTCGTCCGGTCGGTGACCCTGCTGCGGCGTGAGCTCCTGGCCCTGGGCCACGACGTCAAGGTGCTGACCCTCTCGCCGGACAGCCACTCGTACGAGCGAGACGGCGTGATCTACCTGGGCAGCCTGAGCGCCGACCGGGTGTACCCCGGGGCGCGGGTCCGCTTTGCCGCATGGAACCGCTGGATGCGGGCCCTGACCGACTGGCGGCCCGACGTGATCCACTCGCAGTGCGAGTTCTCGACCTTTCTGCCGGCGTGGCAGCTGGCCCGGCGGTGCAACTGCCCCCTGGTGCACACCTACCACACCGCCTACGAAGATTACACCCGCTACCTGATCCCCAGCGAGCGCTGCGGCCATGTGGCGGTCAAAGAGCTGACCAAGCTGTTCTCGGGCCGGTGCGACGCCATCCTGGCCCCCACCGGCAAGGTGGCCGCCATGCTGGACCAGTACGGGGTCAGCTGCCCGGTGTACACGGTGCCCACCGGCATCGACCTGGAGGCTTTCCGCCCCATCCCCCCGGAGGACAAGCCGGCCCTGCGCCGCGCCCTGGGCCTGCCGGAAGGGGAGCAGACCATCCTGGTCTCGGTGGGGCGCCTGGCCGCCGAAAAAAACCACGGCGAGCTGCTCCGCCTGCTGGCCAAAGAGCCGGCGGGCCAACGGCCCCTGCTGCTGTTCGTGGGGGACGGCCCGGTCCGCGCCCAGCTGGAGCAGCAGGCCGCCGACCTGGGCCTGGTGGACCGGGTGATGTTTGCCGGCATGGTGCCCCCCACCGAGGTGGTGCGGTACTACCAGGCGGGGGACGCCTTTGTCTGCGCCTCCCAGAGCGAGACCCAGGGCCTGACCTACTTTGAGGCGCTGGCCTGCGGGCTGCCCACCATCGTCCGGGCGGACCCCTGCCTGGAGGGCGTGGTGGAAAACGGCGTCAACGGCTGGCAGTGGAAGGACGCCGCCGGCTTCCATGAGGCGCTGGCCGCCTTCTGCGCCGGGGGCGCGGTGCGGGCTGCGCTGCGCGCCGGCGCCCTTGCCACCGCCGAGCGGTACTCGGCCGCCCGGTTTGCCTCCCAGGCGCTGGAGGTCTACGACGCCGTCCTGGACCGGCGCAGCCGGGTGCCCGGGGGGCTGCCCGCCAGTGTGCCGGCCGCGGCCTCGGGGGTGGGCTTCTTCCTGTGCCTGTGGCTGGGGGTGTGGGCCTGGCAAAAGGGCCTGCTCACCGACCTGGCCGCCCTGCAGGCCTGGGTGGCCGGCCTGGGGCCCTGGGCGGCGGCGGCCTTCGTCGCCTTCCAGGCGGTGCAGGTGGTGGTGCCCATCCTGCCCGGCGGGCTGGGCTGCCTGGCCGGGGTGATCCTGTTCGGCCCGTGGTACGGCTTTGCCTACAACTACATCGGGATCTGCGCCGGGTCGCTGGCGGCTTTCGGGGTGGCCCGCTACTGCGGCCGCCCCCTGCTGGAGCGGATGTTCCCCCGCAAGCTGCTGCTGAAATACGACCGCTGGCTGGGCCGGAAGAGCTTTACCAAATGGTTTGCGCTGGCCATCTTTTTCCCGGTGGCGCCGGACGACTTTTTGTGCTACCTGGCGGGGACCACCTCCATGAACTGGGGGCAGTTCACCTTTATCATCCTGACCTGCAAGCCCTTTGCCATCGCGGCCTACAGCACCGGCCTGACGGTGGCCATGAACACGGTGCTGCGTTTGCTGTGACCATTCGGGAGGCGCGAGAGATATGTCTGTCTGCATTTACCGGGGCGGCTACAACACGGTGCGCAAAAGCGGGGTGGGCAAGGCGCTGGAACACCAGGCCGCCGCCCTGAAAAGCGCGGGCCTGCCCCTGATCGACCAGATCCCGCCGGCCGGCCCCGGGGCCAAAGAGTGCGTCGTCCACCTGAACACCGTCCTGCCCAGCGCCCCGCTGGCGGCGGCCCGGGCCCACGCCCGGGGGTGCAAGGTGGTGTACTACGGCCACTCCACCATGGAGGATTTCCGCAACAGCTTTTTCGGCTCCAACCTGCTGGCCCCCCTGTTCAAGCGGTGGCTGATCTTCTGCTACCGGCAGGGGGATGTGGTCATCACGCCCAGCGTCTACTCCCGGCGCATCCTGATGGGGTACAAGATCGGCAAGCCCATCTACACCCTCTCCAACGGGATCGACACCGGGTTCTTCCACCCGGACCCGGCCCGCGGGGCCCGCTTCCGGGAGCGGTACGGCCTGGCCGAAGGCCAGAAGTGCGTCATCTCGGTGGGGCACTGGATGGTGCGCAAGGGCCTGCCCGACTTTGTGGAGCTGGCCCGCCGGATGCCGGAGGTGCGCTTTATCTGGTTTGGCCAGACCGACCAGGCCCTGCTCGCCGAGGAGATCCGCCGCGCCATGGAGGCGGCCCCCGGCAACGTCCTGTTCGCGGGCTTTGTGGGGGCGGAGGACCTCTGCGACGCCTACTGCGGGGCGGACGCCTTCGCCTTTTTGAGCCATGAGGAGACCGAGGGCATCGTGGTGCTGGAGGCGCTGGCCTGCGGCATCCCCACCATCGTGCGGGACATCCCGGTCTACGCCAACTGGCTGGAGGACGGCAAGTCGGTCTACAAGGCCGCCACCGTGGACCAGTTCGAGGCCCGGCTGCGGGATATGCTCTGCGGCCACCTGCCCAGCCTGAAAGAGGGCGGGATGGCGGTGGCCGAGGCCCGCAGCCTGGGGCAGATCGGCCAGGCGCTTTGCCGCATCTACGCTTCGGGCGGCTTTCTGGACGCGGCCATGACCGCCCCCGCCACCGATACACACACCGCCCGCAAACGGGCATAAAACCTTTCTATATCCCATAGAGTAGCGATATGAACCTGCTTTTTTCGATCAACCGCAAATTCATCCCCCTGTGGGAGCAGTGCATGGCCACCATCCTGCGCCACGGCGGGGCCGCGCACTACGACCTCTACGTCCTGCACTCCGACCTGACGGGGGAGGACGGGGCCCGGATGCAGGCGGCCCTGCGCCCCCAGGACAGCTGCACCCTGGTCCCGGTGCCGGAGGGCCTGTTTGAGGGCTTCCCCGAGACGGGGCGCTACCCCGTCCAGATCTATTACCGGCTGGCGGCGCCTTTGCTGCTGCCCGAGGCGCTGAACCGCATCCTCTACCTGGATGTGGACACGGTGGTCCTCAACAGTCTGGAGCCCCTGTACACCTCCGACTTCGCGGGGGCGGCCTTTATGGCGTGCAGCCACACCGACCGCTTCCTGAACAAGTTCAACCAGGCCCGCCTGGGCCTGGAGGACGGGGTGCGCTACCTCAACTCGGGGGTGCTGATGATGGACCTGGCCCTGCTGCGCCGGACCCTGCGCCTGGAGGACATCCGGGACTACGCCGAACGGTACAAAAACAGGCTGATCCTGCCCGACCAGGACATCCTCACCGGCCTGTTCGGCGACAAGGCCCTGGTGCTGGACAGCCGGATCTACAACATGACCGACCGGCTGTACGTCCGGTGCAGCGCCCTGTCCTCCGAGCGGCTGAGCCTGGACTGGGTGCGCCAGAACACGGTGGTGGTCCACTATCTGGGCAAGCCCAAGCCCTGGCAGAAGAACTACATCGGCCCTCTGGGCGTGTTCTACCAGGAAGAGCTGGCCCTGACCCGCGCCGCAGCCGAAGAAGCCTGAACCACAACGCGAAACAGCCCCTGCCCGCTGACGGGCAGAGGCTGCCAGACTGTCAAAAAAGTCCCGACCGGACGACATGCGCGTACGGTCGGGACACATACAGGGAAATTTGGCGCTGAGAGTGTGCGAGCCGCCTTGCGGCGAGTGCGCGGTTCAGCGCCAAATTTTGTCCCCAGGGGGATACCAGGGGGAAGGAATTTCTGTCCCGCGTATGCGGGCAGAAATGGGTCCCCCCTGGAGCGTGGCGCTTTTGCGACACGCTGACAGCCCCTGCCCGCTGACGGGCAGAGGCTGCTTTTTTATGGGAAGTCCGGTCTTACTCGATGCCGGTCACCTTGTAGTCTTTGGCTTCCACGGCCTGGGTCAGGACGTCGTCGGCCACGCCGGCGTTCAGGGTGACGACGGCGGTGCCGGCGGTGTGGCTGACCTGCGCCGCGTCCACCTGGGGCAGGGCCTCCAGGGCTTTCTTGACGGTGGCCTCGCAGTGGCCGCACATCATGCCTTCGATCTTGATGGTCTTTTTCATAGCAGTTACCTCCGTTTGGTTGACGATGGGGCAGGCCGCCGGCGCCGGCGCGGGCGCGGGGGGCAGCTCGACGGGCCGGATGGCCTTATCTTTGGCAGCGCTGTGCAGCTGGAACAGGTTCAGCCGCAGGGCGTTGGACACCACGCAGAAGCTGGACAGGCTCATGGCCGCCGCGCCGAACATGGGGTTCAGCGTCAGGCCCAGGGGGATCAGCAGGCCGGCCGCCAGGGGGATGCCGATGACGTTGTAGATGAACGCCCAGAACAGGTTTTCGTGGATGTTGCGCAGGGTGGCGCGGGACAGGCGGATGGCCGCGGGCACGTCGGACAGGCGGCTGTTCATCAGGACCACGTCGGCGGCGTCGATGGCCACGTCGGTGCCGGCCCCGATGGCGATGCCGGTGTCGGCGCGGGTCAGGGCGGGGGCGTCGTTGATGCCGTCGCCCACCATGGCCACCTTGCCCTTTTCGCTCAGGGCGCGGATCACGCTCTCCTTGCCGTCGGGCAGCACCCCGGCGATCACCTGGTCCACGCCCGCCTGCCGGCCGATGGCCTCGGCGGTGCGCTGGTTGTCGCCGGTCAGCATCACCACCCGGATGCCCATGGCCTGCAGCTGGCGGATGGCGTCGGGGCTGTCCTCCTTGATGGTGTCGGCCACCGCGATGACCCCCAGCAGCCGGCCCTCCCCGCCAAAAAAGAGGGGGGTCTTGCCCTGTTCGGCCAGCGCCTGGGCCTGCCCGGCCAGGGCGGCGGGGACGGGTGCCTGGGTCTGGATGAAGCTGAAACTGCCGGCATAGACGCTGCGGCCGGCCAGCCTGGCGGTCAGGCCGTTGCCGGGCAGGGCGGCAAAGTCGGTCACCTCAGGGGGGTCCAGCTGGCGGGCGGCGGCGTAAGCCAGCACCGCCCGGGCCAGGGGATGCTCGCTCTTTTGCTCCAGGGCGGCGGCCAGGGTCAGCAGCTCGCCCTCGGTGACCCCCTCCGCCGGCAGCAGGTCGGTGACTTCCGGCTCGCCCCGGGTGATGGTGCCGGTCTTGTCCAGGGCCACGATCTGGGTGCGGCCGGCCGCCTCGAGGGAGGCCGCCGTCTTGAACAGGATGCCGTTTTTGGCCCCCAGCCCGTTGCCCACCATGATGGCCACCGGGGTGGCCAGGCCCAGGGCGCAGGGGCAGCTGATGACCAGCACCGAGATGCCCCGGGCCAGGGCGAAGGCCAGGTCCCGGCCCAGCAGCAGCCAGGCCGCCGTGGTGACCACCGCGATGGCGATGACCGCGGGGACGAACACCCCCGACACCCGGTCGGCGATCTTGGCGATGGGGGCCTTGGTGGCGGCGGCGTCGCTGACCATCCGGATGATCTGGGACAGGGTGGTGTCCTCGCCCACGCGGGTGGCCTCACAGCGCAAAAAGCCCGACTGGTTGACGGTGGCGGCCGAGACGGCGTCCCCGGGGGCCTTGTCCACCGGGATGCTCTCGCCGGTCAGGGCGCTCTCGTTGACGGCGCTGGCGCCTTCCAGCACCAGGCCGTCCACCGGGATGTTCTCGCCGGGCCGCACCACGAACTGGTCGCCCCGGCGCACCTGCCCGATGGGGACGGTGACCTCGCTGCCATCCCGCAGCAGGGTGGCGGTCTGGGGGGCCAGCTTCATCAGGCTTTTCAGGGCGTCGGTGGTCCGGCCCTTGGAGCGGGCCTCCAGCATCTTGCCCACCGTGATGAGGGTGAGGATCATGGCGGCCGACTCGAAGTACAGCTCCATCATGTACTCCATCACCCGGGCGCCGTCCCCGTGCAGCTGGGCGTCGGTCATGACAAAGACGGCGTAGGTGCTCCACACAAAGGACGCCGAGGACCCCAGGGCCACCAGGGTGTCCATGTTGGGCGCGCCGTGGGCCAGGCTCTTGAAGCCGCTGACGAAGAACTTCTGGTTGATGACCATGACGGCGACGGCCAGCAGCATCTGGACCAGGGCCACCGCCACATGGTTGCCCTCGAACCAGGCGGGCAGGGGCCAGCCCCACATCATATGCCCCATCGAGAAGTACATCAGCACCAGCAGAAAGCCCAGGGAGGCGATCAGCCGCCGCTTGAGCCGGGGCGTTTCGTGGTCGGCCAGGGCGTCCAGGGCCGCGCCGGCGTCGGAGGCGGGGGCGGCCCCGGCGGCCTGTTTGGGGCTGGCGCCGTAGCCGGCTTCCTCCACCGCCCGGACGATCGCGTCGGGGCTGGCGGTGCCCTCCACCCCCATGGAGTTGGTCAGCAGGCTGACCGAGCAGGCTGTCACCCCCGGCACCTTGCTGACCGCTTTTTCCACCCGGGCGCTGCAGGCCGCGCAGCTCATCCCGGTCACGTTGTATTGTTCCATCGTTTCCTCCTTGCGGGCGGGGTCACTTCATCAGCCGCTGGATCACCCGCACCAGCTCGTCCACGGCCTCGTAGCGGCCGGCCTCCAGGTCGTCCACCACGCAGGTGCGGATGTGCTGGCCCAGCAGCTCCTTGCAGAAGCTGTCCAGGGCCTTGCTCACCGCCGACGCCTGAAACAGGATGTCCGGGCAGTAGGCGTCCCGCTCCACCATGCCCCGGATGCCCCGGACCTGGCCCTCCACCCGGTTGAGCCGGTTGATGAGATCCTGGTATTCTTCGGGGCTGCGGTGGCGGGTGCGGGGGGTGCCGTGGCCGGTGGTGGCGGGGTAGCCTGCGGCGGCCTCGTCGGGCTGCTGCAGGGCGGTATCGGGAAGTTTGGTTTCGTTTTCCATAGTATGGACCTCTCTTTCGTATTCATGCGCACCAAAGGAGGCCGCCCGTGGCGCGCCGGCGGCGTGCAGCCCGCCCGGCACACCCGTAGGGGGTACCTGTGCCTGTATTATAGCACGGTTTGCCCCCTAAAACAAGAGGGAAAAGATACCGATACCCCCTATCCGTGTGAAAAAACAGTGAAACCAGCGTGTCGCAAAAGCGACCCGCTCCAGGGGGAACCCATTTCTGCCCGCGTGCGCGGGACAGAAATTCCTTCCCCCTGGTATCCCCCTGGGGACAAAATTTAACGCCGAACCGCGCACTCGGCCTTATGGCCTCGCACACTCTCGGCGCTAAATTTCCCTGTAGGTGTCCCATCCATCCGCACATGTCGGCTGGATGGGACTTTTTTGATCGTACAAAAACGCCCTGCCCGGGCGGCAGGCGCACACAGGCAGGGTAAAAAATCAGGCTTGATAAAACTGCTCCATGAAGGCGATGTCGGAGGCGGCGCGGGCGGGCACGGCCTCCTCCCGCAGGACGGGCAGGCGGGTCTGGGGCAGCTGCCGCAGCATGGCGAAGCCCCCGGCGTAGTCGATGGCGGAGTCCTCCAGGCTGGTGGAGTAGTGGCTGCCGTCGGGGCGGAAAGCCTGGCCCTTGAAGTGGACGGCGCAGATCTTGTCGCCGTACCAGCTGCCCACCTTGTCCCAGATGCGGCGCTGGGCGTCCAGGGAGGCGTTCTCGGCCCCGATGTAGTTGGCCAGGTCGCAGATCACCCGCAGGTTGGGGCTGGCGATGGTGTCCAGCACCATTTTGGTGGCCTCGGGGGTGTTCATGGCGTGGTGGTAGACGCACTCGATGCCAAACAGCACCCCCGCCTCCTCGCAGGCGGGCATGATCTCGCCCAGGCTGCGCAGCAGCGATTCCAGGGCGTCCTTGCGGCTGGCGCCGGGCTGCTTGGCCATGGGGGTGGTCTCGCTGCCCATGCACCCGGCGGCCAGCAGCCTGGCGTTGCCGATCTGGCCCAGCACCTTGGCCGCCTCGGCCTTGCGCCTGGCCTCGTCCACAAAGCTCAGCTCCACGTAGGTGCCGTAGACGGCGATCTGCACGCCGGTGCGGGCGGCGGCCTCCCGGGTGGCCTCCACCAGCGGGGGGGTCACGTCGGCGTAGCTCTGGACCCCTTCCACCGCTTTGGTGTAGGCCAGCTGGGTGCAGGCAAAGCCGGCCTGCCCGATGGCGGACAGCAGGTCGAGGGGGGTGTGGCGGCCAAAATCATGGCCCCGGGCTCCGGTGATGAATGCGGGCATGGCAGGTTACCTCCTCAGCTGAACAGACGGTTGGTGAACACATCGAAGGCGCGGGCCCACCAGCGCCACTCGTGGGTGACGTCCTGGCCCCAGACTTCGGTGGCGGCGGGGATGCCGGCTGCCTTGAGGGCGGCGTCCAGCGCCTGGGTGGAGGCAAGGGCGGCGGGCTCGGCAAAGTCCTGGCCCTGGCCGGCGCACAGGAGGAACTGCCCCTTGGCCAGGGCGGCGACGGCGGCGCTGTCCAGCAGGCCCGCGGCCAGGGCGGCAAGGGGATCGTTGCGCAGGGCCAGGTCGTCCTCGGGGCCGCCCAGCCAGCCGGACACGTCGTACCGGCCGGACAGGCCGATGGCCCCGCAGAACAGCTCGGGGCGGCGCAGGCGGCAGTTGACCGCCTGATAGGCCCCCAGGTCGGCCCCCACGGCCCACAGGACGGGCCCGGGCTTTGCGGCCCTGGCGGGCTTGTCCGCGGCCTTGGCGGCGGCGTTCAGGGCCAGGATGCGGGGCGCCAGCTCGCCGGTGACGTAGCAGAAATACTTCTCCTGCATTTCGGCCCGGCGCCGGGGGCTCAGCCCCTCGGCCAGGAAGCTGTCCTGGTCGATGCTGTCGGCGCAGAACAGCTGGATGCGGCCGTTCTGGATCAGCCAGGCCGCCGCGTCGGGCATGCCGTTGTTCTCCCAGTCGTAAAAGCGGCCGCCCTGGCAGGGGAACGCCAGCACCGGCACGCCCCCCGTGCCGTAGACCTTGAACTCCATGTCCCGGCCCAGGGCCGTGCTCCATTCCTTATAATAAGTGCCTTCCATCATGATGCAGTTGCCTCCTTCGCATAATAGGATCAGGCTTTGCGCCCGAAAAAGCCTTTCAGCAGGCTTTGAACTGATTTTGCAGGGGGTCGTATTGGTAGCCGATGGACGCCAGCCTGGCGCACAGGGCGGCCTTGTCGGCGTCCAGGTCCTCGCACAGGGCATCCAGGGTGGGGTAATGATCCCGCAGTTTCAGGTTGACAACGCTCAGCAGCATGACGGGATCGCCGGGCAGCGCCATAAACAACACCTCTTTCCGCCAGAACAAAAAAGCCGGCCACGCCAAACGTGACCGGCAGCATACACCACAGTCTCAGACAGCGCGGGTGACCTTGCCAGCGCGCAGGCAACGAGAGCAGACGTAAACATACTTGGGAGAGCCGTCGACGACAGCCTTGACGCGGCGGACGTTGGGCTTCCAGGTACGGTTGGAGCGGCGATGAGAGTGGGAGACCTTGATACCAAAGGTCACGCCCTTGCCGCAGCATTCACACTTAGCCATGGGTATTTGCACCTCCTATGAAGTGAGATCAAAAAGGGAATCCAAAACAATACAGTGTAATCAGCCCTATTATTCTACCAGACGCGGCGGCAAAAAGCAAGCCCATTTTCGAAAATTACCGCTGTTTTTTTGCAAGTTGGGCGGCGGGGCCTTGTCTCGCGGGGCAAAACATAGTATCATAAAAGCATCCTGCATACCACCCTGCAGGGAAGTCTATGATAAAAATGGAGAAGTTTTATGACCTCAATGGGCATCTATTACCTGACGCGGCTGCTGGTGACGCTGCTGGCCATCCCCTGCCACGAGGCGGGCCACGCCCTGGCCAGCTGGCTGATGGGGGACCCCACCGCCCGCAACCACGGCCGGCTGTCCCTCAACCCGCTGCGGCACTTTGACCTTTTGGGCACCATCTGCATGGTGGTGGCGGGGGTGGGCTGGGCCAAGCCCGTCCCCACCGACGTCCGCCGCTTCAAAAACCCCAAGGCGGGCATGGCCGTCACCGCCCTGGCCGGCCCGGCGGCCAACCTCATCCTGGCCTACCTGTCCATGGCGGTGTGGAAGATGGTCTACTACTGGGCCCCGGCCAACGAGATCAGCTGGTTTGCCACCTACTTTTTGCAGTACATGGTGGTGATGAACGTGGGCCTGGCGGTGTTCAACCTGATCCCGGTGCCCCCGCTGGACGGCAGCCGGGTGCTGCTGGTGTTCCTGCCGCCGCGGCTGTACTTCGGCGTCATGCGCTACGAAAAAGGCATCCTGGTGGTGCTGCTGGCGGTGGTGTGGTACGGCGCCCTGAACGGCCCCATCAACGCGGCCACCAACGTGGTCTGGGGCCTGCTGTACGACGGCACCGGCTGGGTGGACGCGATCGCAAGCCGGGTCGTCGTCTGGGACATCATCCGCAGCGGCACGGTGGTGTGACGGCATGGGGGAGCTGACCTTCCACCTGAAGGACTTCGACGGCCCGCTGGAGCTGCTGCTGGCCCTGGTGCAGGCCCACAAGATGGACCTGCACGACATCCCCATCCTGGAGCTGATCGACCAGTACACCCGCGTGGTGTCCCGCGCGCAGCAGCAGGAGCCGGACGCCGCCAGCAGCTTTGTGGCCATGGCGGCCCAGCTGGTGGAGATGAAAAGCCGCCTGCTGCTGCCCCGCAGCCCGGAGGCCGAGCAGCTCAAGCAGGAGCTGACCGGCCGCCTGATCGAATACGACCGCTGCCGCCGCCTGGCCGGGCAGCTGCGCAGCCGGGCCCGGGGGGTGGAGGTGTACACCCGGCCCCCCGCCCGGCTGGCAGGGGGCAGCCTTTACCCCCTGCGCCACGCCGCCCAGGCCCTGGCGGACTGCTGGCAGGCCATGGCCGGCCGGGCCCGGCCCCAGCCGCTGCGGCAGGAGGCGTTCCAGCCGCTGGTGGCGGCCCCCTTCGTCTCGGTGGAAAGCCGGGTGGTCCATGTGCTGCGGGGGCTGGCCACCGGCAAGGTGGACCGGCTGGCCCAGCTGTTCAGCCCGGAGCAGGAGCTCTCGGCCACGGTGGCCACCTTTCTGGCGGTGCTGGAGCTGGTCCGGTCCGGCCGGGTGGCCATCGCCCCGGACGGCGGGCTGAGCATCCGCCGGGGCCGCCTGCCCCCGGCGGCGCAGGGCGGAGGAGACAGGGCGGGGGCCGGCGGGCCCCGGACGCCCGGAGAGGAAGAACAAAATGGAACAAGCTGAGATGATGGCGGTGCTGGAGGCCGTGCTGTTCGCCCACGGGGACCCCGTGGGGGCCGGCCGGCTGGCCGCCGCCCTGGACTGGCCCGAGAGCCTGGTGCTGCAGGGTCTGGACGCCCTGCAGGCCCGCTATATGCAGCCGGACAGCGGCCTGGCCCTGCTGCGCTTGGGGGACCACTGGCAGCTGGCCACCAAAAACGAATACGGCGCCTACGTCCGCCGCACCCTGGACACCCGGCGGGCGGCGCCCCTGTCCCAGGCGGCGCTGGAGACGCTCACCGTCATCGCCTACAACCAGCCGGTGTCCCGGGCGTTCATCGAGCAGGTGCGGGGGGTGGACTCCTCCTCCAGCGTGTCCAGCCTGCTGGAAAAGGGCCTGATCGAGGAGGCGGGCCGGCTGGACCTGCCCGGCCGCCCGGTCAGCTTCCGGACCACGGACCATTTTTTGCGGGTGTTCGGGCTGTCCAGCCTGGACGGCCTGCCCCCGGTCCACGGCCGGGATGAGGAAGAAAAGGAGGTCACGCCATGAACCTGCTGACGGCCGTCCTGAGCGGGGCGGTGTGGGTGCTGGCCCGGCTGGGGCTGGCGCTGCTGGCGGCGCTGGGGGCGGCGCTGCTTTTGGCCCTGGCAGCCCTGCTGATCCCCTTCTGCGCCGACGTCGCGTGGGAAGGGGAGGCGGGCGACCCCGACGCGCCCGGCCGGCTGCGGGTCCGGGCGGGGGCCTGCGGCATCACCCTGCCGGTGTGGGAATACCCCCGCCCCGCCCCGCCCCCCGGCGCCCCTTCCGCCCCGCCGAAACAGCCGGGCCCCCTCCGCCGCCTGCTGGCAAAGCTGAAGGCGAAGCGGGCCGCCCGCCGGCAGAAGCGGGCCGCCGCCCGCAAGCCCCGCCCTGCCCGCCCGCCCCGGCAGAAAGCCCGGCTGACCCTGCATGTCCTCCGCACCCTGCTGCAGGGGGCGGGGCGGCTGACCCGGGCGGCGTTCGGGGCTTTGCGGATCACCCGCATCCGGCTGTTCTGGCCGGTGACCGGGCCGGAGCCGGACGAGGCCGCCCGGGCCTACGGCAAGGCCAACGCCTGGCTGTACCCCACACTGGGGGCGCTGAGCCACTTTTTGTATCTGGACTTTGAGGAGCTGCGGCTGGTGCCCTGCATCGACCCCGACGCGCCGGCGCCGGCGGCGCGGGTGTCCTTCCGGGTGTCGGCGCGGGCGCTGTTCGTCCTGATCGCGGCGGTGCAGGTCCTGATCCGCTTCTACCGGGAAAAGGTACTGGACGTTTTCCTGTAAGATATGGTATACTGCTTGTAGCAGCGCATACGCACAGAAGATAGTTTGTAAGGAGGCCAAACGTTATGGCTGAGCATACGATACAGGGTCTGATGAACGTGACGATGGACAAGGTGCGCCAGATGGCCGACGCCAACACCATCATCGGCAAGCCCATCAAGACCGAGGACGGCACCACCATCATCCCGGTGTCCCGCATTTCGGTGGGCGTCGGCACCGGCGGCTCCGACTTTGACAGCAAGAACAGCGCCCAGAAGGACCTGTTCGGCGGCGGCTCGGGGGCCGGCGTCAGCATCCGCCCGGTGGCGTTCCTGGTCATCAAGGACGGGCTGGTCCGCACCATCCAGCTGTCCGACCCGTCCAACAGCATCGACCGGGCGCTGACCATGCTGCCCGAGCTGGTGGACCGGCTGATGGCCCTGATCCCCGACAAAAAGGCCGCCGGGCCCCAGCCGCAGGACGGCGCGTCCGGCCCGGAGCAGGCATAAGCCCCCGGCCGGGGCGGCCCGACACAGACAAGAACCACAGGGGGGAGGGGCCCCGGGCACAGGCGCCCGGCCTTTCCCCCCAAAGCGTGCCGTGCGGCACGCCCGAGCGCCGGGAGGCGCACACAGAAGGAGAAACGATCATGGCATTGGAACGCATACAGAAGATCATGAGCGAGCAGGGGCTGTGCTCCCGCCGCGCCGCCGAGCAGATCATCGCCGAGGGGCGGGTCAAGGTCAACGGCCATGTGGCCGCCGTGGGGGACAAGATGGACCCCGACCGCGACGTGCTGCACGTGGACGGCGAGCGGATCTACATCGACAAGGAGCAGAAGATGTACTACCTGGCCCTGTACAAGCCCCGGGGCTATGTGACCACCGTCAGCGACGAGCTGGGCCGCCGCACCGTCATGGACCTGGTGGCGGACATCCCGGCCCGGCTGTACCCGGTGGGCCGCCTGGACAAGGACAGCGAGGGCCTGCTGCTGATGACCAACGACGGCGCCTTTGCCAACGCCATGATGCACCCCTCGGGGGGCATCAGCAAGCTGTACCGGGTCACCGTCCAGCCCCATGCCACCGAAGAGCAGGTGCTGCAGCTGAGTTCGGGGGTGGTGCTGGACGACGGCACCCGGACCCTGCCCTGCACCGTCAACGTGGTGGTGGACGAGCCCGGCCGCACCGTCATGGAGATCACCCTCAAAGAGGGCAAGAACCGGGAGATCCGCCGGATGTGCGAGGCGGTGGGCCTGCAGGTGGTGCGCCTCAAGCGCAACGCCGAGGGCGTGGTCAAGCTGGGGATGCTGCAGCCCGGCAAGTACCGGGAGCTGACCCGGCAGGAGCTGTCCGGCCTGCGGGCCGCAGCCGCCAAGGGCCGCGCCCAGACCCGCAGCGCCGCCGCAGCCGCCCGGGCCGCCGGGCCCAAAGCGCCGGCCGGGCCGGTGAAGGTCCGGGCGCGGGCCAGGGGAGCGGCCGCCGGCCCCCGGACCAAAAACCCCCGGCGCCAGGGCTGAGCCGGGCGCCTTTCGACAAAATGGATACAAAAGTACTTGAGAAGAACCTCACAAAATAGTATAATAAGAGCAATTATGAATGCAATGGCGGCCCCGCCGCCATGAGGGAAGCACAGGGAGGTCCGATCATGGCTTCAAAGATCAACCAAAAAGAGATTCTGGCCCGATTTTACGACGACGGCGTTTCCACCGCTCTGTTTGACCAGGGCGCGGTGAGCGCCGCCTTTGGCTGCGCGGGCGGCCAGCAGGTCTATACCGTCTGGCAGAACGGCGAGGCGCTGGGCGCCAAAGACGTGGACAAGGTGGTCCGCCTGCTGGCCCTGGCCGCAGAGACCGGCTGCCCGGTGGTCACCTTCTACAACTCGGTGGGCGCCAAACTGGCCGAGGGCCTGGACGCCCTGACCGCCAGCGCCCGGCTGAACGCCGCGGTGGCCAGGGTGTCGGGCGTGATCCCGCAGGTGGCCGTGGTCCTGGGCGTCTGCGGCGGCACCAGCGCGCTGGCTGCGGCCAACGCCGACGTCTGCATCATGGCCCAGGGGGCCGAGCTGTTCTTCACCCCGCCCTTCACCTCGGCTGCCCGGGGCGATAAGGTCGAGGGGGCCGGCACGGCCGCCGCCGCCGCCAAGGCCGGCGTGGCCGCCATCGTGGCCGGTTCGGCTGCCGAAGCGGCCGAGGCCGCCGCCCATGTGGCGGGCCTGCTGCCTGCCAACAACCTGAGCGGGCCCTCCTGCTTTGATTTCGAGGCCCCGGCCGCCCCCTTCAAGGCCGGGCAGGCCCCCGCCAAGGCGGCCGCCGCCGTGGTCGACGCCGGCAGCGCCGTGGAGCTGTACGCCGGCTTTGGCAAAAACGTCTACACCGCCCTGGCCACCGTGGCCGGCGAGGCGGTGGGCGTGGTGGCCACCGGCGAAAAGCTCTGCCACAACTGCGCCGTCAAGGCGTCCCGCTTCGTCCGCCTGTGCGACGCCTTCGGCCTGCCGGTGGTGACCATCGCCGCCACCGAGGGCTTTGTGCCCAGCGCCACCGACGACATCGCCGGCGGCATCCGGGAGGCGGCCCGCTTGGCCGGCACCTACGCCGACGCCACCACCGCCCGGGTCTGCCTGCTGGCAGGCAAGGCCGTGGGCCCCGTCTACACCGCCCTGGCCGCCGCCGACTGGAAGATCGCCGTCCGCGGCTGCGTGGTGGCCCCGCTGGAGCCCGCCGCCGCCGTCTCGGTCCTGGACAAGGAGGAGATCGACGCCTCCGACAACATCGCCGCGGCCACCAACGCCCGGGCCGCCGCCTACGCCAAAGATGTGTGCAGCGCAGACGCCGCTGTGGCAGCCGGCGCGGCGGATACGGCCTGCGACCCGGCCGGCGTCCGCGCCGCCGTGGTGGCCGCCCTGGATATGCTGCGCACCAAGCGCGCCGCCCGCCTGCCCAAAAAGCACGGCAATATGGCGCTGTGACCGCGCAGGGCTGATCCCTGATCCCTTGCCCGGCGGCCCGCGCACGCCCGCCGGTCCTTTTTCCGGGTGCGTCCTGTGGGACGCGGATGCCGTTTCCCCGGACGGATTTTGAAATAGCTCCGTACAAGCCGATTTTTCAGGAGGGTTTTATCCATGAAGTACTATACCATTACCGTCAATGGCGTCGCCTACAGCGTCAGCGTGGAGGAGACCGCGGCCGGCGCCGCCCCTGTGGCCGCCGCTCCCGCCGCCCCGGCTCCGGCTGCCGCGCCCAAGCCTGAGGCCCCTGCCGCCCCCGCTGCCCCGGCTGCGCCCAAGGCCCCCGCCGGCCCCGCCGGCGCCGTGGCGGTCAAGGCGCCCATGCCCGGCAACATCCTGGACGTCAAGGTCAAGCCCGGCGCTTCCGTCAAGGCCGGCGACGCCCTGGTGGTCCTGGAGGCCATGAAGATGGAGAACGAGATCGTCGCCCCCCAGGACGGCACCGTGGCCACCATCGACGTGAACAAGGGCGACGTCGTCAACTCGGGCGACACCCTGGTCACCCTGAACTAAAGGGAGGGAGAACACTATGGCCAAAAAGCCCATCAAGGTCACCGAAGTGGTCCTGCGCGACGCCCACCAGTCCCTGCTGGCCACCCGGATGACCATGGATGAGATGCGTCCCATCCTGCCCGAAATGGACAAGATCAACTATTTCTCGGTGGAGTGCTGGGGCGGCGCCACCTTCGACAGCTGCATCCGCTTCCTGGACGAGGACCCCTGGGAGCGCCTGCGCATCCTGCGCAAGGAGCTGCCCCACCAGAAGCTGCAGATGCTGTTCCGCGGCCAGAATATGCTGGGCTACCGCCCCTACGCCGACGATGCGGTGGAGTACTTTGTCCAGAAGTCGGTGGCCAACGGCATCGACGTCATCCGCATCTTTGACGCGCTGAACGACCCCCGCAACCTCCAGACCGCCATCAAGGCCGCCAACAAGGAGGGCGCCCATGTCCAGGGCTGCATCAGCTACACCCTCAGCCCGGTCCACACCAACGAGGCCTTTGCGGCCTACGCCAAGACCCTGGAGGAGATGGGGGCCGACTCCATCTGCATCAAGGACATGGCCGGCCTGCTGACCCCCTACACCTGCTACGAGCTGGTCAAGGAGCTGAAGGCCGCCGTCAAGATCCCGGTGGACATCCACAGCCACTACACCGCGGGCCTGGCCTCCATGTCCATCCTCAAGGGCATCGAGGCGGGCGCCGACATCGTGGACACCGCCATGAGCCCCCTGGCCCTGGGCACCAGCCATATGCCCACCGAGAGCCTGGTGGCGGCGCTGCGGGGCACCGGCTACGACACCGGCCTGGACCTGAACCAGCTGAACGTCGTCCGCGCCTATTTCGCCAAGCTGCGCGAAAAGTATATCGCCAGCGGCCAGATCAGCCCCAAGAGCCTGGGCGTGGACGCCAACACCCTGATCTACCAGGTGCCGGGCGGCATGTTCTCCAACATGCTCAAGCAGCTGAAGGACGCCGGCAAGGAGGACAAGCTGGACGAAGTGCTGGCCGAGATCCCCCGCGTGCGCGAGGACGCCGGCTATCCCCCCTTGGTCACCCCCACCAGCCAGATCGTGGGCACCCAGGCGGTGTTCAACGTCATCCTGGGTGAGCGGTACAAGATGGTCACCAAGGAGTTCAAGGGCCTGATCCATGGCGATTACGGCAAGACCCCCGCCCCCATCAAGCCCGCGTTCAGCAAGCAGATCCTGGGCGACGAGCAGCCCATCACCTGCCGCTTTGCCGACACCCTGGAGCCGGAGATGGACAAGCTGAAGGCCGAGGCCGCCAAGTGGTCCGTCCAGGAGGAGGACGCCCTGACCTACGCCATGTTCCCCCAGGTGGCCCCCAAATTCTTTGAAAAGCGCAACGCCAAGATGCAGGGCGTCGACGCCGACCACGCCGATTACGTGAACAAGTCCCACCCGGTCTGAGCCGGGCAAGGAGGCGCGCTGCCATGCTGTTTGCCAAAAAGAAGCCGCGGGAGAAAAAGGCCTACGACCCCGCCCGCTGGAAGCCGGTGATCCGGTGCAGCATCTGCACCGGCGAGATGGCCGCGGGCTTCAAAGAGACGGCCACCGGCCGCTTTGAGGAGGTCATGCTGATCCGGGACGACCGGGACCTGGCGCGCTTTGAAAAGGAATACGGCGTCGAGAACGTCGCAAAGGAATACTGACCCCGCCGGGCAGGACAGACCTGCCCGGTCCGGCGTGCCGCTTTTGCGGCACGCTTTAGGGGGAACCCATTTCTGCGCGCAGTCGCGCGGCAGAAATTCCTTCCCCCTAATATCCCCCTGGGGACAAAATTTGCCGCCGAACCGCGCACTCGGCCTTGCGGCCTCGCACACTCCCGGCGGCAAATTTCCCTGTCGGTGTCCCGACCGTACGCGCATGTCGTCCGGCCGGGACTTTTTTGACCGTTTGTGCCGGGCAGGACAGACCTGCCCGGTTTTTGTTTTGGTGAGTTTTGGTGAAGAGAGTGTGAAACCGCGCTTTTTTGCCCGCCTCCCTTGCAAAAAGGGCCCTGGAATAGTAAAATGGTACCATATGTATCGTAAGATGGGGCACTAGACCCCGCACGGATATATAGGTGCTAAAACGTTCTGCCAAGAATGAAAAAGGGAAGAGAGAAATCATATGATCTATAGCATGACTGGGTATGGCCGGGCCAGTGCGGTGCTGGGCGGCCGGGAGATCACGGTGGAGCTGCGCAGCGTCAACGCGCGCTACTTCGAGTATACCTCCCGCATCCCCCGCAGCTGCGCTTTTCTGGACAGCAGGCTCAAGGCCCTGCTGGGCAGCCGCATCGCCCGGGGCAAGGTGGAGGTCAGCCTCACCCTGCAGGACCTGGACGCCTCCGAGACGGCGGTGGCGGTGGACATGGACCTGGCCCGCAGCTACCAGCAGGCCCTGCGGGATATGTCCGAGACCCTGGGGGTGAAAAACGACGTGACGGCGGGCCTGCTGGCCCGGTTCCCCGACGTGCTGGTGGCCCGCCAGGCCGAAGTGGACGAGGAGCGGCTGTGGGCGGACGTGTCGGCGGTGGCCGCCCAGGCTGTGGAGACCTTTGTGGAGATGCGGGGCGTCGAGGGCGAAAAGATGCTGGCCGACATCACCGGCCGGCTGGATGCGGTCGAGGCCATGGTGGGCCGGGTCGAGGAGCTGACCGCCGGCCGGGTGGAAAAATACACCCAGCGCCTGTACGAGCGGCTGAAGGTGATCCTGGAGGACCGCTCCATCGACGACGCCCGGGTCCTGACCGAGGCCGCCATCTTTGGCGACAAGACCGCCGTGGACGAGGAGACCGTCCGGCTGCGCAGCCACATCGCCCAGTACCGGGCGATCCTGGGCAGCGGCCAGCCGGTGGGCCGCAAGCTGGACTTTTTGACCCAGGAGCTCAACCGGGAGGCCAACACCATCGGCTCCAAGTGCCAGGACCTGGACATCACACGGATCGTCGTGGACATGAAGGCAGAGATCGAAAAGATCCGCGAGCAGATCCAGAATCTGGAGTGAACACCATGAAACTTATCAACATCGGTTTTGGCAATATGGTCAGCGCCGAGCGGCTGGTGGCGGTCATCAGCCCCGACTCGGCCCCCATCAAGCGGATCATCAAGGAGGCCCGGGAGCAGGGCCGCCTGGTCGATGCGTCTTACGGGCGCAGCACCCGGGCGGTGCTCATCATGGACTCGGACCATGTGATCCTGTCGGCGCTGCAGCCCGAGACGGTGGCCGGCCGCGCCGGCAGCCCTGCCCAGCCGGAACCCAAAGCGCCAGAGGAGGAACGTTGAAATGAAAGGCGAAAGCTATCTGTTTGTGGTGTCGGGGCCCTCGGGCGTCGGCAAGGACAGCGTGATGACCTGCCTGCGGCAGGCCCACCCCGAGATCGAAAAGACCATCTCGGCCACCACCCGGCCCCCCCGGGCAGGGGAGGCCGAAGGGGTCAACTACTATTACCGCACCGAGGAAGAGTTCCGGCAGCTGGCCGCCCAAGGGCAGATCCTGGAGAGCAACCGCTACAACGGCTATTTGTACGGCACCCTGCGGGCCGAGGTGGAGCGCTGGATGGCCGCCGGCAAGCTCACCCTGCTGAACATCGACGTGCACGGGGCGGCCAACATCAAGCGGCTGTACCCCGGCGCCACCATCGTCTTTTTGCTGCCGCCCACCTTCGAGGTGCTGGAGCAGCGGCTGCGGGGCCGCGGCACCGACAGCGAGGAGGCCATCCGCCGCCGGCTGGACATCGCCCGGGAAGAGCTGGGCCACGCCGGCGAGTTCGACGCCTGGATCGTCAACCACACCCTCGAGCAGGCGGCCGGCGAGCTGTACCGGCTGATGGCCCATAAAGTGGACAGAACGTAACATTTTGCGAAAAGTCCCATCCGGCCGACATGTGCGGACGGATGGGACACCGACAGGGAAATTTGGCGTCGAGAGTGTGCGAGCCGCAGGCGAGTGCGCGGTTCGGCGACAAATTTTGTCCAAAAGGGGGATACCAGGGGGAAAGAATTTCTGTCGCGCGGCTGCGCGCAGAAATTGGTCCCCCCTGGAACGACTGTAAAGGAGTAACCTGAATGCCAAAAACGGTGGGTGTCGCGGTCAGCCATGCGGCCTTCCACTTCGACAAACTGTATACCTACGCGGTCATGCCCGACCAGCAGGACCAGGTGCGGCTGGGCAGCATGGTGCTGGTGCCCTTCGGGCGCAGCAGCCGCCCCCGGATGGGGGTGGTGCTGGCCTGCGACGCCGAGCCGGAAAGCGCCCGGCTGAAGGCCCTCTTCGACGTGGCCCCCGCCTCGGCCTGCCTGACCGGCGAGCTGCTGGAACTGGTCCGCCTGCTCAAGGAGCGGACCTTCTGCACCTGGTACGAGGCGGTGCGGGCGGTGATCCCCTACGGGGCCCAGTACAAGCCCGCCCTGGCCGCCGACGGGGTGACCCCGGTGCTGCAAAAACAGCTGACCCGCCACACCGAGACCCTCTACCGCCTGGCCGCCCCGCTGCCCGCCAAGCCCCGGCCCACCGCCAAGCAGATGGCGGCGGTGGCCCTGCTGTCGGGGGGGCCCCGCACCCAGGCCGACCTGGAGGCCCATGGGGTCAGCCGGGCCGTGGCGGAAAACCTCTGCGCCAAAGGGGTGCTGGCGGCCGAGCGGGTGAACAAATCCATCGACCTCTACGCCCACATCCCCCCCAGGACCGAGCGCCTGGAGCTGACCGCCGAGCAGCAGGCCGCCTTTGACGCCCTGGCCCCCCATTTGGAGGCGGGCCGGCCCCACGCCGCCCTGCTGTACGGCGTCACCGGCAGCGGCAAGACCCTGGTGTTCCTCAAGCTGATCGAGCGGTGCCTGGCCCTGGGCAAAAAAGCCCTGGTGCTGGTGCCCGAGATCAGCCTGACCCCCCAGATGATCCGCCGGCTGAAAGAACGGTTCGGCCGGCGGGTGGCGGTGCAGCACTCCGCCCTCAACCACACCGAGCGGCTGCTGCAATGGCAGATGATCCAGGACGGCGGGGCGGACATCGTGGTGGGCACCCGCAGCGCCGTCTTTGCCCCCCTGGAGGGGCTGGGCCTGATCGTCATCGACGAAGAGCAGGAGCACACCTACCGCTCCGAGTCGTCGCCCCGCTACGCGGCCCAGGAGGTGGCCCGCTGGCGGGCCGCCAAAAACGGGGCCCTGCTGCTGCTGGCCAGCGCCACCCCCAGCACCGAGACCTTTTATGAGGCGCAGGCCGGGCGGTGCCAGCTGGTGCGGCTGACCCAGCGGTACGCCGGCCAGCCGCTGCCCGCCGTCCAGATGGTGGATATGCGGGCCGAGCTGGCCGCCGGCAACCCCCGGGAGATCAGCCTGGCCCTGGAGGACGCCCTGCGGGCCAACCTGGCCGAGGGCCGGCAGGCCATCCTGCTGCTCAACCGCCGGGGCTACCAGACCATGGCCCAGTGCGGGGACTGCCGGGAGGTGCTCAAGTGCCCCCGGTGCAGCGTCCCCATGGTCTACCACAAGGACGGGGGCGGGCGGCTGCTGTGCCATTACTGCGGCGCCCAGATCGCCCCCCGGCCCGAGGTCTGCCCCGCCTGCGGCGGCAAGCTGCAGTACCGGGGCTTCGGCACCCAAAAGGCGGAAGAAGAGCTGGCCGCCCTCTTCCCGGAGGCCCGCATCCTGCGCATGGACCAGGACACCACCGCCGCCAAGGACGCCCACGAAAAGCTGCTGGCCGGCTTTGCCCGCCACGAGTACGACATCATGGTGGGCACCCAGATGGTGGCCAAGGGCCTCGATTTTGAGGACGTGACCCTGGTGGGGGTGCTGGGCATCGACTCGCTGCTGTTTGCCCAGGGGTTCCGGGCGTACGAGACGGTGTTCAGCCTGGTGACCCAGGTGGTGGGCCGCAGCGGCCGGGCCTCGGCGCCGGGGCGGGCCATCATCCAGACCACCGACCCCGACAACCCCGTCCTGCGCCTGGCGGCCGCCCAGGACTACGACGCCTTTTTCGCCCAGGAGATCGAGTACCGCAAGCTGGGGCTGTACCCGCCCTTTTGCAGCCTGTGCATCGTCAGCTTTGCAGGCAAAAAGGAGGAGGAGACCGCCGCCGCCGCCGCCCGCTTTGCCGCCCTGCTGGCACAGCAGGCCGCCCGGCAGCCCGACATCCCCCTGCGGGTGCTGGGGCCCACCCCCGGCAGCATCCTGAAGATCAACGAGATCTATCGCTATAAGCTCACCGTCAAGTGCCGCAACGACAAACGCTTCCGCGCCCTGCTGGGGCAGGTGCTGGGCCTGTACGAGCAGGAAAAACTGCCCGCCAAGGCCAGCGTGGCCGTGGATATGCACGCGGACGGCGACATCTGAAGCAGGCCCGGCCGCCCTGCCGGGCCCTATGTACGACTGGTAAAGGAGACAAACGACTATGGCTATCCGAAACATTGTCAAGGAAGGCGACCCCATCCTGAACAAGGTCTGCCGCCCTGTGACCAGGTTTGACGACCGTCTGGCCACCCTGCTGGACGATATGCACGAGACCATGATCCGGGCCGACGGCGTCGGCCTGGCCGGCCCCCAGGTGGGGATGCTGCGCCGGCTGTTCGTGGTGTGGGACACCACCGACGCCCCCGAGGAGATCCCCGAAGGGTACGAGTATAAGTTCATCGACTTTGTCAACCCCGAGATCCTGGAGGTGTCGGAGGAGGAGGAGACCCACTACGAGGGCTGCCTGTCCTTCCCGGGGCACAACGGCGCGGTGACCCGGCCGGTTGCGGTCCGGGTGCGGGCCCAGGACCGCAACGGCGAGTGGTTCGAGCTGGAGGCCGACGGCCTGCTGGGCCGCTGCATCCAGCACGAGAACGACCACCTGGACGGCATCACCATCATGCAGTCCAGCGAATATTTCTACGAGGACACCGAGGAGGGCCGGGAAGAGGCCCGCAAAGCAAAGGAGCAGCACTGAATGCGGATCGTATTTATGGGCACGCCGGACATCGCGGCGTCCTGCCTGGAGGCGCTGTACGCCGCCGGGCACGACATCTGCGCCGTCTACACCCGGCGCGACAAGCCGGTGGGGCGCAAACAGGTGCTGACCCCGCCCCCGGTCAAGCAGGTGGCGCTGGCCCACGGCGCCCCCGTCTTTCAGCCCCGCACCCTGCGGGACGGCGGCGAGAACGCCAACCTGCAGGCCCTGGCCCCCGATCTGATCGTGGTGGTGGCCTACGGCTGCATCCTGCCCCAGGCGGTGCTGGACATCCCGAAGTTCGGCTGCATCAATCTCCACGTCTCCCTGCTGCCCAAATACCGGGGCAGCGCGCCGGTGCAGTGGGCCGTCCTGAACGGGGACACGGAGACGGGGGTGTCCATCCAGCAGATGGACGCCGGGCTGGACACCGGCGACGTGCTGGTGTGCGAGAAAGTGGCCATCGGCCCCGAGGAGACCAGCGGCGAGCTGTTCGACCGGGTGACGGCGGTGGGGGCGCGGGTGCTGTGCGAGACCCTGCCCCGGATCGCCGCCGGGACCCTGACCCCCACCCCCCAGGACCACGCCGCCGCTACCATGGCCCCCATGCTGACCAAGGAGCTGGCCCAGTTCCGCTGGGAGGAGAGCGCCGCCCACATCCACAACTGGGTGCGCGGGATGAACCCCTGGCCGGCGGCCTGGTTCGTCACCGGCGGGGGGCGCAAGGTCAAGGTGCTGGAGTGCCGCGTGGCCGCCCAGTCGGGCGCGCCGGGCCAGGTGCTGGCGCTGAAACCTCTGACTGTGGCCTGCGGCGAGGGCGCCGTGCAGCTGCTGCGGGTGGTGCCCGAGGGCTCCCGGCCCATGGAGGGCAGCGCCTTTGCCGCCGGGCTGCGGCTCCAGGTGGGGGACGCCCTTTGAGGCCCGCGGGGCCCCGGGCGGCCGCCGTGGCGGCCCTGCTGCACCAGGAGCAGGGGGGCTACGCCAACCTGGTTCTGGACGCCGAGCTGGACCGCAGCGGCCTGACCGGGCGGGACCGCGCCTTTGCGGGGGCGGTGTTTTACACCACGGTGGAAAAACAGGCCGCCCTGGACTATATCCTGGGGCGCTTCCTCCCCAAAGGGGTCGAAAAGCTGGACCCGCCCGTCCGCGCCATCCTGCGCAGCGGGCTGGCCCAGGCCCGCTTCATGCAGGTGCCCCCTTCCGCCGCCGTCAACGAGGCAGTCAAGCTGGCCCGGGCCTTCGGCAAGGCCAGCGCGGCGGGGCTGGTCAACGCGGTGCTGCGCAAGAGCTGCAGCTTCGACTTGGACACCGCCGCCTTTGCGGACGAGACCCAGCGCCTGATGGTGCTGGGGTGCGCCGGGCGGGATGTGGCGGCGTTTCTGCGCCAATACTACCCCCGGGAGGCCCTGGACATCCTGACCGCCCCCGCCGACGGGGGGCGCACCGCCCTGCGGGTCAACCCCCTGAAAACGGACCCTGAAAGCCTGACCGCCGCCCTGGCGGCCGAAGGGGCAGCGGCGGCGCCCGGCCTTGTGCCGGGCAGCCTGCTGGCCGGCTTTGCGGGCAGCCCCGCGGGGACCGAAGCCTTCCGCCGGGGGCTGTACCACGTGGAGGGCCAGGCCAGCCAGCTGGCGGCCCTCTGCCTGGGGGCAAAGCCGGGGGACACCGTGCTGGACCTGTGCGCCGCCCCGGGGGGCAAGACCCTGACCATCGCCCAGGAGATGGGGGACCGCGGCCGGCTGGTCAGCTGCGACGTGACCGAAAAGCGGGTGGGCCTGATCCGGGCCGCCGCCGCCCGGATGGGCCTGGGCTGCATCGAGACGCGCTGCAACGACGCGGCGGTGTACGACCCCGCCCTGCCCGCGGCCGACCGGGTGCTGGCCGACGTGCCCTGCAGCGGCCTGGGCATCCTGAACAAAAAGCCGGACATCCGCTACAAGACCCTGGACGACGGCCGCCGCCGGGAGCTGCTGGCCACCCAGAGCGCCATCCTGGACTGCGCCGCCCGGTATCTGAAGCCGGGGGGCCGGCTGGTCTATTCCACCTGCACCATCCACCCCGAAGAGAACCAGGAGCAGGTCCGGGCTTTCCTGGCCAGGCAGCCCGGCTTCCGGGTGGAGCAGCCCGGGGCCGCCCTGCCCGCCGGCATGGAGACGGGCCCTTACGGCATGCTGTCGGTGCCGGGGCGGACGGGGATGGACGGATTCTTTATCTGCGTGATGCGGCGGGACGGATGACGCCGCCGAGGAGTTACAACATGGAACAAAAACGCTGCATCTCTTCCCTGACGCTGGAGGAGCTGGCCGCCGAAATGCAGGCGATGGGCCAGCCGGCCTTCCGGGCAAAGCAGATCTTCCACTGGGTCCACCAGAAGCTGGCGGACCGCTTTGCCGCCATGACCGACCAGCCCAGGGCCCTGCTGGCAAAGCTGGAGCAGGAGTTCTACATCGCCGCGCCCACCATCGAGCGCCGGCAGGAGGCAAAGGACGGCACCGTCAAGTACCTGCTGCGGATGGCCGACGGCAACTGCATCGAAACGGTGGTCATGCGCTACCACTACGGGCCCACCGTCTGCGTCTCCACCCAGGTGGGCTGCCGGATGGGCTGCCGCTTCTGCGCCTCCACCCAGGCGGGCCGGGTGCGCAACCTGGAGGCGGGGGAGATCTGCGCCGAGGTCTACACCGCCCAGAAGGACATCGGGGAGCGCATCTCCCACATCGTCCTCATGGGCATCGGCGAGCCGCTGGACAACTTTGACCAGGTGATGAAGTTCCTCTCCCTGATCTCGTCCCCCGAGGGGGTCAACATCGGGATGCGCAACATCAGCCTGTCCACCTGCGGCATCGTGCCCCAGATCGACCGGCTGGCGGAGCGGAAGCTCCAGCTGACCCTGTCCATCTCCCTCCACGCCCCCAACGACGCCATCCGCAGCCAGATGATGCCGGTGAACGACGCCTACCCCGTGGCCCGGCTGATGGAGGCGGTGCGCCGCTACCAGGACGTCACCGGCCGGCGGGTCAGCTTTGAATACTCGATGGTGCGGGGGGTCAACGACTCGGACGCCTGCGCCCGGGAGCTGGCCCATCTGATCCGCGGGATGGGGGCCCATGTCAACCTGATCCCCATCAACCCGGTGGACGGCAGCCCCTATTCGGCCACCGACGCCGAGAACGTCCGCCGCTTCCAGGCAAAGCTGACGGCCCTGGGGGTCAACGCCACCATCCGCCGCCGCCTGGGCAGCGAGATCAGCGCCGCCTGCGGCCAGCTGCGCCGGGAAGAAATGGACGCGGCCAAAACCACCTGAGCGCCGCCCGGCAGGCCGGGCACTTGGGAACAGAGGGGAACAGGGAAAGCCTCCCTGACATGCGGCCGCGGGCCGCAAGATGCGATCGAAAAGGAGATACGTATGAAACTTGCAGGGAAAACCGATGTGGGCCGGGTCCGGCGGGAGAATCAGGACGATTTCCGCGCCGGGGAGCTGCCCGGCGGCGCGGCCTGGGGGCTGGTGTGCGACGGCATGGGCGGCGCGCGGGGAGGCCGGGAGGCGTCCCGCGGGGCCTGCGACGTCATCGAGCGCTGCTTTCAGGAGCAGTACGGCCGCTGCGCCCCCGGCGGGGAGGAGCAGTTCCTGACCCAGGCGCTGGAAAACGCCAACCACTATATCTTTCAAAAATCGGCCCGGGACGAGGCCCTGGCCGGCATGGGCACCACGGTGGTCTGCGCCCTGGTGCGGGACGGCCGGGCCTATATCTGCCACGCCGGCGACTCCCGCGCCTACCTCTATCACGGGGGGCGGCTGCACCAGCTGACCCACGACCACTCCTATGTGCAGGAGCTGGTGGACTGCGGCACCATCACCCCCGAAGAGGCCGAACACCACCCCCAGAAAAACATCATCACCCGGGCGCTGGGGGTGGACTACCGCCTGGGGCCCGACTGTACCTCGGTGGTGGTGGTGAAAGGGGATATGCTGCTGCTGTGCTCGGACGGGCTGACCAACGCGCTGCCCCTGGAGCGGATCGAAAAGATCCTGGCCCGGGCCCCCTTCTACGACCTGCCCGACCACCTGATCGAGGCGGCCAACGCGGCGGGCGGCCCCGACAACATCACCGCCCTGCTGCTGGGCGCCGAGCCGGAGGAGGCGCGCCATGGATAATCTCATCGGCAAAAAGCTGGACGGCCTGTACGAGGTGCGGGAGCTGATCGGCGCGGGCGGCATGGCCAACGTCTACAAGGCGGTGATGGTGGGGCAGAACGGCCCCGTGCCCGCCGGCACGGTGGTGGCGGTCAAGGTGCTGCGGGCCGAGTATATGCACGACCCCGACCTGGTCAACCGCTTCAAAAACGAGTCCAAGGCCATCTCCCTGCTGCACCACCCCAACATCGTCAAGGTGTACGACGTATCGGTCACCGACCGGCTGCAGTATATCGTGATGGAATACGTCAACGGCATGACCCTGCGCCAGTACCTCAACGAGCGGGGCGGCCGGCTGACCAGCCGGGAGACGGTGCACTTCATCTCCCAGATCCTCCAGGCGCTGGACCACGCCCACCGCAACGGGGTGGTGCACCGGGATGTCAAGCCCCAGAACATCATGCTGCTGGCAAGCGGCCAGCTGCGGATGATGGACTTTGGCATCGCCCGCATCTCCCGGGCCGAAAACCAGCTGCTGGCCGGCAAGGCCATGGGCAGCGTCCACTATATCAGCCCCGAGCAGGCCCGGGGCGAGGTGACCGGCCCCCAGAGCGACATCTACTCGGTGGGGGTGATGATGTACGAGATGCTGTCGGGGCGCCTGCCCTTCGATGGGGACGACGCGGTCAAGGTGGCCCTGAAACAGATCACCGACACCCCTCTGCCCCTGGCCCAGATCGCGCCCGACACCCCCCGCGCCCTGGTCGAGATCACCGAGAAGGCCATGGCAAAGCTGCCCGCCAACCGCTACGCCAGCGCCAGCGAGATGCTGGAGGCCCTGCGCCGCTATGTGCAGGACCCGGACGTGGTCTTTGCCTACAAGTATATCACGGAGGAAGCACCTGCAAAGGTGGTGAAACAGACAATGAACCAGAAAAAAGACACCCCTGCCCGCCCGCCCAAAAAGCGGAAGAAAAAGCGCTCGGTGTTCATCCCGGTGCTGCTGGGCATCACGGTGGCGTTCGCGGTGGCCTGCGCCTGCCTGTGCTTTATGATCCTGCGCAACGCCAACAATATGTTCACCGACCAGAAGGCCGACATCGTCCTGGAGGACTTTGTGGGCATGACCCGGGCCGAGGCCGAGGCCAGCGCCCAGATCAGCGCCGGCCAGATCAATGTGGAGTGGGTGGAAGAATACAGCAGCACCTACGGCGAAGGCTATATCTACAAGCAGTCCCCCACAGGGGGCCGCAACATCCGGGAGGGCCAGACCGTCACCCTGACCGTCAGCCTGGGCACCCAGTATGTGGCCATCCCCGACGTGACCAACTACGTCCAGGCCGACGCCGAGCAGCTGCTGCGGGACAGCGGGCTGTCGGTGCTGGTGGTCCAGAACGTGGAGCCCTCGGTGGCGGTGGGCGCGGTGATCCGCACCGACCCGGCCGCCGGCACCTCCGTGGCCGCCGGCAGCACCGTGGTGGTCTACGTCAGCCGCCAGCAGGTGGCCACCACCACCACCGTGCCCTCGGTGGTGGGGCTGACGGTGGACGACGCCCGCACCCTGCTGGTGCAGAACCGCCTGACCCTGGGCAGCCAGACCCAGGCCTACAGCGACCAGCCGGTGGGCACCGTCATCGCCCAGGAGACCGCGGCAGGGTCCACCGTCAAGTTCAACACCCGGGTCAACGTCACCGTGTCGGCCGGGCCTGAGCCCGCGCCCGAAGTGCCCGAGGCGCCCAGCACCCCGGAGGGCGGCGGCGACTGGTGGAGCGACCTGTGGGGCGGCGGCTCGTCCTCGTCGTCCTCTTCGTCCTCGTCCTCCTCGTCCGGCGGGGGCGCCAGCTCCACCGACCCCGGCCTGATCTGGCCCTGGGACTGGTTTTGACGGGGGCGGACCATGGACGGATATATCATGAAAGGCATCGGCGGGTTTTACTACGTCAAGACCCCCTCGGGGGTGGTGGAGTGCAGGGCCCGCGGCATCTTCCGCAAGCAGAAGCGCAGCCCGGTGGCCGGGGATGAAGTCGCCCTTGCCACCGAGAACGGCGCGGCGGTGATCGCGGAGATCGCCCCCCGCAAAAACCTGTTCGTCCGGCCGCCGGTGGCCAACCTGGACGTGCTGTTCCTGGTGGCCAGCACCACCCAGCCCACCCCCAGCACCCTGGTGCTGGACAAATTGTCCGCCATCGCGGTGGACAAAGGGGTCCAGCCGGTGATCCTGTGCACCAAAGGGGACCTGGCCGCGACCGACTTTTTGGAGCAGGCCTATGCAAAATCCACCCTGCCCCTGATCTGCATCGACTACGCCACCGGCCAGGGGCTGGACCAGGTCAAGGCCTGGATCACCGGGCGGCTGTGCGCCTTCTGCGGCAACTCGGGGGTGGGCAAGTCCACGCTGCTGAACGCCCTGCTGCCCGACGCCGGCCGCGAGACCGCCGCCATTAGCCGCAAGCTGGGCCGGGGCCGCCACACCACCCGGGAGGTGACCATCTTCGAGGCATTTGGGGGCCGCATCGCCGACACCCCCGGCTTTGCCAGCCTGGAGGCGGGGCGGGCAGGCTTCATCCCCAAAGAGAATCTGGAGCATGCTTTCCCCGAGTTTGGGCCCTATCTGGGCAAGTGCCAGTTCACCGGCTGCTCCCACCGCAGCGAAAAGGGCTGCGCCATCCGGGCGGCCCTGGCGGCGGGGGAGCTGTCGCCCACCCGCTACGACAGCTACTGCGCCATGTACGACGAGGTCAAGGACGTCAAGGACTGGCAGCAGCCCCGGCGGCCGGGGGCGGAATGACAAAGGAGGAGTAGGGATATGGCGCGCTGCGTCATCGTTTCGGCCTGCCCGGTCAGCCCGGCGCTGGCCGGCCTGCTGCGGGCGGAGGACTACCTGATCGCCTGCGACGCGGGCTACTGCAACTGCAAGGCGCTGGGCCGGCAGCCCGACGCCGTGGTGGGGGACTTCGACTCGGCCCCCCGGCCCCAGACCCGCCCGGGGGAGGCCCTGGTGGTGCTGCCCCATGTCAAGGACGACACCGACACCCAGTACGCCGCCCGGCTGGCGGTGCAGCGGGGCTGCACCGAAGCGCTGCTGCTGGGCTGCCTGGGGGGCCCCCGGCTGGAGCACACCCTGGCCAACCTGTGCACCGGCCTGGGGCTGGAGCAGCAGGGGGTGCGCGCCGTCCTGCAGGACGAGCGCAGCCGCGTGACCTTTCTGCTGCCCGGCCAGACCCGCACCTACCCCCGGGAGGACTACTTCTACCTGTCGGTGTTCCCCCTGGAGGGCCGGGCCGAGGGGGTGTGCATCCGGGGCGCCTTTTACGAGCTGACCGACGCCGTCCTGACCGCGGGGTACCCCCTGGGGGTCAGCAACGAGTACGCCCCCGGCTCGCAGGCCATCACCCTGTCGGTGGGCAGGGGAGCCCTCGCGGTGATCGAGACCCGGGCGGACGCCCCGGCGGCCCCGCAGCCGTAAGGGGGCAGTCACATCCCGGCCCCGTTTTGCTTATAATGGAGCAAAACAGAAAGGCGGTGCCGCGTATGAAGATCGTCGTCCTGAAAAGCCCCCGGTGCCTGGCCGGCCTGCTGCGGCTGGTGTTCGGCATCCGGAACAACTGAAACCACGACAAAGAGACCCGCTCCGCAGGCCGTAAAAGCCCGCGGGACGGGTCTTTTTGTCCGTTCCGGCGCATACAGTGAACTATGCCACGATGAAGGACCGGAAAGGAGCGCCGTATACATGGAACTGAAGGTATTCCGCGATGTCCTCTGCGGGGGCGGCGGGTGCTGCGCCGTCCAGGCGGAGATACCCGTCGAGACCGAGATCCTGATCTCGGATTATCTGCCCCAGGTGTTCAAGGTGGTCAAGTGCTTTGCACGGCCGGTGGTGCTGCAAAAACAGCTGCAGCCCGGCCGCCTGACCCTGGAGGGCTACATCCGCTGCACCGTCTACTATCAGGGGGAGGAGGGCGCGGGCCTGTGCCAGACCGAGCAGAAGCTGCCTTTTCACAAGGTGCTGGAGCTGCCGGACTTCCCCTTTGCCGCATGGAGCGCCCTGGTGGAAGGGCAGACCGAGTACATCAACTGCCGGGCCGTCACCCCGCGGCGGATCGAGGTGCGGGGGGCCTACAGCCTGGCGGCGTCGGTGTCCACCCAGGCCGCCGCCGAGGCCATCACCGCCCTGACCGGCTGCGGCATCCAGCAGCGGCTGGCCGTGCTGCGGGGGGTGCGGCGGGCCGCCGTGCTGGATAAGCTGTTTGCCGCCGACGGGACGGTGGCCTTTGCCCAGCCGCCCGCCGCCGTGCTGGACATCAGCGGCAGCGCCGCCGTCACCGAGGTCAAGCTGCTGGCGGGCAAGGCGGTGGTCAAAGGGCAGATCCAGGCCCTCTGCGCCTGGAAAAGCCGGGACAGCGCCGCCCTGCAGAGCCAGGAGGCGGCCATCCCCTTTGAGCAGATCCTGGATGTGGAGGGCCTGACCGAGGACTGCCAGTGCCTGTGCGTGGCCGAGCCGGTGGGCTTTGCCCTGGCCGAGGGCGAAAACGGGGCCCCCGCCCAGCTGTCCGCCACCGCCATGCTGCATCTGCGGGCCTGGCGCCCCTACGAGCTGCGCTGCGTGGCGGACGCCTTTTCCACCCAGTGCGAGGTCCAGTGCGAGACCGCCCCCCTTACCGCCGAGACCCTGGCCTGCACCCTGGACCAGACCGTGGAGGTGAATTGTTCGGGGCCCCTGCCCGACCAGGACACCCGCCTGCTGGCCTGCTTTGCCTCCTTTGGGCCGGTGAGCATCGAGACCCGGGACCAGGGCCCCGTCCTCACGGCACGGGTGCTGGTGACGGCCTTTGGGCAAAACAGCCTGGACGAGATCGACAGCTACGACAAGGCCGCCGACCTGGCCATCCCCCTGGAGGGCTGCCCCGAAGGGCAGCTGTACCCCGAGTGCTGGCTGTCCGCCGTCAGCGTCCAGGCCAGCTGCGCCGGGGGCGTGCTGGAGGTGGGCGTCCGGGTCCGGGCCCAGGGGGCCGTGCTGGGGCGGCACAGCCTGCCCTGCGTCAGCGCCGTGGAGACGGGCCAGCCCCTGGCCCCCGCCGACCCGGACATCTCGCTGCGGGTCTACTACGCCCAGCCGGGCGAGGCGCTGTTCGACATTGCCCGGCGGTTCCACGTCGCGCCGGGGCAGATGCTGGCGGCCAACGGCCTGGACCCCGACGCCCAGACCCTGGCCCAGGCCTGCCGCCTGCTGGTGCCCGGGGCCCCCGGCAACTGAGAGGAGGAGCATTGATTGTGGAAAATCCTGTACTCTACCGCGAGATCGGCCGGCGCACCGGCGGCGACATCTACATTGGGGTGGTGGGGCCGGTGCGCAGCGGCAAAAGCACGTTCATCCAGCGGTTCATGCAGCAGCTGGTGCTGCCCGCCTGGGAGGACGGCGCCGCCCGCGCCCGCGCCCAGGATGAGCTGCCCCAGCCCGCCGCCGGCCGCACCATCATGACCACCGAGCCCAAGTTCATCCCCGAAACGGCCGTCCCCCTGCAGCTGGAGGGGGGCGGCGAGTGCCGGGTACGCCTGATCGACTGCGTGGGCTATATGGTGGAGGGGGCCATGGGCCACGAGGAAAACGACAAGCCCCGCATGGTCAAAAGCCCCTGGTTCGACCACGAAGTGCCCTTTGACAAGGCCGCCGAGACCGGCACCCGCAAGGTGATCCGGGACCACTCCACCATCGGGGTGGTGGTGACCACCGACGGCTCCATCAGCGACATCCCCCGGGCGGGCTACCAGCAGGCGGAGGCCCGGGTCATCGCCGAGCTGGAGGCCCTGGGCAAGCCCTATGTCATTTTGCTGAACACCACCAGCCCGGATTCCCCCGAGACCGCCCGGCTGGCCGCCTGGATGCAGCAGCAGTACGGCCGGGCGGTGCTGCCGGTCAGCTGCGTGGACCTGGACGCCGCCGCCCTGGAGGCCATCCTGGAAAGCGTACTGTACGAGTTCCCCGTCCGGGAGCTGGATTTTGCCATGCCCCGCTGGGTCACCATGCTGGACAGCGGCCACTGGCTGCAGAGCAGCGTCTACCAGGCGGCGCTGGACTTTGCCGCCCGCATCACCCGCATGAAGGACCTGCAGGCCGCCGGGGCCCAGGCCCTGGACTGCGAGGCGGTGGCCCGCTCGCCGGTCACCGGCATGGACCTGGCCGAGGGCAGCGTCCGGGTGACGGTGGAACTGAAACCCGAAGTGTTCTACCAGGTGCTGAGCGAGCAGACCGGCCTGGAGATCGGGGACGAGGCCGGGCTGATGCCCTGCATCATCGAGCTGGCCCGGGCCAAGAGGGAATACGAGCGGTTGCAGGGCGCCCTGGAGCAGGTGGAGGCCACCGGCTACGGCATCGTCATGCCGTCGGTGGACCAGATGCACCTGGAACAGCCTCAGATCGTCCGGCAGGGGGGCCGCTACGGCGTCCGGCTGGAGGCCAGCGCCCCCTCCATCCACATGATGCGGGCGGTGATCCGCACCGAGCTGAGCCCCATCGTGGGCTCCGAGCGCCAAAGCGAGGAGCTGGTCCAGAGCCTGCTGGCCGATTTTGCCGACGACCCCGCCCGGCTGTGGCAGTCCAACCTGTTTGGCAAGAGCCTGCACCAGCTGGTCAACGAGGGGCTGCAGGCCAAGCTGCTGCACATGCCCCAGGAGGCCCGCACCCGGATGCAGGAGACCCTGGAGCGGGTCATCAACGAGGGCTGCACCGGCCTGATCTGCATCCTATTGTAACCCGCGCTGCGTTTAGGGTGTATCTGAAAACTCCCCAACGCTGTTCTATTCTACCAAAAAGCCCCATCTGCCGCGTTGCATTCGCTTGCATTCCACCAAGGAGTGCGGCGCTCATGCGCCTTGCATCCGGCGCTTTTTGGCGAATATCCCAGCATTTTTGACTTCTCAGATACACCCTAGCAAACGAAAAAGCCCCCGCTGTGCCTTTCCAGGGACAGCGGGAGCTTCGCTTGTGTGGGTCAGTATGCCGCGGGGGCGGGGATCATTCCACCTCGCTGTTGTGCCGGGCCTTGAAGTAGCTGCGCAGGCTGTTGACCACGATGGTCAGGCCCAGGGCGATCAGCAGCACCGCGATGATGAGCTGCAGCCCTTCCAGCATAAAGGTGGCGCTGCCCGCCTGGAAAGCCCGGATCAGGGCGATCAGCCGCTGCACCAGGGCGGTGAAGGTGACGCACAGCATGATGACCAGCGGCGGGAACAGCATCTTGTTGCTGCGCCCGGTCACCTTGAGGAAAACGCACAGGGTGACCAGCACCAGGGCGCTCAGCAGCTGGTTGGCCGAGCCGAACAGGGGCCAGATGTTGGAGTAGCCCACCTGCGTCAGCACAAAGCCGCCCGCCAGGGTGATGATGGTGGCAAAATAGGTGTTGCACAGCAGCTTGCGCCAGCCCTCGGCGTGGGCCATGTCGTCCACGCTGAACAGCTCCTGGAAGCTCATGCGGCCGATGCGGGCCACCGCGTCCAGGCTGGTCAGGGCCAGGGCCGACACGCACATGGTCATAAAGCGCTGGGCCACGTACACCGGCACCCCGAACATCTCCAAAAAGCCCGCCACGCCGCGGCTGAAGATCTGGAAGGGCGTGCCCGCGGCGGCGGTGCCGTCGGCGGCGGCCGAAGCACCCGCCACGCACAGGGCCAGGGTGGCCAGCAGGCTTTCCAGCACCATGGCGCCGTAGCCCACCTTCAGCATATCCTTTTCATTGGACACCGTCTTGGAGGAGGTGCCCGAGGACACCAGGCTGTGGAAGCCCGACACCGCGCCGCAGGCCACCGTGACGAACAGGATGGGGAACAAATCGCCCAGGCTGTCGTTGTGGAAGCCGGTGAACACCGGCAGGTTCATGGCGGGGTGGGCCACCAGCAGGCCCACCACGGCCCCGGCGATCATCCCGATGAACATGAAGGTGGTCATGTAGTCCCGGGGCTGCTTGAGCAGCCACATGGGCAGCACCGCCGCAAAGAAGATGTACACAAAGGTGATGTAGATCCAGGTGTCCTGCCCGGCGATCAGGGGGGCCATCATGCCCAGGGCCAGGGCCGCCACCGTGCAGGCAAGGCCCAGGACGGCCTCTTTCCAGCCGGTGAAGCGGAACTTTTTCTGCACCAGGCCAAACAGCATGGCAAACACGATGAACAGCAGCGAGATGCTGCCTGCCGCGCCGTTGGAGCGGGCGGCCTCCACCATGGCGCCGCTGGCGTCAAAGGCGTTGAAGGTGCCGGCCACCATGTCCGCAAAGGCGGCGATCACCAGCAGGGTGAACAGCCAGCAGAACAGCAGGAAGAGCTTGCGCCCCAGCTTGCCGATGTATTTTTCGATCAGCAGGCCCATGGATTTGCCGTCGTTTTTCACGCTGGCGTACAGCGCGCCGAAGTCGGTCACCGCGCCGAAAAAGATGCCCCCCCAGCAGGATCCACAGCAGCACCGGCAGCCAGCCGAACGCCGCCGCCTGGATGGCGCCGGTGACCGGCCCCGCCCCCGCAATGGAGCTGAACTGGTGGCTGAACACGGTCCAGCCGTCGGTGGGCACATAGTCCTTGCCGTCGCTCAGGCGGACGGCAGGGGTCTGGGCGGTGGGGTCGATGCCCCAGGTCCGGGCAAGCCAGCGCCCGTACAGGGCGTAGGCCGCGATCAGACACACCGCCGCGATCAGGACGATTACAAGTGTGTTCATGATGTTCCCCTTCTCTCTCTTGGTATGCAATGGGTTGCAAAAGGCCCTTGGGGGCCCCGTCCGCCGGCCAGCCGCTGTGCAAAAAGCCCCCGCCGCTGCGCGCAGGGCGCTGCCGCAGGGGCGGAGGCTTTCGACAAAGGATACGCCGCGTTGCTGCTTTGCATCTGGCTTTTGGATGCACTAACAGTAGCACGGAGATGAAATGCTGTCAACTGTCTGATGAAGGTTTGTATGGTGTGATAAAACTATGTCACAAATGTGAGCAATCTTTGAACAAACGGACGCCCCAAAAAAGCCCCGTCTGTACGCCATGCGCGCACATACGGGGCCTAACGGTCACAGCTCGTCCTCGGTCAGCTTGTTGATGAGCAGCTGGTAGATCTCGTTGCCCTTGAGGATGAACTGCTTTTTGACCAGCTCGGCGGTCAGGCGGTCGGGCATCCCCAGCTCGAGGCAAAACAGCCGCTCGTCCAGCCGGTTGATCATGCAGCGGACGGTGCAGTGGCCGTCGGCGCGCTCCGAGATGACGGCGCTGTACTCGGCCTGTTTGCGGGTCCACAGCTGGGCCTTGACCACGGCGGCCACCGCCCGCTCCCGCACCGACAGGGGCAGGTCGTGGGTCAGCTCCCGGGCCACCCGGCGGCCTTTGGGGGTGATGGCGTACTCGTCCCCGGTGCGCTCCACCAGGCCCTGGCGGCGGATGTCGTCAAGGCAGGAGCCGATCTCGAAATAATTGACCAGCTGGGCGTCGGTGAGGGCGGTCTCCAGCTGGCGCTGGGTCACAGGCCCGCTGTGCTGGACCAGATAGCACAGCAGCAGCCGGATCTCGGTGCTGCTGGTCAGCCCGCCGGGCCGGACCCCGGCGGTGAAAGCATCGCGTTCAGCCATGGTATCTTCACATCCTTTTGTGGCGGCGGGGGCCCCGCCGGATCGGTCGCCGCGTCTGTGCTGCGGGAAAGGCCGGCGCGGCCGGGGCGCTTCCCCCTCTGCCCTTTAGTATAAAAGGTTTTGGGCCGGATTTCAAGCTCGATTGCAGGCCGGGGCGGCAAATTCGGTCACGATCTGCTTTTTGCTCTCGGGGGTGGAGTAGACCCACCGGTCGATGTGCCCCTCGGTGAGGAAATAATGCAGGTCGAACCGGTGGCTCTGGCCCAGGGCCCGGTTGACGATCACCAGCTTGATCTTCATCTTCTCGGGCAGGATGCTCTTGATGTAGACGCTGACGGCCTGGCCGGGGCGCAGGTCGGGGCAGCTTTCGGCCAGGCCCGCCAGGTTGGGGGCAATCTCCACAAAGGTGCCGTAGTCCTCCACGCTGCGCACGATGCCCACCACCGTCTCGCCCGGGGTGAAGGCGGCGGCGTTTTCGGCCCAGGTGCCCAGCAGCTCCCGGATGGTCAGCACAAAGCGGCCCTGGCTGTCCCGGCTGCGGATGGCGCAGAGGATCTGCTGCCCCACGCGGACCCGGTCGGCCGGGGAAGAAATGCGGCTGACCGACATGCAGTCGATGGGCAGCAGGGCGCTGATGCCGCACCCCACGTCGCAAAAGGCCCCGAAGGACTCGATGTGGGTCACCGCGCAGGGCAGGATGTCCCCCGGCTCCAGGCCGTCCAGGTACTCTTCCCGGCACATCTGCTGGGCCCTGGCCCGGGACAGGCGGCACAGGGGCCGGCCCTCGGCGTCCTCGTCCAGGCTCTCGATCACAAAGCAGGTGGCCCGGCCCACCCGGGTCAGCACGGCGATGTCCCGCACGGCGCCGGTGTCCGCGCCCTCGGCGCAGGCGGCAAAGGGCATCACCCCCCGCACGCCCCCCAGGTCGAACCGCAGCTGGCGGCGGGTGTCGAAGGCCAGGGCGGTGGCCTGCAGGATCTCGCCGCTGGCGGCGGCAGCGCGCAGCTCTGCGATGCTGAGACGGGATGCGTCACGGTAATTGCCTTCGGTCCGAAATGTTTGCATCATCTTTCATTCCTCTTTCTTCGGTTCAGTTTGCAGGATGGCGGCTGGGGCCTTTTGGGCCGGCCCCGCTACCAACATATGCAAAATTTTTGTGTGCTAGCTCTATTCCTTGAAATTTGCCGGGGTTTCGACTATACTAGGGTGTGCCTGAAAACGCCCCGGGCGCTTTCAGGGGGCGGGCGGCCCTGCCGCCCGGAAAGGAGCTTTGCCCATGGATATTGCTGTCGGAGACATCATCCAGACCAGGAAAAAGCACCCCTGCGGCGCGGCCAGCTTTGAAGTGCTGCGGGTGGGGATGGATTTCCGCATCCGCTGCACCGGCTGCGGGCGTGAGATCATGCTGCCCCGGGTCAAGATCGAAAAGAACATCAAAAAGGTGATCCGGCCCGGCGGGCCGGAGGGCAAGCCATAGCCCCGCCGTCCTGCACCGGCCGCACACACCCCCTTGCAGAAAGGAGATAGATCCTTGTCCCTGGAACAACAGATGGAGGCGGTCAGCCGCCGCTTTGAGGAGCTGGCCCACCGGCTGAACCAGCCCGAGACCGCCGCCGACCCGGCCCGCTTCCGCCGCCTGATGCAGGAATACCACGAGACCGAGCCGGCCGTGGCCGCCTACCGGGCCTTAAAGACCGAGCGGGACCACCTGGCGCAGGCAAAAGCCCTGCTCACGGGGGAAGGGCCCCTGGAGCCGGACTTCAAACAAATGATACAGCAGGAGATCTGCGAAAAAACGAAATCCGTGGCGGAGCTGGAACATTCTCTCAAATTGCTGCTGCTGCCCCGGGACGAATACGACGGCCGCAGCGTCATCATGGAGGTGCGCAGCGGGGTGGGCGGCGAAGAGGCCGCCCTCTTTGCCCACAGCCTGGTGCGGATGTACAGCATGTACGCCCAGGCCCGCCGCTGGCAGATGGAGCTGCTGAGCCTGAGCGAGACCGAGCTGGGCGGCGTGCGGGAGGCCGTGTTTGCCGTCAACGGGCAGGGGGCCTACAGCCGCCTGAAGTTTGAGAGCGGGGTCCACCGGGTGCAGCGCGTGCCCGACACCGAGACCCAGGGCCGCATCCACACCTCCACCGCCACGGTGGCGGTGCTGCCCCAGGCCGCCGAGGTGGAGGTGCAGCTGGACATGAAGGACCTGCGCATCGACACCTTCCGTTCATCCGGGGCGGGGGGCCAGCATATCAATAAGACATCCAGCGCCATCCGCATCACCCACCTGCCCACCGGCATGGTGGTGGAGTGCCAGAACGAGCGCAGCCAGTTCCAGAACAAGGATAAAGCGCTGGAGATCCTGCGCAGCCGCCTGCTGGCCCAAAAAAAGGCCGAACAGCAAAACGCCATCAACGCCGGCCGCCAGGCTCAGGTGGGCACCGGCGACCGCAGCGAGAAGATCCGCACCTACAATTTCCCCCAGGACCGCTGCACCGACCACCGCATCGGCCTGACCGTCCACAACCTTGACAAGATCATGGACGGCGGCCTGGACCAGGTGCTGGACGCCCTGGTCCTGCACGAGCAGGCGGAAAAACTGGGCCAACTGCAAGAATGAAACAGAAAGCGTAAACGATTATGAGCATCGAAACCCTTCTCTGCCCGGCAGACCAGGCGGGCGTCGCCCGGGCTGCCGCCCTGCTGCGGCAGGGGGAGATCATCGCCCTGCCCACCGAGACGGTGTACGGCATCGCCGCCGACGCCCGCAACGGCAGCGCGGTGAAAAAGATCTTTGCGGCCAAGGGCCGCCCCCAGGACAACCCCCTCATCGTCCACATCGACGACGTCGGGATGCTGCCGGGGCTGGTCAGCGAGTTCCCCGAGCGGGCCCGGCTGCTGGCCGCGGCCTTCTGGCCCGGGCCGCTGACCATCATCATGCCGCGCGGCCCCGAGGTGGCGGACGAGTGCTGCGCCGGGCTGGACACGGTGGGCATCCGGATGCCCAGCCACCCGGTGGTGCGCCAGGTCATCGAGGCCAGCGGCTGCGCCTTTGCGGCCCCCTCGGCCAACCGGTCGGGCCGGCCCAGCCCCACCACCGCCCAGGACGTCTGGGCCGATATGCAGGGCCGCCTGCCCCTGATCCTGGACGGCGGGCCCTGCGCGGTGGGGGTGGAGTCCACCGTGGTGTCGGTGGTGGGGGCAAAGCCCACCCTCTTCCGCCCCGGGCACATCACCCTGGAGGACCTGGAGCGGGCCCTGGGGGAAGAAGTGGAGCTGTCCCCCGCCATCCTGGAAAAGCTGGCCGAGGGCGAGGTGGCCCGCAGCCCCGGCATGAAATACAAGCACTACGCCCCCCGGGCGGACATCACCATCCTGGAGGGGACCTTTGAACAGTTCAAAGCCTATGTGGAGGCCCACGCCGCCCAGGACCCCGCCTGCCTGTGCTTTGCCGGCGAGGGGGCAAAGCTGGCCCCCTTCCCCTGCGTGGAGTACGGCCGGGAAGGGGACGGGGACGACCAGGCCCGGCATATCTTCCGCAGCCTGCGCGCCCTGGACGAACAGGGGGACCGGGTGGTCTACGCCCGCTGCCCCCGGAAAGAAGGCGTCTCGATGGCGGTGTACAACCGCCTGATCCGGGCTGCGGCGTTCCGGGTGGTGGCGCTATGATCACGGTAGGCATCACCGGCCGCAGCGGCTGCGGCAAATCCACCGTCACCGCCTGCTTTGCCGCCCGGGGGGTGCCGGTGGCCGACGCCGACCAGATCTCCCGGCAGGTGCTGCAGCCCGGCAGCCCGGTGCTGGCGCAGCTGGCCGCCCGCTTTGGGGGCGACATTTTGAGCGGGGAGGGCGTTTTGGACCGGCGGCTGCTGGCCGACCGGGCCTTTGCCACCCCCGAGGGCAAGGCCGACCTGGACGCCATCACCCACCCGGCCATCGTCCGCCGCATCGAGGCCGCCCGGCAGGCGGCCCAGGCTGCGGGCAGCCCCCTGTTCGTCATCGACGGGGCGGTGCTGGTGGGCAGCGTCATCGACGGCATCTGGGACCGGCTGATCGTGGTCACCGCCCCCTACGAGGTGAGCGTGGCCCGGATCGTGGCCCGGGACGACATCCGCCCCGAGATGGCCCGCCGCCGGCTGGACGCCCAGCTGCCCGAGGCGGTGCTGACGGCCCGGGCGGACATCGTGCTGGCCAACGACGGCACGCAGGAACAGCTGCGCCGGCAGGCCGGAGCTTTGGCGGCCCGCCTGCTGGCCGAAGGGGAAAGGGGGACCGACTGCCCGGTTTGAAACTGCATACCAAGATCCTCTCCCTGGTGCTGGCGGCGGCCCTGCTGCTCTGCATGCCCACCGCCCTGCGCCGGATCGAAGAACAGCTCTACCCCTGCCGCTACGCCGGCGTGGTGGAAAGCTACGCGGCGGAGTACGAGATGGACCCGCTGCTGATCTATACGTTTGTGCGCACCGAAAGCAGCTTTGACCCTGCGGCGGTGTCCAGCGTGGGGGCCCGCGGCCTGATGCAGATGACCGAGGACACCTTCGAGTGGATCAAATCCAAGATCGCCCCCGACGAGCCCCTGACCTTCGACGATCTGTTCGACCCGGCCTGCGCGGTCCGGTTTGGAGCGTATTACCTGCGGCTGTGCCTGGACCGCTACGGCGGGGACGTGGCCACCGCCGCGGCCGCCTATCACAGCGGCTGGGGCACGGTGGACAGCCTGCTGAACCACGAGGACTACACCGGCGACGGCAAGACCCTGCCCTCCTTCCCCTACAGCCGGATGAACCACTACGTGGAGAAGATCCTCCGCTGCTACAAACGCTATACGGAGCTTTACGGCCCCAGTATATAAAAGAGGCCCTGCGCCTCAGGAATGAAACGATAGAAAGGGATAGGTAACATGAAAGAAATGACCGAAGCACAGCAGAAGGCCAAGGCCCTGCTGTATGAGCCCGCTTACGCCAGCGATAAGGACGCCGCCACCCGGCAGGCCGCCGCTGCGTTCGGCGAGGGATACAAGGACTTTTTGACCCGCTGCAAGACCGAGCGGGAGGTGGCCGCCTACGCCGAGGAGGCCCTGAAGGCCGCCGGCTACCAGCTGTACGACGACCGCAAGCAGTACGCTGCCGGCGACAAGATCTACTGGATCCACCAGGGCAAGGTGGTGCTGTGCGGCACCATCGGCACCCGCTCGATGGAGGACGGCTTCCACCTGGTCATCGCCCACATCGACGCGCCCCGGCTGGACATCCGCCCCAACCCCCTGTATGAGGCGGCCCACTTCAGCCTGCTCAAGACCCACTACTACGGCGGCATCCGCAAGTACCAGTGGGCCACCATGCCCCTGGCCATCCACGGCGTCTTTACCCGCGCCGACGGCACCACCGTCACCGTCCAGGTGGGCGAGGACGTGGGCGACCCCGCCTTCTGCATCACCGACCTGCTGCCCCACCTGAGCGCCGAGCAGAACAAGCGCGAGCTCTCGGACGGCATCCGGGGCGAGGAGCTGAACATCCTGATCGGCTCCGACGCAGTGGAGGACGAGGAGATCAAGGAGAAGGTCAAGCTCCAGACCATGATCCTGCTGCACGAGAAGTACGGCATCACCGAGAAGGACTTCACCCGCGCCGAGCTGGAGATCGTCCCCGCCACCCCCGCCCGGGACATCGGCTTTGACCGCTCGATGGTGGGCGGCTACGGCCAGGACGACCGCGTGGACGCCTACGCCGCCCTGATGGCCGAGATCGAGGTCAAGGACCCCGCCTTCACCACCATCTGCGTCCTGGCGGACAAGGAAGAGATCGGCAGCTACGGCATCACCGGCATGGGCAGCACCTACACCTTCGACTGGCTGCGCCAGCTCTGCCGGATGCAGGGCGCGGACGACATCCGGGCTTTCCGGGCCAGCCTGTGCCTGTCGGCCGATGTCACCGCCGCGTACGACCCCACCTGGTCCAGCGCCTTTGAGCCTCAGAACGGCACCTACGCCGGCCGGGGCGTGGCCTTCTTCAAGTACACCGGCAGCCGCGGCAAGAGCGGCGCCAACGACGCCTCCGCCGAGCAGATGGGCTATCTGACCCGGATGATGGACGCCGCCGGCGTGGCCTGGCAGATCGGCGAGCTGGGCCGCATCGACCTGGGCGGCGGCGGCACCGTGGCCACCGAGGTGGCCCACAGCGGCATCGCCGTGGTGGACATCGGCGTGCCGGTGCTGTCCATGCACTCGCCCTTCGAGGTGGTCAGCAAGAACGACCTGTACATGGCCTACCGTGCCTTCAGCACCTTTATCGCCGCAAAACAGTAAACACAAGAGGGGAGCGGCTCCGCAGGGCGCCGCTCCCTTTGGCCTGTCCTGGGGCAGGCGCGCTCCGGCAGGCCGGAACAACGGGTGGGAATCATGACAAAGTTGATACGTTTCGTCAAACAGGAGGCCGTCCTCTCGGTGGCGGCGGTTTTGGCAGTGGTCTCCGCGTTTTTTGTGCCCCCGGATGGGGCATACCTTGGCTACATCGACTACCGCACGCTGGCCATCCTCTTTTCCCTGATGACGGTGATGGCGGGGCTGCGGCAGCAGGGGGTGTTCGACCGGATGGGCCGGGCCCTGCTGGCCCTGACCGGGGGCACCCTGCAGCTGGTGTTGGTACTGGTGGGGCTGTGCTTTTTTGGCAGCATGTTCATCACCAACGACGTCTCGCTGCTGACCTTTGTGCCCTTCGCCTTTGTGGTGCTGGACAGCCTGGGCCCTGAGGCGCGGCAGAAGCTGATCCTGCCGGTGGTGTGCATGCAGACCATCGGGGCCAACCTGGGCAGCATGCTGACCCCCATCGGCAACCCCCAGAACCTGTACCTGTACGGCCGCAGCGGCATGGGCATGGGGGCGTTCGTGGCCCTGATGCTGCCCTACACCCTGCTGTCGCTGGGGATGCTGGCCGCCTGGGCGGTGTGGCTGTGCCGGGGCGGCAGCCCGGTGCGCAAGGGGACGGGAGGGCCCTTCCTGGCGCCGCGGCCGGGCCTGCGGGCCGACCGGCGGATCGTCTGGATGGACGCAGCCCTCTTTGTGGTCTGCCTGCTGGCGGTGATGCGGGCGGTGCCCTACGGGGCGGCCTTTGCCGCGGTGCTGGCCGCCACCCTCCTGGCCGACCGCGCCACCCTGGCCCGGGTGGATTACTCGCTGCTGCTGACCTTTGTGGCCTTCTTCCTCTTCATTGGCAACCTGGGGCGGGTGCCTGCCTTTTCGGCCTGGCTGGGGCAGGTCATCGCCGGGCGGGAGGTGCTGGTGTCGGTGCTGGCCAGCCAGGTGACCAGCAATGTGCCGGCAGCGCTGCTGCTGTCCGGCTTCACCCAGGACGTGCAGGCCCTGATCGTGGGCACCAATCTGGGGGGCCTGGGCACCCTGATCGCCTCCATGGCCAGCCTGATCTCCTACCGGCAGATCGCCCGGGAAGAGCCGGAGGGCAAAGGCAGGTACTTCCTCCTGTTCACGGCGTCCAACCTGGTTTTCCTGGCGGCCCTGCTGGGGCTGTGGGCGCTGCTGGCGTAATGCAAAAAACCGCTGTCAGGCAGGGCCGGACGGCGGTTCAGCGTGTCGCAACGCGACACGCTCCAGGGGGAACCCATTTCTGCCCGCATACGCGGGACAGAAATTCCTTCCCCCTGGTATCCCCCTGGGGACAAAATTTGGCGCTGAACCGCGCACTCGCCGCAAGGCGGCTCGCACACTCTCAGCGCCAAATTTCCCTGTATGTGTCCCGACCGTACGCGCATGTCGTCCGGTCGGGACTTTTTTGACAGTCTGTTCTGTTACTCCAGGGCGTCGTACAGCTGGGACACGGTGCAGAAGGCGTAGCCCTCCTCCTTGTACCAGCGGATGATGGAGGGCAGGGCCTCGGCGGTGGTGCCGGTGGTGGCCGAGTCGTGCATCAGGACGATGCACCGCTCCAGCCCGGCGCTGCCCCCGGTGACGTTGCGGCAGACCTCCTCCGCCGACAGCTTTTTGCCGGCGGCGTCCTCGGCCGAGACGTTCCAGTCCACCCAGCGCCAGCCCTGTTCCTCCGCCTGCTCCTTCAGCTGGCCCATGAGGGCGTCCCCGCCGTATTTGCGGCTGACGGTGTTGGTGCTGCCCCCGGGGAACCGCAGGCAGCGGACCTCGCCGTCGTCCACATAGGGGGCGATGCGCTGGCGCAGCAGGGCGATGTCCTCCCAAAAGGCGTCGGCGCTGCGGTAGATGTCGCTGTACCGGTGGGAGGCCGAGTGCAAAGCGATCTCGCACCCCGCCTGCGCCGCCTGCCGGATCAGGGGCAGGTAGCTCTCGTTGTTCTCGTTGGCCACCACAAAAAAGGTGGCGGGCACCTCCGCCTCCTCCAGGGCCGCCAGGACGGCGGGGGTGGTCCGGCTGGGGCCGTCGTCGAAGGTCAGGCAGACCAGCGGGGGCAGCTCGGCCTGGGAGGCGGGCGGGGCCGCGCCGGGGAGGGAGGAGCCGCCCGGGCCCCGGCCCGGCGCAGGCTGGCCGGCGGGGGGCGGGGTAGGGAGGACGGCCGCCTGGCTGAGAGGGGCGGGCCGGCTGGCCGCCACCCCCAGGGCAAAGCCGGCGGCGCTGACGGCGGCCAGCAGCAGCCAGCGCGCCGCGGCCCGGAGTGTAGGGAAGGATCGCTGCATAGAATGCCTCCTGTCTGCAAAGGGATACAGTACAGGATATGCCGCCCGGGTTTTTGTATGAAAGCCCATAAATGTGATTTCCGGGCTTGACTTTGGGGCCCGGTTGTGCTATTATAATCAAGCAGTTCGCCCGCGGCCCCATGACCGGCGCCGCGTGATGTTATGCGAGGGTGGCGGAACTGGCAGACGCGCACGTTTGAGGTGCGTGTGGGTAACCTTGAGGGTTCAAATCCCTTCCCTCGCACCAGAAGGCGTCCTTTCAGCGTAAGCTGGAAGGGCGCCTTTTTTGCGTGTCCGGCGGCAGCCGCAGCAGGCGGACGCAAAAAGGCGCGGGCCATAAGATCCGCGCCGTCTGTCGTTTTGCAAGCTGTTTTTATACGCCGTACATCAGCCACAGGTAGATGTAAGCCGGGATGACGGCCGAAAGGGTGAAGGGGATGCCGATGCGGCAGAAGTCGCTGGTCTTGACCTCGTGGCCGTCCCGGCGCAGGATGCCGATGCCGGTGATGTTGGCCGAAGCGCCGATGGGGGTGCAGTTGCCGCCCAGGGTGGCGCCGGACAGCAGCCCGAAGTAGAGGACGGTGGGGTCGATGCCCAGGCCCGCGGCCAGGCTGGTGACCACCGGCAGCATGGTGGCCACATAGGGGATGTTGTCGATGAAGGCCGAGAAGAGCACCGACGCCCAGACGATGGCGGTGTAAATGGCAAAGACGTTGCCCCCGCCCATCTGGGCCAGCAGGCCGGCGGCGGCGTCCACCACGCCCATGTGGGTGATGCCCCCGATGACCAGGAACAGGCCGAACAGCAGGCCGATGGTCTCGAAGTCGATGGCCTTCAGGGGGGCGGTGACCGCGGCGGTGTCATGGGTCTTGCAGTAAGTATAGATCATGCCGATCACCATCAGGCTGACGCAGATCAGGCCGTTGGTGATGTCGGGCTTGTTCTGGATGAAGGAGGCCGAGATCAGCAGGGCGATCATGCCCACCAGCAGCACGGTGGGGACAAAGTCGGTGACCTTGGTGCGGGGCGCGCCCTTGGGGATGGAGCCCTTCTCCTTGCGGAACAGGAAGGCCAGGATCAGCGCCGACACCACGGCGCCCAGCTCCACCGCCCAGAAGATGCTGGGACGGCCGCGGTAGAAGAAAAAGTCCAAAAAGCTCATGTTGGCATACGAGCCCAGCATGATGGCGGTGGTGTCGCCCACCAGGGTGGCCGCGCCCTGCAGGTTGGAGGACACCGCGATGCCGATGATAAAGGGCACGGGGTTGGTCTTGAGCTTTTTGCAGATCTCCAGGGCGATGGGGGCAACCATCAGCACGGTGGCCACGTTGTCCACAAAGGCCGAGATGATGCCGGCAAACAGGGCCAGGGCCACCGCGGCCATCTGGACGTTGGGCACCTTCTCCATGATAAGGTCGGCCAGAAGGGCGGGCATTTTGCTGTCGATGAACAGCTGCACCAGGCCCATGGTGCCGGCGATCATCAGCAGGACGTTGAAGTCGATGGCCCCCAGGATCTGGTCGAAGGGCAGCATCCCGGTGGCGATAAAGACCGCCGCCGAGCCGATGGCGATGTAGGGCCGGTATTTGCTGAAGGCCAACATCAGCACGTAGGTAACAGCGAAGAGTAACAATGCGTAGATCATGCAGATACCAACTTTCTTTCCGGCCCGCGGGGCGGACCTGAATGTAATGACACTTACCATATTACATGGTATGCTTCCAAAAGTCAAATCAAACTGCGCCGGGCGGACGTTTCAATTTAGTATATTCGGGCCGGCCCGGGGTATGAGGGGGCGGCTTATTGGTAGAATAGAACAGCGTTGGGGAGTTTTCAGATACACCCTAGGTTTCCTCGGGGGGCGGGGGGCAGCAGCTGGCCCGGCGGATGATCCGGTGGGGGACGATGATCTTGGCGGCCAGCAGGTCGGGGTTTTCGATGTGGTTGATGATCTGGCTGGCGGCCTCGATGCCCAGCTGCTGGGCGTTGATGTTCACGCTGGTCAGCTGCGGGCAGGCCAGCCGGGAAAACAGCGAGTCGTTGAAGGCGGCGATGGACAGGTCCTGGGGGATGCGCAGCCCCAGGCTGAGCACCACCCGCTCCAGGGCCATGGCCAGCACGTCGTCGCTGGCCACGATGGCGGTGGGCCGCTGGGGCAGGGAGAACAGGGCGGTCAGCTTGCCGTCGTTCTCCTCGGGCAGGCCCGAGCTCTCCAGGATGTACTCGGGGCGGATGGGCAGCTGGTGCTCGGTCATGGCCAGCAGATAGCCGCTTTTGCGGTCCTGGGCGTAGTTGTGCTGCCACTCGTCCGAGATGTAGGCGATCCGCCGGTGGCCCATCTCGATCAGCATGGAGGTCAGCTCCCGGCAGGCCTGGATGTTGTCGTTGTTGACGTAGATGGTGTCCTCCAGGTCCTTTTTGGACTGGCCGATCAGGACGTACAGCACCCCCTCGGCCTGCAGATAGGCAAGGATGGGGTCGTCCTCCCGTGCGTAGAGCAGGATGAACCCCTCCACCCGGCCGCTTTTGACCATGGACTGGACGCTTTGCAGCAGTTCCTCGTCGCTCTGGCCGGTGAGGATGGTGTTGGTGTACTGCTTTTGGTTGCAGAACAGCCCGATGCCCCGGATGGCTTCGAGATAGAAGTTTTTCTGGTAGGCCTCATATTCCAAAGGCGGCAGCAGGATGCCGAAGGTGCGGCTGTTCTGGGTGGCCAGGCTGGTGGCCTGGAAGTTGGGCTCGTACCCCAGCTGCACCATGGCCCGGCGGACCTTCTCTTTGGTCTGGCGGCTGATGGACGGGTGATCGCTGCAGGTGCGGGAGACGGTGGAGGGGGAGACCCCCGCCAGCCTGGCCACATCGGAAATGGTTGCCATTGCGGCGCCTCCTTTCACAAATAAGAGCGTGTGATGCTTCTATTATGCAAGCGGGGGCGGGCGTTGTCAAGCAGGGGGCGGGGGCGTTTGCCGCAAATATGCGCAATCGCATTGCGCACGCCGGGACGCGGCGCTCCGAACGACGGCCGAAAAACCTACAAATTTCAGACCTTTCCTTTGTACAAGATGCAGAAAATACACCTGAATGCGAAAGAATGCTTGCATTTTGCGCCGGACAGCGCTACAATGCAAATAACGAAAGCGATTGCGTAAAATTCCGCAAACGTTGTGCAAACGTGAAAGGAAAGAGGTTGGAATCATGAAAAAAACTGCTGCGGCTGCCTCCGCCGGGGGCAAGCACAAAGGGCTGAACTTCGAGTTTCTGCAAAAGCTCGGCAAGGCCCTGATGGTCGTCATTGCGGTGATGCCCGCCGCCGGCCTGATGATCTCCCTGGGCAACATCATCCAGATCTTCGGCGCGGATGTGGCCATGCTGGTGCGTGTGGGCACCATCGTGGCCAACATCGGCTGGGGCGTCATCAATAACCTGAACCTGCTGTTTGCGGTGGCCATCGGCGGCTCCTGGGCCAAAGAGCGGGCCGGCGGCGCCTTTGCGGCGGTCATCGCGTTTGTCCTCATCAACCTGCTGACCGGCTCCATCTTCGGGGTCACGGCGGATATGCTGAACACCGAGGGCGCGGTGACCACCACCCTCTTCGGCCAGGAGATCGAGGTGGCCGACTACTTCACCTCCATCCTGGGGGCCCCGGCGCTGAACATGGGCGTGTTCATCGGCATCATCGCCGGCTTTTTAGGCGCCACGGTCTACAATAAATATTACAACTACCGCGGCCTGCCCGACGTGCTGTCCTTCTTCAACGGCAAGCGGTTCGTGCCGCTGGTGGTCATGGTCTGGTCGGTGGTCATCTCCATCGTGCTGGCCATCGTCTGGCCGGTCATCCAGGGCGGCATCAACGCCTTTGGCATCTGGATCGCCAACTCCAGCGAGACCTCGCCCATCCTGGCGCCCTTCATCTACGGCACCCTCGAGCGTCTGCTGCTGCCCTTCGGCCTGCACCATATGCTCACCATCCCCATGAACTATACCTCCTTTGGCGGCACCTACACCATCCTCACCGGCGCCAACGCCGGCACCCAGGTCTTTGGCCAGGACCCGCTCTGGCTGGCGTGGGTCACCGACCTGATCAACCTCAAGAACGCCGGCGATCTGGCCGGGTATGAAAACCTGCTCACCACCGTCACCCCCGCCCGCTTCAAAGTGGGCCAGATGATCGGCGCCACCGGCCTGCTGATCGGCATCGCCCTGGGCATGCTGCGCCGGGTGGACCCCGACAAGCGCAAGAGCTACCGCTCCATGTTCATCTCCACCATCGCCGCGGTCCTGCTGACCGGCGTCACCGAGCCGCTGGAGTTCATGTTCATGTTCTGCGCCATCCCCCTGTACGTGGTCTATGCGGTGCTGCAGGGCGTGGCCTTTGCCATGGCCGGCGTCATCCACCTGCGGCTGCACTCCTTCGGCAACCTGGAGCTGCTCAGCCGCCTGCCCATGAGCTTTACCGCCGGCCTGGGCGGCGACGTGCTGAACTTCGTCATCTGCTGCGTCGTGTTCTTCATCATCGGCTACTTTGTCTCCTACTTCATGATCGGCAAGTTCCAGTTTGCCACCCCGGGCCGTCTGGGCAACTACACCGACGACGCCGGCGACGAGGAGGCAGCCCCGGCCGCAGCGCCTGCCGGGCAGGCTGCGGGCAAGGACAGCCAGCCGGAGCGGATCATCGCCCTGCTGGGCGGCCGGGAGAACATCGTGGACGTGGACGCCTGCATGACCCGCCTGCGGGTCACCGTCAAGGACCCCGCCAAGGTGGCCGGCAAGGACGCCTGGAAGGCGGAGGGCGCCCTGGGCCTGATCCTGAAGGACACCGGCGTGCAGGCCATCTACGGCCCCAAGGCGGACGTCCTCAAATCCGATATCAACGACATCCTCTGATGCCGGCATCCATACGAAAGGCAGGCGGGAACCCTCATGAAACTGCTGACCCTGAACTGTCACAGCCTGTTAAGCCCTGCTTACAGCCGCGACTGTGAGAATTTTGTCCGGGAGGTGCTGCGGCTGCGGCCGGATCTGATCGCCCTGCAGGAGGTGAACCAGACCCGGACCGCGCCCCCCGCCGCCGGCGACCTGGCGGGGTGGACGCCCCCCGCCGCTGGGGCCCTGCTGCGGGCCGACAACCACGCCCTGCGGGTGGCCCGGATGCTGCAGGAAGCCGGCTGGCCGGTCCACTGGACCTGGACCTTTGCCAAGATCGGCTACGGCCGCTACGAGGAGGGGCTGGCCCTGCTGTCCCCCGGGCCCCTGGACCAGGCGGAGGACTGGTTCATCACCCGCAGCCGCGACCCGGAAAACTGGAAGGTGCGCAAGGCCCTGTCGGCCAGGGTGGCCCTGGACGGCCGCCCGGCCCGGTGCATCTGCGTCCACATGGGCTGGTGGGGCGAGGAGGAAGAACCTTTCCCCGCCCAGTGGGAGCAGGTGGAGGCCGGTGCCCGGCAGGGGGAGCCCTGCCTGGTGCTGGGAGACCTGAACGCACCCGCGGCCGAGCGGGGCGGCGGCTACGACTTTGTCACTGGCCGCGGCTGGCAGGACGCCTGGGCCCTGGCCCGGCAGCAGGAAGGCGAGGGGAGCATCCCCGGCGTCATCGCAGGGTGGGAGGACCGGCTGGTCCAGCCCGTCATGCGGATCGACCACATCCTGACCAACACCCCCCTGGAGGTTGCCCGGGCGGCCATCGTGCTGGACGGCCGGGACGGGCCCGCCGTCTCGGACCATTACGGGGTGCTGGTCACAGCAAAATGGAGAAAAACTACATGAACGAACGCGCTAGCGGCATCCTCATGCCGGTCAGCAGCCTGCCCGGGCCCTACGGCATCGGCTGCTTTTCCCAGCAGGCCCGGGCCTTTGTGGACTGGCTGGTCCAGGCGGGCCAGACCTTTTGGCAGATCCTGCCGCTGGGCCCCACCAGCTACGGCGACAGCCCCTATCAGTCTTTTTCCACCTTTGCGGGCAACCCCTATTTCGTGGACCTGCAGACCCTGGTGCAGGAGGGTCTGCTGGACGCAGAGGCCTGCCGCGAGGCGGACTTTGGCAGCGACCCCGGGGCGGTGGATTACGGCAGGCTCTACCAGAGCCGCCTGCCCCTGCTGCGCCAGGCGTTCCGGCGCTGGCAGGCACTGGGCGGCCCGTCGGAGCCGGGGTATCGGGCCTTCCTGACCCGGAACGCCCCCTGGCTGGAGGACTACGCCCTCTTCATGGCCCTCAAGGCCCGGCAGGGGGGCGCCGCCTGGGACGGCTGGCCCCAGCCCCTGCGGATGCGCCAGCCCGAGGCTCTGGCCGCCGCCCGGGCCGAGCTGGCCGGCGAGATGGACTTCCACCGCTTTGTCCAGTACCAGTTCGAGGCGCAGTGGCAGGCCCTCAAGGCCTACGCCAACGGTAAAGGGGTCCGGATCATCGGGGACATCCCCATTTACGTGGCCTTCGACTCGGCGGACACCTGGGCCCATCCGGAGCTGTTCCAGCTGGACGGCGACCGCCGCCCCACCGGGGTGGCGGGGGTGCCGCCGGACGGCTTTTCGGCCACCGGCCAGCTGTGGGGCAACCCCCTTTACGACTGGCAGGCCCACCGTGCCGCCGGCTACCGCTGGTGGATCGACCGGATGGCCGCCAGCTACCAGCGCTACGACGTGGTGCGGATCGACCACTTCCGCGGCTTTGACGAGTATTACCGGGTGCCGGCAGGGGCGCCCGACGCCAGCAGCGGCGCCTGGCAGAAGGGCCCGGGCAAAGAGCTGTTCGACGCCCTGCAGGCGGCTTTGGGCCGGCGGCCGGTCATCGCCGAGGACCTGGGCTACCTCACCGACAGCGTCCGCCAGCTGGTGGCGGACTGCGGTTTCCCCGGCATGAAGGTGCTGGAGTTCGCCTTCGACTCCCGGGATTCCTCCAGCGCAAGGGACTATCTGCCCCACAACTACCCCGCAAACTGCGTGGTCTACACCGGCACCCACGACAACGAGACGGTGGCGGGCTGGTACCGCAGCATCCTGCCCGAAGAGCGGGCGGCGGTCTGCCGGTACCTCCACCGGGACGCCGGCGCCGTCGAGCCCCTCCACTGGGACTTTGTCTGCACCGCGATGGCCTCAGTGGGCCGGTGGTGCATCATCCCCCTGCAGGACTATCTGGGCCTGGACAACCGCGCCCGGATCAACCACCCCTCCACCCTGGGCGAAAACTGGCGCTGGCGGGTGGACGGCGCAGCCCTGACCCCCGAGCTGGCAGGGCGCATCCGCGCCGTGACCGAGACCTACGGCCGTCTCCCGGCCGGGCAGGCGGGAACAAAGGGCGGGCCAAAAGCGTAAGACCCGCCCCATACAAAAAGCCATCATCCTCTCCTGACATCACAAACGCGCGAACGAAAAGCAGGGGCCCCTCATGGAGCCCCTGCTTCAGCGTGTCGAAAAACGACACGCTCCAGGGGGGACCCATTTCTGCCCGCATACGCGGGACAGAAATTCCTTCCCCCTGGTATCCCCCTGGGGACAAAATTGAGCGCTGAACCGTGCACTCGGCCTTGCGGCCTCGCACACTCTCGGCGCTCAATTTCCCTGTCGGTGTCCCGACCGTACGCACATGTCGTCCGGTCGGGACTTTTTTGATTTGTATACCGATGCAGCCGTTTTTTACTTCAGCTTGTCCAGGATCTGGTCCACGCTCATGCCGTCGGCGATCAGCTTTTGCAGGGCGTTGTCGATCTCGGCCTGGCGGGCCTGCTGGGCGGCCTTGGCCTCCGCGGCGGTCTTTTGGGTTTCCAGCTTGGCGATCGCCTTGTCCACCGATTTCAGGGCGGCGCGCTTTTCCTTCAGCTGGGCTTTCAGGTCCGCGATGCCGGCCTGGATGCTGGCGAGCTCCTCATTGAGCTGGTCCTTCTCGGCGTTTTTTGCCGCGATGGCGGATGCAAAATCGACGGCGGCGCCTTTCGGGACTTTGACTTTGTTCTTGCTTCCTTTGGGTCTGGGCATGGAAATATTCCTCCTGTAAAAAAATAATATTTAGTATACAAACTATAACCTGATTTGGGTCAGGAATCAATATTTTTATGTCAAAAAGAGAAGTGAAATTTTGATTTATTTTTTGCAGGCCGGGGCGCCCCGCAGGAGAGCAGGCGGCCGGTCTGGCAATCCATGGGTTGTAAGCTGGATATTGGCTCTTTCTTTTCCGGGACGAGTATGTTAGAATGGACACAGGAAACCATGGGAAAGGGAGGAGACCAATGGACCGGCTGGAAGCGTTTGAAACCATGCTGGCCGACCTGCAGCGGCAGGACCGGCACGAAAAACAGGAGATGGAAAGGCTGAAGGCGGCAGGCAGAGAAAAATCCGCCACCTACCGCCAGTATTTCGCCAACCGGATGATCTACAGCCAGATGCTGGCCCTGTACCGGAAATATGGGCTGCTGGACTGAAAAACCGGCGTGTTTTGCAGGGGAAAGGAGCTGCGCCATGGACGAGCTTACATTAAAGGAACTTTGGCAGCAGGCCGCTGAAAAAAGCCATCTGGAAACCAAATACAAAGAGCTGCAGGCCCAGAGGGAGACGGTGGCCGGCCGGATCAAAAAACTGGAAAAGGCCAGCCGCGCCGAGCAGGCCGATGTGGACCGCCTGGAAAGGGGCAGCCTGGCGGCGTTTTTTTACCAGATGATCGGCCGCCGGGAGGAGCAGCTGGACAAAGAGCGGGAAGAAGCCTGCGCCGCCCGTGTCCGGTACGACGCCGCGGCGCGGGAGCTGGCCTCCATTGACGCCGACCTGGAGCGCCGCCGGGCCCGGCTGGCCCAGCTGGAAGGCTGCGAAGGCCGCTACCGGGAAGCCCTGGCGGAGAAAGTGCGGGAACTGAAGGCCGGCCATGGCCCCGCCGCCCAGGAGCTGATGGAGTGCGAGACCCGCATGGAAGGGATGCGCCTGCAAAAGCAGGAGCTGAAGGAGGCCATCGACGCCGGCCGGGTCGCCCTGCACACCGCCGGCCAGGTGCTGGACAGCCTGGACAGCGCCGAGGGCTGGGGAACCTGGGATGTGATGGGCGGCGGCCTGGGGGTGGACCTGGCCAAGTACGGCAGCCTGGACGAAGCCCAGGAGCAGGTGGAACGGCTGCAGGTGGAGTTGCGGCGGTTCAAGACCGAGCTGGCGGATGTGGAGATCAACGCCGAGCTGCAGGTGACGGTGGAAGGCTTTATGCGCTTTGCCGATTTCTTTTTCGACAATCTGTTCACCGATTGGGCGGTGCTGGACCACATCGGCCATGCCAAGGCCCAGGTGCGGGACACCCGCAAGCAGATCGAGCGGGTACTGGCCAGGCTGAAACGGATGAACGCCGACCTCGACGCCCAGCTGGAGGACGAGCGGGAGCGGCGGGAACAGATCGCCATCGACGCAGAATGAAGACCAAAAAAGGGGAGAGCCACGGAGCTCTCCCTTTTTTTGCAGGAAAATGGAAAGCATGCTTGACATAGAGCGGCGCCTGTGGTATATTGAAGTCACGGAAAGCGAACTTTCCATCATGGCCGCAGAAAGGGGGCGTTTCATGAAAAACCGTCTGGAAGAGCTGCGCAAGGCGCGGGGCATCAAGCAAGAGGAACTGGCCAGCGCGCTGGAGGTGTCCCGCCAGACCATCGGCTCGCTGGAAAACGGGCGGTACAACCCGTCCATCCTGCTGGCGTTCAAAATCGCGCGGTATTTTGGGCTTGCCATCGAGGATATTTTCATCTACGAAGAGGAGGGAGACACATGAAGGAAAAACTGCCCTTTATTATTTACATCGGGATCGGGGCCGCGCTGATGGCGGCCAGCCTGCCGCACATGGACGGCTATTACGGCAACATGGTGTTTTGGGTGGGGTTCGGCACGGTCTGCGCCGAGAGCGTGCAGCTGTTCAAATACTGCTGGTGGCGGGCCCCCGCACACAAAGACGCCTACGAAGCCAAACGGCAGGAGGCCCACATCAACGCCGTGGACGAGCGCAAGCAAATGCTGCGGATGCGGGCGGGCTACCTGGTCAACCAGCTCATGTTTTTGATCCTGCTGGGGCTGGATTTTGTGCTGGCGCTGCTGAAAGCGCCGGCGTGGATCATCCTCATACTGTTTGTGTTGTGGATCTTCCAGTACATCGTGGGGGTCGTGATCTACCACCACCTGGAAAAACGGCTGTAAAGGAGGTTTTACCATGAAAAAATACCGCAACTGGATCGTTTCGGCCCTGGGGCTGCTGCTGTGGGCCGTGGGCTTCTGGATGGTCAAGGGGGACGTCCGCAGCACCCTGGCCTATGTCTGCATCGGACTGGGCTGCGGGATGTTCGGCTACGGGGCGGGGGAGCTGATCGCCGGCCGCGTGCTGAAGGGCGCCCCCGAGCTGCAGCGCCAGATGGAGATCGACCGGCAGGATGAGCGCAACGTCGCCATTGCCGACCGCGCCAAAGGCCGGGCCTTCGACCTGATGACCTTTCTGTTTGGGGCGCTGATGGTCTCCTTTGCCCTGATGGGGGTGGAGCTGGCCGCCGTCCTGCTGCTGGTGGCGGCGTATCTGTTCATCCATGGGTACGCGCTGTACTGGCGGCTCCGCTACGACAAGGAGATGTGATCTGCGCCGGCAAGGGAGGGAGCGTCCTACCGCCGCCAGGGCCCCGGGCCGGCTTCCCGAACGGGAGGCTGGCCCGGGGTTTAAAACGCGCTCTAGGGTGTATCTGAGAAGTCAAACATGCTGGGATATTCGCCAAAAAGCGCCGGATGCAAGGCGCATGAGCGCCGCACTCCTCCATGGAATGCAAGCGAATGCAACGCAGCAGATGGTGCTTTTTGGTAGAATAGAACAGCGTTGGGGAATTTTCAGATACACCCTAGTTTAAAATGCCGAACAGCTGGTGCTGCCGGGCCCGGATCACCGTCCGGATCTCCTCGATGTACCGGAGGACGGTCTCGTCCGGCGCGGCTGCCGTCACCACCCCAAAGCGGCTGCCCTCGCCCCAGCGCAGCATCCGCACCCAGTCGAAGCTGGGCCGCCGGTGGTAGATGCAGGGGGTCAGCATCAGGGTGGGCAGGCCGTAGGCGGCGCTTTCCACCGTGCCCGGCTGGATGACAAAACCGCCTTTTTTCCGGGCCTGGTGGGCGATCTCGGTTTCATAGAGGGTCTCGCTGGAGGGGAAGGCGAAGATCCACCGGCAGGCCAGTGCCTCGTCCAGGGAGAGGATCCGCTGGGGCAGGCTGTCGGGGACGTTGAAGGGGAAGCACAGCTCGGGCAGGCTGAGGATGGGGGTGAACTGCAGGCCCCGGGCGGCGATGCCGGCGCACTCCATCTGGAAGGACAGATCGGCTTCGCCGCTGTCCAGGGCGCGCCAGACGTCGGCGCGGTTGGCGCAGTACTGGACCAGGGGCGAAAACTCTACGCACAGCTCGGGGGTCATGGCAAACAGTTCGTAGCAAAAGGTGGACAGGGCGGTGTCCTGGCAGGCCAAAAACAGGTGCCGGTGGGGCGGGCGGGTGTTCTGCTCGATGGCGATGCCCTCTTTGACGGCGCTCTCGTACAGGCGCAGGATCTGCTTGGCCTTGGGGTAAAAGCTCCGCCCGGCCGCCGTCAGGGTCACCTGGCGGGAGCCGTGCTGGAAAAGGGTGAAGCGCAGCTGGTTTTCCAAGGTGCGGATCTGCTGGGACAGGGCGGACTGGGAGATAAACAGGGCGTCTGCCGCTGCGGTAAAACTGCCCAGCTCCACCACCTTGACAAAGCCGGTCAGGGCGCGTTCGGTCATAGGTTCGGCCTCCGTTTCTGGGTTGAGGGGTTGGATAAGGTTTTCCTTAAGTGTAATATAAAATAGTTGATTTGTAAATCGGGGCGGGTTCCGTTAAACTTGTACTTGTTAAGAAAACCGCAATCCAAGCGGGCCGGAGCTTTCCGGACAGGAGCGAGAAAAAGGAGTTTAGGATCATGGAAAAGATTTCGCGCAAAGGCTTTCTGAAGATCGCCGCGGCCGCCGCCATGAGCGGCGTCACTGCCGGCGCACTGGCTGCCTGCGAGTCGGCCAGCCAGGCCGCTTCGGGGGCGGCTTCGGCTGCCAGCCCGGCGGCCGGGGCCGTCTACATCCCCGGCACCTATGAGGGCACCGCCGAGGGCATTTCCTCCACTGTCAAGGTCACCATGACCTTCTCGGAGACCGCCGTCACCGACGTGGTGGTGGACACCTCCGGCGAGACCGCCTCCTACGGCGCGGCCGCCGCCGAGGAACTGCAGAAGCAGCTGCTGGAAGCCGGCTCCGCCGAGATCGACGGCGTTTCCGGGTCCACCATCACCTCCGACGCGGTGATGAAGGCCGCCAAGAGCTGCTATGCCCAGGCAATGGGCGAGGCGGTGGTCACCGCGGTCCAGCTGCCCACCGGCGACGAGAACGACTGGCTGGGCACTGAGCCCGACATCGACGAGGCCGCCATCACCGAGACCTGGGACACCGACATCGTCATCGTGGGCGCGGGCAACGGCGGCATGTGCGCCGCCGCCTACGCCGCCCAGAAGGGCCTGAACTTCCGCATCATCGAGCAGAACTCCGCCGTCATGGAGACCCGCCACTGGTACGGCACCATCGACAGCAGCGAGGCCCAGAAGCAGGGCGTGCCCCCGGTGGACCGCGCCGAGCTGCTGAGCGAGATCTCCCGCAGCATGGGCGGCCGGTGCGACCAGCGGGTGGTCAAGACCTGGATCGACGAGTCGGCCGCCATGCACGACTTCGTGGCCGGCATCCTGGAGAGCGCACCCTACAACTACACCTGCAACCTGACCCTGGGCGACGAGGCCAAGTGGCCCGACGACACCCAGATCAGCCAGACCAAGCTGATGTTCCCGGTCCAGCAGGTGGACTACAGCAGCGCCGAAAAGCCCCGCAATGTGGTGTTCCAGGAGTACATCGAAAGCCTGGGCTACGCCGTGGATTTCCACACCGGCCTGGCCAAGCTGGAAAAGGACGGCGACGGCCGCATCACCGGCCTCATCGCCCAGAACACCGAGGACGGCCACTTCATCCGGATCAACGCGTCCCAGGGCGTGCTGCTGGCCTGCGGCGGCTACGCCGGCAACCCCTACATGATGGAAAAGCTGGACCCCCTGGGCACCAGCGTCACCACCGCCTGCTCCTACGCGCCCGCCGACAAGGGCTACGGCATCCGCGCCGCCATCTGGGCCGGCGCCCACCTGGACGCCGAAGCTGCGCCGGTCCTGTTCGACCGCGGCCTGGTGGCTCCTGGGGTGGACTCGGGCTATGTGGAGTCCGCCTCTTCCTTCGGCGGCAAGGCGTTCCCCGGCACCGTGGGCCAGTACAACCCCGGCAGCCAGCCTTTCCTGAAGGTCAACCGCCACGGCGAGCGTTTCATGAACGAAAGCCAGGAATACGACAACGCCTCTCACGCCTCCTTCCAGCAGCCGGGCCACGTCTACGCCATGATCCACGACGCCAATTTCCGGGAGGACGTGGACCGCTTCCACACCATCGGCTGCTCGGCGCTGACCCGCTACATCCCCGGCATGATGGAAAGCCAGCTGGAGCAGTACGAGGCCGAGGGCCTGATCATGAAGGCCGACACCATTGAGGAGCTGGCCGACAAGATGGGTTTTGCCGGCGCGGACAAGGATACCTTTATCGCCACCATCGAGCGCTACAACGAGCTGTACGACGCCCAGAAGGACGAGGACTTCGGCAAGCCGGCCAGCCGCCTGAGCGCCATCCGGACTGCGCCCTTCTACGGCTGCTGGCTGGGCGCCAGCCTGCTGTGCAGCCTGCAGGGCATTTCCATCACCCCCAACTGCCAGGCCAAGGACGACCGCAACGAGCCCATCCCCGGCCTGTACGTCACCGGTGACATGTCGGGCAGCTTCTTCCAGAACAACTACCCCTGCGTCATGGGCGGCACCGCCTGCGGCCGCACCCTGACCTTCGCCATCAAGGCCATCAAGCAGATGGCAGGTATCGACACCGTCTGATCCCCCGCTCCGATTGTGAAACACAAACCCCAAACGCCCCCGCGGCCAAGTCCGCGGGGGCGTTTGGGGTTTCTGTCTGCCGGGACAGAGGGTTGACCTGGCGCGGGAACCGTATACACGTCCTTGGAAGATGCATACGGCCCCGCTGGAGGCCAAGAGAGCTGTGTGTGCGCCGGAAGCAAGGGGAGCTCGGCGTGCCCCCGCCGTGCTTCGGCAGACGGCACGGAGGGGCGTAAAGGAGGAGAAAAGGGGAATGACTGGGTCAAAATACCTGGCTGTCGTGCAGAGCGCTGTACTGTTCGTCCGTCAGGCCAAGCATGCCCTGGTAGATCTCGCGGTTGTCCTGCCCCAGGGCGGGGGCGGGAGTGCGCACACTGGGCCTGGTGTCCATCAGCTTGATGGCGCAGCCATTGACGGTGATCCGGCCCAGGGTGGGATGGTCCATCTCCACAAACATCTCCCGCTCTTTGACATGCGGATCGGCAAGAATCTGGCTGATGTCCAGAATAGGCCCGGCAGGGATCCCTTTGGAGAGGATCAGCTCGGTGGCCTGCTGCATGGTGTAATCTTTGAGAAAGTTCTCGATTACGGCCTGGATGTCATCCTGATTTTTCAGGCGGCCGGGCATATCGGTAAAACGGGGATCGGTGATCATATCGGGGCGGTGGAGTACCTCGTTGCACAGTTTTTCATACAGGTGCTGGTTGCCTGCGGCGATGATGATGACGCCGTCCTTGCAGCGAAACGCATCGTAAGGGGAAACGGCGGCGTAGCGGTTGCCCATCCGCTGGGGTATCTGGCCGGTCTCCAGGTATTTGATGGCGGTGTTTTCGGTGGCGGCGATGACGCTGTCCATCAGGCTGATATCGACCCGCTGGCCTTTTCCGGTGATCGTGCGTGCGTTGATCGCTGCCAGGATGCCGATGGTGACATGCAGCCCGCCCAGAATATCACCCAGCGCGCTGCCGGCACGGGTGGGAGGGCCGCCTTGGGGGCCGGTGATGGCCATCATACCGCCCATGGCCTGGCTGAGAATATCGTAGCCGGGGCGCAGGTGGTAGGGTCCATAGCTGCCAAAACCAGATACGGCCGCGTAAATGATGCGAGGGTTGATCTGCTGCAGTACATCGTAGCCCAGACCCAGCTTGTCCATGACGCCGGGGCGGTAGTTTTCGACCACGATGTCGGCTTGTTCCACAAGGCGCTTGAACAGTTCCTTGCCGGCGTCTGTTTTCAGGTTGAGGGTGACCCCTTTTTTGTTGCGGTTGATGTTGGCAAAGTACAGGCTTTCCCGCTCGCCGTTCCGGTTCTTTTCCCGAAAGGGCGGGTAGGCGCGGGTGTCGTCGCCGCTGCCGGGGATCTCGATTTTGATGACATGGGCGCCCATGTCGGCCAGCATCATGGTACAAAAAGGGCCGGCCAGGACACGTGTCAGGTCCAGAACAGTCAGATTTTCAAGGGCCATATGCCCGGCCATTACAGTTCACCGTCCTCTACATGGATCTTCATCCGCATGACGGCGCTGCCCATGCTTTTGCCCAGGCTGTCCAGCCGCAGGCTCATGGTAGCACCGCCGCCCAGAGCGTGCTTCATCACAAAATTGAAGCCGCCCAGGCTGGGCACGTCATAACGGGTGATGTCGCCCTGGACCATGCTGCCAAAATAAGCTTTGAGCTTTTCGGGGGTGACCTCCCGCTCAATGATCTTGTAGTACTCGGGCTTGCGGGCAAAGACGCAAACGTTGCTGGTGTCGCCCTTGTCGCCGCTGCGGCCGTGGGCGATATCGTTCAGGTAGATCTCAGCCATTTTATTTCACCTCCAGGATATGGCTTTCGATGTGCAGCGCATCGCGGGGGACGGTGGTGGGCCACAGGGCCATGACCTCCTGCACATGGGCCCGTCCCCCAAAGAAGGATGCGCCCGGGGGGCCGTTCAGCTGCATGGGGCTGATTTCGGGAATGATCTTGGCGCACTCCTTTTTGTCTTCGCTGAATACTGCGATGCGAAGCACACACTCGTTCAGCCGTTTCAAGGTTTCCTCGCTCATATCGGCTACCCCCAGATGCAGGCTGTTCAGGCCGATGTAGCTGATGTGGACGTCGTCGGCCTTCATGCCTCGGCGATGCATCTTTTTCATGATGATCTCAGCGCAGTACTGGGCCTTTTCGTAGGCGTCGGGCCAGGCAAAGCTCAGCATGCTGACGGTTTTCCAGCCTTTGTGATAACCCACGCACAGCTTGATGGTATCGGGACGGGGCTTGCCCTTGATACCGCCCACTCGCACCCGGTCGGGACCGGTCTGGGTCAGGGTGGCGTGGCTGATGTCTACATTGACGTCCGGGGTCCAATAGTTGGCGGGGTCGTGGACCTCATAGAGGAACTGTTCCTTGACGCTCTGCTCACAGATGACGCCGCCGCAGTCGGGCGCCTTGGTGATGTCAAAGGTGTCGGCGGTGAGTTCGGCAATGGGAAAACCCAGTTCGTCCATGCGGGGAACGCTGCGCCAGTCGTACATATAGTTGCCCCCGGACCCCTGGCCGCCGCACTCCAGAAGGTGGCCGGCCATGATGCCGCGGGCCAGATTGTCCCAGTCGTCGGCAGCCCAGCCCAGCTCATGCTTGAGAGGCGCAAGGAAAAGGGCGCTGTCGGCGGCCCGGCCGGTGATCACCACGTCGGCGCCCTGGTCCAGGCAGCCTTCGATCCCTTCGTGGCCGATGTAAGCGTTGCAGTTGTAGATCTTGTCCAGAATATCGTGGAAGTCGCCGTCGTAATCGAAGTTGGGGAAGGTCCAGCCCTCTTTCAGCAACTGGGGAATCTTGTCTTTGATGTCGTCGCCGGTGACATAGCCGATCTTATAGCCGTGCATTTGCTGGAGCTGGGCCCACGAGCGGATGGCGTCCACACAGCCGGCGATGTTCATGCCGCCGGCATTGGTGCAGATGCGGATGTGTTTTTGCCACGCCTCCTTGCCGGCCTCACTCAAAAGCCGGGTGACAAAGTCGGGGGCAAAGCCCTTGGCAGGGTCTTTGAGCTGTTGTTTGGCCATGATGGAGAGGGTGAGCTCTGCCAGGTAATCGCAGCTCAAATACTGAATGTCCGCGTGTCGGATCATGTGGACGGCTGCATCCGGGCTGTCGCCCCAGAAGCCCTGGCCGCCGCCGATTGCTACCTTTTTCATGTTGATAACCTCCTGAGAATGGATGACCGGCAAGGCTGCATCGTCAAGTACAACGTTGCAGTCAATCGTTGTACTTGTATTATAATCAAACGTTGTACTTGTGTCAAGGCACAAATCGGGTTTTTACAAGTTTTTCTGCCGGATAGGCCCGGCGGCTTTTGGACTGACAGCGTTGCGGAAAAAGGGAAAAAACAGTATACTATTAAGTATACTATTAAAAAGACAGGTCATTTCAGGTATTTTTGGAGTCAGAAGGGGGAACCATGATGGTCACCATCAAACAGATTGCGCAGGAGCTGCACATTTCGCCCAGCACGGTCAGCATCGTCCTCAGCGGCAAGGGGACGGCGCGCAAAATCAGCCAGGAGACCCAGAAAAAGATTTTTGATACGGCGGCTGCCATGGGGTACCAGCCCAACATCGCTGCCCGCAGCCTGCGCGGAGGTGTGGGTGCGGACGAGCTGCAGATCGCCATGTTTTGGGCGCAGGATTTTCGCGCTGGGATGATGGTCCGCTTTTGGGATGGGCTGTGCCAGGCGCTGGAGCGGGAGCAGCGGCCCATCCGGCTGGTGATTTATCCCTACAATAACGGCCGCCTGCGGGAAATGCGTGCGCTGACCCGTGCCAGCGACTGCCATGCGGCCATTGTATGCAACGCCTCTTACGAAGATCTGCAGTTTTTGGAGGATACCCAGCCGGCCATACCGGTGGTGCTGTATAACCGCACCTGCCCGGGATACTGCAGTGTCAATGTGGACGACGCCCAAATGGGCGCGCTAGCGGCCCGTGCTCTGACCGACCAGGGATGTACTAGTGCGGCCATCCTCACAGGCACGCCGGTATTTGAGGGGATGGAGGTACGGGCTCAGGGCTTTGCTCTGGAAGGCGGGCGGCACGGCATGGGCATGCCTGCAACCCACTATTGCGAAAACAGTATCCGGGGAGGCTATGAGGCAGCCCGCCGCCGGCTGGCAGGCCAATGGAAGGAGCAGATGCCCCAGGGGCTGTTCTGCGGCTCGTCGATGATCGCTCATGGGGTGATGCGCGCCCTGTGGGAAAGTGGCATCCCCCACGAGAACTGGCCCAAACTGGTGGCGGTGGGCAACGGCGCTGAAGATCAGGACCGGGCTTCCATGCCCAGCCTGAGCGTGGTCAGTCTGCCCATGGAGGAAATGGCAGGCGAATGCCTGCGCCTGTTGCTGGCCGTCATGGCGGGGGAGGTCAGCGCACCCGAAAGCCGGATGCTGGAGGTCCGGTATATCCCGCGGGAGAGTTGCGGCCCCCTGCACCAGGAGGAAGAAACAAAGGAACTGGCAAATTGGTCAAACGTTTGACTTAAAGCCTGTGTAGTTTGCCGATTGACGGAAAGACAAAAATCTGCTAACATTGTTTTGTCGGAAGGCTGTTACCTTCAGCGGGCATTCCTCTCCGGCAGGGCTTTGCAGCAGAATCGAATACTGTTTGGTGGACTGTTACTTCTTCAAGGCATGACCGTAGGGCGGCGTGAGCCGCCGGATTTGCTTTGAAGATTTTTTGTCTTATGGAGATGGAGAGGTGAGGTGCGGTTGCGTGCATTGCGAAAGATCAATAACAACGCGGTGATCTGCCTCGACAGCACCGGGCAGGAAATGATCGCCATGGGCAAGGGCCTTGGGTTTGGGCCCATGCCGCGGGAGATCTCGCTGGCAGAGGTGGAACGTACCTTTTACAACATCGACGAGCGGTATGTAGCGGTGATGCGTGACCTGCCGGCCGATGTGCTGGATTTTTCGGCCAGGATCATCGACATCGCGCGCAACGAGCTGCCCTATACCCTCAGCCCCAACGCCTTTTTGACTCTGGCGGATCACTTGGCTTTTACGTTGGAGCGTGCGCGCAAGCACATTCGCGTCAAGATGCCGCTGGCCTACGATGTGGAGCAGCTGTACCCTGCGGAATACCGGATCGGCCGGTATGCCCTCAAGCGGATCCAGAAAGAGTTTCGGGTGGGGCTGCCCCAGACCGAGGCGGTGGGCATCGCCATCAACCTGATCAATGCCCGTGCAGACGGCGAGCCGGAGCCTGAGCAGGCGAGTTCGGCCTGCACCGACAGTGAGATGCTGGAGGAGATCACAGAAATCGTCGAAAACCATTTCAACCTCATTGTAGACCGGAGCTCGTTCAACTATGCACGGTATGCCACCCATATGCAGTATCTGTTTGGCCGGTTGCACAGCCAGAAGGCCATCAGCAGCGGCAACCAGCAGATGTATGCCAGCCTGCGCCAGGAGTTTCCTGAAGCGGCAGCTTGTGCGGAAAAAATCGCGGCCCTGATCCGGAGCAGGTGGGACTGCGCTTTGCCAGAGGAAGAAGAGCTATATCTGATCCTGCACATCAATCGAATCTGTATCAAAGAAGGACTGTGACCCGGGTTTGGAACGGGGCATGACCTCTGTGGACGGGCGGCATAGGCCGGCTGTCTGCAGGGGCGTTTTTTGTATCAAGCGGCAGAGCGCGCCTGCCGTCTGAATAACCGTAGAATCATCATAAGACTAAAGGAGAAGATCAAATGGCAGTCAATAACGAAAGGATCGCCGAGCAGGTCCTGGCTGCGGTCGGCGGCAAAGAAAACATCTCGTCTGTGACCCATTGCATGACCCGTCTGCGCTTCAACCTGAAGGATATGGGCCTGCCGGATCAGGAACAGATCAAAAAGATCCCTGGTGTGCTGGGCGTCGTGATCGCCGGCGGGCAGTTCCAGGTCATCATTGGACAGAACGTACCTAAAGTCTACGCGGCGCTTTGCGCTATGGGCGGCCTGCAGGTACAGGAGGCCATCCCGGAAAATCTGGACGCTCCCAAAGAAAAACTGACCCCGAAAAGGCTGGGCGGCATCATTATGAACTATCTGGCCGGCTCGATGACGCCGCTGATCCCCATCCTGATGGCGGCCGGTATGTTCAAGACGGTGACCACCATCTGCGGTCCCACCATGCTGAACATCCTCAGCGAGCAGAGCAACCTGTACATCCTGCTGGACTTTTTATACGATGCCGGGTTTTACTTCCTGCCGGTGTACATCGGCTATACGGCAGCAAAAAAGATCGGCGCTTCGCCGGTGTTGGGGGCGTATCTGGGAGGCATCCTCATTGCGCCGGACCTGCTGGCCATGGTGTCGGCGGGCGCGACGTTCAGTATCCTGGGCATCCCTGTGCGTATGGTCAGCTACGCTCAGTCGGTGCTGCCCATCATTCTGTCGGTGGCGGCCCTGTACTGGGTCGAGGGCTTCTTTAAAAAGGTGATCCCTGACTCGATGGCGATTGTGTTTGTACCCACCTTGACCATCTTTGTCATGTCGCCCATTTCACTGTGCCTGCTGGCGCCGCTGGGCTCGATCCTCAGCACTTACCTGGCCGTCGTGCTGGAGGCCATTGCAACCTACGGCGGGTTCCTGGGCAAGGCCGTCATCGCCTCGGTGTGGGAGTTCCTGGTCATGACCGGCATGCACACGCCGCTGGTCCTGCCCGCTATGACGGCGCTGATCGAAACCGGCAGCGACCACCTGATCTATGTTTGCGGCAAATGCGCAGTCTACGCTACCATGGGCATGGCCATCGGCGGCTTCTTCCGCCTGAAAGGGGAAGAGCGCTCGGCCAGCGTCGGCTATCTGATCTCTGCTGTCCTGGGCGGCGTCACCGAACCCATCCTGTACGGTATTGGACTGCGTTATCGTCGGCCTTTTGCAGGCATGATTGCCGGCGGCCTGGCCGGCGGAGCCTATGCGGGGCTGATGCATGTGGCCGTTTACTCGCTGTCGCCCTCCAACATCCTCAGCTTTACCGGTTTTGTGGGCGGCAGCAGCATCAATCTGCTCCATGGCATCATCGCGCTGGTCATTTCCACAGTGGTGTCCGCAGTGGTGACCTATCTGGTGGGCGTGGAACCCTCCGCAAACAGAAAGTGACAGGGGGTGTGCCATGAAACGACTTCTGCTCCGGGCCGACGACCTGGGTTACAGCGAGGCGGTCAACTACGGCATCGCAAAGACGGTGCGGGAAGGGCTGATCCGTTCGGTGGGGCTGATGCCGACCATGCCGGCGGCCCGGCATGGTCTGGCCCTGCTGGAGGGGATGGATATCTGCCTTGGGCAGCATACCGACATCTGCATCGGCCGGCCCGCAGCAGACCCAGCCCTGATCCCCAGCTTGGTGGATGAAACCGGAATGTTCAAAAGCAGCCGGGTGTACCGGGCGGCCCACGCCCGTGGTGAGGACTTTGTCCGGCTGGAGGATGCCTTGACCGAGACCGAGGCCCAATATGCGCTCTACCTAGATCTGGTGGGTGAAAAGCCGCGCTACTTCGGCGGGCACGCCGTGGCCAGCGAGACCTTTTTCCAGGCACTGCGCATCGTGGCGGACCGCCACGGATTGAAAAACTGCCCGCCTTCTTTTGCCAAAAGCGGGGTAAGCATTGGGGGCAAACCGGCCTGCATCTGTGCCATGCACAGCATGGACCCGGACTATGACCCGATGCGATGCCTGCAGGAGGCGGTGGCAGCGGCCAGCGAGACGCTGCCCAACGTGTACATCTGCCACCCAGGCTATCTGGATGACTTCATCCTGCGGCACAGCAGCCTGACGGTCAACCGCACCAGGGAAGTCGAAATGCTGTGCAGTCCGGCGGTGCGCCGCTGGCTGGAGGAGCAAGAGGTACAGCTTATCACATACGACGACGTCTGAGCTGCCAGCAGCCCGGGCCAAATGAAGCAGCCTCCCACGAAATGAACCGCCCCATATTGTGCGGACAGTACAAAAAAGAGGCCTGCAAGGGGTA
>LBJMR02800__coassemble_226_pt1 | contig 66533 bp, 61 predicted proteins | sample LBJMR02800__metabat2_high_PE_009 | metagenome-assembled genome bin LBJMR02800
CGCTGTGCGCCATCTCGCGGCCACGGAAACGGATCGAGGCCTTGACCTTGTGCCCCGCGGCGAGGAACTTGGCCGACTGGGTCACCTTGGTGTTGAAGTCGTTGGTGTCAATATTGAGCGAAAGGCGGGTCTCTTTGACTTCGACCACTTTCTGGTTCTTCTTGGCTTCCTTCTCCTTCTTCTGCTGCTCGAAGCGGTACTTGCCGTAATCCAGCAGCTTGCACACAGGGGGCTTGGCCTGGGGCGCGATCTTGACCAGATCCAGCCCGGCCTCCTCCGCCGCGCGCATGGCCGCCTGGATGGATACGACGCCCTTCTGTGCGCCGTCCGCACCGATCAGGCGGACTTCACGGTCACGAATCTGACCGTTGATCTCGAGTTCCTTCGATTTCCCGGTGGTAGCGATGGTCGATACACCTCCAAACAATGATCCATCAAGTCAACATAGAAAACGCGGCCACCCGTCCTCCGGGCAGCCGCGCACTGATCCACACAAAAACACAGCCCCATCTCTGGTAAGCTGGCTCCTGGTATAGCCCGGGGCCTGAAATGGCCTCCAAGGCGAGCGCGGCATGGCCGTAGCTGCTTTCTTTACCCGATGATTTTACCACAGCCGCAGCCGGCTGTCAAGGGGGAAATTTGCCGCCGGGGCGGCTTTTCTGTGCGGCGGGGGCGGCGCTTATTTAGACAACGTGCTCTGTCTTCCAGCAATATTTTGAAAGGATTCCGGCTTTTTGAATTGCCACCGGCACCGAAGTATGTTATACTTTACAAGAAAGACACGCAGATTTTCAGGAAAGGAGCAATGAATTGATTCAGAAAAACGTACTCATCGAGAAAGCGCGGGAGGCCGTGGACTCGGTGCTGCCCATCGCGCTGATCGTCAGCGTGCTGTGCCTTTTCCTGGTGCCGGTGGGCTCGGGGCTGATGCTGGCCTTCCTGGTGGGCACCGGGATGATCCTGGCCGGCATGGCCCTGTTCACCCTGGGGTCGGAGCAGTCCATGACCCAGATGGGCAACCTGGTGGGCGCGCGGCTGACCAAGTCCAAAAACATCCTGCTGATCCTGGCCGTCAGCTTCGTCATGGGGGTGGTCATCACCATGTCCGAGCCGGACCTGCAGGTGCTGGCCACCTATGTGCCCGGCATCGACCGGATGACCCTGGTGCTGACCGTTTCGGTGGGGGTGGGCCTGTTCTTAATGGTATGTATGGTCCGCATCCTGCTGGGCTTTGCGCTGCGGTGGCTGCTGCTGGCGTTTTATGCGGCGGTGTTCCTGCTGGCCTTCCGGTCCGACCCGGGGTTTTTGTCGGTGTCCTTCGACTCAGGCGGCGTCACCACCGGCCCCATGACCGTCCCCTTTATCATGGCGCTGGGCGTGGGCGTGGCCTCCATCCGCAGCGATGAAAAGGCCAAGGACGACAGCTTCGGCCTGGTGGCGCTGTGCTCCATCGGGCCCATCCTGGCGGTGATGCTGCTGGGGCTGCTGTATCCCGGCAGCACCGGCTCCACCACCATGGCGGTGGAGGAGTTCGCCCAGTCCACCCAGATCGGCTGGAGCTATCTGGAAGCGATCCCCGAGTACATGGCCGAGGTGCTGACCGCCCTGGCCCCCATCTTTGTGTTCTTCCTGCTGTTCCAGATGTTCACCCTGCGGCTGCCCGCAGCGCAGCTGGCCCGCATCGCGGTGGGCATCCTCTACACCTATGTGGGGCTGGTGCTGTTTTTGACCGGCGTCAACGTGGGCTTCGCCTCCCTGGGCTACACCCTGGGCGGCGAGATGGTCCGCCAGGGCATGGGCCTCCTGCTGATCCCGCTGGCGGTGCTGATGGGCTGGTTCATCATCAACGCCGAGCCCGCCGTCCATGTGCTGAACAAGCAGGTGGAGGACCTGACCAGCGGCGCCATCTCGGCCAAGGCCATGGGCCTGAGCCTGTGCGTGGCGGTGGCCATCGCCAACGGCCTGGCCATGATCCGGGTGCTGACCGGCCTGCCCATCCTGTATTTCGTGGTGCCGGGGTACCTGGTGGCCCTGGCCCTCACCTTCGTGGTGCCCCCCATCTTCACCGCCATCGCCTTCGACTCGGGCGGGGTGGCCTCGGGCCCCATGACCGCCACCTTTATGCTGCCCTTTGCCATGGGCGCCTGCGACGCCCTGGGCGGCAACATCATGACCGACGCCTTCGGCCTGGTGGCCCTGGTGGCCATGATGCCCCTGATCACCGTCCAGATCATGGGCGCCGTGTATGTGGTCAAGCTGCGCCGGTCGGTGGCGCCCGCCGCGGCCGCGCCCCTGCCGGCCTATGCCGACGACGAGATCATCGAGCTGTGGGAGGAGGTTGCCTGAATGGAGCTGAATTACGTCATCAGCATCACCGACCGCGACCAGATCCAGGAGCTGGCCGGATTGTTCCAGAGCTTTGAGCTGAACATGGGCCTGATCATGCTGGGCAAAGGCACCGCCACCAGCGAACAGCTGTCCATCTACGGGCTGTCCAACACCGAAAAAGCCATCGTGTCCACGGTGGCCAGCGCCGAGGGCACCCGCCAGCTGATCCGGGCGGCCAAGCGCAAACTGTACATGGACATCCCGGGCAACGGCATCATGCTGACCATCCCCATTAAAAGCGTAGGAGGAGGAAGGACCTTGGCATATCTGACAGGCAACAAGACCCCGTCGGGCGGCGCGCCCGACCTGCACTTTGAGCACGAGCTCATCATCGCCGTGCTGAACGCGGGCTATTCCGACGCCGTGATGGACGCGGCCCGCACCGCCGGCGCCGGGGGCGGCACCGTGCTGCACGCCCGGGGCACCGGCACCAAACAGGCGGAAAAGTTCTTCGGCGTGTCGCTGGCGGAGGAAAAGGACATCCTTTACATCGTGGCCAGCGCCGGCCAGAAGGCCGCCATCATGTCCGCCATCAACAAGACCACCGGCGCGGGCACCAAAGCCGGCGCGATCTGCTTCTCGCTGCCGGTGTCGGACGTCATCGGCCTGCGCAAGGTCGAGGACTAAAACCCAGATAAACAGCGAAACAGTAAGAGCCTCCGTCCGTTTGGACAGAGGCTCTTTTTGTTGCCCTCTCAGTCGGCTTCGCTGACAGCTGGGGGAGCCAGTGAAACCTACAAGTTCCTGCCTCTCCTGCGTGCGGGAGAGGCGGCCCGCAGGGCCGGAGAGGGCCCTCTCTCACCACTCCGTTTTGGCAAAGATGCCGCAGGACAGGCGGTACATGGCCGCGCCCCAGGCCAGGGCCGCCAGCGGCGAGGCGCAGAACAGGGCAATCATGACGCTGTCGGGCAGGGCCTCGCCAGAGACACCCGCCGCTCCGCTCAGGGCAACCGTCACCACGCCGGCAATGGCGATCACCAGTGCCGCCGGGATTACGAAGGCGGCCACGATCAGGATACGGGCTTTCTCGGCCCCAAACCGGAACACCAGCGGGATAGCGGTACTGCCCATCACAAAGGAGATGGACCAGCCCATCAACACTCCCACCAGCGTTTCCACAGGCCCGCCGGCAGCGAAAGGCCCGTCGCTTGTGAGGAACGCGCCCACACCGCTTGCCACCAGCCCGAACAGGATGCCCACCGTACAAAAGACGGCCAGGGCCGCGTATTTGGCCAGAACAATCTGACGGCGGCCGATGGGCAGGATGAGGGCATAGGGCGTCCAGTTGCAGGTATCGTCAAAGGTGAAGGTGGTGACGATCATCATGGAACACAGCACCGCGCACATGACCATATAGGCGATGGGTCCCGAAGTGGGCACGATGGCGATTGCCAAAAAGATCAGGACCACCAGCATGGATTTGGCGTTGTGGCTGATGTTGTACAGGTCTTTCAAAAGCAGGCTTTTCATTTGGAGCGCTCCCCTTTCACATACAAAAGCAGGATGTCGTCGATGGTGGCGTCGTCCACCACCGCGTCCTTGTACTGGCGGCGGGCCGCCTCCTTGTCGGGCACCAGGACGTCGTACTGGTACGCCTCTTTGCGCCAGGCCAGCATCCCGGCGGGGTCCATCCGGCCAAAGGCCGCCGCCCCGCACCGGACGATGCCCCACTGGTAGCGCAGCTCGTCCTTGGGGCGGGTGAACAGCACCCTGCCCTCGTGGATAAAGGTGATATAGTCGGCCACCTTTTCCAGGTCGGTGGTGATGTGGGAGGACATCAAAATGCCGTGCTCCTCGTCCTGGACGAACTCCAGGAACACGTCCAGCATATCGTCCCGCATCACCGGGTCCAGGCCGCTGGTGGCCTCATCCAAAATCAGGAACCGGGGCCGGTGGGCCAGGGCCGCCGCAATGCCCAGCTTTGCCTTCATCCCCTTGGACAGGCCCTTGATCTCCTTGTCCATGGGGAGAGAGAACCGCTGCATATACTCTTTGTAGAGCGCGTCGTCCCACCGGCGGTAGGCCGCCCCCAGGATGCTGCCCACCCGGGCGGGGGTCAGGGTCTCGTAAAAGCTCAGCCCGTCGAACACCACACCGATGTCCTCTTTCAGCTCCGGCGCGCCGGCCAGGTCCTGCCCCCAGAAGGTCACGGCCCCCGCCTCGGGGCGGATCAGCCCCAGGATGCCCTTGATGGTGGTGCTTTTGCCCGCGCCGTTCTCGCCGATCAGCCCCATGATGGAGCCCTTGGGCACCGTGAACGACACATGGTCCAGCGTAAAGCCGGGATACGTTTTGGTCAGGTCCTTGACTTGCAGCAGAGCGTCCATAGTCACTCCTCCTCCTGATAAAACATGGTCAAAACATCGATTAGAGTTGCCAGCGGTATCCCGCTGGTGCGGGCGATCTCAGCGGCGGCCTGGAGGTGTTCTTCCGCCTGGCGCTGCTGTTCCTCCTGATAAAAATCCTTGTTCTGCGCCGACACGAAGCTCCCCCGCCCCACCGTCGTCTCGATAAAGCCGTCCCGCTGCAGGTCCTCGTAGGCTTTCTGCACCGTGATGACGCTGACGTGGATGGACTTTGCCAGCGCCCGCATGGACGGGATGGGATCGCCGGTCTGGAGCTCGCCGCTCATGATCATGGCCTTGATCTGGGAGGTGATCTGCTCGTAGATCGGCTTGCCGGTGTTGGAACTGATGATGATCTCCACCGCGGCCCTCCTTTTTGTATCGTAGTGTACTGATTGACTAAGTACATTATAGCCAACCAGTGCACTGTTGTCAAGAGGGATTTTGCCGCTGCCGCCCCCAAGCCCCAAAAACTGCAAAAAATCCCCCTCCCGGGCAGGGAGAGGGATAAATGGATCGGGAAGGTTTGGGCTCTGGCGGGGCGGGTCAGAACTTGCCGTTGGGGAATCCCCCCGCTGCACGGTGTAGCCGGCGGCCGACGCGGGCACCGCCATGGACAGCGACAGGGCGGCTGCGGCGGACAGCGCGCCGATCTTCTTTGCATACTTTTTCATCGTTCAAAATCCTCCTGTTCAGGTCTTTTTGGGAGGCGTCCCCCGTCCTTGCACCCCTACGATAACCCGCCGGACCCGACTTGAAAAGTACGCACAATATTGTGGTATAGGCACCGCCCGGTAACAAATGCCGCCCCCGCCGGGCCGGGACACCCTTCCCCCGGCATACCCTGCCCCTGCCCCGCATACCTTTTAGAAAAGAATGACCAGGGGCACCCGGGAAGCCGCGCATCCCGCAAGCCGCCCCCATGGCCAGCTCCGGAAGCGCCGCGCCCTTTGGCGGCCGTCCGGGCCGGCGGGGGCGGGCGATGCCGGGCCCTTTGCCGGCGCCCCTGCGGGGAGGGATGGATAGCATGAAAGGCGATCCCGTCCAGCGGGCCGTCCTGCTGGGGGAGTACATCGTACAGCACGGCGCCACCGTCCGGGCAGCGGCCGCCGCCTTCGGTTACAGCAAGTCTACGGTACACAAGGACGTCGCCTTCCGCCTGCGGGCGATCAGCCCCGGCCTGTACGCCCAGGTGCGGGCGGTGCTGGCCCGCAATAAGGCCGAGCGTCACCTGCGGGGCGGCGCAGCCACCCGGGAAAAGTACCAGAAGCGGCACTGAAACGCCCCTGTCATCCCTCTCATAAAGGGACGGCAGGGGCGCTTGCTCTGTGTTCAGTGCCGGAACTGCTGCAGGGCGCTTTTTTCCAGGCGGCTGACCTGGGCCTGGCTGATGCCGATCTCCCGGGCCACTTCCATCTGGGTCTTGCCCAGCAGGTAGCGCAGCTCCACGATCCGGCGCTCCCGCTCGGGCAGGCCCTGCACCGTCTGGCGGAACTCCAGGGCGCTGATCCAGCTTTCTTCCCCGTCGGTGTCCCGCACCTGGTCCATGATATACATGGCGTCGCCGCCGTCGCTGTAGACTGGCTCTTCCAGGCTGACCGGCTCCACCACCGACGCCAGGGCTGCCGCCACCTCCCGGCGGGACAGGCCCACGGCGGCGGCTGTCTCGTCCAGGGTGGGCTCGCGGCCCAGGGATTTTTCCAGCTGTTCCCGGGCCTGCATGGCCCGGTAGGCGGTGTCCCGCATCGAGCGGCTGACCCGCACCGCGTTGTTGTCCCGCAGAAAACGCCGGATCTCCCCCACGATCATGGGCACGCCGTAGGTGGAAAACCGCACCTCCAGCGCCGGGTCGAAGTGGTCGATGGCCTTGATCAGCCCGATGCACCCCACCTGGAACAGATCGTCGAGATTTTCGCCCCGCTGCGAGAATTTCTGCACCACGCTGAGCACCAGCCGCAGATTGCCCTCGATCATCCGGCGGCGGGCAGCCCGGTCGCCGGCGCGGGCGGCGGTGAGCAGGGCGCGCTTTTCCTCCTCGGAGAGGACGGGCAGCCCCGCGGTATCCACGCCGCACAGCTCCACCTTATTGTACATCCTGTGCCTCCCGGTATCCATTTACCGGGAGTATGGCCCCGCCGGCCCCGGCCCATTCATGGGAAATGGTGGGCCCGCCCGGGCCGGTCTACTCCTCTTCCAGCTGGCGGCGCAGGTCCCGGATGATCCGCTTTTCCAGCCGGGAAATGTAGCTCTGGCTGATGCCGATGGCGTCGGCGGCCTCTTTCTGGGTGTGCTCCACCCCGTCCACCAGGCCGAAGCGCAGCTCCATGATCTGACGCTCCCGGGCGCTGAGCCGCTCCACCGACCGGCGCAGCACCGCCCGCTCGGCGTCCTGCTCCAGGCGCTGGCCCACCTGGTTCTCGTCGGTGCCCAGCACGTCCGAAAGCAGCAGCTCGTTGCCGTCGCTGTCCACGTTGAGGGGCTCGTCGATGCTGGCCTCCTGGCGGCGGCTGGAGGTCTTGCGCAGGTACATCAGGATCTCGTTGCCGATGCAGCGGCTGGCGTAGGTGGCCAGCTTGATGTTGCGCTCGGGGGTGAAGGTGTTCACCGCCTTGATGAGGCCGATGGTCCCGATGGACACCAGGTCCTCGGGGGGCACCCCGCTGGACTCGTACTTTTTGGACAGGTAGACCACCAGCCGCAGGTTATGGCAGATCAGCTCGTCCCGGGCGGCCCGGTCCCCGGCGGCCATCCGGGCCAGCAGGGCTTTTTCGGCCTCGGGGGTCAGCGGTGCGGGCAGGCTGGGCCCGCCCGTCAGGTAATGTACCGCTCCAAAGGCCCCTGCACGGGCCAGCAGAAAGCGCCACAGCGTCTGGAACCACTTCAGCATCCGATCTCCCCCTTACCTTATATCGATCCAAACAACGGTCACAGCCCCATCCGGCCGGCCAGCTCGCTGCCCAGCAGGAGGGTCCAGCCTTCTTCGGCGCCGCCCGGGCAGAACGCCGCCAGCAGCTCCGTCTCCCGCCAGACCCGGCTGCCCGCCCGCCTGGTGAGGGCCGCGCCCGGCAGGGCGGGCAGCAAAGTCCGCCCTGCAACGGTGCCGCAGACCAGGTACCGCAGACCCAGGGCGGGGCCCTCGGGCGCCTGCCCGGCAAAGGCCGCGTCCAGGACGCCCCGCGCCTCGGGGGGCAGGGCGTCCCGGACCGCGCCGTACCGCACCAGCACCACCGCCCGGCCCGACACCGGGTCGGCCAGGGTGAAGCCGCTGTCGTAAAAAGCCAGCACCCCCGCCTGCGCCCCGGCCACCTCCAGCACGGCGGGGACAGCCGCCCCGCCCGGCCGGCCCAGAAAGCTCAGCAGGGCCCGCACCGCCAGGTACACCCCCGCCGTGCCGGCCAGCAGCCGCCCGGGCGTGATGTCCAGATAGGCGGTCAGGTTGGCGGTGTGGCCCAGCGGCGCAAGGCCCGCCGCCCCCGCCAGCAGCAGGTTGAGGGCCACATACCACCCGCACAGCCGCAGGAACACCCGCGGCCCCGGCCAGCCGTAGGCCAGCGCCACCGTCCCCGCCCCGGCCCCCAGCTTATAGCCCAGGGCCAGCGGCAGGGGCAGGGCCGGGGCCAGCAGCACCAGGCAGCTGGCCGCCCCCAGGGCCGCCCCCGCCGCCAGGCGCGCGCCCCGGCACCGCACCCCCGCCAGCAGCCCCGCCGCCAGCAAAAACGCCGCCCCCGCCGTGAAATTGACCAGCAGCAGCTCGTCGATGTACAGCACTTTCAAACCGCATCGCCCCTGTCATCCAGCATACCGCGCCCGGGGCGGGAAAACACGCGAATCTTCGCGCCAGCGTGTCGCAAAGCGACACGCTCCAGGGGGAACCCATTTCTGCCCGCATACGCGGGACAGAAATTCCTTCCCCCTGGTATCCCCCTGGGGACAAAATTTGGCGCTGAACCGCGCACTCGCCGCAAAGCGGCTCGCACACTCTCAGCGCCAAATTTCCCTGTAGGTGTCCCGTCCATCCGCACATGTCGGCTGGACGGGACTTTTTTGACAGCCTGACGCGAATCTTCGCGCCGGGCGCGCCGGCGCAGGGCGGGCGTGAAATTTTTTGCGGAAAGATCTTGCAAATCCGCCCCCGTTGCGGTATAATACCACCTGCAAAGCGCATATGCCTCTTTAGCTCAGTCGGTTAGAGCACCTGACTGTTAATCAGGGTGTCGCCTGTTCGAGTCAGGCAAGAGGCGCTTGGGATGCCGTCCGGTGGGCGTGCATCCCTTTTTTTGTGCGTTGTGCACAGAAGGCGCGGCGTTTTTTGGCGTGAAATCCGCCCTTTTTTCATTGAAAATTGAAAATGGCCCCTTGAAGAAACTGTCGCATTGTGGTAAACTACACTTGAGCTTTAAGAGCCGCCTGGCTTTTAAAGCCGCAGCACCTCGATCAAAGGGTAGGCGCTCCCTTCTTTTGATAGCAGCTGACCTCTGCTTTGTCCTGTTTCTCCGCAGGGCAGGGCAAAGCAGAGGACTGCGTGCTGCTATAGGGTCATCCCTTTTGTTTGCATATGGGCCCGCGGCGCGGATTTGCGTGGGGTGGAGCAATTTTCCTCTTGTGAATTCGGGCAGAATATGATAAAATGTGTCCATAGTCCTGTGTGAACAAAATCATAATACATTTTGAAGAGATCGTGGCCGTTCGTCGCGTGTATCTCTTGTAAAGGAAACATCTATGCGCTATACTTATGTGCGGCAGCACGACACCACAGACTGCGCAGCCGCCTGTCTTGCGATGGTGTGCCTCCATTACAGAAAGGAAATCACGATCACGCGGCTGCGTGACATGATGGGCACCGACCTGAAAGGCACCAATCTTGTGGGCCTGCAGAAGGCGGCCAACGAGCTGGGGTTCACCACAGCGGCCGTCCGGGTAGACCGTGAGAATTTTTTAAGCGATTTTTCCCTCCCCTGCATCGCGCAGGAGATCACCGACCAGGGGCTGACTCACTTCGTGGTCGTGTTTAAAAAGACGACCATCCCCGACGAGGGCGCCCGGCGCAAGCATATGCTGGACGTCACCGCCGCCAAGGAGGAGGCCGACAAGACCGGCAAGAAGTACAAGGACAAGGAATACGTCGTCGTGGGCGACCCGGCCACCGAGCTGCGCAGGATGACGCTGGACGAGTTCTACAAAAACTTCACCGGCGTGCTGCTGCTGCTGAACCCCACGGCGGATTTCCAGCCCGGCAAGGTCAAGCAGGGCAGTATGTTCCGGCGGTATCTGAACCTTCTTCTGCCGCAGAAAAAGCTGTTCGCTTACGCCATCCTCAGCTCGGTCATCCTGACCATTTTAGGCATCGCCTCTTCCCTGTTCAACAAAATTTTGATGGACGAGGTGCTGCCCTACGGGCTGGATAACCTGCTGCTGACCCTGATCCTCGTGTTCAGCGTGGTCAGCGTCACCTCTGCATTTGTCACCTTCGTGCGGCAGTGGATCTTGGTCCATCTGTCCATCAAAATAGATATCCCGATGATGCTGGGCTACTTTGGGCACATCTACCATCTGCCCATGAAGTTCTTTGCCACACGCAAAACCGGCGATATCACCACCCGTTACTCCGACGCCAACACCATCAAGTCCATCTTCACCAGCATTGCGCTGAGCCTGATCATGGATATTTCGATGGCGGTCATCACCGGCATCATCCTGTTCCGGATGAATGCCACCCTCTTCTCGGTGGCCTTGTTCATGACGCTGGTCAGCCTGCTGCTTGTGCTGGTCTACCGGCGCCCCTACAAGAAGATCAACGAAGAGACGATGCAGCAGGCGTCCATCCTCAACAGCCAGATGATCGAGGGCCTGCGCGGCATCGAGACCATCAAGTGCAACGCCGGCGAGGACAACGAACTCGAGCGTCTCGAGCGGGAGTACATCAAAAGCCTGAAGATCAGCATCCGGTCGAGCAAGCTCTCGACCACCCAGACGCTGATTACCTCTTTGATCTCCACCGGGTTCAGCATGCTGACCTATTACATCGGCATCATGCAGGTCCTGAATGGGGAGATGACCCTGGGCTCGTTCATGGCCTTCAGCACCCTGTCCAGTTACTTCACCAACCCTGTGAGCAACCTGGTCAATTTGCAGCTCCAGATCCAGGAGGCCTCCATCTCGATGAAGCGCCTGACCGAGATCATGGACTACGAAGCCGAGCAGGCCAACGCAGACGAACAGGAGTACAGCGACCTGGAGCAGATCGAAGGCGACATCGAGTTCCGGGACGTGACGTTCCGCTACGGCAACCGCACCCCCGCGCTGGACCACGTCAGCTTTACCATCCCGGCAGGGAAAAAGGTGGCGCTGGTGGGCCATTCGGGCAGCGGCAAATCCACCATCACCAAGATGCTGCTCAAATATTACGAGCCGGAATCGGGTGAGATCCGGGTGAACGGCGTGAACCTGAACGAGTACACCAACGCTTCGGTCCGCCGCGCCATTTCCTACGTACCGCAGAACATTGAGCTTTTCAGCAAGACCATCCTGGACAACATCCGCATCTCGCGCCCCGACGCGACGCTGGAAGAAGTCAAGGAGGCAGCCCGCAAGGCGGACGCCCACGAGTTTATCCGCAAGCTGCCGCTGCAATACCACACCTACCTGGAAGAAGCCGGCAACGGCCTGTCGGGCGGTGAAAAGCAGCGCATCGCGCTGGCGCGGGCCTTCCTGAAAGACTCAAACCTCTATATCTTGGACGAATCCACATCCAACCTCGACTTTGCGACGGAGAATGCCATTTTTGACATGATCTATCATCAGCTGGCCGACCGTTCGATGCTGATCGTCGCCCACCGCCTGTCCACCGTCCGCGGCTGTGACCAGATCATCGTGATGGATGAGGGCCGCATTGTGGAGCAGGGTACCCACGATGAGCTGATGGCGAAAGAGGGCAAGTATTACGCCCTGTGGAACCTGCAGCAGGGCATCTTCCGCAGACGGGAGGAGCCCAAGCCCGTTGTCGAGACCGCCCCCGCCCCGGATGACGAGGATGACGACGACTCGATGACCTATTGATGGTGCAACCGGGTGCGCACCCGGTTACATAAATGGTTTTCACGCGGTTGCGCAACCGTGTGGAGATCGACACATTTTTTCGTTTCAATCATTTGAAGGGAGTAATTCATTATGATGATGCCTGCAAACTACTCTGTTATCGCAGAGAACGAAATGACCTATGTCAACGGCGGCGCTCTGATCGACTGCTTCGCCCCCCTGATGACCTCTTCCAACTGGAAGACCTTTAACACCAACCTGATCAAGGTTATCGGCAACAGCTTCATGAAGCCCGTGCTCAACGCCACTCTGGGCGTTATGTTCGGCGGCAACTGGCTGGATGGCAAGAGCATGTTCGGCGATCAGGGCACCATTTCCGGCTACTACACCGGCGAGCAGACTGTCCTGAACAAGATCATGGGCACTCTGGGCGGCCTGGCCACCATCTACACCCTGGGCACTGCTGACGCCGACGTCCTGCAGGCCGAGAAGGTTCTGACCGTCAGCGGTGAGGTTTGGGCCTAAGTTTTAAGTCAATTCATTCCATTTAAGAAAGGTGGTTCATCATGACCTTTCCTGCAAATTACGCAGTAATGGCAGAGGATGAGCTGACTTATGTCACCGGCGGCGGCGTGATTGCGAATATCCTGCCCGCTGTCATGACCAGCGAGAACTGGCGCACTGTGAGCACCAACGTCGTGAAGATTGTTGGCAATACCTTCCTGGCTAATTTCATTAGCACCATTTTGGGCACTGCTTTCGGCACTCCCTATGCTTTCGGTGGCATCTCTCAGGCCATCGGCAACAAGCTGGCCGGCATGGACTTCCTGAATGGCGCTATGCAGGTTCTGGGTGGTGCTGCCGCGATTTATACGCTGGGCACTGCTGGTTCTAAGACTGTGCAGGACAACAACGTTATCGGTGTGACCGGTGCAACTGTCTAAGCTGGACTTTCAGCTCTAATCTCGATTGCAAGTGTATTTTAGTCTGACCCCGCCCCACGGGGTTGGGGCAGTTAAAATGCCTCGTTATGGTGTGCCAGGAGGCAAGTACCTCCTGGCGCACCTTATTTTTTATGGCAAAAGCTGTCTGTTTCATCCGCCCGGATGCGACAGGCAAACGCGGGCTGCGAACGCCCCGCATCACTTCCTTTCTGAAATTTTAAGGCTGAACGAGTGTCATGCTAAAATTTCTGTGAGGCGTTCGCGGTCCACGTTTGCCTGCTGCAGCAGCGCAGGGCAAACTACAAGGATTAAGGTGGATAACATGAACGAAATTTTAGTCAGCGAAAGCAAGACCCTCAAGCTCACCAACGTGCTCAGCCGCCGCATCATGCCGGAGGACTTTGCCAATATCAACCTGATCGTCACCCAGATGGAAAACTTTGTCCGCAGCCACGGCGCCCAGCCCATCGGCCCGCTGGTGCAGCACATCCTGGTGACCAAAGGGCCCAAGCCCGAGGCCCAGATGTACCTGCTGCGCCAGGCCAACCAGATGATCACCCGCCTGGACCCCCAGTACCACATGGACGCCGTGCTGCGGGTGAAAAACTGCCTGTACGCCCACTATGTGGGCCCCATGGCCCGCAACGAGCTGGCCACCCAGAAACTGAACATCTACGCCTTCGAGCATGACATCAAGCTGTCTGGCAGCGCATACTCCATCTTTGTCAGCCAGGACGATGACGAAGGCGTCGTGGACGTCTTTATGGAGAAGGAATAAACCCATGACCAACGTGCAAGTCACAAACCTTTACGACCTGCAGGACCGCCGCATCATGATGGAAAAAAAGCTGCCCCCCTACGGGTATGCGCTTTTGCTCATCGTGGCGGCCCTGATGATCGGCCTGGTGGCCTGGAGCACCGTCACCCCCCGCATCTACATCAGCCAGCTGCAGGGGTCGGTGCAGTCCGCCAACAAGACCTACATCATGTCGTCTTACTCGGGGCAGATCACCGAGCTGAACATCTCGGAGGGCAGCTATGTGGAGCAGGGCGACCTGATCGCCCACATCAAGAGCACCGACATCGACATCCAGCAGTCCCAGCTGGAAAACCAGCTGGCCATCTACCAGACCCAGCTGGCCCAGTACAACAAGCTGATCCAGTCCATCCAGGACAACACCAACTATTTCAGCGAATCGGACCCCGCCGATCAGACATACTATTACCAGTACGAGAACTACCAGAGCCAGGTGGCCCAGCACACCTTTGACTCTTCGGCCTACCGCGCCGCCGGCTACAGCGAGGCGCAGATCCAGTCCATGATGGAGCAGAACCAGAGCGAACTGGAACAGCTGTACTATTCCGCCCTGCAGTCTGCGGCCCAGAACGTGAGCAGCGTGCAGGCCAACATCGAAAGCATCCAGTCCCAGCTGGACGCCCTGAGCACCGGCGCCAACGACTACTACATCTACGCGCCCACCTCCGGCGTCATCCACATGGACACCCCCTACAGCGTGGGCATGGTGCTCTCGGCCGGGTCGGTGCTGGCCACCGTCGCCAGCGAGAACGCGGACTATGAGATCGTGGCCTACGCCGGCCTGAGCGACCGCCCCCTGCTGGACGTGGGCGACCCCTGCACCATCGCCATCACCGGCCTGGCGCAGACGGCCTACGGCACCCTGACCGGCACCGTCACCGCCATCGACAGCGACGTGACCACCTCCAACGGCACCTCCTTCTACAAGGTGACCGTCAAGCCGGACAGCACCTACCTGATCAGCAAGAGCGGCGACCAGGTGGACCTGGCCAACGGCATGAGCGTCACCGCCCGCGTCCAGTACGACGAAGTGACCTACTTCCAGTACGCGCTGGAAGCCCTGGGCGTGCTGACGCGGTGAGGCGGCTCCCCTCTCAGTCTCGCCGCCTGCGGGCGTCTCGCCAGCTCCCCCGCAGGGGGAGCCAAGTGTACGCGCGTCAAACAGGGCAAACTGCACGGTAAGGCTAAGAGTTTGCCTTACCACCGCCTGGCCGCCACCCACGGGCGTGCTCTTGCCTCCCCCTGTGGGGGAGGTGTCATGCCGCATTGCGGCATGACGGAGAGGGCAACCGGCAGGCGCGCCTGAAAGCGGAGGTTTCTTTCCGTATCACCTTTCTTTGAGGTACAACATGAAGCGATTTGCAAAACGGCTGGCGGCAGCGCTGCTGCTGGCCGCCCTGACCGCCGGCGCGGCCCTGCCTGCCGGCGCCATACGGCTGCCCGAGTGGCCTTTCCGCCACATCGACGTCGAGAGCATCGACCCCGGTGAATACGACGCCCAGATGGTGGTGGGCACCACCCAGCAGCTGAAACCCATCGTGCTCCCCGAGGACGCCAGCGACCCGGAGGTCACCTTTGCCTCGGACGACCTCAGCATCGTGCAGGTCAGCCAGGACGGGCTGATCGGCGCGGCGTCGGTGGGCACCACCCAGGTGTCGGCCACCGCCGACGGCGTCACCATTTATTACGAGATCACCGTCGTCCCCGACCCCTCCACCGTGGTGTCGGACATGGACGCCGCCCTCTCCACCGAGGAACTGGCCATCGGCGAGGTGGCCAATATTTCGGTGTCGGTCAGCCCGTCGTCGGCTGCCGCCACCGCTACCGTCAGCTTTGCCTCCTCGAATGAGGCCGTGGCCACCGTCAACAACTTCGGCCGGGTCACTGCGGTGGGCAAAGGCTCCGCCACCATCACCGTCACCTGCGGGGACATCGTCCGCACCGTCAACGTCAGCGTCTATATCCCCACCGACGGCATCCACCTGAACACCAACTACCTGGTCCTCAAGCCCGGCGAGACGGCCCAGATCACCGGCAGCGTCACCCCGGCCAGCGCCCCCCAGGGGCTGACCTTCCGCTCCAGTGACCGCAGCGTGGCCACCGTCAGCGGGGGCGGCGCCGTCACCGCGGTGGGCACCGGGTCCACCTCCATCATCGTCTCCAACGGGGATTCCTCCAGCATGGTGACGGTGATCGTCAACCAGGGCGGCAGCGCCGGCAGCTCTTCCAGCAGCGGCGCTTCCTCCGGGAGCAGCGGGGGCGCCTCCAGCCAGCCCGAGCCTTCGAGCGACCCCATCATCCAGCAGATCAACGACGCCCAGGGCGACTTTGTCAATCTGAACCAGTCCGATGTGCCGGTCATCACCAGCCCGATGCTGGACGCCCTGCGCCGCACCGGCAAAAGCATGAGCGTGACCGGCGAGGGCTATATCCTGACCGTCAACGGCGCGGACATCCGCAACACCCAGAACGAGATCGACACCGCGGTCGCCTTTGCCCCCAGCACCAGCGAAAACGGGGTGGAGTTCACCCTGAACGCGGGCCGCTCCATGCCCTGCACCGTCAGCCTGACGGTCACCGGCGACAACGCGCAGTATACCCGCCTCTACCTTTACAACGAGGCCACCGGCCAGTGGCAGTATCTGAACAGCTACGCGGACAGCGTCGTCACCACCGACACGGCCGGGCGCTACCTGCTGACCAACGACACCCTCACCTTTATCCATATGAACATCTACGCCCTGGCGGCCGCCGGCGTTGTCCTGGTGGCCATCGTCGTGGTGTATATCGCAGTCAAAAAGCGGTACTGGTTCTGGTGATGCAGGCCATCCATATAGAATCTTACCATCCCTCCGGCAAGCAAAGCCCCGCCTCCTGCAAACAGGAAGCGGGGCTTTGTGATCGTTTCTTTTGTCCGCGGCGGGGCGTCACTCGACGGTGACGCTCTTGGCCAGGTTGCGCGGCTTATCCACGTCGCATCCGCGCAGCACCGCCATATAGTAGGCGAACAGCTGCAGCGGCACGATCAGCTGCAGGGGCATGAACAGGTCCTCGTATTCGTCCAGCCGGACGACGTAGTCGGCGATGCCCTCGGGCACCACCGCATCTTTGGTGGTGAACAGCAGCACCTTCCCGCCCCGGCTCTTGGTCTCCTTGGCGTTGGAGAGGGTCTTTTCGTAGACGGCGCGCTGGGTGGCCAGAGCGATGACCGGCACGCCGTCGGTCACCAGGCTGATGGTGCCGTGCTTGAGCTCGCCAGCAGCGTAGGCGTCCGAGTGGACGTAGCTGATCTCTTTCAGCTTCAGGCTGCCCTCCAGCGACAGGGCGTAGTCGAAGCCCCGGCCGATGAAAAAGCAGCTCTGCGTATTTACAAACAGGCTTGCCAGATACTTGATATACTCGCAGTCATCCAGCCGGGGCCGCACCACCTCGGGTGCGCGCTGCAGCTCGGCGGTGTAGCGGCGGGTCTCGGCCTCGCTCAGCTTGCCCCGGGCGTAGGCCAGCCGCAGGGCAAACAGATAGAGCACGCACATCTGCACCATGTACGCCTTGGTGGAGGCCACCGCGATCTCGGGCCCCGCATAGGTGTACAGCACATAGTCGGCCGCCCGCGCAATGCTGCTGCCCACCACATTGACGATGGCCAGCACCGGCACGCCCCGGCTTTTGGCCAGCTTGAGGGCGGCCAGGGTGTCGCTGGTCTCGCCCGACTGGCTGATGATGACGACCAGATCCTCCGGGTCCAGGATGGGGTCCCGGTAGCGGAACTCGCTGGCGATGTCCACTTCTGCGGGCAGGCGGGCCAGCTTTTCGATGGCGGCCTTGCCCACCATGCCGGCGTGCATGGCGGTGCCGCAGGCCACCAGGTGGACCCGCTTGATGGACGCCAGGCGCTGGTCGTTCAGCTCCGGGATGCGCAGGTCGGGCAGGCCGTCCTCCACGCGGGGGCTGACGGTGGCCGTGATGGCCGCCGGCTGCTCGTTGATCTCCTTGAGCATAAAGTGGGGGTAGCCGCCCTTTTCCGCGGCTTCGATGTCCCAGTCGGCGGTCAGTTTTTCCCGCTGGACCGCCCGGCCGAACTCGTCGTAGATCTGCACGCTGCCCGCTTTGCAGACCACCATGTCCCCTTCTTCCAGGACGCTGTAGCGGCGGGTGTACCGGAGGATGGCCGGGATGTCCGATGCAAGGAAGTTCTCCCCTTCCCCGTAGCCCACGATGAGGGGGCTCTCCCGCCGGACGGCGAACAGGGTGTCGGGCCAGTCCCGGAAGAGGACCGCCAGCGCATAGCTGCCCCGCACCCGGGCCAGGGCCTGGGTCAGGGCCCGCAGGGGCTCGCCGTGGTAGCAGCTGTCGATCAGCTTGACCAGCACCTCGGTGTCGGTCTCGCTGACAAAGGTATACCCCTTTGCCTCCAGCACGGCCTTCAGGGCCCCGTAGTTCTCAATGATGCCATTGTGTACGATGCTGACGTACGGGGTGGAATGGGGGTGGCTGTTGACGTCGCTGGGCTCCCCGTGGGTGGCCCAGCGGGTGTGCCCGATGCCGCAGTGGGCGGCGGGCAGGCCGGCGGCTGTGGCTTCTTCCAGCCGGGCCCGCAGGGCGGTGAGCCGCCCCTTGCTCTTGATGACCCGGATGCCGCCCCCCACCGACAGGGCCAGCCCCGCCGAGTCGTAGCCCCGGTATTCCAGTTTGGTCAGTCCGTCCAACAGTACGTTCTGGGCGCAGCGGGCGCCCACATAGCCTACAATGCCACACATAAGCAAACACCTCTCCAGCCGGCCGCCCGGGCGGGCTGCCAGCTTCCGGGGGCGGCGCAGGGCCGCCCGGTTTTTCTCTATGTTCATGGCTTGCTTTTGAAGGGATCTGTTACGGTATTGCTGCCGCTTTTTGCCCTTCTCTGTCGGCTGGTAAAGCCCTCAGCCGGAAAGACATCCGCCGAATGGTTCGATGATCCTTCCCCTCGTCACCCTCACGGCTGTCACCCGCGTGGCCCGGCGCTTTTTGTCACCCAAAGGTCCGCATCCCCCCTTGCAATGTCCGCTGATCGGTTTTGCGCTTTACTTTCTGCCCAGCATCTTATGCAGGCGGGGCTGCCACAGCAGCTTGTAGGCCCGCAGCAGGTTGGCCAGGGCGCGGTCCAGCAGCAGGAACGCCGCGTTCCCGATCGCCCACGTGACCGCCGCCAGGGCCAGGGCCGCCAGCTGGAAGGCCTCGCCCCCCTGCTCCGCCGGGAACAGCAGAAACAGCACCCCGTACATCAGCAGGACCGCCCCGTTGCAGAGCAGGAGCTTGGCCCCCACCCGCAGCGGGGCGGGACGCAGCTTGTCGAACCATGGCTTGACCAGGGGATAATACCCCAGCAGGGCCACAAAGAGAAAGACGGTCTCCTTGTCCGGGACCAGCAGCAGCCCCAGCAGGCCGGCGGCCCCGTAGGCCGTCCAGGCCCAGCGCCGGCCGCACTCCACCCCCACTGCGCCGATGAAAATGCCCCCGGCAGCGGGGGCGATGAACAGAGCCACCGGCAGGATGGCCCCCAGCAGCAGCAGGACCACCGCCACCGCTACCGCCATGCCGCACAGGGCCACCGGCCAGCTCTGCCGGGCCCGGCTCATGAGGGCAGCTCCCACTGCAGGTCCCAGGCGCCGTGTTCCAGGGGGTCCACCTCGTCCCGCAGGCCCAGGATCATGATGTTGTCCAGCAGGGTGCGGTTCAGTTTGACGTCCATCAGGGTGTACACCCGGGACAGGTCGTTGATGGAGGCGATGGCCTGGCGGCGGGCGTTTTCCTGGGCGGCCTCCCGGCTGAGGCCGTTGGCCAGAAAGACGTTGTAGCGGTCCTCTTTCTGGTCCCGCTCGTGGCGGTCGGCCTTATCCAGCAGGTAAAAGGCTTTGCCGATGCAGCTGCCGATGTACCGCATATTCTTGCGCTGGACCGGGTCGTCCGGGGCCAGCACCGAGAACAGCGCCCCATAGACGTTGCTCATGGGCTCGGAAGCGACGGCGTAGTTCTGGCCCCGCAGCTGCTGCTGGGCGGCGGCCTGCGCCTGCTGCTGGCAGAAGATCCGCTCCAGGGCAGGCTCTTCCTGGGCGGCCTTGCGGTAGGCGCCCTGCAGGGTGACCTTCTGGCTCATCCGCTCCATCTGCTGCTTGAGGGGCAGCTCCTCGTTGCGGCGGTCCTGCAGGCGGTGCCAGCTCATCAGGACCTCGATCTGGGCGGCCAGGCGGATGCCCTTGGTCTGGCACATCACCGGCACCCGGGACAGGCTGCCCGGCAGGCGGATGTCCTGGCAGGTGGCCTGGCGGCCGGCCAGGCTGTCGGCCAGCAGGGCCATCACGCCCCCCTTGTGGGACAGCGCCCCATAGGGGACGATGCCGTAGTCGAGATACACCTGGTACTTGACCCCGCGCATGTAGCGCAGGTAGATATTGTAATCCCGGATCGAAAGCTCCGGCAGATAGGGGTGGAGTCTGCCTGTCATCATGGCCCATGCCTCCCAGTTTGCCGGCCCATCCCCGTGGGCCTCGCAGAGCGCAAAAAAACACGTTTTTTCGGCCCGGGCCGCCGCAGCAGCCCTGGGGCCGGGGCCTTGGAGGGGCCCAACCGATTCTAGTATAATCTATTTTGGCCCAAGATGCAATTCCTATTTGAAAACTCTTTCAGTTTGTCTTGTCAATGTTCCTGCCCGGCCGCCCATACAGGCCATTTTTTGATGTATGAGCGTCAAACTACCCTATCTCCATTTCTTGACCTATTTTCCCTGTTTTGAGGGGGTCATTTCTCCGTCATTTGTCTGAACGGGAGGTTTTTTCGCCGGGTCTGGAAGCGTTTTTCGGGCGCGAATGTCCCCGTCTGCCGTCAAATCCGTCCGGGGAGAGGGCCGGCATGGGCTTTGCCTTGCCGGCCGACGGCGCATCGTAATACATATACACCTGGCAGGGGATCATCCCGTTGTACATCTTGCGGCGCTTGGCGGCGCGGCGTCCATAGTGCGCCTCGAACTCCATATCGGCGGTGATGACGTAGACCCCGGCGCAGGGGTGGGCCTCCATCTGCCGGCCAAAGGTCCGGGCCAGCCGGGCGGCGCCGTCGATGGTGCTCATCCGCTCGCCGTAGGGGGGGTTGGTCAGGACGATGGCCTCGGAGCGGGGGACAAAGTCTTTCACGTCCGCCACCTCGAAATGGCAGCGCTTGTCGACCCCTGCCAGCCGGGCGTTGGCCCGGGCCAGCTCGACGGCGGCCGGGTCGATGTCATAGCCGAAGCCCTCAAAGGCCGCGTCCTGCCGGATCTCGGCCAGGGCCTTCTGACGCTGGGCGGCCCAGACCTCCGGCGGCACAAAGCTGTACCGCTCGGCGGCAAAGCGGCGCTGCAGGCCGGGGGCCATGTTCAGGGCCTTCTGGGCCGCCTCGATGACCAGGGTGCCGCTGCCGCAGAAGGGGTCCTCCACCACACTGTCCCGGCGCACCCGGCCCAGGTCGGCGATGGTGGCGGCCAGGGTCTCCCGCAGAGGGGCCTCCATGGCATTGCGGCGGTAGCCCCGCTTGTGCAGGCCCTCGCCGCTGGTGTCCAGCATGATCTCGCACAGGTCCTTCCGCAGCAGGAACTGCACCCGGTACTCGCTGCCCGTCTCGGGCAGCACCGAGGTGCGGTGCCCCCGCATCAGCCGCTTGACGATGGCCTTTTTGATGATGCTCTGGCAGGCGGGCACGCTGGACAGCTTGCTGTTCAGGGACGAACCCTTGACCGGGAACGCCGCGTCTGCGGGCAGCAGCTCCTCCCAGGGGATGGCGTAGACCCCGTCGAAGAGGTCGTCGAAGGTCTCGGCCCTGTAGCTGGCCAGCAGCAGCAGCACCCGCTCCACCGTGCGCAGGTTGAGGTTGGCGGCGGCGATCATCTCGGCCCCGCCCCGGAAGGTCAGCCGCCCGTCGGTGACCCGCAGGTCCTCCGCGCCCAGCCGCCGCAGCTCGAAGCTGGCGGTGGACTCGCAGCCAAAAAAGCAGGGGGCGATCAATTCGTAGGTTGCAGACATGGGACATCCTTTCTGTTCTGTGACGTCAAAACGGGCCCGCCCCTCAAGCGGCGCGCAAGGTCAGCTTGCACTTCTCCCGCTGCGGGGCAGGCCCGGTGTGTTGCTTGTGATTCAAAAAAGCCGTTCAGCGGCCGCCGCGCCGCCCGCGGGAGGCAGAACCGCCCCGCCGGCCGCCCGACTCGTGGTCCAGGTCGGCCAGCTTCGACTCGCTCTGGCTCTTGAAGCGGCTCATCATATCCTCGAAGGACAGGTTGTCGCTCCGCGCAGGGGGCTTGGGCTGCCAGACCCGGGGGCCGTCGTCCCGGGGGGGACGCTTGCCGCCCCGGGGGCCACTGCCGCGGCCCTCCCGCGCGCCGCCCGGCCGTCCGCCCCGGCCGCCTTCCCGGGCCGGACGCTCGGGGGGAGGCAGCAGCTGCTTGATGGACAGGGCGATCTTGCCCTCAGGCGAGATGTTGATGACCTTCACCTTAACGGTCTCCCCTTCGTGAAGCACCGCCGCAATGTCCTGCACATAGGCGTTGGACACCTCCGAAATATGGACCATGCCCACCTTGCCCTCCGGGAGGGACACAAATGCGCCGAACGGCTTGATGCCGGTGACCCGGCCTTCCAAAATATTACCGACCTCTATCAAAGCTCATACCCTTTCTTTGCCCAAAAGACCCTAGGTTGTATCTGAAAATTCCCCAACGCTGTTCTATTCTACCAAAAAGCCCCATCTGCCGCGTTGCATTCGCTTGCATTCCATGGAGGAGTGCGGCGCTCATGCGCCTTGCATCCGGCGCTTTTTGGCGAATATCCCAGCATGTTTGACTTCTCAGATACACCCTCATATTCTGCCATGCTGTGAAGCTCCGGGGCCGCGCCCGCCGCAAACGGGCGCGTCAGTTGCCCGAGATGTCCACAATGATCCGCTCGTTGGGGGCCGCGTAGCCGTAGGAGTCCCGGGCGATCCACTCCACGATCTCGTCCGGGTCGCCGCTGAGGATGCGTTCCAGCTCCTCGTTTTCGGACTGCTGCTGGGCGATCTGCTCGTTGAGCGCATCCAGCTCGGCCTGTTTGGAGCTGATGGTCACCTGGTTCGAGATATAAGCCGCCAGCATACTCAGCAGCAGCAGGATGAAGAACAGGCGGCTCACCGCCCACCAGAGCGTTTTTGCCTTCTTACGGGTCCGTGCCATTGCGTCCGCCTCCTGTGGATCAGACTGCGTACAACCGATGTGTTATACGTTTGAATTATACAACAGATGCCGCTTGTTTTGCAAGCTCTTTTTTTGGTTTTCTGCCGCCGTTTTTGCCGTTTTCCGGGCGCGGCGGGCCTGCCGCCGGGCGCGCAGGGCCCGGCGCGCGGGGGCCAGCAGGTTCCGGCCCGCCCAGCGGCCCAGAGCCCGCCCGGGCCACAGAAGCGCCCGCCAGGCCTGCCCGGCCAGAGGCCCCAGCAGGCTGTGGGCCCCCAGAGCCCCCGCAAAACCGGCCAGCACCATGTACCACCGCAGGCTGCCCGCATCGCTGTAGCCGGCGGCGTAGCTCTGCAAAAAAAGCAGCAGCATCCCCACCAGGGCCGCGTCCGGCAGAAAAGCCCACCGCCCCCTGGCCGGGGCCAGGGCGCGCAGCGCCCCCACCAGCGCCCCCAGGTAGAGGCAGCAGGCGATCTCATGCCCCGCCTGCCAGGGGGCCAGCACCGGGGCCATCAGCGCAGCAGGCGGCGCAGCAGGCCGCCCGGGGTGCGGGCCTCGGTATACTCCAGCCCGTCGATGCGGCCCGAAAGCCTGGCCTCGCCCCGCTCCAGGTCCAGGGCGGTGACGCTCAGCTCCCCGCCCGAAAGGTTCAGCACACAGTCCCCCAGCGCCAGCACCGCGCCGTCCGGGTCGCACCGGATCACCCGGCGCACCCCGGTGACGGTCAGCCGGCTGCGGGACTCCAAGATCAGGTTGTGAGGCGCGGCTTCGGCCGGCCTGCCGGTCTGTTTTTCCATTGGCTCGCCTCCCCGCTGTCCTTTGCTACCAACAGACTATGCGGCGGGGCGGGCGGTTTATTCCGGCGCGCCCTCCGAGATGATCTCGTACATCTCCCGGGCCACATCCTTGGTGCGGGGCTCGGCGTCCGAGAGGACCCGCACCTTGACCGGGCGGTTGCCAAAGGTGATCTCGATCACGTCCCCGGGGGCGACGGCGGCGCTGGCCTTGGCCACCTTGCCGTTGATGAGGATGCGGCCGGCGTCGGCCACCTCGTTGGCCACCGTCCGCCGCTTGATGAGGCGGGACACTTTCAAATATTTATCCAAACGCATGGATGTTCCTCCTTTGATACGCAAAAAGCTGCCGGCCGTCCGCACGGGGCGGACCCTTCCGGCAGCCACAGTCTTGTTCCAACGTCCTCCCGCCCTGTCCCGGGCGGGCCGGGGATCAGAGGGAGTCTTTCAGCGCCTTGCCCTGCTTAAAGACGATGCTGCGGGACGCAGCGATGGTGATGGGCTCCTGGGTGCGGGGGTTGATGCCCTGCCGCTCGGCCCGCTCCCGCACTTCAAAGGTGCCAAAGCCTGAGATGGTGACCTTTTCGCCGTTGGCGAGCGCCCGGCTGAGGGCCTCGAACACAGCGTTCACGGCCTTGTCGGCGTCCTTTTTGGTCATGTCGGTGTTTGCCGCAACCTGCGCGGTCAGATCAGCCTTGGTCATAAAATGGTACCTCCAAAAAATCATTCTTCTGTTTGACGAGCGTCCCGGCCGCTTTCCAGCGCCTCGCAGAACGCCTTGGATGCAAATGTGAGAGCTTCCTCTGCATCGATGCCCGCCAGCCGGATGGAATCCACCGCGGCGAACAGCATCGCCCCCGCCGCCCGGGCTTTTGCCTGCTCCCCGGCGTCGGAGCGTGCGGCAGCCTGCCAGGCACGGCCGGCCTGGTCCAGAGCGGCCAGGGCCTCCTCCTGCTCCGCCGGGCCGGCGCCGTAGCGCCCCGCCCGCTTTTGCAGCTTCTGGGCCCGCATCAGGGCCGGCAGGGTCACCGGGACGGTGTCCAGCTCGTCGGCCAGGGTCTGGCGGCCCTTTTCCTTATTTTTGAGCGCATCCCAGCCGTTTATACCGGCGTTCTGCCCCGCCGCCGAAGCAAACACATGGGGGTGCCGGTAGACCAGCTTTTCGCAGACTTCCCGGCAGATCTCCTCAAAGGTGCTGCGGCCCTGTTCTTCTTCCAGCACAGCGTGGAAGGCCACCTGCATCAGCACATCCCCCAGCTCTTCCCGCAGCATCCGGGGGTCGTCGGCGTCGATGGCCTCCAGGACCTCGCAGGTCTCCTCCAGGAAGTTTTTGCGGATGGACTGATGGGTCTGGACCTTGTCCCAGGGGCAGCCCTCCGGCCGCCGGAGGATGCGGATGATCTCGACCAGATCCTCCGCCGTATAGCGCTCCTTTTCGGGCCAGTCGATCATGGGGCCACTCTCCCTTTCTGCCGGCACGCCCGGCATAAATCCGAAATTATTCTACCGTATACGCCGCCGTTTTGCAAGTGTTTGCGCCGATTTTTCTTAAATTTTCTCCCGGGGCGGGGGCGGCGTTTTGTTTTGCGGGCCGGGGATAAAATTTGCCGCCGGAGCCCGAGCCCGCCCCACGGCGGCCCGCACACTTCCGGCGGCAGATCTCTCTGTGAGCGCCCCCGCACGGGCCCTGCGGGCCGGGGAGGGCTTTATGGTCGGTCAGAGCTGTGCGCCGCACTTGGTGCAGAACAGCGCGTCGGGCGCCACCTCTGCGCCGCACTGGGGGCAGTATTTTTTGCCCGCCGCATCCGCGTCCGTCCCGGCGGGGGCCCCGGCGGAGGATGCTTCCGGCTCTTCCTGGACGGGGTCGGCCATGACGTCGGCCAGGTCGGCCTCGGCGTCCACTGCCGCGTTCTCCACCTCGGTGGCCTCGGCGGGGGTCAGCTTGGCTTTCAGCTGGCGGTTCTCCTGCTCGATCGAGTCGATCATGTCGATGTATTTGTCCACCAGCGGCTGATTTTCTTCGTTGCCCTTGGCCAGGCTGTAGACCAGGGCGCCCAGCTGGCGCTGGGCCTTGCTGATCTTGGCCTGGTTGGACAGGATCCGGGCCTGGGTCCTGCCTTTTTCGGTCAGGTCGCTGGCGACGCTGACGCCGATCTCCACATATTCACGGCTTTTGGCCAGGATGGTATCCTTCCATTTTTCTGCATCCATCATCAAAAAACACCTCGCTTCTCCGTTCTCTCGGGCGCGCCGCGCACAGCCGTGCCGGCCCGCCCCGGTATAGGATTAGTATACCGCACTTTGCAGCGGGATGCAACAAGCCCGGCACAGCTTTTACAATTTCACGGTTTTTTTGCCGCAAAATTGTTGCACATTGCCTTTTTAGGGTGTATCTGAGAAGTCAAAAATGCTGGGATATTCGCCAAAAAGCGCCAGATGCAAGGCGCATGAGCGCCGAAACTCTTGCGCTTAGCCGATTTTCGCGGCGCGGGACGGTGCCCGCTTGCGAAAACCGGAGCGCTGCGCCAGCCGTGCCTTCGCTGCTTCGTCCGCAGGACGCGCTCGGCGCGGCTGCTTTTGTGGAATGCAAGCGAATGCAACGCAGCAGATGGGGCTTTTTGGTAGAATAGAACAGCGTTGGGGAGTTTTCAGATACACCCTAGGGGGTCAGCGGTAGAACTCCCGCAGCATGGCCTCCTCGGGGATCAGCTCGCGGCTGAGCGGCTCCACATGCTCGAAGCGGCGGGCCGCCTCGTCCCACATCTCGGTGTAGATGCTGTCAGGGGACATTACCCGGCCCACCTCGGGCAGCAGCCCGGCGATCACCGACAGCTCGTAGGTAAAGGCGGTGTCCAGCAAAAAGTCCGCCGTATTTTTAAAGCCCTTGATATACCGGGTCTCCCCGTCCAGCACCCGCTCCCACATGGCCAGGATCTTTTCGGGGCTGCGGCCCCGGGTGGCGGCGTCCCGCAGCACACGGCGGCACAGCCGGATGTCCTGGGTGCCGATCAGGCGGCGGCCCTCCTGGCAGTACTCCTCCCGCAGGCCGGCGTAGATGCGGTAGACGTGCCCCGAGGGCACCAGGCTGGTCAGCACCGGGTTGAGGGCGTGGATGCCCTCCACGATGCACACCCCGCCGGCCAGGTCGATGGGCTCGGTCTTTTCGGCCCGCTCCTCCTTGACAAAGTCGTAGGTAGGCAGGACGGTGTGGTCGGTCTGGCTCAGCTCCTGCAGGCACTGGCGGATCAGGGGCATATCCAGGGTGTCGGGGTGCTCGTAGTCCAGGGTGCCGTCCGGCATTTTGGGGTAGTACTCCGACCCGCGGAAAAAGTTGTCCAGGCTGATGACCTGGGCGGGGGTGCCCATCTCGCGCAGGGCGGCGGCCAGCTTGTGGGAGGTGGTGGTCTTGCCGCTGGCCGAGGGCCCCGTCAGCATGATGATCTTGGCCCCCGACTGGCGGATCTTTTTGGCCGCATAGCGCAGCCGCCGGGCATAGCCGGCCTCGCAGACAGCCACCAGCTCGGGGCCGCTGCGGGCCGCCACGTTGCACAGATCGATCTCCACCAGGCGCTTAGGTACCCAAATCGTGATCATAAAAAGCAGCCACTCCTTTTTTGCGCTCGAGCACTTCCTCAAAGCGCTGAATGTATTCGTTGGGATACTTGAAGTTGAAAATGCGCTGCATCCTGTGGCCGGCCGCGTCCACCAGCTTGGTGCTGCCGCCCGCCCCCGCCGAGAGGATGGTCTGCACTTCTTCCATGATGTAGATGTTGTAAAATCCCTCGCTGCCCGGCTTGCTCCAGCCCACGTTTTCCAGGTTCTGCAGGGTGTTTTTCTGGCGGTAGAGGTAGTAGGGCCGGTACCCGGCGGCGGGCAGCAGGCTGCACCGCTCCAGCATGGCGGCCACGTCGGCATAGCTCTGCTCCTGCTGGTCCATCACGATGCGGGAAGCCCGCTTGAGGGTCAGGGTGTGGACGGTGATGTTCTCGGGGTCCAGGCCGATGGCGGTGCGCAGGCTGTGTTCAAACCCTTCCACCGTGTCCCCGGGCAGCCCGGCGATCAGGTCCATATTGATGTCGGTGTGCCCGGCGGCCCGGGCGGCGGCGTAACAGTCCAGAATATCCCGGGCCGAATGGCGGCGGCCGATCCGGGCCAGCACCTCGTCCGAAAAGGTCTGGGGATTGATGGAAATGCGGGTGGCCCCGTACTCCTTGATGACGGCCAGCTTTTCGGCGTCGGTGCAGTCGGGGCGGCCGGCCTCCACCGTGTATTCGTCCAGCCCGCTCAGGGGGAAATTGTCCCGCACCGCCCCCATCAGCTGGCGCAGCTGGGCCGCCGACAGGCTGGTGGGGGTGCCCCCGCCGATGTAGACCGTCTGCAGCTGCAGCCCCGCCTGGTCCGCCTGGCGGCGGATGGCTTCCAGCTCCCGGCACAAGCAGTCCACATAGGGCTGCACCAGCCGGCGGTCCCGGTCCAGGTTGCAGCTGACAAAGCTGCAGTAGCTGCACCGGGAGGGGCAGAAGGGGATGCCGATGTACAGGCTGTAGGCCCGGGGCTGGCTGCCCCGCCGAAGGATGGGCTCCTGCAGCCCGGCGATGGCCTTGGCCATGCGGTATTTTTCTTCCGAGCAGTCGAACCGCTCCAGAAACAGCCGGTCGATCTCCGCTTCGGTCCAGCCGGCGGCCCGCTTGTCATGGATCAGGCGGACCGGGCGGACGCCGGTCATCTTGCCCCAGGGGGGGCGCAGGCCGGTCCATTCCCGCAGCAGGCCGTAGGTCAGGCTGGCCAGGGCAAATTCCGGGGTCTCACCGGCGGGCAGAGGGGCGGCGGCGGTCTTGCTGCGCCCGTTTTCCCGCACGGTCACCCGCAGGCCCTCCGGGCCGCAGCTGGCCCACAGGCAGTCCTCGCCGTCTTCCGGCGGGGTCAGGGTAAGGGGCGCCATGGGGTAAAAGATGCGGACCAGATGCTCCACATCGTAGCCCGAGGGCAGCCCAGTGATATAGATCTTCATGGTGTCAGTCCTGTTTGCACGCGCTCTTGATATACCAGTTGTGTTTCAGCTCCTCCCCAAAGGTGGACAGGTCCCCGTGCCCCGGCAGCACCTGCGCCCCCTCGGGGATGGGCAGGCCGGCCAGCTTGCGCAGCGAGTCCTCCATCTGGCGGGTGCTGCCGCCGGGCAGGTCGGTGCGGCCGATGCTGCCCGCAAAGAGGGTGTCGCCGGTGAACAGATAGCCGCCGCACAGCAGGCAGACGCTGCCGGGGGTGTGGCCGGGGGTGTGCCAGACGGTGAACTCCATCTCGTCCACCTGGACCACGCCCCCCTCCTCGTAGCCGCTGTCCGCCGCCTGCAGGGGGAAGAACTGCCCGCCGCCCAGGTCGGCCTTTTCGCACCAGAGCTTGGCGTGCCACTGTTCTTTCAGCTCGGCGGCGCTGCCCACATGGTCAAAGTGGCCGTGGGTGCACAGGATGTCGGTGAGGGCGGCGCCCTCCTTTTTCAGCAGGGCGTTGTAGTCCTCCGGGGCGGCGGCCGGGTCGATGACCGCGGCGTGGCCCCCCTCCGAGATCAGCAGGAAGGTATTGGTGTACATGGGGGCCTCGCCCACCACATGATATGCCTTCATCTCATTCTCCCTTCTTCCATTCGTCGGTATCCATCACGATGGTGCAGGGGCCCTCGTTCACCAAAGACACCTGCATCGAGGCCCCGAACTCCCCGTGCTGGACCTCTTTCAGGCCCTGGCGGCCCATCTCGGCCAGGAACAGTTCGTAGGCTTCCACCGAGAGGGGAGGTTTGGCCGCCCGGATAAAGCTGGGGCGCATCCCCTTTTTGGTATCGCCGTAAAGGGTGAACTGGGAGACCACCAGCGCCGAATAGCCATTGTCCCGGGCGCTGCGGTTCAGCTTGCCGTTCTCGTCGTGGAAGATGCGCAGCCCGGCGCACTTTTCGGCAAAGCGGGGGACCATATCCAGGGTGTCGGTGTCCTTGACCCCCAGCAGGATCACCAGGCCGGGGCCGATGGTGCGGGGCTCGCCCCCTTCCACCCGCACGCTGGCGGAGGAGACAGCCTGTATCACAGCTCTCATATTTTGATTGAACTCCTTACGTTGTATTCATCCGGCCCCGCCGGCGGGCAGGGCAAAGGTCAGTTCCGGGTCACTTTCAGCACGTCCCGGATCTTGCCCAGGCGGGCGACCACCCGGTCCACATGCTCGGTGTTGTTGATGCCGATGGTCAGGTTGACGATGCCGTAGTTTTCCGCCTGGCGGGCGTTCATGTTGTAGATGGGCACCCGCATGTCGGACAGAGCGTTCAGCACGTCCTTGAGCAGGTCGTTGCGGTCCAGCGCCAGGATCTCCAGCCCCGCCTTGTAGCTCTCCTTGACGCTGTCGGCCCAGTAGGCCTTGACCCAGCGGGGGGCGTTGGAGGGGTCCTTCATGCTGGAGACCGCGTTGGCGCAGTTGGCCTTGTGGATGGACACCCCAAAGCCCCGTGTGATAAAGCCCACGATGGGGTCGCCGGGCAGGGGGTTGCAGCACTTGGCAAACTTGATGGGGGTGTTGTCGAAGCCTTCCACCACCACGCCGTCGGTGGAGTGGACCTTGCGCAGGTCCACCTTGGGCAGCTCGGTGACGGGGGCCTCGGCGGCCTTCAGCTTCTGGTACTCCTCCTTGAATTTGGGCATGCAGTTGGCGATGGTGATGCCCCCGTAGCCGATGGCGGCGTACAGGTCCTCGGCGCTGTTCTGGCGCATCCGGCGGCAGCAGCCCCCCACGAACTCGTCCAGCTCGTCGTCCGGGATGAGGATGCCCTCCCGGCGCAGCTCTTTGGCCAGGGCGTCCCGGCCCTCGGCGATGTTCTCGTCCCGGCGCATCTTTTTGAACCAGTTGCGGATCTTGCTCTTGGCCTCGCTGGTCTTGACGATCTTCAGCCAGTCCCGGCTGGGGCCCTTGTCGGCGGGGCCCAGGATCACCTCGATGATCTCGCCGGTGGCCACCACATGGTCGATGGGCACCATCCGGTTGTTCACCTTGCAGCCCACCATCCGGTTGCCCACCGCCGAGTGGATGGCGTAGGCAAAGTCGATGCAGGTGGCCCCCGCCGGCAGGTTGATGACGTCCCCCTTGGGGGTAAAGGCGAACACCTCTTCCGGCAGCAGGTCGCTTTTCAGGTCGTGGAGCAGGTTGCCCGAATCCTCGGACACCCGCTGGTTTTCCAGCAGCTGGCGCACCCAGGCCAGCCGCTCGTCCAGCTTGTCGTGGCCGCCCAGGCCCTCCTTGTACTTCCAGTGGGCGGCCACGCCGTACTCGGCCTGTTCGTCCATCTGGCGGGTGCGGATCTGCACCTCGAAGGGGATGCCCTCGTGCCCGATGACGGTGGTGTGCAGGCTCTGGTAGCCGTTGGGCTTGGGGGTGGAGATATAGTCCTTGAACCGGTTGGGCAGCGGGTGGTACATATCGTGGATCAGGCCCAGGGCGCTGTAGCACTCGGTGATGGTGTCCAGGATGATGCGGACGGCGTAGACGTCGTAGATCTCGTCAAAGGCTTTGTTCTGGACGAACATCTTGCGGTAGATGCCGTAGATGCTTTTGACCCGGCGCTTCATGGCGGCGCCGTGGATGCCGCTCTCCTCCAGCCGCTTTTCGATCAGGGCGGACACGCCGGCCAGGAACTCTTCGCCCGAGCGCTCGCTCAGCAGCTTGCTGATCTCCTCGTAGCCCACGGGGTCCAGGTAATGGAGGCTGCGGTCCTCCAGCTCTTCCTTGATGTTCAGGATGCCCAGGCGGTTGGCGATGGGGGCGTAGACCTCCATGGTCTCCCGGGCCTTGTCCCGGCGCTTCTGCTCCGGCCAGGCGTCGCCGGTGCGCATATTGTGCAGCCGGTCGCACAGTTTGATGATCATGACCCGGACGTCCTGGCTCATGGCCAGCAGCATCTTGCGCAGGTTTTCGGCCTGCTGCTCCTCGATGCTGGAAAACTGGATCTTGGTCAGCTTGGTGACGCCGTCCACCAGCAGGGCCACCTCGGCCCCAAAGGCCGACTTGACCTCGTCGATGGTGATGGGGGTATCCTCCACCACATCGTGGAGCAGGGCGGCGGCGATGCTCTCGGTGTCCATGCCCAGGTCCAGCACCAGGCGGGCCACCGCCAGCGGGTGGCAGATATAGGGCTCGCCGCTGCGGCGGCGGGCGTCCTTGTGGGCGTCGTTGGCCATGCGGTAGGCCTTTTCGATCATATCGGTGTTGTAGGCCCGGCCGCTGGCCCGGATGGCCTCGGTCAGCTTGTCGTAGGTGATGATCTCCGGCCGCGCCTCGGAGGGGACCATGTAGTCCGCTTCCTCCGCGGGGGCGGCTGTGGCTGCCACGGTGCCGATCTCCCGCACCTGATGCTGCAGGTGGGTCTTGGCGGTATAGGAATCCTGTGCGGGGGCAGGCGCCGCCGTCTTTTTTCCCTCTGGCATATTACGTTTCCTCCAAATTCTCCTCCAAACACTTCAGGATGGGCGCGTCGGCCAGGTTTTTCTTGCCGCTGACCCGCACCAGTTCCAAATACGAGGCGCCCCCCTCCCCTGCCGTCGCCACCAGGCCCACCTGGCGCAGGGCGGTCAGGGCCACCAGGGTCTTGCCGGTGCTGCCCATCCGGGCGCAGAGGGGCTGCAGATCGCCGGCGTGCCAGCGCCGGGTCTTGAGCTCCCGATAGACGGCGGCCACCTCGTCCCGGGTGGGGGTCACCAGGCGCCGGTCTGCCTCCGGGAGGGCGGCCCCCCGGCGCAGCGCGTCCACCAGGGCGGCCTCGCGGGCGGCGTCGGGCCCCAGCCCCGCCGGGTGGATGTCGATGATCCGGCCCGAGATCTGGGCCCCCCGCGCCCCCTCGTACACCGACAGGCTGAGGGCGGCGTCCACCTCGTCCCCCGGCTGGTAGGGCACCTGCTCGGGCCCCATCCCGAACCAGACGGCGTACAGCGCCGCGGCGCCCTGATGCAGCCGCAGCCGGCTGTGCTTGCCCTCCGAGACGGGGTAGATCCCATCCACCACCGCGTGTTCCAGCAGAAAGACCGGGGCCGGGTTTTCGGCCCCAAAGGGGGCCATCCGGTCCAGGGCGCGCACTTCCTCCACCGTGACCCTGGCCAGCCGCAGCGACAGATCGCAGACCAACGGGGGCGCGTGGATGACCGGGCATTCCCGGGCGGCCCACTCGTTCATCCGGCGGCGCAGCTCGGGCAGGTTTTCTTCCCGCACCAGCAGGCCCGCCGCCATGGCGTGGCCGCCGAAGCGGATCAGCAGATCGGCGCAGGCGGTGATGCACCCGTGCAGGTTGAAGCCCGGGACGCTGCGGCCGCTGCCCTTGGCCTCGCCGTTGTCGGCAATGGAGACGATCATCACCGGGCGGCCGTATTTTTCCACCAGGCGGGAGGCCACGATCCCGATCACCCCCTGGTGCCAGCCCCGGCCCCACAGGAGCATGATCCGGTCCTCGGTGCGGCCGGGCTCGGCGGCCAGCATCTCCTCCACCGCCTTTTCGATCTTCTGTTCCGTCTCCTGCCGCCGGGCGTTGATCTCGTTCAGCTGATGGGCCAGGGCGGCGGCCCGGGCCGGGTCCTCGCAGAGGACCAGCTGCAAAGCGGCGGCGGCGCTGTCCATCCGGCCGGCTGCGTTGAGCCGGGGCGCGATGCCAAAGCTGACGTTGTCCGCCGTCACCGGCCGGCCGGCCAGCCCCACTTCTTCCAGCAGGGCAGCCAGGCCGGGGCGCTCGGTGTGCTGCAGCCGCTGCAGCCCCGCCTTGACGATGGTGCGGTTTTCCCCTGTCAGGGGCATGACGTCCGCCACCGTGCCGATGGCGGCCAGATCGCTGCAAAATTCCAGCAGCTCCTCGGGCATACAGTCCTCGAGGGCCGCGCATAGCTTGAAGGCCACCCCCGCCCCGCACAGGTCCTTGAAGGGGCTTTGGTCGTCCTGCCGGCGGGGGTCCACCACCGCCACCGCGTCGGGCAGGGTGCTGGGGGGCAGGTGGTGGTCGGTGATGACCAGGTCGATGCCCAGCGAGGCCGCATAGGCCGCCTCGTCCACCGCCGAGATGCCGTTGTCCACCGTGACGATGAGGGTATAGCCTTTGTCGTGGATCTTGTCGATGGCCCGTTTGGACAGGCCGTAGCCGTCCCCCTCCCGGCTGGGCAGCATACACTTGACGCTGCCGCCCAGGCCCTTGAGCTGCTCGTACAGCAGGGAGGTCGCGGTCACCCCGTCCACGTCGTAATCGCCGTAGATGACGATGGTCTCACCCTGTTCCAGGGCGCGGCGGATGCGGGCCACCGCCTTGTCCATGTCCTGCATCTGGAACGGGTCGCTGAGGGCGTCCTCCCCCGCCAGGAAGGACAGGGCCTCCTCCGGCTGGGTCATGCCACGGGCGGCCAGCAGCCCCGCCAGCAGGGCGGCCTCCTTCATCTGGGCGGCCAGGACCCTGGCGCAGCGGGCGTCGTCCCATTCTTCGCCGCCGAGGGCGGCCTCCTGTTCCAGCTGGCTGGCCCGGTCCTCGGCGATGGCCTCCTGCAGGCCGGCCACCGCCTCCCGGTCCAGGGTGCGCAGCTCCCACGGGCGGCCGGTCATCTTGCCCCCTCCCCGGTGGAAAAGCCTTCCCCGGTCAGGCCGTCGCTGGCCAGCATCCCCTCCAGGGCCGCGATCTCGCTGGACACATCCAGGGCCGCGTCCCCCAGCAGGGTGTCATAGAGGTTGGCGTAGGCGGTGTTCAGGGTGTGGAGGATGCCGCCGATGTCCCGGCGGATGGCCTCGGCATTGTCCCCCTGCTGGCCCTGCACGTCGTTGTAGGTATGCAGCAGCTTGAGGGTGGTGGGGATATAATATTCCGCAAAGCGCCGGGCCTTGGGCGCGCTTTCGGGGTGGCTCTCCAGCCAGGCGCAGATGGACTCGGTGGTCTTTTGCATTTTTCCCAGCTCGTCGGCCGCGGCGGGGTCGGCCATCAGCTTGCGCTCTTCGGCCAGCACATGGGCGAAGCGCTGGGCCGTCTCCAGATGGAGGACGGTCTTGTCCGGCGCGGCCCCGGCCTCGGGCTCGGGCTGGGGCTGGGCCTTGGGCTCGGGGGCCGGCTGCGGGGGGATGTTGTGGGCCGCCCGGTAATCGGCGGCGCTCAGGTAGAGGCAGTTGCCCCGCTCGTCCAGCCAGCCGGTCAGCCAGCCCTTGTTGATCAGCTCCCGCAGCTGTTTGCGCAGCTTGCGCTTTTTGACCTGCAGCAGGCCGGCCAGGTCGTCCAGGTCCACCCCTTCCGACAGGTCCAGCCCCTCAAAGGCGGCGGCGCAGCGGTTGAGCAGCTGGGAAGCTTCCAGCTGCTCGCCCCCGCTGACGGCCCCGACGGTGCACAGGATGCCGCCCACCATCAGGCCGATGCCGCTCCAGGCGAGGGCCGTTTCCGCCACCGAGTCCGCCAAAACGGCCTCGGTGCTGACAAAGCAGGCGATGCCTCCCACAAAAAAGCTGAAGGCGAAGATGCCGCAGGTGATGGCCAGGGCCAGCCCGATGCCAAAGCGCTTGCGGGCGCTCCAGCGGATGGACTTGACGTAGTCCCCTTCGGGGGCAGCCCAGTCGGAGCGGTAGCGCCCCCAGCTGACCCGGCCGGGGCCGGTCTGCCACTGGCCGGCGTAGTCGTAGGCCCCGCCGTCCTCCTGCTGGCGGGCGCGGCGGCGGGCCTCCCGCTGCTGCCAGCGGCGGTGCTCCCGCTCCCGGCGTTCCTCCCGGCTGCCTTTCAGGTCCATCGCCTGCTGGAAGGCGTCGGCCACCTCCCCCACCACGCTGTTCAGCACGGCGGTGACGTCGCTGACCACATCGTTCACCTGGCGGCCCAGCTCGTCGCCCCGGCCCTCGAACCCGTGGCGGAAGGCGTCGTTCACCGTATCCTTCAGCTCGTTCACGCCGACGCCCAGGTCCCGCAGCTGCTGCTCCAGCTCCGCCTGGACGGCGGCCTCGTCTTTTTTCTGTTTTGCCTTCTTGTCCTTTTCGTCCATGGTTCTCCCTCAATTCCCTGCCGGGCTGTACCGGCTGACAATGGCCGAAGCCACCCGCAGGCCGTCCACGGCGGCGCTCATGATGCCGCCGGCGTAGCCTGCCCCCTCGCCGCAGGGGTAGAGCCCTGCCAGTTGGGTGCACTCATAGTGTTCCCCCCGCACCAGCCGCACCGGGCTGGAGGTCCTTGTCTCAAGGCCGGTCAGGATGGCCTCCGGGGCCGTGTAGCCGGCCAGCTTGCGGTCAAAGGCGCGCAGCCCCGCCCGCAGGGCGGCGGTCAGTTCCGAAGACAGCAGGCTGCCCAGATCGGCGGGCGCCACGCCCCGGTCGTAGGTGGGCTCCACCCGGCCGATGTCCAGCCGGCCCCGTCCTTCCAGAAAGCTGGCCATGTTTTCGGCGGGGGCGGCGTAGGGGCCGCCGGCCCGACCTGCGGCAAAGGCCCGGGCTTCCAGCTCCCGCTGGAAGGCAATGGCCCGCCGGGGATCGTTCCCGAAATCTTCGGGCCCCACCCCTGCCACCACGGCGGCGTTGGCATTTTTGCCCGCCCGGGCGTGGAAGCTCATCCCGTTGGTGACCACCCGGCCCGTCTCGCTGGCCGCAGCCACCACCTGGCCGCCGGGGCACATACAAAACGTATAAACACCGCGTCCATTTACATGATGGGAAAGCTGATACTCCCCCCGGGGCAGGGCCGGGTGGCCGGCGGCCTCGTGGTAAAGGCTCTTTTCGATCTCGCTTTGCAGGTGCTCGGCCCGGAACCCCACGCTGAAGGGCTTGCAGCTGAAGGCCAGCCCCCCGTCCATCAGGGCCTCGAAGGTGTCCCGCGCCGAATGGCCCACCGCCAGCACCAGGGTCTGGCAGGGGATGTCCCCGGCGGTGGTGGAAATGCCGGTCAGGACGCCGTCCCGCACATGCAGGCCGGTGAGGGCGGTGCGGAACCGCACCTCGCCCCCCAAAGCCTCGATCTCCCGGCGGATGGAGGCGATGACCCCCCGCAGCAGGTCGGTGCCCACATGGGGCTTTTGCTGCCAGGCGATCTCGGCGGGGGCCCCGTGGGCCAGGAACACCTGGGTCACATAGCCGCACAGGGGATCGCCGATGCGGGTGGTGAGCTTGCCGTCCGAGAAGGTGCCTGCGCCCCCTTCGCCAAACTGGATGTTGGCGTTCTCGTCCAGCTCGCCGGTGGCGGAAAAATGCTCCACCGCCCGGACCCGTTCTTCCAGGGCGGGGCCCCGCTCCAGCACGAGGGGGGCAAAGCCCTGCTGCGCCAGGGCCAGGGCCGCAAACAGGCCCGCCGGCCCCAGCCCGCAGACCACCGGGCGGCTGCGCAGCCGCTCGGGGCCGGGCGTCAGGCAGAACGGCGTCTCCTGACGGAAAGCAACGCAGGGCGAGGCCCCTGCGTAGGCAGGTTCCTCACCCTCATCTTTGAGCGTTACTGCGATGGTATAGACGAGCTTGGGCCGGCCGTGGCGGGCGTCCACCGAAAGGCGGGACACCCCCATCTGCCGCACCTTGTGCTCGGGCAGGCGCAAAATGGACAGCGCCCGGGCTTTCGCCTGCTCCTCCCCTTGGGAGAGGGGCAGGCGGATGTCTCTGACCAGGATCATGGGTTCGTTCACTATTCCGTTTCTGTTGGTATTGTCATTCGCTGGAGATCTCACACTGGATGGTGTAGCTGCCCAGGGCAAACACCCGGCCGTCCGCCGGGACGTAGATGCTGCAGGCGATGTTCTGCTGCCCCAGGGCCACCGCAAAGTCGTCGGCGTCGATGCGGGCCACCACCTGGTCGGCGGTCAGGCCCTCCAGCACGGCCGCCGGGCCGCAGAGGGTGACGTTCATCAGCCGGTCGCTCTCCACCGTCAGCTGGTAGGTGGAGGGCAGGTTGATGACCTCCACGTTCTCCGCGGGGATATTCAGGGTCTTGGTGGCCATCGCGCTGCAGTTGAAGCTGACGGTGACGGTGTCCACGTTGTCCAGCGAGACGATGCCGGAGGGCAGGGTGATGGGCATCTCGTAGACCTTGTCCAGCGCAAAGGTGGACAGGTCGATGGTGCCCACCGCCAGCTCGGTGAGGTTATCCACCGTGCTGGCAGACCCGGCCACCCGCAGGGCGGTCTGGCTGAGGGAGTAGATCAGCACCGAATCGTCAAAGTTGGGGGGCGTATTTACAAACCGTACATTGATCGGCAGTTCCGCCGTTTTGTAAACGGTCAAAGTCACATCCACCGAGCTGTGGTCCAGGGTGACGTACTGGAAGGAGACCTCCTGCCCGGTCTCGCTGTAGAAGCGGAGGGTCGTCTCCACCGTCACGCTGTCGCTGAGGGGGTCGCTGTAGCTCACCTCGGCGGTGCAGGAGGCCACCCCGGCCAGCTCGCTGGAAGGCCCGGTCAGGGTCACCGTCTCGCTGGAGGCGGCGGTGCTGTAGAGGATGAAGCCCTCCTCGATGGTCAGGTAGCGGGTGTTCACCTGGATGGGGAGGGTCTTTTCCTCCACCACGTCAAAGACGATGTCCACCGTGCTGTTGGGGTCGGCGATGGACACCGAGATGTTGCCCGCCACGGCGCTGTTGATGCAGCGGACCCGCAGCTGCAGCGTCTTGGTGCCGCTGGAGCGCACCGAGGAGCAGTCGGGATAGACCACGAAATCCTCCACTCCCAGCTGGCCGATGGTGTAGCCGTCCCCTGAGACGACCAGGCTGACGGTGCGCTCGGGGGCCTCCACGATGCTCAGGCCCCGGGAGGTGTACACGCTGGACTCATAGGTGTAGTCCACCGGAACATTGTTCAGGGTGATGTTGGTGCCGGGCTGGACCACCGTGGTCACAGCCACCCACAGAAACACCGCCAGCAGCACGGCCAGGGCCAGGCGGACGCGCCGGTCCTCAAGGGGCGAACGGTTCTGGCCGCCCTCGGGACGGACGGGCTTTTTTACGGGGCTCATTTTTCTTCCCCCTCCTTCTTCCTCCAGTCCATCAGGGACAGCACCTGCCCCTTGATGGTGTCGAAGCCGCGGCCTTTTTCGGCCGCCGCCTCTTTGGGGATCATCTCGTCCACCAGGCGGGTGTACAGGGTCTGGCGGTCAAAGTGCCGGATCAGGACGCCGTTTTTGGCCATGGAGATGATGCCCGTCTCCTCGCTGACCACGATGGCGATGGCATCCGAATTTTCGGCGATGCCCAGGCACGCCCGGTGCCGGGTGCCCATATCCTTGCCCAGGTCCAGGTTGTTGGACAGGGGCAGCACGCAGCCCGCCGCCTTGATGCGGCCGTCCTCGATGATGGCCGCGCCGTCGTGGAGGGGGGTGCCCTCGTAGAAGATGGTGCCCAGCACCTCCGGGTTGACCTCGCAGTCCACCGGGGTGCCGGTCCGCTCGATCTCGGACAGGTCGGTGCGGCGCTCCAGGACGATCAGGGCGCCGGTCTTGGTCTCGGAAAAGCGCTCGGCCGCGTCGCAGATGGCGATGATGGCGCTGCGCCAGCTGCCCCGGGTGGCGGGGTCCACATGGCGGACCCGGAAAAACTTGAGGAACCACTGGTCGGTCTGGCCCATCCGCTCCAGGGCGCGGCGGATCTCGGGCTGGAACACCACGACCAGGGTCAGCAGGCCCACTTGCAGCAGCGAGTCCATGATCCAGGTCACGGTGCGCATGTTGGAGGTGGTGGCGATCACATAGATCAGGGCCACCACCAGCGCGCCCCGGGCCAGCTGGCCCGCGCGGGTCCGGCTGACGATGCCCAGGATCTGGTAGATCACAAAGGTCACCACCAGCACGTCCAGCAGGTCCGCCAGGTTAAAGGTTTGGAAATTGGCGATGATGGAACTCCAGTTCATTGCTGTTCACTCCTGTCACAGAGGCTGGATCAGGGCCACGGCGTGGGCCGCGATGCCCAGCCCCTCCCCGGTAAACCCGAGGTGTTCCTCGGTGGTGGCCTTCACGCTCACCCCATCCGCCGGCAGGCCAAAGGCTTCGGCCAGGTTGCGGCGCATGGCGGGGATATGGGGGGCCAGCTTGGGCCGCTGGCAGAGGATGGTGGCGTCGATGTTGCCCACCCGCCAGCCGGCCTGGCGCAGGAGCCCGGCCACATGGCGGGCCAGCGCCAGACTGTCGGCCCCGGCGTAGGCGGGGTCGCTGTCGGGGAAATGCTGCCCGATGTCCCCCAGAGCCGCCGCGCCCAGCACCGCGTCCATCACGGCGTGGGCCAGCACGTCGGCGTCCGAATGGCCCAGCAGCCCCTTTTCAAAGGGGACGTTCACCCCGCCCAGGATGAGGGAGCGGCCCTCCACCAGGCGGTGGACGTCGTAACCATGTCCAATGCGCATCGCGTTTTCTCCTTGCTGTATCCCGCCCCCGGGCAGGTCCTCCCGGGTGGTGATCTTATAGTTGGCGTACTCCCCGGCGGTCAAGCGGACCGGCAGCCCCGCCAGCTCGAACAGGCTGGCGTCGTCGGTGACCATGCGGGCCCTCTCCGGGTCCAGCTGCCCGCTGACCCGCAGATAGGTGTCCCGGTCAAAGCACTGGGGGGTCTGGACCGCGTAGAGGCTGGAGCGGTCGGGGGTCACATCGACCAGGCAGGACGCCGGCACGGTGCGGCCGTCCCCCGGCGTGCCCCGCTTGACGGTGTCCTTGAGGGGGACGGCAGGGGCCGCCGCGCCCCACTGGGCCGCGCCCTGCAAAGCCGCCTCGATCACGGCCTGGCTGACAAAGGGCCGGGCGGCGTCGTGGATGGCTACCAGCTCCCCGCCGGCTGCCTCCACCCCCCGGCGGGCGCTCTCGGCCCGGGTGTCCCCGCCCTGCACCAGGCGGACCGGTTTGCGGCAGCGGGCGGCCTCCCGCCCGGCCAGGGCCGTGTCCCGGCCCGTGACCAGGACGATCTCTCCGATCCGCGGGCAGGCGTCGAACGCCCGGAGGCTGCGGCCCAGGACCGTCTCGCCCCCCAGGTCGAACCCCAGTTTGTCAAAGCCCATCCGGCTGGAAGAACCTGCCGCCAGCACGACGGCGGAAGCTGTCTGTTTCATCTTCTTATCCTTATCTGCCCGCATACGCAAAGCCCCGGTATATCTTATAAAAACCCAGTTATTATTATAACGCATCCCTTTGTAAACTGCAACCGTTTCACCAGAACAGCACAATAAAAACGGGGTGCGCTCCCGCGCCATGCGGCGCCGCTCTTGACAAGACCGGCGGGACCGTGTATCCTAATCCCAAACCGCACATACACTTGTCACGCCGGGGCTGCTGTATCAGCCCGCCGCACAGCCGAGGAGAAACGCCCATGAAACGACCCGCCCCCTCCCCCATGAGCAACGAAGCCCGCAACAGCTACGTCATCGAACAGATCACCCGCGCCCTCACCGGCCTTTTGCGGGCCAAGCCCATCGGGGAGGTGTCCATCAGCGAGCTGTGCGCCGCCGCCGGGGTGGGGCGGGCCTCTTTCTACCGCAACTTTGACAGCAAGGAGGCGGTGCTCCAGCGCCAGGACGAGGCGCTGCTCCGCCGCTGGCAGCGGGACTACGACACCGCCAAGGCCCGGGCCCTGACCGAAGGCCGGGAGCCCGACAACCTGATGGTCAGCCTGTTGATGTTTTATAAAGAGAACCGGGATTTTTATACCCTGGTCTACCGGAACGACAGCCGCATCCTGCTGGGCACCATCCTCAAGATCTGCGGCCCGGTCCCGGAGGACGCCAACGCCACGGCCTATGCCAAAGCTTTCATCGCCTACGGCATCTACGGAGCCGTCAGCGAGTGGATCCGCCGCGGCATGACCGAATCGGCCGAAGAGCTGGCCGCCCTGCTGGACCAGGGAAAAAACCGGCAGCCCTGACCCGCCGCGCCCCAGTATATCAAAATGTCCCGACCGGACGACATGCGTGTACGGTCGGGACTTTTTTGACAGCTAAAACAGCGCACGGGCTGCAAGGTCCGTGCGCTGTTTCCTTTTGTTTGATGCGTGGATGCCGGCAGGCTGCCGTCTGGCCTCCGGTTTACGCGAGCATCGGCTTGAGGGCCGCGGCCAGGGCGTCCTTCTGGGCCTGCGCCTCGGCCAGGTCCTTGCCGAGGGTGGTGAAGTAGGTCTTGATCTTGGGCTCGGTGCCGGAGGGACGGACCACCACGGTGGCGCCGCCTTCCAGGGCGTAGATCAGGACGTTGGCTGCGGGCAAGCCGGTCTCTTCGGGTTTCTCATAGTCGGTGACCTTGACCACCTTGTGGCCGGCGAACTCTGCGGGCGGGTTCTCGCGCAGGTTCTTCATGATGCCGGCCATCTTGTCCATGCCGGTCAGGCCGGGGAACTCGAAGCTGTCCACCTTGTTCAGGTAGCGGCCATACTGCTGGTAGATCTCTTCCAGGCGCTGCTTGATGGAGGAGCCGATGCTGCGGTAGTAAGCGGCCATCTCGCAGATCAGCATAGAGCCGATGACGGCGTCCTTGTCCCGGACATAGGGCCCGGCCAGGTAGCCGTAGCTCTCCTCAAAGCCAAAGATGAAGCGGTCCACTTCACCGGCGGCCTCCAGGCCGGCGATCTGGTCGCCGATCCACTTGAAGCCGGTCAGCACGCTGCGCATCTCCACGCCGTAGTGGGCGGCGATGGCGTCGGCCAGCGGGGTGGAAACGATCGACTTGACCGCCACAGGGTTCTTGGGCATGGTGCCCTTCTCGATGCGGCCGGCGCAGATGTAGTCCAGCAGCAGCGCGCCCATCTCGTTGCCGGTGACCAGCTCATAGCTGCCGTCGGGGCACTTCATGGCGATGCCCACACGGTCGGCGTCGGGGTCGGTGGCCAGCATCAGGTCGGCGCCGGACTTTTCGGCCAGCTCCAGGCCCAGCTTGAGGGCCTCGAAGATCTCGGGGTTGGGGTAGGAGCAGGTGGTGAAGTAGCCGTTGGGATACTCCTGCTCGGGCACGATGGTGATGTCGGTGATGCCCATATCGTTCAGCACATGGGTGACGGGCACCAGGCCGGAGCCGTTCAGGGGGCTGTACACCAGCTTGAGGCCGGCGGTCTTGCACAGGCCGGGCCGGACCTGGCGGGCCTCGATGGCCTGGTACAGGGCGTTCTTGCAGTCGTCGCCCACAAAGCGGATCAGGCCCTGCTCCACGCCCTCGGCAAAGGAGATGTACTTTGCGCCGGTGAGCACGTCGGTCTTCTGGATCTCGTCGTAGACGATGGCGGCGGCGTCATCGGTCATCTGGCAGCCGTCGGGGCCGTATGCCTTGTAGCCGTTGTACTTGGCGGGGTTGTGGGACGCGGTGACCATGATGCCCGCGTTGCAGTTGTAGTACCGGGTGGCAAAGCTCAGGGCCGGCACCGGCATCAGGGCGTCGTAAATGCGGACCTTGATGCCGTTGGCAGCCAGCACGCCGGCGGCCGTCTTGGCAAAGACGTCGCTCTTGATGCGGCTGTCGTAGCTGATGGCGACGGTCTGGGTGCCGCCCTGGGTCTTGACCCAGTTGGCCAGGCCCTGGGTGGCCTGACGGACGACGTAGATATTCATGCGGTTGGTGCCGGCGCCCAGCACGCCGCGCAGGCCGGCGGTGCCGAACTTCAGTGCAACAGCAAAGCGGTCCTTGATCTCTGCATCGTTCCCCTCGATCTTTGCCAGCTCGGGCTTGAGATCGGCGTCCTCCAGGTCGGCCGCCATCCAGCGCTTGTATTCATCCAGATACATTGTGAACACCTTACCTTTGCTCTCATTTGCTTCATTGCCAACGGGACGGGCAGACCCACCCCTTGCAGACGAATCTAATTATAGTTTATGCCAGCGGGACAAGTCTGTCAATTCTATAATATGCAACAAGTTTGGCATCGCAAAACCGGCAAATCGCACAAAAAAGAAGCCGTGCCAGGGAGCACGGCTTCGCGTTGGCGCAGGCCGGTTCAGGCGGCCGCGTCCGAAGCGGCCTCGCCGGAGGCGGCTTCGCTGGAGGCGGCGGGGGCCTCCTCCCCGCTGAGCACCGACTGGATCAGGGCCCTGGCGCCGTCCACCGACGCCTCGTCGGGGAGCATGACGTAGAGCTTCTGCCCCTGGGCGGAGTAGCAGTGGGTGCTGGAAGAGCTGGACCCCGTCACGCTGTAGTTCTGGATGTCCCAGGCGGCAAAGTCGGACAGCTGCATCCGCACCAGCGCCGCGATCTGCCCCGAGCTGAAGCTGGTGACAAAGTTGTCGGCCACGGCGGCCAGCAGGCGGCTGTAGTTGGTCAGCAGGGCCGGGCTCTTGATCTTTTCCAGCATGGCGTCGATCACCTTCATCTGGTTGATGCCCCGCTGGATGTCGCCGGTGGCAAAGGCGTGGCGCTCGCGGGCAAAGGCCAGCGCCGCCTTGCCGTCCAGGTGGTTCCACCCTTCCACAAAATCGGTGGGGTCGTAATAGCCGGGGCTGCCCACCGAGGTGAAGGCGTAGTCCGAATAGACGTCGATGCCGTCCAGGGCGTCCACCACATCGATGAAACCGGAAAAGTTGATGCGGACGTATTCGTCCACCGGGATGCCGTACAGGCTGCCCAGGGTCTCCATCGACGTCTCCACCCCGTACAGGCCGGCGTGGGTCAGCTTGTCCTTGCTGTCGGTGCCGGCCAGATCCACATAGTAGTCGCGGGGGGTGTTGACCAGGGCCACCCGCTTGGTCACCGGGTTGACCACCGCCAGGATGTTCACGTCGCTGCGGGCGTCCTCGGTCAGCTCGCCCCGGTTGTCCACCCCGCTGAGGTAGACCACAAAGGGCTCGGTGGTGATGGCCAGGGCCTCGTAGTCGGTCTCCTCCTCGCCCAGGGTGACCTTGTCCAGGGCGGCCAGGCCCTGCTGGGCCCAGACGCAGCCCACCGCCATCCCGGCGCTGAGCAGCAGGGAGAACAGGCGGGCCAGCACGCCCCGCACCTTGTACCGCTGGCACTTGAACACCAGCAGCCAGAGCAGCACCAGCAGCGCCCCCAGGATGGCCAGGTAGTAGACCGGCAGCATCTGGGTGCGGTACAGCTGGAAGAGAGCCGCGGCGCTGAGCGCCGCCTGTAAAAGCAGGATCAGCATAGAAAAGCCTCGGGCAGGTAAGGATGGGCCAGCCGCCGCAGGGGCGGGCCGGGCAGGGGGCGCGGGCGGGTCCTGGTGAGCAGGCTGGAAAAAGTCCGCGCTGTCCACCGGCACCGGCTCGTTGTCGGGGATGTCGTCGCTGCGCCGTATCTTGTGGGGATGGCGCGGACCTCCCCTGCCGGAAGGCGTCTTTTTCTCTTCCGGCTCAAACTCAAAATCCATGGGATAACTCCTTTGTTACGCCGCCGGCACGATGGTCAGCACCGCCCGGGCGGGCAGGCAGGTGGCGGTCTGGTCCTCCAGGGTCAGCCAGCCGTACCCCTCGCAGACGTGGTCGGGGCAGGGCGAGTCGATGAAGCGGGCCGCCCCGTCCCGGATCTCCACGTGGACGGTCAGATAGCCGGTGTCCACATCGTAGACCCCGTCGGCGTCCAGGGGCAGGTCCAGAGAGGCGTTCCCGTCGCCGTAGATCAGCCGGGCCTGGAGGGGGGCGTCCCGGTCCCTTCCGGCCCCCCGCAGGAGGAACAGCGCCCCCGCCGCCAGCAGGATCACCGCCGCAAACAGGAGGTTGGCAAACAGTTTTTTGTGACGCATGGGGCCCTCACTGGATCGGCAGGGTGTCCAGCTCCGCCAGCCAGGCGGCGGCCGAGGCGTCGCTGGGCATCCGCCAGTCCCCCCGCGGCGAGAGGGTCACGCTGCCCACCTTGGGGCCGTCGGGCAGGCAGCTGCGCTTGAACTGCTGGGCAAAGAACCGCCGGTAGAAGCTGCGCAGCCACCGGGCCAGCACCTCATCGGTGTAGGCGGGGCTACCGGCAAAGGCGGCCCGGGCCAGCCGGAAGATCTTGCGGGGGCCGAAGCCGAACCGCAGCACGTAATACAGGTAAAAGTCGTGCAGCTCGTAGGGGCCCACCAGCTCCTCGGTGCGCTGGGCGATCTCGCCGTCCTTAGCGGGCAGCAGCTCCGGCGAGACGGGGGTGTCCAAAATGTCCAGCAGCACCCGGCGCAAAGCTTCGCTGGAGGCGGTGTCGGCCTCGTACCGCACCAGATGGCGGACCAGGGTCTTGGGCACCCCGGCGTTGACGCCGTACATGCTCATATGGTCGCCGTTGTAGGTGGCCCAGCCCAGGGCCAGCTCGGACAGATCGCCGGTGCCCACCACAAAGCCGCCGTTCAGGTTGGCAATGTCCATCAGCTCCAGGGTGCGCACCCGGGCCTGGCTGTTCTCAAAGGTGACGTCGGGGGTCCGGCCGTCGTGGCCGATGTCCGCAAAGTGGCTGCGGACGGTGGCGGTGATGTTCACCTCCCGGAAGGACACCCCCAGCTCCTGGCAAAGGATCTCGGCATTGCTGCGGGTCCGCCGGGTGGTGCCGAAGCAGGGCATGGTCACGGCCAGCACGTCGGAGGCCGGGCGGCCCAGCTGGCGCATGGCCCGGGCCGACACCAGCAGGGCCAGGCAGCTGTCCAGCCCGCCCGAAATGCCGATCACCGCCGTTTGGGCGTGGGTGTGTTCGATCCGCTTGGCCAGGCCGTCGGCCTGCATCCGCAGGATCAGTTCGCACCGCTCGGCCCGGCGGCGGGGGTCGCCGGGGACGAAGGGGGCCGGGTCCACCCGGCGGGTCAGGGGCGTCTCGGTGACGGCCAGGTCGAATTCCGCCACCTGATACCCCTCGTCGTTGGGGACGAAGCTGGTGTTGCGGGCCCGCTCGGCCTGCATCCGGGCGCAGTCCAGCTCGCTTACGGCGTCGCCGCCCTGGAAGGGCTGGGTCTCGGCCAGGATGACGCCGTTCTCGGCCACCAGGTCGTGGCCCGCAAAGACCATGTCCTGGGTGCTCTCGCCGTGGCCTGCCGAAGCGTACAGGTAGCCGCAGAGCAGCCGGGCCGACTGGTTGGCCACCAGGGCGCGGCGGTACTCCGCCTTGCCCACCGTCTCGTCGCTGGCCGAAAGGTTGGCGATGACGGTGGCCCCCGCCAGGGCATGGAAGGTGGAAGGGGGCAGGGCGCTCCACAGGTCCTCGCACAGCTCCACCCCCAGGACGAATTCCGGCATCTGCCGGCACCGGAACAGCAGCTGGGTGCCGAACGGCGCCTGCTGCCCGCAGACGGTCACGGTGCGCACCCGCTTGTCGCCGGGGGCAAAGTGGCGTTTCTCGTAAAATTCGCCGTAGTTGGGCAGGCAGATCTTGGGCACAAGGCCCAGCAGCCGGCCGCGGCAGACCGCGGCGGCGCAGTTGTACAGCTTGCCGTTCACCGCCAGGGGCAGGCCCACCAGGGCCAGCAGGTCCCACTCCCTGCTGGCCTCCAGCACCTGGCCCAGCCCGCGGAGGGCCGCCTGCTGCAAAGCCTGCTGGAAAAACAGGTCCCCGCAGGTGTAGCCGGTCAGGGCAAGCTCGGGGAACACCGCCAGCTTGACTCCCCGGGCGGCGCATTCCCGCATGGCCTCCACGATCCGGCCGGCGTTATAGGCGCAGTCCGCCACCCGCAGCGCGGGCGAGAGGGCCGCCGCTTTCAGAAAACCATCTTTCATAACAAGACACATCCCGTCCCATTTGTCTATTTTCAACGCTGTTTTGCGTTCGTTCGCGCATACAACGGTCTTAGTATAGCACATTTTGCCCAAAACGAAAAGAAACAATTTGTAAAAAACGCAGAAAAGTCCCGACCGGACGACATGTGCGTACGGTCGGGACACCGACAGGGAAATTCAGCGCTGAGAGTGTGCGAGGCCGCAAGGCCGAGTGCGCGGTTCTGCGCTGAATTTTGTCCAAAAGGGGGATATTAGGGGGAAAGAATTTCTGTCCTGCACAGCAGGCAGAAATCGGTTCCCCCTAAAGCGTGGCGCTTTCGCGCCACGCCAAAGGGCCCGCCCGAAAAGGGCAGGCCCTGGATGATCCTGGCGGGAAAACGAGATAGACCGTAAGCCGGGTTCTGTATTAAACGACGATCTGTCTAGGCCCGTCATTGCTGGCGGGCTCGTGCCGCCCTCGGGACACGCGAGCAGCGCTGTACGTCCCATATAGGCGTTGCTTCCGGTAGGGTTTACAAAGCCGGATGGTCACCCATCCGCTGGTGAGCTCTTACCTCGCCCTTTCATCCTTACCGCGCCCGGGGGCGCGGCGGTTTGCTTTCTGTTGCACTTTCCCTGGGGTCACCCCCGGCTGCCGTTAGCAGTTACCGTGCTCTGCGAAGCCCGGACTTTCCTCAGAGCGGTCCAAGCCGCCCCGCCGCCGTATGTTCCACTCGTTTTCCCCCCACATGATACCATAGTTTGGGGGGATTTGCAAGCGGCGCGCTTTTCTGATATACTAAAACAGATCAGAAAGGCAGGTGGGAAGGCAGGTGGGACGGATGCGGCTGTATTTCCCGGTGCCGGCGTCGGCCGGGCCAGAGGGGGTGCTTTTGCGCAGTTTTCTGCGGGAGTGCCGCCTTTCCACCGACCTGCTGCGGGCGGTGAAATTCCACGGCGGCGGTTTCGAGGCCGACGGCCGGCCGGTGCTGGCCAACCAGCGGGTCTGGCCGGGGCAGACCGTCTCCTTTGCCCTGCCCGGGGAGGAGGGCGGCTGCGAGCCCGACCCGTCCATCCCGGTGCGGGTGGCGTACCAGGACTTTTTTGCGGCGGTGCTGGACAAGCCCGCCGGCCTGGCGGTCCACCCTACCCTCAACTACCCCGGCGGCACCCTGGCCAACGGCTATGCCGCCCTGCGCCGGGCCGAGGGCCGCAGCCCCGTGTTCCGCCCGGTGAACCGGATCGACAAGGACACCAGCGGCCTGGTCCTGACGGCGCAGAACGCCTACGCCGCCCCCCTGCTGGCCCAGCATGTGGAAAAAGTCTACTACGCCGTGGCCGAAGGCGAGCTGCCCCTGGGCCCCGGCGTCATCGATGCGCCCATCGGCCGCCGGGGGGACAGCATCATCGGGCGGTGCGTCACCCCCGAGGGCAAGCCCAGCCGCACCGAGTACACCATATTAAAGGTAGGCGGCGGCCTCAGCCTGGCGGCCTGCGTCCCGGTCACCGGGCGCACCCACCAGATCCGGGTCCATTTCGCCTCCATCGGCTGCCCCCTGGCAGGGGACGGCCTGTACGGCGGCCACCGGGACCGGATCGGCCGGCAGGCCCTGCACTGCGCCCGCCAGCGTTTTTGGGTGCCGGCAGGGCGGCTTGCGGCCGGCGGCTTCTGGTTCGAGACGCCTGTGCGCCTGGTCCCCGTCACGGTGGAAAGCCCTCTGCCAGCCGACATCATTGCGTTATTTTCGTGAAAAGTCGGTGAAAGCTGTGCCCAAATCCTGTGCAAAACCTTGCCTCCGCGTCGGCGGGGTGTATAATGGAACATAAGTCGATGCTTGTCCGGCCGCCGCGCCGGCAGGCTGTCTTTTTGCATTTCCGCTTTGCGCTTCAGATAGGCAAAACCACCGGAAGGAGAAACACTCTTTTGATTGATGAGAAGATCAAGGAGCAGCCGGGCGGCCTGCCAGCCGTCCCGCCTCCCCTGACAACCAAGGATAAACTGCGGGCGGCCTGGGCCCGGCTGCAATGCAGCAGCCTGCTGCGGAGCCACCGCTTCCAGACCCGCACCCGCCATCATATGGAGGGCCTGGGCGCCCTGGTCTGCGCCATTCCCCTGGCGCGGCAGCTGGGCGACTGGCTGTATGCGCTGGGCTTTACCGGCGAGTACACCCTGATCCGGGCCGGACGGACCATCCGCGCCGCCGCGCTGTGGCTGGCGGCCGCTTTCCTCCGCGTCTGGAACAACGTGGTGGACACCGCCTTTCCCGGTGCGCGCACCGTGCTGGGCGAGCTGTTCGGCCCGGTATACGTCTTTTGCCGCGGCGTGCGCAACATCTGGGTCTACGGCGACGAGGTCCGCCGGGAGCAGGGCTTCTGGGCCGGCATCGTGGCCGATGTCCAGTATCTGGGCCGGGGCGCGGTGCGCTACGGCGGGCTCCTGCCCCGGATGGTGGCCTATCTCCTGCCCCTGGGGGCCCTGGCCGTCCTGGTGGCGGTGGTCCAGATCATGGTGGGCCGCCCCTACACCCTGGCGGTGGAGGTCAACGGCATCACCGTGGGCAACGTGGCCAACGAGACCGTCTTTGACGCTGCCCGGGAGGACGTGCTGCAGCGCGTCAACTACGCCGGCACCACCGGCGACACCGAGGTGACCATCGAGCCCACCTACCGCTTGGCCATCACCAGCGACGTGCTGGATGAAGGGCAGATGGCCAACGCCATCCTCTCGGCGGTCAGCGACGAGATCAGCGAGGGCACCGCCCTTTACTTAGACGGCGAGCTGACGGCGGTCTGCGCCGAGGGCAGCCAGCTGCAGCTGTACCTCAGCGGCCTGCTGGAACCCTACGAACAGCCCGACGACCCCAACGTCTCGGTCAGCTTCAACCGCGAAGTGACCATCGAGCAGGGCCTGTACTTCACCGACAGCTTTATGGACTACGCCGACGTGGTGGCCCTGCTGTCCGGCGTGCGCCAGGCCGAACGGGTCTACACCGTGGTGGCCGGCGACAGCATCAGCCTGATCGCCACCAAGAACAACCTGACCACCGCCGAGCTGTGCGAGCTGAACGGCATCACCCCCGACACTGCTATCTTCCCCGGCGACGAGCTGATCGTCACACGGGAGGAGGCCATGCTGGAGGTGCAGATCACCCGCACCGTCACCTGGACCGAGGAGATCCCCTTCTCCACCAAGCAGACCCAGTCCAGCGACTACGCCTTTGGCACCACCCGCACCGTCCAGGAGGGCGAGAACGGCGTGCGCACCATCACCGCCCAGAACGTCTATGCCACCGACGGCACCATGCTCAGCCAGACCATCCTGAGCAGCGAGGTGACCAAGGCCCCCGTGGACCGGGAGATCGTGGTGGGCACCAAGCTGCCCAGCGGCAGCGTGGCCCAGGTGGGCAACGGCACCTTCATCTGGCCGGTGCCCCAGTACACCTATTGTTCCCGCTGGTACTCCAGCGGCCACAAGGGCGTGGACATCTGCGCCCCGGCGGGCACCCCCATCTACGCATCGGCCAGCGGCGTGGTGACCAGGGCCGGCTACGAGCGGGGCGGCGCCGGCACCGGCTACGGCAACTCCCTCATCATCGACCACGGCAACGGCTACAGCACCCTGTACAGCCACTGCCTGTCCCTGACCGTCAGCGCGGGCCAGGCCGTCAGCCAGGGCCAGCTGATCGGCTATGTGGGCTCCACCGGCCGCTCCACCGGCAACCACTGCCACTTCGAGATCCGCCACAACGGCCGCTACCTGCCGCCCCAGAACTATTTCAACAAGTAAAGCTTATGGCTTATCAACATCCATCCAGAAACAGAAGGAGGTTTTCCCTATGTCCACTCCCCACATTGCCGCCGAAATGGGCGATTTTGCCAAGACCGTCCTGATGCCGGGCGACCCCCTGCGGGCCCAGTTCATCGCCGAGACCTTCCTGCAGGACGTCCGCCAGGTGACGGGCGTCCGGGGGATGCTGGGTTTCACCGGCACCTATGAGGGCCGCCCCATCAGCGTGATGGGCAGCGGCATGGGCATGCCGTCCATCGGCATCTACTCCTACGAGCTGTTCAAGTTCTACGGGGTGGAGAACATCGTCCGCATCGGCTCGGCGGGCAGCTACACCGACAAGGCCAAGCTGTTCGACGTGGTGCTGGCCGCCGGCGCGGTGAGCGAATCCAGCTACGCCAGGACCCAGAGCGGCTTTGAGGGCCACATCACCTTCCCCAGCCGGGAGCTGAACGAGAAGCTGCGTGCCTCCGCCGCCAAGCTGGGCATCCCCCTGATCGAGGGCAACATCCACTCCTCCGACGTGTTCTACCGCCAGCCCTCCGACGCCAAGCCCACCTACTGGGAAAAACTGCGGGACGAGCAGGGCTGCGTCTGCGTCGAGATGGAGAGCTTCGCCCTCTTTGCCAACGCCCAGGTGCTGGGCAAGCACGCCGCCTGCCTGCTGACCATCTCGGACAGCTTTGTCTCGCCCGAGGCCACCACCGCCGAGCAGCGCCAGAAGAGCTTTACCAACATGATGAAGGTCGCCCTGGGCGCAGACTACTGAGGGAGGCCCCGCCATGTCTGAACTTACCCGGGAGGAAAAACAGGCCCTGATCCGTGCGGCCCTGGACGCCCGCACCCGGGCCGTGGCCCCCTACAGCCGCTTTTGGGTGGGGGCCGCCCTGCGCAGCGCCGACGGCCGGGTCTTTACCGGCTGCAACATCGAAAACGCAGCCTTCACCCCCACCAGCTGCGCCGAGCGCACCGCCCTGTTCTCGGCGGTCAGCCAGGGGGTCACCCAATTCACCGACATTGCGATCGTGGGGGCCAAAAAGGGCGAGGTGAACCAGCTGGTCACCGCCCCCTGCGGCGTCTGCCGTCAGGCCCTGTACGAGTTCTGCGGGCCCGCTTTGAACGTCATCATGGCCAAAAGCCCGGATGATTTCATCGAGCGGACGCTGGGGGAGTTGTTACCGTTTGGTTTCGGGCCTGCCAACATTACGTAATCCAAAACGCTCCTGCTTCTGTGGCAGGGGCGTTTTTGGTTGCTGCGGGGGCGGGCGTCCAAACACGCCGAAAAAGCGCGGCGGCCGTGGATGGAATGTATCACTTTTTGACAATTTGACGGAAATATTGTAAAGATTTTGTAATGCAAAACAGCTTGCGCCCAACACATTTTGCGGCTATACTGGAGTATAGAGAATGCGCCCCTATGTCTGCGCATCCTTGTCTGTCCAAAAATGGTTGCACCCAACTGTAAAAAAGGAGAGAATTCTTATGAATATGATTTCGCGCCGTCAATTCATGGCCGTGGCTGGCGCAGCCGCTGCCGTTTCTGTTCTGGCCGCCTGCGGCGGTTCTTCTTCCAGCACCGCTTCCAGCACTGCCTCTTCCGCTTCCAGCGCAGCTTCTTCCGCTGCTTCCTCTGAGGCTGCCGCCGAGGGCGGCACCGTCTCCTATGTCGCCCTGTGCTGCGACACCGGCACCATCGACGACGAGAGCTTCAACCAGGCATGCTGGACCGCCGTCCAGAACTACATGGGCGAGAACTGCCAGTACTACATCCCCGAGGCCGACGCCTCCGATGAGGACCGCGAGACCATGATCCGCCAGGCTGTCAACGACGGCGCCGACACCGTCGTGTGCGTCGGCTACCTGTACGGCGCTTCCCTGGCATGGGCTGCCGAGCAGTACCCCGACACCCGCTTCATCGCCATCGACGTGACCCAGGCCGACATCGGCACCGACGCCATCCCCTCCAACTGCTACTGCATCACCTTCAAGGAGGAGCAGGCAGGCTACCTGGCAGGCTACGCCATCGCCAAGGACGGCTTCACCCACCTGGGCTTCCTGGGCGGCATGGCTGTGCCCGCCGTCATCCGCTACGGCTACGGCTTCGTGCAGGGCGTTGACGCCGCTGCCCAGGAGACCGGCAACGCCGTCGACATCAACTACTTCTACGGCGGCCAGTTCTACGGCGACGCCAACATCACCTCCCGTATGGAGGGCTGGTACACCAGCGGCACCGAGGTCGTCTTTGCCTGCGGCGGCGGCATCTACACCTCCGCTCTGGAGGCTGCCATCAAGTCCAACGGCTACATCATCGGCGTGGACGTGGACCAGAACTACATCGGCGCCAACGGCGTGGCCGACGGCACCTACGAGTACAACCCGTTCATCACCTCCGCTATGAAGGAGCTGACCACCGCCGTTGAGTCCGCCCTGGGCGACATCGACGCCGGCGAGTGGGGCACCATCGCCGCCACCAACGGCAACTTCGGCCTGGAGGAGGGCGACTACGTCGGCCTGCCCACCGCCGAGGGCAGCTGGAACTTCCGCACCTTCACCGTGGAGGAGTACGAGGCCGTCAAGGAGAAGATCGCTGCCGGCGAGATCGTTGTCGACAACTCCAGCGAGGACAGCGTCAAGCCCACCACCAGCGAGCTGGTCACCGTCAACTACGTGCAGTAACCGCTTCGCACAGCCGGGCTGGACGGCCTGGATGCCCCAAACGATCCATCAGCAGAGCGCCCAAAAGGCGCTCTGCTTTTTTGTGCAATGCGCACATTTTTTATTTCCCACCGGCCAGATATGTGAAAATCCCCCTCTTTTTTGCAAAATGCTGGATTTTTATCCATATTTTCCTTGCAAAGTATCAGCAGAATACGTTATAATGAATAAAGTGAGAACGATGCGTCACCATTGTGTGAAAGGAGAGTGAGCAGATTGGCCGAGGATTATGTGATCGAGATGCTCCACATTACCAAGGAATTCCCTGGGATCAAGGCAAACGATGATATTACCCTCCAACTGCGCAGAGGCGAGGTGCATGCCCTGCTGGGCGAAAACGGCGCGGGCAAAAGCACGTTGATGAGCGTCCTGTTCGGCCTGTACCAGCCCGAGCAGGGCACCATCCGCAAAAACGGCAAGGAGGTCCAGATCCGCAACCCCAACGACGCCAACGCTTTGGGCATCGGCATGGTCCACCAGCACTTCAAGCTGGTGGAATGCTTTACGGTGCTGGACAACATCATCCTGGGGGTCGAGCCCAACAAGCTGGGCTTCCTGCAAAAGGCCGAGGCACGCAAAAAGGTCGTGGCCCTGAGCGAAAAGTACGGCCTCCGGGTGGACCCCGACGCCCTGGTCAGCGACATCTCGGTGGGTATGCAGCAGCGCGTGGAGATCCTCAAGATGCTCTACCGGGACAACGAGATCCTGATCTTTGACGAGCCCACCGCCGTCCTGACCCCCCAGGAGATCGACGAGCTGATGGAGATCATGCGGGGCTTCAAAAAAGAGGGCAAGAGCATCCTCTTTATCACCCACAAGCTGAACGAGATCATGGCCGTCGCCGACCGGTGCACCGTCCTGCGCAAGGGCAAGTATGTGGGCGTGGTGGACATCGCCGGCACCACCAAGGAAGAGCTTTCCCGCATGATGGTGGGCCGCGACGTCCAGCTGGAAGTGGAAAAGGCCCCCGCCAAGCCCGGCGAAGTGATCCTGGACGTGCAGGATGTGACCATCCCCAGCGCCACCCACAAGAAAAACGCTGTGAAGGACGTCACCTTCCAGGTGCGGGCGGGCGAGATCGTCTGCCTGGCCGGCATCGAAGGCAACGGCCAGACCGAATTCGTCTACGGCCTCACCGGCCTGGAAAAGGTCTCGGGCGGCAGGATCAGCTTCTGCGGCAAGGACATCACCCACGCCTCCATCCGGGAGCGCTCCAAGGACGGCATGAGCCACATCCCCGAGGACCGGCACAAGCACGGCCTGATCCTGGACTACACCCTGGAGAACAACATGGTGCTGCAGCGGTACTGGCAGCCCGAGTTCCAGAACCACGGCTTTATCCGCAAGGACAAGGTGCGGGAATACTCGGACCGGCTGATCGGGCAGTACGACGTCCGCAGCGGCCAGGGCAGCGTGACCATCGCCCGCAGCATGTCGGGCGGCAACCAGCAGAAGGCCATCATCGCCCGTGAGATCGACCGCGACCCCAAGCTGCTGGTGGCTGTCCAGCCCACCCGCGGCCTGGACGTGGGCGCCATCGAGTATATCCACCGCCAGATCGTGGCCCAGCGGGACGCCGGCAAGGCGGTGCTGCTGGTCAGCCTTGAGCTGGACGAAGTCATGAACCTGTCCGACCGCATCCTCGTCATGTACGAGGGCGAGGTGGTCGGCGAGTTCGATCCCAAGACCACCACCGTTCAGGAGCTGGGCCTGTACATGGCCGGCGCCCGCAAGCAGGGGAAAGGAGAATGAGCGGCTTTATGGATAAGAAAAAGATGCTTTCCCACAGCGGCAAGGCCCGGTCGGCCTTTGTCAGCGTGCTGGCGGCCCTCCTGTGCATCCTGATCGGCCTGGTATGCGGCTATCTGGTGCTGCTGGCCATCAACGCCGAGCACGCATGGGCGGACGGCTTTGTCCGCATCCTGAAGGGCGGCTTCTACGACGCCCCCTACGGCGTGGGCCGCACCCTGGCCAACGCCGCCCCCCTGGTCATGACCGGCCTTTCGGTGGCTTTTGCCTTCAAGACCGGACTGTTCAACATCGGCGCGGCGGGGCAGTACACCCTGGGCGCCTACGGCGCGCTGTACTGCGCCATCGTCCTGCACCTACCCTGGTATGTGGGCCTGATCGCTTCGGCAGTGCTGGGCGGCATCTGGGGCGCCATCCCCGGCCTGTTCAAGGCATACCTGAACATCAACGAGGTCATCACCTCCATCATGTTCAACTGGATCGGGCTGTACCTGGTCAATGAGATCATCTACGGCAACGGCACCGGCGTCATGTACGACTCCCGCAACACCCGCACCTGGAACCTGCGCCGGATGGAAGGGGCAGAGGGGGTCACCATCCCCGACTTTGGGCTGAACGATATGTTCCAGACCAACAGCACCACCATCGCCATCTTCCTGTCCATCGTGGTGGCCGTCGTGATCTGGGTGATCCTGGACAAGACCACCTTCGGCTATGAGCTGAAGGCCGTGGGCCTGAACAAAAACGCCGCCCGCTACGCCGGCATCAACGAGAAGAAGAACCTGGTCCTCTCGATGGTCATTGCCGGCGCGCTGGCCGGCTTTGGCGCGGGGCTGTACTATCTGTCCGGCGTGTCCGAGTGGAACCCCCTGAACTCCACCACCCTGCCGGCCATGGGCTTCAACGGCATTTCGGTGGCGCTGCTGGCCAGCTCCAACCCCATCGGCACCATCTTCTCGGCCCTGTTCATCTCCCACATCACGGTGGGCGGCTCGTTCCTGTCTACCCGGTACTACCCCACCGAGGTGGCCGACCTTATCAGCGGCATCATCATCTACCTGTGCGCCTTCTCGATGCTGTTCCGCGGCAAGATCGCAAAGCTCCTCAGCGGCGGCAAGCGGGCGGACAAGTCCGGCGAAAAGGAGGGCTAATATGCTGTTACTCATCAAATACACCCTGCTGTACGGCATCGTGCTGATGCTGGTGGCCCTGGGCGGCATGTTCAGCGAGCATTCCGGCATCATCAACATCGCGCTGGAGGGCATCATGGTCATCGGCGGCGTGGCGGGCGTTTTGACCCTGACCCTGCTGCCGGCCAGCACCCCGGCCTGGCTCATCGTGGTGATCTCCATCCTGGCGGCGGCCGTGGCCGGGATGGTCTATTCCCTGCTGCTGGCCTTTGCCTCCATCAACCTGAAGGCGGACCAGACCATCGGCGGCACCGCCCTGAACCTGCTGGCCACCGCCGTGGCGGTGGTGTTGTCCAAATACTTCAGCGAGAGCGGCAGCGCCAAGCTGAACTATTCCAACCGGCCCTTCCTGTTCAGCATCGGCGGGCTGGAAATGAGCGTCTTTGTGCCGCTGGGGCTGGCCCTGCTCGTCATCAGCTTTGTGGTGATGTACAAGACCCGCTTCGGCCTGCGGCTGCGGGCCTGCGGCGAGCACCCCCAGGCGGCGGACTCGGTGGGCATCAACGTGTACAAGATGCGCTACGCCGGCGTCCTGATCTCGGGGGCGCTGGGCGCCATCGGCGGCATGGCCTACATCGTGCCGCCGGTCCAGACCTGGAACTTTGAGGTCGGCGTGGCCGGCGCGGGCTTTTTGGCCCTGGCGGTCATGATCTTTGGCCAGTGGAAGCCTTTCCACATCTTTGGGGCGGCCATGTTCTTTGCCGTGTTCAAGAGCCTGGCCAACATCGCGGACTCCACCTTCCTGGCCAACCTCGGCTGGTCCAGCAACATCTACAACATGATGCCCTTCATCGCCTCCATGATCATTCTGGCGTTCACCTCCAAGAACAGCATGGCCCCCAAGGCCGAGGGCATCCCCTACGACAAGGGATCGCGCTAAAAACACACCCAACGCGGCGGCAGGCGTTACGGCTTGCCGCCGTTTTTGCCCTCTCCGCCGTGTGCGGGGAAGCTGGCGAGCGCAGCGAGACTGAGAGGGCCAAAGAAAGGACACTCCCATGCAGAAAGTTTTGGTCATTGGCTGTTCGGGGGCGGGCAAGAGCACCTTTGCCCGCCGCCTGCGGGATATCACCGGCCTGCCCCTGTACTACCTGGACAGGCTCTGGCACAAAGCCGACCGCACCCACATCACCCGGGAGGAGTTCGACCGGGTGCTGGCGGAATGGCTGGCCCGGCCCGCCTGGATCATCGACGGCGACTACAGCCGCACCCTCCCCCAGCGGCTGGAAGCCTGCGACACCGTCTTTTTCCTGGACTTCCCCCTGGAAGTCTGTCTGGCGGGGGTGGAAAACCGCCGAGGCGCGCAGCGCCCGGATATGCCCTGGGTGGAGGAGGAACTGGATGCAGAGTTCCTGCAATATATCCTCGACTTCGGCCAGGCGCAGCTCCCCGCGATCCGCGCCATGCTGGAGCCATACCGGGGGCGCCGGCAGATCCTGACCTTCCGCAGCCGGGCCGGGGCGGACGCCTGGCTGAACGCCCTGGCGGTGACCCTCCGCCCCTACCGCCCCGAGGACTGCCCCGCGCTGGCGGCCCTCTTTTACGAGACGGTCCACACCGTCAATGCGGCCCACTATACCCCCGCCCAGCTGGACGCCTGGGCCCCCGCCTGCGGCCCCGACCTCGCTGCCTGGGACAAGAGCTTCCGGGCGCACCGGACCCTGGTGGCCGAGCTGGACGGGCGGCTGGCAGGCTTCGGGGATCTGGACCCCGCCGCCGGCTACCTGGACCGGCTCTACGTCCACAAGGACCTGCAGGGCCGGGGCGTCGCCACCGCCCTCTGCAACGCGCTGGAAGAAGCCGCCGCCGGACCGGTGGTCACCCATGCCTCGGTCACGGCCCGCCCCTTCTTCGCCAGGCGGGGCTACCGGGTCCTGCGGGCGCAGCAGGTGGAGCGCAGAGGGGTGACCCTGGCCAACTATGTGATGGAAAAAGCGCAGACGGGCGATCTGTGAAGTTTCTGCCAACTTTCGGGCCGGGGCCTTGCCTTTGGGCAAAAGTCATACTATACTGGAAGCAACCTATCAATCGGGATTGGAGTGATCTTCTATGCGTATCTACGACATCATTGCAAAGAAGCGGGACGGCGGCGTCCACACCCGCGCCGAGCTGGAGGCCCTGATCCGCGGCTATGTGGCCGGGGATGTGCCCGACTACCAGATGGCCGCCTGGATGATGGCGGTCTACCTGCGGGGGATGACCGACGCGGAGACCGCCGCCCTGACCGACATCATGGCCCACAGCGGCGAGATGGTGGACCTCAGCCCCATCGCGGGGGTGAAGGTGGACAAGCATTCCACCGGCGGCGTGGGGGACAAGACCACCCTTGTGATCGCCCCCATCGCGGCGGCCTGCGGGGTCAAGATCGCCAAGATGAGCGGCCGGGGCCTGGGCCACACCGGCGGCACCATCGACAAGATGGAAAGCGTCCCCGGCACCCGCACCGCCCTCAGCCAGGAGGAATTTTTTGCCCAGGTGAACCGCACCGGCATCGCCGTCATTGGCCAGAGCGAGAACATCGCCGTGGCCGACAAAAAGATGTACGCCCTGCGGGACGTCACCGCCACCGTCAGCTGCATCCCCCTGATCGCCTCCAGCATCATGTCCAAAAAGCTGGCCTCGGGGTCGGACGCCATCCTGCTGGACGTCACCACCGGCACCGGCGCCTTTATGAAAACGGTGGAGGACAGCGTCGCCCTGGCCCGGCTGATGGTCTCGATCGGCGCCCACCACGGCCGCAAAGTGGCCGCCATGATCACCGACATGGACACCCCCCTGGGCCACAACATCGGCAACAGCCTGGAAGTGATGGAGAGCATGGAGGTGCTCAAGGGCCGCGGCCCCGCCGATCTGACCGCCGTCTGCATCGAGCTGGCGGCCTATATGCTGGTGCTGGCGGGCAAGGGCAGCCCCGAGACCTGCCGCGCCCTGGCCCGGCAGGCCATTGCCGACGGCAGCGCCTTTGCCAAGTGCAAGGAGATGTTTGCGGCCCAGGGCGGCGACACCCGGGTGCTAGACGACTACAGCCTGTTTGCCCAGCCCGCCGCCCGCTGGGAAGTGTCAGCCGACGCCGACGGCTACATCACCGCCAACGACGCCGAAAAGATCGGCACCGCCAGCGTGCTGCTGGGAGCCGGCCGGGAGAAAAAGGGCGACCCCATCGACTACGCCGCCGGCATCATCCTGCACAAAAAGCGGGGCGACTACGTCCGCAAGGGCGAGAGCCTGGCCACCTTCTGCGGCGCGCCCGAGCGCTTTGCCGCCGCCGAAGCCTGCTACCGCTCCGGCCTGTCCATCGGGCCGGACAAGCCCGCCGAGCTGCCCCTGATCTACGCCATCGTCACCGAGGACGGGGTGGAACGGTTCTGACCCCGCCCTGCGCGCCTGCCGGAAAAGCAGGCGCTTTTATTTTGCCGGCGGGGCGGCCGGCCTTTCAGATGCAGCAGGGGTCGCCGTTTTTCTGTTCCCGCTCCTTTTGTTCCTGCTGTTCCCGCTCCCGCTGCATCCGCAGCTCGTGCAGGGCTTTTGCCCGCTCTTCCCGCTGGATGCGCAGCTGCATCTCGTGCTTTTGCACCTTATCGTAAAAGGTGCTGCGGGGCAGGCCGCAGGCCTTTGCCGCCTCCTGGATGGTCATCCGCTTGGCTTTCCAGGCTTCGTATGCGGTCCAGAAATTTTCGGGCAGAGGGCACGGGTCCCGGCCGAACTGCACCCCCCGGGCCTTGGCCGCCGCGATGCCTTCGGCCTGGCGCTGGCGGATGTTGGTGCGCTCGTTTTCCGCCACAAAGGACAGCACCTGCAACACGATGTCCGCCAAAAAAGCCCCCATCAGGTCCCGGCCGCGGCGGGTGTCCAGCAGGGGCATATCCAGCACCACGATGTCGATGTTTTTATCCTTGGTCAACAGGCGCCACTGTTCCAGCACTTCTTCGTAGTCCCGGCCCAGGCGGTCGATGCTCTTGATGTAGAGCAGGTCGTCCCGCTTGAGGCGCCGGAGCAGCTTTTTGTATTTGGGGCGGTCAAAATCCTTGCCGGACTGCTTGTCGATGAAGATATTCTTCTCGGGGATGCCCGCTTTCCGCAGGGCGATCCGCTGGCGGTCCTCATTTTGCTCCCGGGTGCTGACCCGGATATAGCCGTACACCATCCTTGTTCCCTCCTGGCCGTGCGTTTTTATGCTGCCAGTATAACGCCGCCGGGCGGCGGAGGGAAGTCCGTTCTTTTCCGCCGAAGCGAAAACCGGCCCGCCATGCAGCAGCACAGCGGGCCGGTTCGATCGGTCATGTAAATCGGGAAAACCAGGGGCAGACGGTCACAGGGCCTTGCCGGCGGCCTCCACCACATGGGCTGCCAGCACCGACGTGGTCATGGCCCCCACGCCGCCGGGCACCGGGGTGATGGCGGCGGCGTCCGGCTCGGCCTCGGCAAAGCGGACGTCGCCGCAGAGTTTGCCGTCTGCGCCGGTGTGGATGCCCACATCCACCACCACCTGCCCCGGGGCGACGCATTCCGCCCCGATGGCCTCCCGGCGGCCCATGGCCACCACCAGGATCTCGGCCTGGCGGCAGAGGGCCGGCAGGTCCCGCGTGCGGGAATGGCAGAGGGTGACGGTGGCGTTCCTGCGCTCCAGCAGCATGGCAACGGGCTTACCCACCACCAGGCTGCGGCCCACCACGGCGACCCGTTTGCCTTCCAGAGGGATGCCGTAATGGTCCAGGATCTCGATGCAGGCCTGGGCGGTGCAGGGGGCATAGCCCACCCCGCTGCCGGTGAACACCCCGGCCAGGGAGGCGTCGGTGATGCCGTCCACGTCCTTTTCGGGGGCGATGGCGGCCCGCACCGCCCGGTCGTCCATCTGGGCGGGCAAAGGCCGGAACAGCAGGCAGCCATGGATGGTGCGGTCCCGGTTGATCTGGTCCAGGACTTCCAGCAGCTGGGCCTGTCCGGCGCCGGCGTCCAGCTGGAAGGGCCGCACCCCGATCCCCAGCTTGCCGCACCGGGCCAGGACTCCCCGCTCGTAGGCCAGGTCGTCCTCCCGGGCGCCTACCCGCACCACCGCCAGGGTGGGTGTGACCCCTCCGGCGGTCAGGGCGGCAGCGCGGGCCGCAGTCTTTTCGTTCAGAGCGGCGGCCGCCGGGCCGCCTTTCAACAGCAGTGCGCTCATCTCAGTTCCCTCCCAGACGGTGGCAGACTTTGGCATAGACCGCCTCGGCCCGGGGCAGGTATTCCGCCCGCAGGGCTTCGGCCCGGGCGTCCAGGGCGGCGGCGCGGCCACGATCCGCCATCAGGCGGGTATTTACCGCCACGTTCAGGCCCGCGGCCTCCAGGGCAGCCCGGCAGAACACCGCGCCGCACCCGGCGTCCGATACCGCCAGCACGCTGCCCTTGGCCTCGTATTCTTCCAGCAGGGCGATGGCCTCGCCACAGGCTTCCATGATCTCCAGCGGCACCGCGGCGGCGGCCTCCAGCGCCCGGGCCATGACGGCAGGGCGGTCGGGGTCGTCCTTGGGGATGCCGTAGGCTTTGGCCAGGGGGGCAAAGGCGGCGGCGTCCGCCTCCACCAGCCCCTCCAGCCGGGCGCGGAGGGCGGTGGCTTTCTGGTTCAGGGCCAGGATGTCCCCCTCGACGGCGGCGTATTTGGGCTTGCCCGCCGTCAGGCAGCCCACCATGTTGCCCAGGGCGGCCCCCACCGCCCCCACCAGAGCAGCCGCGCCGCCGCCGCCCGGTGTGGCGGACCGGGAGGCCAGCTCGCCCAAAAAGTCCTTGCAGGTTTTGTCCATCATTTCCATTGGTAGACCCCCTTTTCTGTGATGATCCCATCCAAACGGACGTCCAGCGGCCCCGCCGCCACGGCGTCCACCTTCTGCGCCTCGTAGGCGATGCCATAGACCGCCGCCCGGGCGCACCGCGGCAGGAACCGGTCGTAATAGCCCTTGCCCATCCCCACCCGGCGGCCCGCCGCATCAAAGGCGGTGCAGGGCGTCAGGACAAGGTCCAGCCCATCGGGCGGCAGGATGCGGGCCCGGGCCAGGACCGGCGTCCGGATGCCGTAGGCCCCCGCCTCCCAGCCGTCCACCAGGGCGGGCAGGGCCGCCGTCAGGGTGCAGCCCTCGCCGCAGACCGGATAGGCCACCTGCTTGCCGCAGCCTTCCAGCAGGGCGGACAGGTCCGGCTCCCCGCCAAAGGCGGCATAGGCCAGCACCCGCTCCGCCTGCCGCCACGCGGCCAGGGAAGCCACCCGGGCGCAGATGGCCGCGTCGGCCGCCCGCCGCGCCGCCGGCTCCAGCGCCTGCCGCGCCGCAATGCCCTGCCGCCGCTGGGCGGCTTTGGCGCGGGCGAGGTTTTCTTCAGTCGTCAAAATAAAACAGCTCCTCGAACTTTTTGTCCAGCGCGATGCAGAGGATCAGGGCCAGTTTGGCGGTGGGGTTGAACTGCCCCGTCTCGATCGAGCTGATGGTGTTGCGGGAGACGCCCACCATGGCGGCCAGCTGCGCCTGGGACAGCCCCGCCGCGGTGCGCGTCTCCTTCAGACGGTTTTTGAGCACAAGCTCTGCCTTCATGGTACGCCTCCTTACAGCCCCATCAAAAACCGCGCCGTAAAGGCCAAAAATCCAACCAGACAGCACAGGCCCCCCACCAGGTTGACCCGGGTTTTCAACCGCGCATACATCCACAGGTGGACAAAAGCGGCGTAGCCGGTGGCGATGGCGGGCAGCTCCCAGGCGTCCACTTCGGGCAGGGCCAGCCGGTCGGCCTGGAACACCCGCGCCAGCCAAAAGAAGGCGCACAGCGCCACCACCGCCAGGGCGCTGCGGGTCATGATGCGGCCCTGGATGCGCTCCTCGTATTCGCCGTTGCCCTCTTTGCGGGCTTTTTGCAGGATGTCCTCTTTTTTCATGGTACGCACCTCCCGACGGACTGACAAGTTTTATTTGCATACAGTATAACACAGACAAGTGTACTTGTCAACACAGGAACGCAAAAAAGCCCCCGCACCGGCGGAGGCTTTTGCGTTTAGGTCAGACGCCCAGCCCGGCCACGACGGCCAGGACTGCGGAGGCGACACCCTGCAGGATCACCCAGCGGAGCACCACCTGCTCGTCGCTCCAGCCCAGACGCTTGCGGGCGTGGTCGTGGAGAGGGGTCAGGGTGTTTTTCAGCACGCTGATGTGCAAAAAGCGCTTGAGGCTGATCTTGACGATGCCCAGGCTGCCGTCCACGATGAACACCGCCGCCGCCAGCAGGAAGGCGAAGGGGTGGGCCGACTTGAGGGCCAGCAGCGCCAGGAAAAAGCCCATGGCGCGGCTGCCGGCGTCCCCCATCAGGACGGTGGAGGGCTTGGCGTTGACCCACAAATAGGCCAGCAGCGCCCCCACGAACACCGCCGTAGCGGTGACGTAGCTGGCCAGCTGCTCGGCGTACAGCAAAGCGAAAGTGCCCATGCTGACCACCGCCAGGCTGGCGGACAGACCGTCCACGCCGTCGGTGCAGTTGACCACGTTGATGCTGGCCCAGATCAGGATGACGATCAGCAGCAGGTAGACCGGGTAGGGCAGCACAAAATACCAGTGCAGGAACCGCACCCCACAGCCGTTGAAGTTCAGGTAGGTGACGCCGGCCACCAGGGCAATGACAAAGTCGATCAGACCCTTTTTGTACTCGTTCCAGGCGGTGTCGGAGGCATCGTCCAGGTAGCCCGACAGCATGGAGGCGATGAGCAGCACCATATAGATGACCGTTTCCAGGTGGAACGGCATGAACGCCAGCGCCACCAGCACCACGCACAGCACAAAGATCAGCCCCGCGCCCCGGGCCTTGCCCTTGGACAGGGCGCCGTCCACGGCGAAGGCGCGGCCATGATCCTGGGGCAGCCGGCCGCGGAACAGGTTGGTCAGCAGCGCCGTGAGCACGAACGCCAGCAGAAACGCCAGCGCATCCACGCCGCGCTGGCCCAATACGGACAAGAGAATTGAAACCATGTTTGCTTCCTCATTTCCCATTTTTATAATCCTTTTCTCTACAGAGGAAGTGTACCATGTCCGGCCAAAAAAATCAATCGTATAAACTACTATAAGCGGGACAAGAGGATTTTGTGCATGGGGCGGGGCAGCCAGTCGGTGGTAAGGCAAGCTTTTACAGCCGCTTTTGGATCTCTTCGTGAATCAATTGACAGGCCGTTTGAAATCGAAAATCTATTTCTTCATTTTCAATATGCAGAATCTTTAATCCCCGGCTCATAAGCAGAGCCGTGCGTTCATCATCACGTGCAGACGCTGCACCGTTGTGGTGAACAGGCCCATCCAGCTCGATCACCAATTGAGCAGCATGGCAATAAAAATCAACAATAAAGGGACCGATGATTTTTTGTTTATAGATTTTGACCGGATACTCTTTCAAAAAGCAGTACCAAAGCCTTCGTTCCTGGGGTGTCATACTGCGCCGCAGCTCTCGCGCCCGCGAAAGCAAAGGATCGTGCCATTCGTCCGTCATATAAAAATCTCCTTACAAAGCCTTTGCCTTGCCGCTCCATTTGCCGGATTTGACGGCGGTATACTTGGAGGCCGCCCCCAAGGTGTCGAGAGGTCTGCCTGGCCTCCCCTCTCCGTCACAGTCCGCTTGCGCGGCCTGTGACACCTCCCCCACAGGGGGAGGCAAGAGCACGCCCGTGGGTGGCGGCTAAGTAGTGGTAAGGCAAACTTCTCTGCGACTTCGCCTTACCACAAACTCTGCCGTGGTTGACGGCGGTACACTTGGCTCCCCCTGTGGGGGAGCTGTCACGGCCTGCGGCCGTGACTGAGAGGGTTGCCAGATTGCCAAAAAGGGGCGGGCCTTTCGGCCCGCCCCGGTAAACTGGGTCTGCACACCCAGCTGGTTCTTTTTTGGTGCGGCAAACTACAAACGTAAATTTGTAATAAACCTTTGGTGCTATACTAAGCGCTTAGTATATTGCGCAGGGATAGCGTCAACAATGATGCGGCCAACGCATAGCCCTGCATGGGTCTACATCATACGACCGTAGTTATGGATTATAACAGATATGCTTAGATGCTTGCCTTAGTTACATCCTGATTCAGAACAACCACGATGTAGTTCAGAGAAGCAGTGCCATCCTTAGTGGTAGCAGTTGCGCAGCTGACATCAACAGTATAGTCATAAGTGTAGTAAGTTCCATCGTTGTCAACATCGGAACGCTCCGGCAGAGTAATGCCGTCAATCTTGTCAGCCACCAGCTGGGCTACACGATCAGTGTTGATATCACCACCAATATAATAAACAACGGCTGCATTGGCATCTTCATCTGCGTTATCACTGTTTGCATTGTCAAAGATCCCAAACTTGCTAAAGGTGATATCAGTCAGAGCATCTTCCAGACTAACGTAAACCGGACCAGACACACCAACAACAGCCAAGTTAGCCTCAGCACGCTTGTCGGTGATAAAGTTGTCGTCGGGCTTTACCATCGCAGCCTTCAATGCGGCATCAATAACGTCGTTAGATGTAACAGTGACATTATCCTTGTTATCATCCAGCTTAGAGGCAACAGTAGCAGCAAAACCGGTAACAGTAGTCTCGCCCTCGCCCTCGCCATTCTGGCCACCATTGCCAGAATTGTTGGAGCAACCAGCCAGCATACTGACGGCCATAACGCCGGACAGAGCCAGAGCCAAAACCTTATTCAGTTTCATTTGGAAATTTCCTCCTTGTTGTTGTTTGTAACTCGCACCAAAACATTTGGGGAACAGGTCACCATCCCCGTTCCTTGTGCATAGTTTAACACAACAGTATTTCCTTTGTCAAGGCAGAAGTGCCAAAAGATGGAAGAAAAGGAAAATTTACACAAAATCAAACGTGGCTGCGAAACTAAACTTTGGTCCATTGTGAGAGGGGCGCAAAAAACCCGCCGTACGGGTCACCCCATACGGCGGGTTTATCAGGCTTTGAAACGTGGACCTTCGTTCCTTGGCCCTGCTTGACACCAAAAAGCCCCCAACGTCGCACCGTCAGGGGCTTTCTCCTCACGAAAAGGAATTAG
>LBJMR02800__coassemble_231_pt1 | contig 62199 bp, 50 predicted proteins | sample LBJMR02800__metabat2_high_PE_009 | metagenome-assembled genome bin LBJMR02800
CATCCCGCAGCAGCCCCTGCCATCTCATGAGGGTTGAATATTTTACGCCGGCCTGCGCGCACCACTTGCCCCCATACCCGAATTGACAGACAGAAAAAAGAGTCGTAAACTGGAAAGCAAAGGAGCACACGCTATGGAAGAGAGAAAAAACGAACCGCACCCCCACGGTACGACGATGCATTCAAAGCCGGAGCCGTGCGGCTGGTGACAGAACAGGGCCGCCAGCCAGTAGAAGTGGCCAAAGAGCTGGGGATCTGCATCGACACGCTGCGCAGTTGGCTGAAAGCCTCCGGCGTTCAGATGGGCCAGGTCAGCAGACAGAACCGGGAGCAAAAGCGCATCCGGGAGCTGGAAGCAGAGAACCGCAGCCTGCGCAAGCAGCTGGGCGAGAAAGACGAGGTCATAGACGTCTTAAAAAAATCCGTCGGCATCCTGTCGAAACCGTAGAGGAGAAATACCGCTGTGTCCAGACGCTCAAACGTCAGGGGGCCTCTGTGGAACAGGCATGCCGGGTTCTGGAGGTATCCCGCAGCGGGTATTACGGCTGGAAGGCAGAGAAGACCTGCAGGCGCAGGCTGCAAAACCAGGCGCTCCGACGCCGGCTGATCGAACTGCACGAGAAGTATCCGGCCCTGGGGCTGGACAGCCTGTACCGGCTGCTGAAGCCGGAATTTGGCTGCTCCCGCAAACGGGTGCACCGTCAGATGCGGCTGGCCGGGATCTCCTCGGTACGCAGAAGGGCTTATAAAACGACGACCCATTCCAATCACAGCCATCCCATTGCGCCCAACCTTTTGCAGCGGAACTTTTCCTTTGACCGGCCTGACCAGGCCTGGGTGGGAGATATTACTTACATTCCTACCGGGGAAGGATGGCTCTATTTGGCCATTGTCAAAGACCTGTGTACACGTAAGATCGTCGGTTATGTATTCTCGGACAGAATCGATACCCAGCTGACGCTGGCAGCCCTGGATATGGCGTATCGCCGCCGTAAGCCCGCCCAAGGTCTGATCTTTCACAGCGACCGAGGTGTCCAATATGCCCGCCCGGGCCTACCGGGAGCGCCTGGAAACCTATGGTATCCGGCAGAGCATGTCCCGCCGCGGTGACCCCTATGACAACGCTGTTGCGGAGAACTTCTTCAGCTGCCTCAAATGTGAACTGGTCCACCTCAAGCACTATCCTACAAGGGCAGCTGCGCAGGACGATGTCTTTGCCTATCTCGAAGCCTTTTACAACACCATCCGTCCCCATTCTGTTCTCGGCTGGCGTTCGCCTGCAAGTTTTGAAGCTGAACTTGCCGCTTCCGCCGCCTGATCGAAGTACTCTTTATCTCTGCATTTTATTCAGCTTTTTTATCCTGTTTTCTGTCCGTTTTTGGGGGGAAGGGCTCAAAAAAGTGGAGAAAAGAATAAGGGACACAAAAATGCCCTCTGAAAAACTTACCGTTTTCCAGAGGGCATTCTCATGTCCCTATGTTTGGAGTAATTCCCGTTAGTATCAATTCGGTATCAAGAGCGCTCATCGCATTCAAAATATCGCGTAGACACTATGTTTTTCAAGGAAACTTGATTACTCCATCTCAATCGTTGCCGGCGGTTTGCCCGTGCAGTCGTAGAACACGCGGTTGACGTGCTTGACCTCGTTGACGATGCGGCTGGTGACGGTGCCCAAGACGTCCCAGGGGACGTTGTAGCTCTCGGCGGTCATAAAGTCGGTGGTGGTCACGGCGCGCAGGGCCACGGCGTAGTCGTAGGTGCGCTCGTCGCCCATGACGCCCACGCTGTGCATATTGGTCAGGGCGGCGTAGTACTGGCTGATCTCCCCTGCCAGACCGGCTTTGGCGATCTCCTCCCGCCAGATGGCGTCCGCGTCCTGAACGATGGCCACCTTTTCCGGGGTCACCTCGCCGATGATCCGGATGGCCAGGCCCGGGCCCGGGAAGGGCTGGCGGCTGACGATGTATTCAGGCAGGCCCAGCTCGCGGCCGGCCTGGCGCACCTCGTCCTTGAAGAGGTTGCGCAGAGGCTCCACCAGAGCCTTGAAGTCCACGTGGTCGGGCAGGCCGCCCACGTTGTGGTGGCTCTTGATGACGGTGGACTCGCCGCCCAGGCCACTCTCCACCACGTCGGGGTAGATGGTGCCCTGCGCCAGGAAGTCCACATGGCCGATCTTTTTGGCCTCTTCCTCAAAGACGCGGATGAACTCTTCGCCGATGATCTTGCGCTTGCGCTCGGGCTCGGTGACGCCTGCCAGCTTGCCGAAGTAGCGGGCGCGGGCGTCCACGCAGACAAAGTTGATGTCAAAGTTGGGGTTGCCCGGGCCAAAAACAGCGCAGACCTCTTCCTTTTCGTTTTTGCGCAGCAGGCCGTGGTCCACAAAGACGCAGGTCAGCTGCTTGCCCACTGCCTTGGCCAGCATGGCCGCCAGCACCGAGGAATCCACGCCGCCGGACAGGGCGCACAGCACCTTGCCGTCGCCGATCTGCTCCCGCAGGGCCTTTACATTGCTCTCCACAAAGGAGTCCATCTTCCAGTCGCCGGCGCAGCCGCACACATTGTAAACAAAGTTGTGCAGCATCTTTTTACCCTCTGCCGTGTGCAGCACTTCGGGATGGAACTGCACTGCGTAGAGGCCGCGCCCGGCGTCCTCCATCGCGGCCACCGGGCAGTTGGCCGTGTGCCCCGTGACCTTGAAGCCGGGGGCCGCCTGCTCGATGTAGTCGTTATGGCTCATCCAGCAGATGGTGGAGGGCGACACCCCCTCAAACAGCTTGCTGCTGGTGTCCACAAAGACCTCGGTCTTGCCGTACTCCCGCTCGGGGGCGTGGGTCACCTTGCCGCCCAGCAGGTGCATCATCAGCTGGCTGCCGTAGCAGATGCCCAGGATGGGCACCCCCCAGGTGAAGATCTCGGGATCACAGCTGGGAGAATCCTCCAGGTAGACGCTGTTGGGCCCGCCCGTGAAAATGATCCCCTTGGGGTTCTTGGCACGGATCACCGCGGGGTCGGTCTTATAGGAATAAATCTCACAGTAGACGTTGTTCTCACGCACACGGCGCGCGATCAGCTGGTTGTACTGGCCGCCGAAGTCCAGTACGATCACAGTTTCATGCTGCTGCATTCTCTTTCCTCCTGCATGCATCCAGAAATATAGGTATATTTTATAGTATACCATATTTCGCCCGGAAAATCGACCGTCTCCGACTTGAAATTCGATCCGGTGCAGATATTTATTTTATGATCTTCTGCCAGTGGCGCAGTGTGGGCAGCTGGTTTTCCAGGTAGGCGCGCACCTGCTCCGGCGGCATGGTTTCTCCCGCCATATGGCCGGTCAGAAAATCCACCAGAGTCTCCAGATCCTGGTACACGAATTTCCCCTCCGCATAGCACCACTTGCAGTATTCCTCGTTGATGGCGCCGTCGGGCTCCCGGCTCATCAGGCTGTCCTCCTCCAGCGGCATCCCGCAGCACTGGCAGATCAGCGTTCGGGGCGAGCCCAGCAGGGCATTCATCGAGACGTCCAGCACCCGGGACAGCTCCTTCAGGGTGTCTGTGCTGGGTACCGTCTCCCCGGTCTCCCAGCGGGAGACCGCCTGCCGGGTCACAAAAACCTTTTCGGCCAGCTCGTCCTGGGAGAGGCCCTTCTTTGTGCGGAATGCGCGGATCGCGTCTTTTGTTTCCATGACAATCACCTCGAGGGCATTGTACCATATCTGCCATAGAAAGCCAAGCAACTCGCCGTTTCCTCCGCGCTGCGCTCCGATGTGTCGATTTGCAGGACGTCCAGTTTGTCGTAGAGAGGCAGCCGGGCCAGGCTGCGGGGGATCACATCCGGCTGGCGGCGGCCGGTGGCAATGTCCCCCTGCAGCCGCCGCACCAGCGCCTCCGGCGACGCCACCAATGCCGCCCGCACTACCCGCCAGCCGCGGGTATCCAGCCGGGAGAGGATAGCGCCCCAAATGCCCTGCTGGTGCAGCACCCAGCAGAACACCACGTTTTCAAATTCCGTGCAGTGCAAAAAGCGGTCCAGGACAAAGCAGATGTTGTCCAGCACCATCTCTTTGGTCTCATCGTTCACCACAAACGGGTCCATGTCCCAGCACCAGTCCCCGTCCAGAAAGGCGCAGCGGTCCAGCCGGCGCTTCAGCAGCTGGCAGACCGATGTTTTCCCCACGCCCATGGGGCCGCCCACAAGGTACAATGTTTTCATCTTTGCTCCCCTTCCCCGGCCGGGCCGGTACAACAAAAAGCCCCTCGCCGCCCAATGGGCAGAGAGGGGCTGGGTGCTATAGCTTATGCTTCAGCGCACAGGGCAAAATCACTCAATGATCTTGCTGACGACGCCGGAACCAACGGTACGGCCACCCTCACGGATAGCGAAACGCAGGCCCTCTTCCATAGCGACAGCGGTCAGCAGCTCAACGCTCATGACAACGTTATCGCCAGGCATGCACATCTCGGTGCCCTCGGGCAGAGAGATGATGCCGGTCACGTCGGTGGTGCGGAAGTAAAACTGAGGACGATAGTTGGAGAAGAACGGGGTGTGACGGCCGCCTTCTTCTTTGGTCAGGACGTAGACCTGGCCCTCGAACTTGGTGTGGGGATAGACGGAACCGGGCTTAGCCAGGACCTGGCCGCGCTCGATCTGGGTGCGGTCCACGCCACGCAGCAGGGCGCCGATGTTGTCGCCGGCCTGAGCGAAGTCCAGGCTCTTGCGGAACATCTCCAGACCAGTGATGGTGGTGGTGATGCGCTCGGGACGGATGCCAACGATCTCCATCTGATCGCCAACCTTGGCGGTGCCGCGCTCGACACGGCCGGTAGCGACGGTGCCACGGCCGGAAATGGTCATGACATCCTCAACAGGCATCAGGAAGTCCTTGTCGGCCAGACGGTCGGGAGTGGGGATGTACTCGTCGACCGCGTTCATCAGCTCGTTGATGCACTCGTACTCGGGGGCGTTGGGGTCGGTAGAGGTGGACTCCAGAGCCTTCAGAGCAGAACCACGGATGATGGGGGTGTCGTCGCCGGGGAAGTCGTACTCGCTCAGCAGCTCACGGATCTCCATCTCGACCAGGTCCAGCAGCTCCTCGTCGTCGACCATATCGCACTTGTTCATGAACACGACGATATAGGGCACGCCGACCTGACGGGCCAGCAGGATGTGCTCGCGGGTCTGGGGCATGGGACCATCGGTAGCAGCCACGACCAGGATAGCGCCGTCCATCTGAGCAGCACCAGTGATCATGTTCTTAACGTAGTCAGCATGGCCCGGGCAGTCAACGTGAGCGTAGTGACGCTTGTCGGTCTGATACTCAACGTGAGCGGAGTTGATCGTGATACCACGAGCGCGCTCCTCGGGAGCCTTATCGATGTTGGCGTAGTCCATGAAGTCTGCGTCACCCTTCAGGGCCAGAACCTTGGTGATGGCGGCAGTCAGAGTGGTCTTGCCGTGGTCAACGTGGCCGATGGTGCCGATGTTAACATGCGGCTTAGAACGGTCAAATTTTGCCTTTTCAGCCATTGGAATATCCTCCCTTTAAAACGGTTTTTGGTTATAACAGCCTCGCGCCTGCACAAGATGCGTTGCAAGGCTATTCTACTAGATTATCCCTTTAAAATCAAGAGATTTTCCAGAAAATTTTCCTTCCCGCAGCAAAATGCGGGCGGAAAAGCGCGGTCTTTACTCCTTGGTACGGCCTGCGATGATCTGGTCGGCGATGTTCTTGGGCACCGGCTCGTAGTGAGAGGGCTCCATGACATACTGGCCACGGCCCTGCGTCTTGCTGCGCAGGTCGGTGGCGTAGCCGAACATCTGGGCCAGAGGCACCATGGCGTTGACGCGCTGGGTGCCGGCCATGGCCTCCATGCCCTGGATCTGGCCGCGGCGTGCATTCAGGTCGCCGATGACGTCGCCCAGATACTCGTCGGGGACGATGACGGCCACCTTCATGATGGGCTCGGTGATGATGGGGTCAGCCTTGCGCATGGCCTCCTTGAAGGCCATGGAGCCGGCGATGGAGAAGGCCATTTCCGAAGAGTCGACCTCGTGATAGGAGCCGTCCCACAGGGTGACCTTGACGTCAACGACCGGGTAGCCGGCCAGCACACCCGCCTTCATAGCACCCTGGATACCGCTGTCGACAGCCGGGATGTACTCTTTCGGGATAGCGCCGCCCACAATGGCGTTGACGAACTCGTAACCCTTGCCGGGCTCGTTGGGCTCGATCTTGATCTTGACGTGACCATACTGGCCCTTGCCGCCGGACTGACGGGCGTACTTGGTCTCCTGGTTGGCAGCCTTGCGGATGGTCTCGCGGTAGGCGACCTGGGGTGCGCCCACGTTGGCTTCGACCTTGAACTCACGCAGCAGACGGTCAACGATGATCTCCAGGTGCAGCTCGCCCATGCCGGCGATGATGGTCTGACCGGTCTCCTCGTCGGTGTAGGTCTTGAAGGTGGGGTCCTCCTCAGCCAGCTTGGCCAGGGCGATGCCCATCTTCTCGTTGCCGGCCTTGGTCTTGGGCTCGATGGCCACGCGGATGACCGGTTCGGGGAACTTCATCGACTCGAGGATGATGGGGTGGTTCTCGTCGCACAGGGTGTCGCCGGTGGTGGTATTCTTCAGGCCCACAACAGCCGCGATATCGCCTGCGTAGCAGCAGTCGATGTCCTTGCGGTGGTTGGAGTGCATCTGCAGGATACGGCCCATGCGCTCGCGGCAGTCCTTCACCGAGTTGTAGACGGTGGTACCTGCCTCGACCTTGCCCGAGTAAACGCGGAAGTATGCCAGCTTGCCGACGAAGGGATCGGTGGCGATCTTGAAGGCCAGAGCAGCGAAGGGAGCGTCGTCGGAAGAGGGACGGGTCTCAGGCTCCTCGGTCTCAGGGTTGACACCCTTGATGTCCTCGATGTCGGTGGGGGCGGGCATATAGTCCACGATCGCGTCCAGCAGCTTCTGGACGCCCTTGTTCTTGTAGGAAGAGCCGCAGACGACGGGGACCAGGGTGTTGGCGATGGTCTCCTTGCGGATGGCCGCCTTCAGTTCCTCGCGGGTGATCTCCTCGCCCTCGAGGTACTTCTCCATCAGCTCCTCATCGTTCTCGGCCACAGCCTCGATCAGGATGTTGCGGTACTCCTCGGCCTGCTCCTTCATGTCGTCGGGGATCTCCTCGACGCGCATGTCGTTGCCCATATCGTCGTAGTAGACCTCGGCGGTCATGTCGACCAGGTCGACGATTCCCTTGAAGGTGTCCTCACAGCCGATGGGCAGCTGGATGGCCACGCCGTTGGCGTGCAGGCGGTCGTGCAGCATCTTGATGCAGTTGAAGAAGTCGGCGCCCATGGTGTCCATCTTGTTGACGTAGACCATGCGGGGGACCTTGTACTCGTCCGCCTGGCGCCAGACCGTCTCGGACTGGGGCTCGACGCCGCCCTTGGCGGCCAGAACGGTGACAGAGCCGTCCAGCACGCGCAGCGACCGCTGGACCTCAACGGTGAAGTCCACGTGGCCCGGGGTGTCGATGATGTTGATGCGATGGCGGTTCTTCTTGTACGCCACGGGATCCTTCTGGGTCTCGCTGTGGCTCCAGTAGCAGGTGGTGGCGGCGGAAGTGATGGTGATGCCGCGCTCCTGCTCCTGGACCATCCAGTCCATCGTGGCTGCGCCCTCATGCACCTCACCGATCTTGTGGGTGATGCCGGTGTAGTAGAGGATGCGCTCGGTGGTGGTGGTCTTGCCGGCATCGATGTGAGCCATGATGCCGATGTTTCTGGTCATCTGAAGAGAAACTTCTCTGGGTGTAGCCATGAATGTACCTCCAGCAGATCAATAGCGGAAATGAGCAAAAGCCTTGTTGGCCTCAGCCATCTTATGGGTATCCTCGCGCTTCTTCACGGCGGCGCCGGTGTTGTTGGCGGCGTCCATGATCTCGGCAGCCAGGCGCTGGCTCATGGTCTTTTCACCACGGCTGCGGCTGTAGGCAGTCAGCCAGCGCAGGCCCAGGGTCTCGCGGCGGGCGGGGCTGACCTCCAGGGGCACCTGGTAGTTGGCGCCGCCCACGCGGCGGGTCTTGCACTCGAGGCTGGGCATGATGTTCTCCATGGCCTTCTGGAAGACCTCCAGGGGATCGTTGCCGGTCTTCTCCTGGATCATGGTGAAAGCATCATAAACGATCTTCTGAGCAACGCCCTTCTTGCCGTCCAGCATGATGCTGTTGACAAGGCGAGTAACCATCTTGGAATTGTAAATAGGATCAGCTAAGACATCGCGCTTAGCAATGTTACCTCTTCTAGGCATCTTTCTTCCCTCCTTCACAGAATGATATCATCGGTACTCGAAAGTATAAAACTCCCGTTGTGTCACAAAGAGCTGACCTTACATAAACCGTTGCCATCTACCGTGTATATGCAGACTTGTTATTTATATATGGAAAGCCATTTATGGCGGTTCAGGTCTCAGGTTTTATTACTTTTTAGCAGCACCGGCCTTGGGACGCTTTGCGCCGTACTTGGAGCGGGCCTGGTTGCGGCCTGCAACACCCTGGGCGTCCAGAGTGCCGCGGATGATGTGGTAACGCACACCGGGCAGGTCCCTGACACGGCCGCCGCGGATCAGAACGACCGAGTGCTCCTGCAGGTTGTGGCCGATGCCGGGAATGTAAGAGGTGACCTCGATACCATTCGTCAGGCGGACACGGGCAACCTTACGCAGTGCAGAGTTGGGCTTCTTGGGGGTCATGGTACGGACGGCAGTGCAGACGCCACGCTTCTGGGGGCTGTTCAGATCAGAATACTGTTTCTTCTGAGAGTTGTAGCTCTTCAGCAGGGCGGGAGCAGTGCTCTTGGTAGCCAGGACATCGCGGCCTTTGCGTACAAGCTGGTTAAAAGTAGGCATTGTGTTTCTCCTTTCCTATAGTTTTTCATGTCCGGGCGGTGTGGCCCGGCGCTTTTTTGCCGCACTTGTCCCTAGGGTCAAGCGCAACATGATTATTGTACACGCAAAACCGTGTAATGTCAACAGTTTTTCCAGAAAAATTTTGTTTTATACACAGATGATACATTTTCAATAAAAACGGCCTGCCATGCGGCAAAAAGCCCCGTCCGCAGGGAGCTGCAGACGGGGCTCAGCGTGTCGCAAAAGCGACACGCTCCAGGGGGAACCCATTTCTGCCCGCATACGCGGGACAGAAATTCCTTCCCCCTGGTATCCCCCTGGGGACAAAATTTGGCGCTGAACCGCGCACTCGCCGCAAAGCGGCTCGCACACTCTCAGCGCCAAATTTCCCTGTATGTGTCCCGTCCATCCGCACATGTCGGCTGGACGGGACTTTTTTGACAGGCCGTTTGGAATCAGATAAGGATTTTTACTGGTTGGCTGCCTGGGCTGCTTCGGCCTCAGCCTCCAGCTCTTCCTTGAGGGCCTCTTCCCGGTGGATCAGCTCCTCGCGGACCTCCGGCAGGCCGGTGCCTGCGGGGATCAGTTTGCCGATGATGACGTTCTCCTTCAGGCCGGAGAGCTTATCCTCCTTGCCCTTGATGGCCGCCTCGGTCAGCACGCGGGTGGTCTCCTGGAAGGATGCCGCCGACAGGAAGCTCTCGGTGGCCAGGGCGGCCTTGGTGATGCCCAGCAGCACCTGCTGGTACTCCACCAGACGGACGCCCTCCTCCCCTGCCGCGATGCGGGCGGCCAGCTCCTGGTTGACGGCCTCCACATCCAGCCGGTTGGCCAGCGCGCCGCCGATCAGGTCGGAGGAGCCGGCGTCGGTCACCCGGACCTTGCGGCACATCTGGCGGATGATGACCTCGATGTGCTTGTCGTTGATCTCCACGCCCTGCAGGCGGTAGACCTTCTGGACCTCGCTGATGAGGTAGTTCTGGACGGCGTCCAGACCCTTGACTGCCAGGATGTCCTGGGGATACAGGACTCCCTCGCGGGTGATGATGTCGCCCTTCTCGACCCGGTCGCCGGGCATGACCCGGGCGTGCTGGGTGAAGGGGATGGAGTAGCTCTTGACCACCTCGGCGCCGGCGTCGTCCTTGCCGGTGACCTTGATGACCACGTTCTTCTTGGTATCGTCCTGCGAGACGACGCCCGAGATCTCGCTCATGATGGCCATGCTCTTGGGCCGGCGGCTCTCGAACAGCTCCTCGACGCGGGGCAGACCCTGGGTGATGTCCTCCGCCGAGGCAATGCCGCCGGTGTGGAAGGTACGCATGGTCAGCTGGGTGCCCGGCTCGCCGATGGACTGGGCCGCGATGATGCCGACCGACTCGCCCAGCTGGACCGGCTCGCCGGTGGCCATGTTGGAGCCGTAGCAGCGTGCGCAGACGCCGGTCTTGGCGCGGCAGGTCAGCAGGCTGCGGATCTTCAGGTGGGTGATGCCGGCAGCCTCGATCTTCTCGGCGTCGTACAGGTCCATCATCTTGCCCTCGGGCACGATCACCTTGCCGGTGGCCGGGTCGGTGACGTCGCCCACCGCGTAGCGGCCGATCAGGCGCTCGCGGAAGGACTCGATCTTCTCCTTGCCCTCGTGGATCTCGGAGACTTCCAGGCCGTCGGTGGTGCCGCAGTCCAGCTCGCGGATGATGACGTCCTGCGAGACGTCGACCATGCGGCGGGTCAGGTAGCCCGAGTCCGCGGTACGCAGAGCGGTGTCGGCCAGGCCCTTGCGGGCGCCGCGGGCCGAGACGAAGTATTCCAGAATGTTCAGGCCTTCACGGTAGTTGGCGCGGATGGGCATCTCGATGGTGTGGCCGGCGGTGTTGGCCAGCAGGCCGCGCATGCCGGCCAGCTGCTTGATCTGGTTCATGGAGCCGCGGGCGCCCGAATCGGCCATCATATAGATCTCGTTGTCCTTGGGCAGGTTGTCGGCCAGGGCCTTCGAGACCTTGTCGGTGGTGGCCTGCCAGATGTCGATGGTCTTTTTGTAGCGCTCTTCCTCCGAGATCAGGCCGCGGTTGAACAGCTTGCCCACCTTGGACACCTGCTCGTCGGCTTCCTTCAGCAGTTCGTCCTTTTGGGGCGGGATCACCGCGTCGCAGACGGCGACCGAAATGGCCGACAGGGTGGAGTACTTGTAGCCCTGTGCCTTGATGGCATCCAGCATCTTGGCGCAGGCCCGGGTGCCGTTGCGGGTCAGGCAGCGGGAGATGATGTCAGGCAGGGTCTTTTTGGTGACCCGGAAGCTGATCTCGTAGTCCAGCCAGTGGGCGGGATCGGTGCGGTCCACATAGCCCAGGTTCTGGGGCACGGGAGCGTTGAAGATGATGCTGCCCACGGTGGTGTCCACCAGGCCGCTGCGCTCCTCCCCTTCCAGCATCATGGTGCGGCGCACCTTGATGGGGGCGTGCAGGGTGACGATGTGCTCGGCATAGGCCATCAGGGCCTCGTCCTCGTCGCGGAACACCTTGCCCGCGCCGGTCTCGTCGGGGCGGACGGTGGTCAGGTAGTAGCTGCCCAGGATCATATCCTGGGTGGGGACGGTGACGGGGGCGCCGTCCGAGGGCTTGAGCAGGTTGCCCGAAGCCAGCATCAGCAGCTTGGCCTCGCGGCAGGCGTCGTCGCCCAGGGGCAGGTGGACGGCCATCTGGTCGCCGTCAAAGTCGGCGTTGAAGGCGGTGCAGGACAGGGGGTGCAGCTTGATGGCGCGGCCCTCCACCAGCACCGGGTTGAAGGCCTGGATACCCAGACGGTGCAGGGTAGGCGCACGGTTCAGCAGGACGGGGTGGCCCTTGATGACGGTCTCCAGGCTGTCCCAGACCTCGGGGCGGGCGCGCTCCACCATCTTGCGGGCGGACTTGATGTTGTTGGCCACACCCTTTTCCACCAGGTCCTTCATGACGAAGGGCTTGAACAGCTCCAGCGCCATCTCCTTGGGCAGGCCGCACTGGTCCATCTTCAGCTCGGGGCCGACCACGATGACCGAACGGCCGGAGTAGTCCACGCGCTTGCCCAGCAAGTTCTGGCGGAAGCGGCCCTGCTTGCCCTTGAGCATATCGGACAGGCTCTTGAGGGCGCGGTTGTTGGGGCCGGTGACGGGACGGCCGCGGCGGCCGTTGTCGATCAGGCTGTCCACAGCCTCCTGCAGCATCCGCTTCTCGTTGCGGACGATGATGTCGGGGGCGCCCAGCTCCAGCAGGCGGCGCAGGCGGTTGTTGCGGTTGATGACCCGGCGGTACAGGTCGTTCAGGTCGGTGGTGGCAAAGCGGCCGCCGTCCAGCTGGACCATGGGGCGCAGGTCGGGGGGCAGCACCGGCAGGACGGTCAGGATCATCCACTCGGGACGGTTGCCCGAAATGCGGAAGGCCTCCACCACCTCCAGCCGCTTGAGGATGCGGATCCGCTTCTGGCCGCTGGATTTCTCCACCTCAGCGGTCAGCTCGGCGGACAGCTGGTCCAGGTCGATCTCTTCCAGCAGGGCCTGGATGGCCTCGGCGCCCATCTCGGCGCGGAACTCGTCGCCGTACCGCTCCTGCATCTCGCGGTACTCCTTCTCGGTCAGCAGCTGTTTTTTCTCCAGCGGGGTCAGGCCGGGGTCAACGACGATATAGCTTGCAAAGTACAGCACCTTTTCCAGCAGGCGGGGGCTGATGTCCAGCATCAGGCCGATGCGGCTGGGGATGCCCTTGAAATACCAGATGTGGCTGACGGGGGCCGCCAGCTCGATGTGGCCCATCCGCTCGCGGCGGACCTTGGCCTTGGTCACCTCGACGCCGCAGCGCTCGCAGATCTTGCCCTTGTAGCGGATGCGCTTGTATTTGCCGCAGTGGCACTCCCAGTCCTTGGTGGGTCCAAAGATGCGCTCGCAGAACAGGCCGTCCCGCTCGGGCTTCAGGGTGCGGTAGTTGATGGTCTCGGGCTTCTTCACCTCGCCGTAGCTCCATTTGCGGATCTGGTCGGGAGAGGCAAGACCGATCTTGATCGAATCGAAAACGGTGTTTTCCATGAATCGAACCCTTCCTTAATCTCTATAACAAGTTCCGATGCGAAACCGGCTGTCTTTTATTCGTCGAAGTCCACTTCGTCGGAGGGCTGGGCCTCGGCCTCCGGGGCGGGGTTATCCTCCAGGACGGCGGGGTCGTCAAAGCCCGCGTCGGCGTCCTTGATGGTGTAGTCGTTCAGCAGCTCGCTCTCCTGCACCACGTTCTCGGCGCCGGCCACCTCGCGCATGTCAAAGCCAGTCTCCTCTTCGTCAAAGTTCTGGCGCATGTCGATCTCGTTGCCGTCCTTATCCTGAACGATGACGTCCAGGCCCAGGGACTGCAGCTCCTTGAGCATGACCCGGAAGGATTCGGGGATGCCGGGCTGGGGCACCGGCTCGCCCTTGACGATGGCCTCGTAGGTCTTGACGCGGCCCTCCACATCGTCCGACTTGACGGTCAGGATCTCCTGCAGGGTGTAGGCGGCGCCGTAGGCCTCCAGGGCCCAGACCTCCATCTCGCCGAAGCGCTGGCCGCCGAACTGGGCCTTGCCGCCCAGAGGCTGCTGGGTGACCAGGGAGTAGGGGCCGGTGGAACGGGCGTGGATCTTATCGTCGACCAGGTGATGCAGCTTGAGGTAGTACATATAGCCCACGGTGACGCGGTTGTCGAACTTCTCGCCGGTGCGGCCGTCGTAGACGGTGGTCTTGCCGTCGCGGTCCAGCTCGATCTTGGAGAAGTCGATGATGTGGCCCTGCTCGCCCATGATCTTGGGCAGCTTGGTGGGATATTCGGGGGCGTCCTCGCTGTGCCACTTGGCGCGGGCATCGTCAAAGGCGTCGCCGATGTCGTTCTCACGGGCAGAGTCGAACACCGGGGTCATGACCTTGATGCCGCAGGCCTTGGCGGCGTAGCCCAGGTTGACTTCCAGCACCTGACCGATGTTCATACGGGAAGGCACGCCCAGGGGGTTCAGCACGATGTCCAGGGGGGTGCCGTCGGGCAGGTAGGGCATATCCTCCTGCGGCAGGATGCGGGAGACGACGCCCTTGTTGCCGTGGCGGCCGGCCATCTTGTCGCCCACGCTGATCTTGCGCTTCTGGGCGATGTAGCAGCGGACCACCTCGCGGACGCCGGGCTGCAGCTCGTCGCTGTTCTCCGGGGTAAAGACCTTGACGTCCACAATGATGCCGTACTCGCCGTGGGGCACACGGAGGGAGGTGTCGCGGACCTCGCGGGCCTTCTCGCCAAAGATGGCGCGCAGCAGCCGCTCCTCGGCGGTCAGCTCGGTCTCGCCCTTGGGGGTGACCTTGCCCACCAGGATGTCGCCGCTCTTGACCTCGGCGCCGATGCGGATGATGCCCCGCTCGTCCAGGTCCTTCAGCGCATCCTCGGACACATTGGGGATGTCCCGGGTGATCTCCTCGGGTCCCAGCTTGGTGTCGCGGCTCTCGGTCTCGTATTCCTCGATGTGGATGGAGGTATAGACGTCCTCACGGACGATCTTCTCGTTCAGCAGGACGGCGTCCTCGTAGTTGTAGCCCTCCCAGGTCATGAAGCCGATGAGGGCGTTCTTGCCCAGCGAGATCTCGCCGTTGCGCATGGCGGGGCCGTCGGCCAGGACCTGACCCTTCTTGACGGTCTCGCCCACCGAGACGATGGGCCGCTGGTTGATGCAGGTGCCGGCGTTGGACCGGGCAAACTTGATCAGGCTGTACTCGTCCACGCCGCCCTGGTCGTTGCGGACCACCACGTGGTCGGCGTCCACGCGCTCCACCACGCCGTCGCGCTCCGCCAGGATGGCGACGCCCGAGTCGGTGGCGGCCTTGTATTCCATGCCGGTGGCCACCAGCGGCTGCTGGGTGACCATCAGAGGCACGGCCTGGCGCTGCATGTTGGCGCCCATCAGGGCGCGGTTGCAGTCGTCGTTCTCCAGGAAGGGGATCATGGCGGTGGCCACCGAGACCATCATCCGGGGCGAAACGTCCACAAAATCCACCTTTTCGGCGTCGATCTCCAGGATGTCGTCCCGGCGGCGGGCGGACACGCGGGGCCGGATGAAGTGGCGGTTCTCGTCCAGGGGCTCGTTGGCCTGGGCCACCACGTATTCATCTTCCACGTCGGCGGTCATATAGACCACCTCGTCGGTGATCACCTGGTCGATGACGCGGCCCTTTTCGTCGTAGGTCTTGTTGACCTTGCGGTAGGGCGCCTCGATGAAGCCGTACTCGTTGATCCGGGCATAGGATGCCAGGTAGGAGATCAGGCCGATGTTGGGGCCTTCAGGGGTCTCGATGGGGCACATGCGGCCGTAGTGGCTGTAGTGGACGTCGCGGACCTCGAAACCGGCACGGTCGCGGCTCAGGCCGCCGGGGCCCAGGGCCGACAGGCGGCGCTTGTGGGTCAGCTCGGCCAGGGGGTTGTTCTGGTCCATGAACTGGGACAGGGGCGACGAGCCGAAGAACTCCTTGATGGCCGCCACCACAGGCCGGATATTGATCAGGGCCTGGGGGGTCAGGGTGGTCTGGTCCTGGCTCTGGAGGGTCATCCGCTCGCGGATGACGCGCTCCATGCGGGAGAAGCCGATGCGGAACTGGTTCTGCAGCAGCTCGCCCACGCTGCGGATGCGGCGGTTGCCCAGGTGGTCGATGTCGTCGGTGGTGCCGATGCCATGGCCCAGGCCGTTCAGGTAGTTGATGGAGGACAGGATGTCGGTGACGGTGAGGGTGCGGTTGATGAGCTGGTCGTGGTTGCGGCGCAGCAGCTCTTTCTGCTCCTCGGGGTCGGAGGTGGTGTCCAGGATCTTGCGCAGCTCGTCGAAGGAGCAGCGCTCGTTGATGCCGCACTCCTTCACGTCAAAGGAGAAGAATGGCTGGGCGTCCACACAGCCGTTGGTGATGACCTTGACCGGCTTGCCCTCGATGGTGAGGGTGACCAGGCTGACGCCGGCGGCGTCGGCCTGCTCGGCCTTGGCGCGGGTGATCTTCTCCCCTGCCTCGATCAGCAGTTCGCCGGTCAGGGGGTCCACCACGTTTTCAGCCGCCACCTGGCCGGTGATGCGGCGGGCCAGGGACAGCTTCTTGTTCATCTTGTAACGGCCGAACCGGGACAGATCGTACCGGCGGGGGTCAAAGAAGAGCATGTTGATCTGGCTGGTGGCCGACTCCACCGTGGGGGGCTCGCCGGGGCGCAGCTTGCGGTAGACTTCCAGCAGGCCCTCCTCGGTGTTTTTGGTGGTGTCCTTTTCAAAGGTGGCCAGGATGCGCTCATCCTCGCCGAAGTAGTTCAGGATGTCGTCGTTGGTGGACAGGCCCAGGGCGCGGCAGAGCACGGTGACAGGCAGCTTGCGGTTCTTGTCGATGCGGACATAGAACACGCCGGTGGCGTCGGTCTCATACTCCAGCCAGGCGCCGCGGTTGGGGTTCATGGTGGCGCTGAACAGCTCGTTGCCCACCTTGTCGCGGGCCATGCCGTAGAAAACGCCCGGGGAGCGGACCAGCTGGCTGACGATGACGCGCTCGGCGCCGTTGATGACGAAGGTGCCCGCGTCGGTCATGAGGGGGAAATCTCCCATGAAGATCTCCTGGTCCTTGACCTCGCCCGTCTCCTTGTTCAGCAGCCGGGCGGTGACCCGCAGGGGGGCGGCATAGGTGACGTCGCGGCTCTTGCACTCCTTGATGCTGTACTTGGGCTCTTTGTCGAGGCGGTAATCCACGAAGCTCAGCGCCAGGTTGCCGGTGTAATCCTCAATGGTGCCAATGTCATGGAACACCTCCCGCAGGCCCTCGTCCAGGAACCACTGGTACGAGTTCTTCTGCACCTCGATGAGGTTGGGCATCCCGATGACTTCGTCGATGTGGGAGAAGCTCATCCGCTCGGTCTTGCCGAGTTTTACGGGCTTGACTTTCATCATAAAATCGACCACTCCTTACTTTTATACTCCACGGACGTGCGGACAAGGCGGCCGGCGGGGAGGCTTTTTCTCCCTCCGCTCTTGACAAGCGGCGGGGGGCGCGCCCCCTCCGGCCGTCCGATTTCTGGCAGACTCACAGAAACAGCCCTGCGCGGGCCGGACGGGTTCGTCGTTTTTCACAAACTTTTCATTTCCGAGCCCGCCAGTCGAGCCTCGAAACCCCGTTTTTCGCGCAGTATTCCATTTTGTGATACTCAGGTAGTGTAGCACAAAAAATCCCAGTTGTCAAGCCATTTTACGGCTTTGGGTCAAAAAATTTTTCCCGCCCCGTTCTTTTTCGCACGCACGGAGGCGTGTTGCAAAAGTGTGTTTTTGCTCTTGCATTTTTCGTTTCGCACGTTCCATCCAAAAAAGCCTTTGGTGATTTTGTACACTTTGCATCTTGCTTTTTTCGATCCGCCTTCCGTCCGGGACCGCGGCGCGTCAAAAGGCCGCCGGGGCGTTCTCCCCCGGCGGCCATGCCTTTGTTTATTCCAGATAATCCCGCAGCCTTCTGGCCCGGCTGGGGTGGCGCAGCTTGCGCAGCGCCTTTGCCTCGATCTGCCGCACCCGCTCCCGCGTGACGTGGAACTCCTGCCCCAGTTCTTCCAGGGTGCGGGGGCGGCCGTCCTCCAGCCCGAACCGGAGGGACAGCACCCGCTGCTCCCGGTCGGTGAGGCTGGACAGGACGCTGGTCAGCTCCCGGTGGAGCATCTGCCGCCCGGCCTCGTCGGCGGGCACCCCGGCGGTATCGTCCCGGACAAAGTCCTCCACCCGGGCGTCCTCTTCCTCCCCCACCGGCGCTTCCAGGCTGACCGGTTCCTGGGACAGCTGCAGCAGCTGGCTGACCCGCTCCGGCTCCATGTCCAGCCGGACGGCGATCTCGGCGGGGGTGGGCTCCCGGCCGTTCTGGTGCAGCAGGTCGGAAGCGGTCTTTTTCACCCGGTTGATGCTCTCCACCAGATGGACCGGGATGCGGATGGTCCGCCCCTGGTCGGCGATGGCCCGGGTGATGGACTGGCGGATCCACCAGGTGGCGTAGGTGGAAAACTTGAATCCGCGCTCCGGCTCAAACTTTTCCGCCGCCTTCATCAGGCCCAGGTTGCCCTCCTGGATCAGGTCCAGAAAGGGCAGCCCCCGCCCGGCGTAGCGCTTGGCCACCGATACCACCAGCCGGAGGTTCGCCTCGCACAGACGGCGGCGGGCCTCGGCGTCCCCTTCCCGGGCGGCGCTGGCCAGAGCCGCTTCCTCTTCGGCCGACAAAAGGGGCACCGCCCCGATCTCTTTCAGGTACGCCCGGACCGGATCGTCCAGGGTGACCCCCGCCGGGGACAGCTCCCGCTCCAGATTGCCGATCTGCACATCGTCCAGCAGGGGCGGCTCCTCTTCCGGGCCGGCGGGCTCGGGCCCGGGGGCCAGCTCCACCCCGCGGGCTTTCAGGGCGTCGCACAGGGCGTCCAGGCCGGCCAGGTCGTAGTCCTCTTCCTGGGCCGCCCGGCTCAGCTGCCCGGCCGTCACCGCCCGGCCCCGGGCCTTCCGCGCCAGTTGTTCTGCAAGCATCTCTGGGGACATGGCAGATACTCCTTTCACGCAATTCCCTCCGTCCGCACAGGCTGTCCGGACGGGCCGTTTTGGCAGCGGGGCGGGGTCACTCGCCCCCGCCCTTTTTCTCCCGGATGCGGGCGATGTAATCGGCCAGCTCCTGGCCCGACATGCTGCCCGCCTGGGCCGAGAGGGGCTTGCCCCGGGCGATCCGCTCCAGATACATGTCGATGTCCTGGGGCGTGCAGCTCACATCACTGTATTCTGCCGCAACGGCGCACAGTTCATTCATGGCTTCCTCGCTGATCTGCCCCGACAGGTTGCCCACATTGACCTCCCGGCCCTCCCGCCAGCAGGCCAGGATGGCCTGATAGGCCTCCCGCAGGCCCTCGCTGAGGATGGCCTCCGGCTGCAGGGCGGGGGCGATCCGCTTCAGCTCCTCCGGCTGGCGGAGGGCTGCCGCCACCAGCCGCCGCTGGGCCGAAGCCGCCCCCAGCGCGCCGGGGCCGCTCTGACCATAGGGCAGCTTGATGGTGTCCATCTCCCCCGAGTGGAGCAGCTCTTTCTGGCGGGCGGACCGGCGCCGTGCCCCCGCTTTGCGGGCCTCCGCATCCACCTGGGAGAGGATGGCTGCCTTGGAGAGGTTGGTCTCCTCGGCCAGGCGCCCGGCATACAGTTCCTTTTCGGTGGGGGTGGTGCCGTCGGCCAGGATGCGCACCGCCTCCTGGATGTATTCCAGCCGCTGGTTGTCCTGGGCCAGGTCGTACTTGGCCCGGGCCCGCCCCAGCTGGAAGTCCAGGGCGTTGCCCGCCTTGTCCAGCAGCTCCCGGAAGCGTTCCGCCCCGTATTTTTTGATGTACTCGTCCGGGTCCTTGGCGTTGGGGATGTTGAGCACCCCCACCTGCACCGGGCTGGACTGGAACAGCCCCAGGGACCGCAGCGTCGCTTTCTGCCCCGCCTCGTCCGAGTCGTAGCAGAGGATCACCTCGTCGGCGTACTCGCTCAGCAGCTTGACCTGCCCCTGGGTCAGGGCGGTGCCGCAGGCGCAGACGGCGGTGCCGATGCCCGCCTGCTGCATGCTGATGACGTCCATGTACCCCTCGCAGAGGACATACCGCCGGGAGGGGTCCTTCTTGGCCATCTGGAGGGCGAACACCGTCTCCGACTTGTGATAGACCAGCGTCTCGGGGCTGTTGACATACTTGGGCTTGGAGTCGTCCATCACCCGCCCGCCGAAGGCGATCACGTTGCCCCGCAGGTCAAAGATGGGGGTGATGACCCGCCGCCAGAACAGGCAGTAGATCCGCCCCGCCGGGCTGCGCTTGAACAGCCCGCTGGCGTCCATCTCGGCCTGGGTGTAGCCCTTGTCCCGCAAAAAGTGGTAGAGGGCCTGTCCGTCGTTGGGGGCGTACCCCAGCCCGAACCGGGCGATGGTCCGGTCGTCCAGGCCGCGCCGCCGCCAGTAGGCCCGGGCCTGGGCGGCCTCGTCCACGCTGGAGTTCAGGCAGGCATGGAAAAACCGGGCCGCCTCCTTGTTCATGGACAGGATGCGGCTGCGCATCCGGCCGGTGCCGTCGTCCTCTTCCGGCTCGGGCATCCCGGCCCGGGCGGCCAGCATCTTGACCGCCTCGGGGTAGCTCAGGGCGTTGATCTTTTTGACAAAGGTGATGACGTCCCCTCCTGCCCCGCAGCCAAAGCAGTAGAAGCTCTGGGTCTCGGGGTAGACGTAAAAAGAAGGGGTCTTTTCGTTGTGGAAGGGGCACAGGCCGCTGTACAGCCTGCCCTTCCGCTTGAGCTGGACATAACTGCCCACCACCTCGACGATGTCGCTGCGGCGGACCAGCTCTTCAACGTATTCGTGTGGTATCATTCCGGTAAACTTCCCTGCCTCATGGTATTTTTCCGCGGCCTTTGCAGCAAGGCCCGGCTCACAGCACGTGCCACCGCCGGGGCACATAGTATTCCTCAAAGGCGCGGATGGCAAACTCATCGCTCATCCCGCTGATGTAGTCGGTGACGGCACGGTCGTCCCCTTCCTCCTCCGCGATCCGCTGGTAGAGGGGGGACATCTGTTCGGTGTGCCCCATGTAGTGCTCATAAAGGGCCTCGATCACCTTGTCCACCTTCTGTTCCTCGCGCTTGCCCACCTTGTCCACATACACCGTGCTGTACATGAAGGCTTTCAGCACCCGGAAAGCCTCGTCCTCCACCGGGCCGGCCTGGATCACGGGGGGCTCGGTGTGGGCCAGGATGCTGTCGATCATGGCGGTGATCCGCTCCGACTTGGTCTGCCCCAGCACGTCGGTGGCCTCTTTCGGCAGCAGCCGGGGGTCCAGCACGCCGGCCCGGACTGCATCCTCGATGTCGTGGTTGACATAGGCGATCTGGTCGGCCATCCGGACGATCCGGCCTTCGGGGGTGGCGGCCCAGTTCCCTTTGGTGTGGGTGACGATGCCGTTGCGCACCTCCCAGGTCAGGTTGAGGCCCCGGCCGTCCTTTTCCAGCCGGTCCACCACCCGCAGGCTCTGTTCATAGTGCTTGAAGCCGCCGGGGCACAGGGCGTTCAGCGCCCGCTCCCCTGCGTGGCCGAAAGGGGTGTGGCCCAGGTCGTGGGCCAGGGCCACCGCCTCGGTCAGGTCCTCGTTGAGGCGCAGGGCCCGGGCGATGGTCCGGGCGATCTGGGACACCTCCAGCGTATGGGTCAGCCGGGTGCGGTAGAGGTCCCCCTCCGGCGAGAGAAAGACCTGGGTCTTTTGCTTCAGCCGCCGGAACGCCTTGCAGTGGATGATCCGGTCCCGGTCCCGCTGGTAGACCGGCCGGAGGGGATCCTGGGGCTCGGGGCGCGCCCGGCCGCGGCTCCGGTCCGAAAAGCTGGCCCAGGGCGCCAAGGTCAGGTGTTCGATCTCTTCCGTGCGCAGACGGACGTCCATAGTGCAAGCCTCACTTTCCACTTCACGGGTCTCCCCGTCCATATTCTAGCACAAAGGGTGTGTCACAAGGGGACGAATGCTGGATGCTGGAAAAATTTTCCATCCGCTCAGACCGCCCCGTAAAAGGGTTCCGACACCTCCACCCGGCCCCGGCCGCGGGTCAGCTCCCGCAGCTGCTCCAGCAGGGGCGCCTCGGTGCCCGCCCGCATCTGCCAGGTCAGGGCCACCTTGTCGGTAAAGACGGGGGCCTCCATCCGGCCCCCGGCCGCAGCCACCAGCAGGTCCACCCGCTCGTAGAGGGGGTATTCCACCATAGTAGACAGCTTCACCACCGGCTGGACCGTCACCTTTTCCGCCGCGTCCAGAGCGCGGGAGGCCGCCGTGGTATAGGCCCGCACCAGCCCGCCCGTCCCCAGCAGGATGCCCCCGAAATACCGGGTCACCACGACGATGAGGTCGGTCAGGCCGCTGTGGCCGATCACCTCCAGCACCGGGGTGCCGGCGGTCTTGGCAGGCTCGCCGTCGTCGGAATACCGCTCCCGGCTGCCCTCCCGCAGCTTGTAGGCATAGGCGTTGTGGCGGGCCGTCCGGTTGGCCGCCCGCACCTGCTCCAAAAAAGCCACCGCCTCCGCTTCGCTTTCCACGTGGGCAGCCGCCGCCAGAAAGCGGCTCTTCTTTTCCTCATACTCCCCGGCGGCCGTCCCCCGGATGGTGCGGTATTCTTCCAAAATGTGCTCCTCCCCTTGCTTGCAATGCCTTGTGTTTTGCAGGGCGCTGCCGTGCGCTCCCCGGCCGGCCCCTGCTTTTTCCCACAGGCGGGCCGGGGCCCTGCTTTACTTGACTATAGTATAGCATAAAACCCCGTTTGCGCAAGCCCGCAGTGGTTTTATCCGATCAGGGTCTGGGCCCAGAAATGCCGGTAGCCCCGGTTCGTATGGGTGTAGCCCACCCCGATCTGGGTAAAGTCCGGATTCAGGATATTGTTCCGGTGCCCCTCCGAGTGCATCCAGGCCCGCACCACCTGGGCGGGGGTCCTCTGCCCGGCCGCGATGTTTTCGCCGGCGGTCTCATATCGGATGCCGAACTCCGGCAGGACGGTAAAGCAGCTGCTGCCGTCGGGGCGGTCGTGGCCGTAATCGGCGGCGATCTCCTCCGCCCGCCTGGCCGCGGCGGCGGTCAGCGCATCGGTGGTGGTCAGGGCAGGCAGGCCGTATGCCGCCCGCTCCTCGTTGACCAGCCGGATCACCTCGGCCTCAAAGCTGGACAGCTTGGCCGGGTCTCCACCCGAGTCCTTTTCGGCCGTGCCGCAGCCGCTGAGCAGCAGCAGGGCCAGCATCCCCATCAGCAGCAGGGACAGACATTGTTTGCACCGTTTCCCGTTCATAGACGTGCCTCCTTCTCGCAACACAGCGTTCAATAGGAGGATATGCACCCCCGCCCCTTTTTGCCACCGCCGGACCGAAAGGCGCAAAAAAGCGCCCCGCCCGAAGGCGAAGCGCTCTCTTGTGTTTTTAGTCTGTAAAGAGTTGGACCCAGTAAGTACCGTACTGGCCACCCCGGGCATAGCCGACGCCGATCTTGCGCAGGCTGCCGTCCAGGATATTGGCCCGGTGCCCCGAGGAATTCATCCAGCTGTTTACAACGGCGGCCGGTGTCGGCTGGCCTCCCGCAATGTTCTCCGCCGCCCTCCGGTAAGAGATGCCGTATTCCCTCAAGATTGTAAAGCAGCTGCTTCCATCCGGTCTTTCATGGGCAAAGAGAGTTATGGTTTCCTCTGCTCTTTCTGCCGCCGCAGCGTTCAGCCTGGTATCCATTGTCAAAGCGGGCAGGCCACGCTCCGTCCGCTCGATGTTCACCAGCCGAACCACCTCGGACACATAATCCGACGATATGGAAGAATCGTCCGAACCCAACACATCGTCCACGTCGCCCCATTCCACCGAGCACCCGCTCAGCGCGCCCAGCAGCAGCATGCCTGCCAGCAGCAGTGGCAGCCAGCGTTTCCATCCGCTCGTTTTCATAAACATACCTCCTTTTACCCAATGCCCGGCAGACCCCCCGCCGGTATTTGATGCAAGCATACCACACTTTTCACACTCCAGTCAAGCAAAGGGCTCCAGTCAAGCAAAGGGGATCATATATCGGGCAGAGGTTTGAGGGGCCGTTTCCGAGCTGGAAGGCCAGATGCCAAAAAGCGCGCCCCGTTTTGAACGGGACGCTCTCGTTTTTGTTTTTACGCGTTAATTCGCGTAATTTTGCTGTAAAGCAAGGTTTCTTTACAGTTATTTGGCAGCCTTGGCAGCCTCGATCTCCTTGATCAGCTCGGGCACGACCTTGAACAGGTCGCCCACGATGCCGTAATCCGCGACGCCGAAGATGGGGGCAGTCTCGTTCTTGTTCACGGCAATGATGAGCTCGGAGTCCTGCATACCGGCCACGTGCTGGATGGCGCCGGAGATGCCCAGGGCCACATAGATCTTGGGATGGACGGTCTTGCCGGTCTGGCCCACCTGATGGTCGGCGGTCATCCAGCCTGCGTCGGTAACGGCACGGGAAGCGCCTACCACACCGTTGCCCAGGGCAGCGGCCAGCTGCTCGGCCAGGGCGATGCCCTTCTCCACATCCTTGGAGATGCCGCGGCCCACCGAGACGATGACGTCGGCGCCGATCAGGTCCACCAGCTTGTTGGCAGCCTTCTCCACGCTCAGGACCTCGGTCTTGATGTCCTCAGCGGTCAGGCTGAACGCGGGCTTGACGATCTGGCAGGCGTCGGCCTTGGCCTGGTCGAAGGGAGCCTTCTTCATGACGCCGGGGCGGACGGTGGACATCTGGGGACGGAACCGGGGGCAGATGATGGTGGCCATCAGGTGGCCGCCGAAGGCCGGACGGGTCATCTTCAGGTTGCGGTCCTCGTAGTCGAAGGTCTGCTTGGACAGGTCGATGGTCGAGCTCTCGGCCAGGAAGTCCACGTACTTCTTGGTGTCGATGTCCAGGTGGGTGGCGTCGGCGGTCAGGCCGGTGTGCAGCCGGGCGGCGCAGCGGGGGCCCAGGTCGCGGCCGATGTTGGTCGCGCCGATCAGCAGCACCTCGGGCTTGTACTCATTGACCATATCGCAGACCACCTTGGCGTAGGCGTCGGTGGTGTAGTCCTTCAGCAGCGGGCTCTCGCAGACCAGAACCTTGTCTGCGCCGTAGCCGCCCAGCTCCTTGGCGATGGGCTCGACGTTGTCGCCCAGCAGCAGGCCGGTGACCTCGCAGCCCAGCTCGTCGGCCAGCTTGCGGGCCTCGCTGACCAGCTCGAAGTCAGTGGACATCAGTGCGCCCTGCCGCTGCTCGCAGAAGACCCACACGCCCTTGTATTCCTTAAAATCAGCCATTGTAATCCTGCTCCTTTCGTCAGATCAGATGCTTGCCGGCCAGGATCGAAGCGAGCTGCGCCGCCTCGTCGCCGCCAGTGAGCATGGTGCCTGCACCCTTCTGGGGAGGAGTGAAGGACTTAAAGACGTTGGTGGGCGAGCCCTTCAGGCCGATGGTGTCCACCTCGATGAGGGGATCATCCTTCAGCGCGTTGTAATCAAAGACTTCCATCGGCTTGTCGTAGCAGGTGAAAATGCCGTTGATGTTCATGTAGCGGGGCTGGTTCAGCTCCTTGATGCAGGTGATCAGGCAGGGGGTCTTGACCCGGATCATCATGTAGCCGTCCTCCAGCATCCGCTTGACCACCAGGCTGTCGCCGTCCTTCTGGATGTCGGCAGCATAGGTGACCTGGGGCAGGTGGAGCTTCTCGGCGATCTGGGGGCCGACCTGGGCGGTGTCGCCGTCGATGGCCTGACGGCCGCAGAAGACGATGTCCTCAGGGCCCACGCCGATCTTGTTGACGGCGGCGGCCAGGATCTGGCTGGTGGCAAAAGTATCGGAACCGCCGAACTCACGGCCCGACACCAGCACCGCGCGGTCTGCGCCGCGGGCCAGCAGCTCGCGCAGCATCCCTTCGGCCGGCGGGGGGCCCATGGTGACGACGACGACTTCGCAGCCGGTGGCGTCCTTCAGCTGGAGGGCGGCCTCGAGGGCGTTCAGGTCATCGGGGTTGGTGATGGTTGCCATAGAGGCACGGTCGAGGGTCCCGTCCGGCTTGACTGCAACCTTGCCGGAGGTATCGGGAACCTGCTTGACACAAACAATCGCTTTCATTGTAACATTGCCCTCCTTACTTCAGCAGCGCGCCCGAGATGACCATCATCTGCACCTCGCTGGTGCCCTCGTAGATCTCGGTGATCTTGGCGTCGCGCATCATCCGCTCGATCGGATAGTCGCGGGTGTAGCCGTAACCGCCAAAGAGCTGCAGGCAGCGGCGGGTCACGTCGCTGGCCGTGCGGGAGGCGATCAGCTTGGCCTCGGCGGCCTCGACGCTGTAGCGGACCTTCTGGCCGTTCATGGCGTCCTGCTTCTTCAGGGCGGCGGCGTAGACCAGGTACTTGGCGGCGTCCACACGGGCCTTCATCTCAGCCAGCTCGAACTGGGTGTTCTGGAACTGGGCGATGCTGCGGCCGAACTGCTTGCGCTCCTTGACGTAGGCCACGGTCTCGTCGATGGCGCCCTCAGCGATGCCCAGAGCCTGGGCAGCGATGCCGATACGGCCGCCGTCCAGGGTAGCCATGGCCAGCTGGAAGCCGCGGCCCTTGACGCCCAGCAGGCGGTCCTTGGGGATCAGGCAGTCTTCCATGATCAGCTCGCAGGTGGAGGAGCCGCGGATACCCATCTTCTCCTCGGGCTTGCCGACCTTGAAGCCGGGGTCGGTGCGCTCGACGATGAAGGCGGAGATCTCCTTGGACTTGCGGCCGCGCTTGTCCACCACGGTGCCGGTGACGGCAATGATGATGAACACGTCGGCAAAGCCTGCGTTGGTGATAAAGATCTTGGAGCCGTTCAGCAGCCAGCCGTCCTCACGCTCCACGGCGTAGGTCTGCTGGCCCTGGGCGTCGGTGCCGGCGCCGGGCTCGGTCAGGCCGAAAGCGCCCAGCCACTCGCCGCTGCACAGCTTGGGCAGGTACTTGGCCTTCTGCTCAGGGGTGCCGTTCTCGTAGATGGGCGCGGCGCACAGCGAGGTGTGGGCCGACAGGATCACGCCGGTGGTGCCGCAGACCTTGCTCATCTCTTCAACGGCCATGACGTAGCTCAGCACGTCGCCGCCTGCACCGCCCACGCTGGTGGGGAAATAGATGCCCATCATCCCCAGCTTGCCCATCTTCTCGACGGTCTCTTTGGGGAAGTATTCTTCGGCGTCCACCTGCTTTGCCAGGGGCTTGACTTCATTCTCAGCGAACTCGCGGTACATCTTCTGCGCCATGAGCTGCTGCTTGGACAGAGTAAAATCCATCAGTGCTTCCTCCCTCGTTCGGAAATAGTGTGGTCATGGGGCCCGGCAGCCGGGGCAAAGCCGCTCCCCGCAGAGCCAACCCCCTGCGGGGAACGTCCTTCTGCGCCCAGCCGGCCCCTTATGGCAGATTACAGCTTGTCGACCGGGGTCTTGGTGCGGTCAGCGTTGTAGACATAGAAGCCCTTGCCGGTCTTGCAGCCCAGGTTGCCGCCGCGGACCATCTTCCGCAGCAGCGGGCAGGCACGGTACTTCGAGTCGCCGGTCTCCTTGTACAGCACGTCCATGATGGCCAGGCAGATGTCCAGGCCGACAAAGTCGCCCAGCTCCAGGGGACCCATGGGGTGGTTGGCGCCCAGCTTCATGGCGGCGTCGATGCCCTCGATGTCGGACACGCCCTCCATCTTGATGAAGGCGGCCTCGTTGATCATGGGGATCAGGATGCGGTTGACCACGAAGCCGGCGGCCTCGTTGACCTGGACCGGCTGCTTGCCGATGGCCACCGAGATCCCCTTGATCTTCTCAACGGTCTCCACGGGGGTGTTGCCGCCGGCGATGACCTCGATCAGCTTCATGCGGTCGGCGGGGTTGAAGAAGTGCATACCCACCAGCGGGCGGCTCAGGCCCTTGCCGATCTCGGTGATGGACAGGGACGAGGTGTTGGAAGCAAAGATGCACTCGGGCTTGCAGATCTTGTCCAGCTCGGCAAAGGTGGTCTGCTTGACCTTCATGTCCTCAAAGGCGGCCTCCACGATCAGGTCGCAGTCCGCGCACAGGTCCTCTTTGACGCCTGCGGTGATGGCGGCGCAGATCTCGTCGGCCTTGGCCTTGGTCATCTTGCCCTTGGCGACCAGGCGGTCGTAGCCCTTGGCGATCTTGGCCTTGCCGTTGTCGGCCCACTCCTGCTTGATGTCGCACAGGACAACGGTGTTGCCCTCGACCTGCGCAAATGCCTTTGCAATGCCCTGGCCCATGGTGCCAGCGCCGATAACGCCGATTTTCATAGCAATTTCTCCTTTATGATTTTTATATATCCTGTTGCCCCAAGGCTCAGTTGTTGGTAAAGACGGGCTTGGGTTTAGGTTTCTCGCGGGAGAGGAAGCAGGCCATGCCCTCCACCTGGTCGTGGGTCTCGAAGCAGTCGCCGAACAGCTTCTCCTCCACCTCCACAGCCTTCTCGATGGGCAGGGAGATGCCCTCGTTCATCGCCTTCTTGCAGTTGCGGACGGCGATGGGGGCGTTCCTGGCGATCTTGACGGCCAGCTTGAGGGCGTTGTCCATCAGCTCGGCCTGGGGATACACCGCGTTGACCAGGCCGATGCGCAGGGCCTCGTCGGCCTTGATGTTCAAAGCCGAGTAGACCAGCTGCTTGGCCATGCCCAGGCCCACCAGACGGGCCAGGCGCTGGGTGCCGCCAAAGCCCGGGGTGATGCCCAGGCCCACTTCGGGCTGGCCAAAGACGGCGTTGTCGGAGCAGATGCGGATGTCGCAGCTCATGGCCAGCTCGTTGCCGCCGCCCAGCGCAAAGCCGTTGACGGCCGCGATGACGGGGATGGGGAAGCTCTCGATCATCAGGAAGATGTCGTTGCCCAGCTTGCCGAAAGCCTCGCCCTCGGCCTTGGTCATGGTGCTCATCGAGCCGATGTCCGCGCCGGCCACAAAGCTCTTGTCCCCTTCGCCGGTCAGGACGATGCAGCGGATGGTGTTCTGGTCCACAGCTTCGAAGGCGGCCTTCAGGTCAGCCAGGACCTCGGGGTTCAGTGCGTTCAGTGCCTTGGGGCGGTCGATGGTGATGATCTCGACGGCGCCCTGCACTTCGGTTTTCACAAATGCCATAGCGTTTCCTTTCACCAGTTGGGCGCATACCGGCGCAGGCAGCCCTGCGCCGGCGCGCACCCACATCAAATCTTGGTATCAGGCAGTTTCTTGTTTCAGTCCATCTCCACGATGGTGGCGCAGCCCATGCCGCCGCCGATGCACAGGGTGGCCAGGCCCTTCTTGGCGCCGCGGTGCTTCATGGCGTACAGCAGGGTGACCAGGATGCGGGCGCCGGAAGCGCCGACGGGGTGGCCCAGAGCGATGGCGCCGCCGTTGACGTTGACCTTGTCCATGTCGAACTCCAGGTCATGCGCCACAGCCAGGGACTGGGCGGCGAAAGCCTCGTTGGCCTCGATCAGGTCCATGTCCGCCACGGTCAGGCCGGTCTTGGCCATGACCTTGCGGGTGGCAGCCACGGGGCCCACGCCCATGATGGAGGGATCGACGCCGCCCAGAGCGCCGGCCACCCAGGTAGCCATCGGGGTGATGCCCAGCTCCTTGGCCTTGTCCTCGCTCATGATGACCAGAGCGGCGGCGCCGTCGTTGATGGCGGAGGCGTTGCCGGCGGTGACCTTGCCGTCCTTCTTGAAGGCGGGCTTCAGCTTGGCCAGCACTTCGGGGGCGCTCAGACGGGGGCCTTCGTCGGTGTCGAAGACGATGTCGCCCTTCTTGTTCTTGATGACGACGGGGACGATCTCCTCTTTGAAGGCGCCGTTCTTGATGGCCTCGGAAGCCTTCAGCTGGCTGTTGTAGGCGAAGTTGTCCAGGTCCTCACGGGTCAGGCCCCACTGGTCGGCCACATTCTCGGCGGTGATGCCCATGTGGTAGTTGTTGAACGCATCCCACAGCGCGTCGTTGACCATGGTGTCCACCAGCTCGCTCTTGCCCATGGGGTAGCCCATGCGGTAGCCGTAGCGGCCCTTCATCATGGCGAAGGGGGCCATATCCATGTTCTCGGTGCCGCCTGCGACCACGATGTCGGCGTCGCCGGCCTCGATCATCTGGGCAGCCATGTTCACGCAGTTCAGGCCGGAGCCGCAGACCACGTTGACGGTGACAGCGGGCACCTCCACGGGCAGGCCGGCTTTGATGGAAGCCTGGCGGGCCACGTTCTGGCCCAGGCCGGCCTGGATGACGCAGCCCATGTAGACATGGTCCACCTGCTCGGGCTTGATGCCGGCGCGGTCGATGGCCTCCTTGATGACGATGGCGCCCAGGTCGGCGGCCGGGGTGTTGGACAGGGTGCCGCCAAATTTACCAATGGCGGTGCGGCATGCAGATGCGATGACGATCTTTTTCATGTTGTGAGCCTCCTGTTTTCCGTAAGATTTGTGTGGGATAAAAAGTGGTTTGTGTATTCCTGCATAAACCTTCTATCAAAAACCCTTTGGGCGTCACCCGCAGGGACTTTTGCCATTTTCCAGCGGCAGGGCGGCAAATTTGGCCCGCACCGCCTTTTCCACATTGGGCGTGACGAACTTGCTGATGTCGCTGCCGTAGCGCGCCGCTTCCTTGACCACCGTCGAGGACAGATAGCTCCATTTGATGCTGGTGGCCAGGAACACCGTCTCGATGCCGGGCATCAGCGCGTGGTTGGTCTGGGCAAGCTGGATCTCGTTTTCAAAATCCGTGACCGCCCGCAGCCCCCGCACCATGACGGTGGCGTGGCGCCTGCGCGCAAAATCGACGGTCAGGCCGTCGAAGCTTTCCACCGTGACGTTGGGGATGTCCTTGCAGCACTCCTGCAGCAGGGCCACCCGCTCTTCGATGGTGAACAGCGGGTGCTTGGCGCTGTTGATCAGCACCGCCACGATCAGGTGGTCGTTGATCTTGGCCGCCCGCTTGATGATATCCAGATGCCCCCGGGTCACCGGGTCGAACGACCCGGGGTAAATGGCGATGGCCATGGAAACTGCCTCCCTGTCTTGGGCAAGGGCCGGCATGGCGCGGCCCCCCGGTCCCGTGTAAATGAGCCATGTCGTTATTTTTCTAACGACCTTTGGGCCAAGGCGGCGTCCCGCGCCTCCTGACATCCCTAGTAAAGCACATTGTCAAAAGTTTATCAAGTAGTTTCGTGCAAAATTTCGGGTTTTGTGCCCCCAAACAATTTAGAACAATCTCCCGTCTTTTTGTGGATATTGACAAGAGAAGGCATGGCTGCGTGGTTTTTGTCCTCCCCTGCCCCCTTTGCGGAGCCGGGGCGGGGCGGCGGGGCGCTTGTCTGCACCTGTCCTTGACCTGGTCTGATTGTACCAGCAGGATGTGACGAATGGGTGTGCAGAATATGTACAGGCTTTTAAACCCTGCCGCCCGCTCCCCCGGCGGAAAAGGGCCTGCGGAACCGAACGCCCGCCGCTCTCTATATCCTAAATAGGAAGGGCCTTTCCCCCCTCCTCCCAACCGCCCGGCCCCGCCCCCTTGACCCGCGGGACGTACCGTGTTATTATTTTAACATACGAGGGCGTGGCCCTTCCTGTTGCACTGTTTGAAGAAAGATAAAACGAGGTGCTGTACCATGAATTTTGAGGACTTGATCGCTAAAGTAAAAACCTGCGGCAAGCAGAAGCTGGCCGTCGCCGCCGCCGAGGACGACGCCGTTCTGGAAGCCGTTGACGCGGCCCGCAAGCAGGGCATCGCCGACGCCATCCTGGTGGGCGACGAGGCCGCCATCCGCAAGATCGCCGCGGAACTCGACATCGACCTGAGCTGCTACGAGATCATCAACGAGCCCGACAAGGTCAAGGCTTCGCTGACCGCCGTCAAGCTGGCCCACGACGGCGTCGCCAATATGTACATGAAGGGCCTGCTGGACACCAAGACCTTCCTGAAAAGCGTGCTGGACAAGGAAGTGGGCCTGCGCACCGGCAAGACCCTGTCCCATGTGGCGGTGTTTGAGGTCAAGGGCATCGAGCAGCTGCTGTTCCTGACCGACGTCGCCTTCATGACCTACCCCACCCTGGAGGACAAGGTCCACATCATCGAGAACACCGTCGCCGTGGCCCACGCCTGCGGCGTCGAGTGCCCCAAGGTCGCCCCTCTGGCCGCCGTGGAAGTGGTCAACCCCAAGATGCCCTGCACCGTGGACGCAGAGGAGCTGCGCAAGATGAACGCTGAGGGCAAGATCACCGGCTGCGTGGTGGACGGCCCCCTGTCCATGGACATCGCCATCGACCCCGAGGCAGCCCAGCACAAGGGCGCCCAGGACCGCCCCGCCGCCGGCCACGCCGACATCCTGCTGTTCCCCGACATTCAGGCCGGCAACCTGGTCTACAAGACCCTGGTCCACACCGCCGAGTGCAAAAACGGCTGCATCCTGACCGGCACCCGCGTGCCCGCCATCCTGACCAGCCGTTCCGATTCTTTCCAGACCAAGGTCAACTCCATCGCGCTGGCCGCCGTCGTGGCCGCCGGCCTGAAAGCTGAGTAATCAAAAAGGAGACGAGATAGTATGTCGATCAAAACGCTGGTCATCAACCCCGGCTCGACCTCCACGAAGGTAGGCGTGTTCGAGGACGAAACGCTGCTGTTTGAGGAGACCCTGCGCCACCCCACCGAGGAGATCGCCAAATATGCGAGCGTCATCGACCAGAAGGACTTCCGCAAGGAGATCATTCTGGACTTCCTGAAAGAGAAGGACTGCGACCCCAAGAGCCTGGACGTGATCGTCGGCCGCGGCGGCCTGCTCAAGCCCATCCCCGGCGGCACCTATACCGTCAGCGACGCCCTGCTGGCCGACCTGGTCAAGGGCGTGCAGGGCCAGCACGCCTCCAACCTGGGCGGCATCCTGGCCCGGGAGATCGGGGACAAGCTGGGCGTGCCCAGCTACATCGTGGACCCTGTGGTGGTGGATGAGCTGACCGACAAGGCCCGGCTGTCCGGCATGCCGGAGCTGCCCCGCCGCTCCATCTTCCACGCCCTGAACCAGAAGGCGGTGGCCCGCCGCTACGCCAAGGAGCACGGCACCCGCTACGAGGACCTGAACCTCATCGTCATCCACATGGGCGGCGGCGTTTCGGTGGGTGCCCACGACCACGGCAAGGTGGTGGACGTGAACAACATCCTGGACGGCGAGGGCTGCTTCAGCCCCGAGCGCAGCGGCACCGTGCCGGTGGGCGACCTGGTCAAGATGTGCTTCAGCGGCAAGTACACCCAGCAGGAGATCTACAAAAAGATCTGCGGCAACGGCGGCTTCAACGCTTACCTGCACACCAACGACGCCCGCGTGGTGGAAAAGCTGGCCAAGGAGGGCAACGCCGAGGCCCAGCTGGTGCAGGACGCCTTCTACTACCAGATCGCCAAGGACGCCGGCGCCATGGCCGCCGTGCTGTGCGGCAAGGTGGACCAGATCATCCTGACCGGCGGCATCGCCTACAACCCCTACACCCGCGAGATCCTAGAAAAGCACCTGGGCTTCATCGCCCCCATCACCGTCTACCCCGGCGAGGACGAGCTGCTGGCCCTGTGCCAGGGCGCGCTGCGCGTGGTCACCGGCGAAGAAAAAGCCAAAGAGTATTAAAATTTGACCCCCGCCCGGAGTTCCGACTCCGGGCTTTTTGTTTTGACAGAGGCTGTCCGGTACGCTATACTAGGGTGTATCTGAGAAGTCAAAAATGCTGAACCATTCGTCAGAAAGGTGCAGATGCAAGGCGCATGAGCGCTGCACTCCTTTGTGGAATGCAAGCGAATGCAACGCGGCAGATGCGCCTTTCTGGTAGAATGGGACAGTGTTGAGGAGTTTTCAGATACACCCTAAGAGCATCAACCCCAGACGGGGCGAAACGGAGAGAAGGAACCCATGCGCTATCTGTTTTTACTCAACCCTGCCGCCGGCAGGGAGGACTGCACCGAGCGCCTCCGCCTGCAGGCGGAAGGGGCGCTGCGCCGGGCCGGCATCCCCCGGGAGGCCTGGGCGATCCGGCGGACCGAATACCGGGGCCATGCCCGGGCCCTGGCCGAAGCCGCCGCCCGGGAGGGCGGGCCGGTCCGCATCTACGCGGCCGGCGGGGACGGCACCTTCAGCGAGGCGCTGGCCGGCGCCCGCCCCTATCCCGAGGCCGCGGTGGGCTGCATCCCCACCGGCAGCGGCAACGACTTTCTGCGCACCTTTGGCTCAAAGCCGGAGTTCCTGGACCTGGACGGCCAGCTGGCCGGCAGCGTCGTCCCCCTCGACCTGATGGAGACGGACCTGGGCCCGTCGGTGTCGGTCTGCGCGGCGGGCCTGGACGCCCAGGTAGCCGCCGGGGCAGCCCGGTTCCGTCACAATCCCCTTTTCCACGGGGAGGCCGCTTATCTGCTGTCGGCCGCCCGGGAGATCTGCGGGCCCATCGGGCGGCAGATGCGCTTCACGGTGGACGGCGAGACCTTCGAGGCCCCGGTCATGATGTGCGCCGCCTGCAACACCCGGGACTACGGGGGCGGCTTCCGGGCAGCCCCCGCCGCCCGGCCCGACGACGGCCTGATCGACCTGATCGTGGTGCGCAGGATCAGCCGGGCGACCCTGCTCCGCCTGCTCAACCGCTACAAGCAGGGCCGCCACTTCGAGGGCGACCAACTGGCCCCCGATCTGTCCCGCTACCTGATCTACCGGCAGGCCCGGCATATCACCATCGAGCTGGCCGACGGCCGCGGCCCCATCACCGCCACCGCCGACGGCGAGTGCGCAGAAGTCTCCCGGCTGGAGATCCGCCTTGCCCCGCTGGCTGCCCGGGTCATCCTGCCGGCGGCAGTCTGCCGCCGCCAGCACGCCGCCGCACGGCAGGCGACTGTTTAAAAAAGACGGTCCTGCGACTGAAACCACCAGCCGCAGGGCCGCCTTGACATTTTGTCATAAAAACTTAACAAAAAAATGTGCAAAAGCTCTTGATTTTTCCTGCCAAGATGAGTAAAATACTCTTAGCACTCAGATAAATGGAGTGCTAAACAGGAGCCGCCGCCCCGCCGGCGGTCCTTACAACGATGTTGCAATCGCATTTTAAAATAGGAGGGCAAGAATTATGAAGATTATTCCTCTTGCAGACCGTGTCGTCATCAAGACTGTGGAGGCCGAGGAGACCACCAAGAGCGGCATCATCCTGACCGGCAGCGCCAAGGAGAAGCCCCAGGTGGCCGAAGTCCTGGCCGTTGGCCCCGGCGGCATGGTGGACGGCAAAGAAGTCACCATGACCGTGAAGGTCGGCGATAAGGTGCTGACCAGCAAGTACTCGGGCACCGACGTCAAGGTGGACGGCGAGGAATGCACCATCGTGCGCCAGAGCGACATCCTGGCCATCGTGGAAGAGTAAGCAGCCCTCCCCGAGCAGGACCGGACCATCCCGCGGCAGGCAAACCGCCGCATGTATAGCAGGAAAAGGAGAGATACCTTATGGCAAAACAGATCAAACAGGGCGAGGACGCCCGCAAGGCACTTTGCGCCGGCATTGATACGCTGGCCGACACCGTCAAGATCACCCTGGGCCCCAAGGGCCGCAACGTCGTGCTGGACAAGAAGTACGGCGCACCCGTCATCACCAACGACGGCGTGACCATCGCCAAGGAGATCGAGCTGAAGGACCCGTTTGAGAACATGGGCGCCCAGCTGGTGAAGGAAGTTGCCACCAAGACCAACGACGCCGCAGGCGACGGCACCACCACTGCCACCGTCCTGGCACAGGCCATGGTCAACGAGGGCATGAAGAACGTGGCCGCCGGCGCCAACCCCATGGACATCCGCCGCGGCATGAGCAAGGCTGTCGCCGCTGCTGTGGAGGCCATCAAGAGCCACAGCCAGAAGATCAAGGACAGCAACGACATCGCCCGCGTGGGCACCATCTCGGCGGGCGACCCTGAGATCGGCCGCCTGATCGCCGAGGCCATGGAGAAGGTCACCTCCGACGGCGTCATCACCATCGAGGAGAACAAGGCCACCGCTGAGACCTACAGCGAGATCGTGGAAGGTATGCAGTTCGACCGCGGCTACCTGAGCCCCTATATGGTCACCGACACCGACAAGATGGAGGCTGTGCTGGACGACGCCGTCGTCCTGATCACCGACAAGAAGATCAGCGTCATCCAGGACCTGCTGCCCCTGCTGGAGCAGATCGTCCAGAACGGCATGAAGCTGCTCATCATCGCGGAGGACATCGAGGGCGAGGCCCTGTCCACCCTGATCGTCAACCGCCTGCGCGGCACCTTCACCGTGGTGGCTGTCAAGGCCCCCGGCTTCGGCGACCGCCGCAAGGAGATGCTGCAGGACATCGCCACCCTGACCGGCGGCACGGTCATCTCCTCTGACCTGGGCTACGAGCTGAAGGACGCCACCCTGCAGATGCTGGGCCGCGCCCGCCAGGTCAAGGTGACCAAGGAGAACACCACCATCGTGGGCGGCTACGGCGACAAGGAAGCCATCCACGGCCGCGTGGCCCAGATCCGCAACCAGATCGAGGCCGCTACCAGCGATTTCGACCGCGAGAAGCTGCAGGAGCGCCTGGCCAAGCTGGCCGGCGGCGTGGCTGTCATCAAGGTCGGCGCTGCCACCGAGGTGGAGATGAAGGACAAGAAGCTGCGCATCGAGGATGCCCTGAACGCCACCAAGGCTGCCGTGGAGGAAGGCGTCGTCGCCGGCGGCGGCACCGCCCCCATCAACGCCATCCCCGCAGTCAAGGCCCTGTGCGACACCCTGGAGGGTGACGAGCGCACCGGCGGCCGCATCGTCCTGAAGGCCCTGGAGGCTCCCCTGCGCCAGATCGCCGAGAACGCCGGCCTGGAGGGCAGCGTCATCATCGACAAGATCGTCTCGGCCGGCAAGCCCAACTACGGCTACGACGCCCAGAAGGAAGTCTTTGTGGACGACATGATCGTTGCCGGCATCGTCGACCCCACCAAGGTCACCCGCTCCGCTCTGGAGAACGCGGCCTCTGTGGCTGAGATGGTGCTGACCACCGAGAGCCTGGTGGCCGACCTGCCCGAGCCCCCCGCTCCCGCAGCGGCTCCTGCCGGCGGCGAGATGTACTAAGCCCCGGCCCCTGACCCCCTGAAACAGTAAACCGGCCCCGCGCCTTTGACAGGTGCGGGGCCGGTTTTTGTTTTGTAGGGGCGCGGGGCAGGGCCGGGTCAGCCGGCGTAGCGGGCCAGCACCTTTTCCACAAAGGTGCGGCTCAGCTCGTAAACGGTAAAGCTGGGATAGCTGACCTGGGCCAGGCGCATGGCCTCGCGCTGTTTTTCGGTCACCGAGGTGTACGGGTAGATGCCGAACATGAACGGCAGGAACAGGTACAGGAAGTTCTGGGCTTCCGCCCCGGTCATCTGGGGGAAATACGCCTGCAGGCAGCGCTGCAGCGCGCGGATCGCCCCGTCGTACGCTTTTTTGAAGGCCACCAGATTTTCCATCCGGGTGTTGTCCTCCATGTCGTAGAGGTTCATGGCCATCAGTTTCAGCATACGGGTACGGCGCTCCAGGGTGCGGGCCAGGGCGCCGGCAAATTCGCCGGCGGAGAGGGTCCCGCTCTGGGCGCACAGAGCGTCCAGGTCGGCGGTCCAGGCCTCGTATTCCCGTTGGGTCAGGGCCAGAAAGATCTCCTCCCGGGTCTGGAAGTAGTTGTAGATCGAGGTGCGGGTAAACGATGTCCGCTGCCCGATCTCCTTGAGGGTGATGTCCCGGAAGCTCATAGTCTCATACAGCTCCGCACAGGCGTTGACGATCTCGTCCCTGCGGGCCTGGGCCTGTTCTTCAGAGCTTTTGGGCACGGTTCAAGCCTCCTTTCCGAATGTGATCTTTTTGTCATTATAACCCATCGGGCGGGAAGTGTCAAATCCGCGCCGGTCCCCTCCCCCGGCCGGGCAGTGCGGCTCAGAACTCGATCAGCTCATACTCCCGGGTGCCGTAGCCCAGTTCGGCAGCCGCTTCGATGGTGTGGATGCCGTTGCGGCTGTTCACGCGCTCCATAAAGTGCTCCTTGCCGGGGTCGTCCGACTGCATCACCAGGTCGATGCAGGCCTGGTCGATGGCCACAGGGTCCAGCGACGCCAGGATGCCGATGTCCTTCATGCAGGGGTCCTCGGCCACGGCGCAGCAGTCACAGTCCACCGACAGGTTCTTCATCACGTTGATAAAGGCGATCTTGCCCTGGAAGTGCTCCACCACGCTCATGGCGGCGTCGGCCATGGCCTCAGGGAACACCACGCTGCTGGCGTGCTGCTGCCAGGTCTCATAGCGGTCGTCGGTCCGGCCGCCGGAGTGGATCAGGGCCTTGCCCGCCCGGGAGGCGCAGCCGATGGACAGCTGTTTGAGGGCCCCGCCGTAGCCGCCCATGGGGTGGCCCTTGAAGTGGGCCAGCACCAGCATGGAGTCGTAGTGGACGATGTCCTTGCCCACCAGGTTCTGTTTCAGGATCTTGCCGTTGGGGATGGGCCAGACCAGGTCGGGGCCCTCGGCGTCCAGCAGGTCCACCGGGAAGAACTTGGTCCAGCGGTGTTCTTCCAGCAGCTTGCGGTGGGACTCGGTGTTGTCCCGCACGCCGCCGGAGGCGTCGCCATAGGCGGTGTTGCACTCGACGATGGTTCCGTGCACCTCCTGGACCATAGGCTGCCAGAACTCGGGGTGGAGGAAATTCTGGTTGCCCTTCTCGCCCGAATGGACCTTGACGGCCACCTTGCCGGGCAGCTGGATGCCCAGCTTGTGGTAAGCCTCGACCACCTTTTCGGGGGTCAGCTCACGGGTAAAATAGACCTTTGCTTTCATGGAGTTGCCTCGCTTTCCTGCGCGGCCGCGGCCCGGCCGGGTGCCGGGGCGGCAGGCGGCCGCCGCGTGTCTCTGTGCCTACTATAGCACCATTTTGACACCATGTCAACCGCAGGCCGGCCCATCAAAAAGGACCGCCCGGGGGCGGTCTTACGGTTCGGGCTGCTCGTCCTCCATATGGGCGAGCGCGTATTCAATGCACTGGACCACAAACTGGTTGCGGGATATATCGATCTCCGCCGCCTTGCGGTCGATCACTTCCAGCAAACGGACCGAAATGCGAAGGGAAATGACCTCTTTCTCATCCTTTTTGGGCACAAATTTTTCCATAGGGCACAATCCTCCTTGCTAAATTGTACCCGGTCTGGTATTATAAAACTATATTACAAAATAAACATATAAAAACAACATACAACTACAATCGGGAGGAAATGTCATGCGGGAAAAGGATAAGATGCACCGTTCTGAAACCGCCCGCCCCGCTGTATAAAACCCCGCCCCGGTGCGCACACTTTCTCCAAAAGGTGGGAGAGGGGGCCTGTCCATGCAGGTGCGCAGGCTGGCCGCCGTGTATGCGGCGCTGCTGGCGGGGTTTGCGGTGGTGCTGTGCCGGCTGTATCTGACGGCCAGCAACACCGGCTACGCGGCCCGTGCCGCGGACCAGAGCGCCGTCACCCTGGGGCTGCCGGCCCGGCGGGGCGGCTTTTACGATTGCAGCGGCCTGCCCCTCACCGGCCTGGAAGAGACCTGGTACGCCCTCTGCCTGCCTGGGGAGGACAGCTACGTCCGCCTCTACGATGCCGCCGGCCCCGCCGGCCAGGCCGCGCTGTACCAGCGGCGGAACGCCGCCTCCCCTTTCCTGCTGGAGGTCAGCCGGGACGTCAGCGGGCTGGGGGTGTACGCCTACCCTGCATCCCGGCGCTACTGTGCCGTTCCTCTCTGCCAGCACCTGATCGGCTATCTGGACGGCGAGGGCCGCGGGGTGGCCGGGCTGGAGGCCGCTTTGGACCCGGTGCTGGCCGGCAGCGGCAGCCAGGACACCGTCACCTGCACCGTCACCGGCCAGGGCCGGCTGGTGGAAGGCACCCAGCCGGTCTATACCCCCGCCTCCTTTGATGGGGCGGGGGTGCAGCTGACCATCTCCCGCCCCGTCCAGCGGGCGGCGGAGGCGGTAGCCGCCGAGACCATGACTTCGGGCTGCATCCTGGTGCTGGACGTGGACACCGCCCAGGTGCGGGCCAGCGTCAGCCTGCCCGGCTACGACCCCGACAACATCGCCGCCAGCCTGGATGAGGCGGGCAGCCCCCTGCTGGACCGCACCCTGGCCGCCTATGCGGTGGGGTCGGTGTTCAAGCCGGTGCTGGCCGCCGCAGCCCTGGAAGCCGGCCTGGACGGCCTGACGGTGGAGTGCCCGGGCTACACGGTGGTGGACGGGCAGGTGTTCCGCTGCGCTTCGGGCACCGCCCACGGCACGGTGGGCCTGGCCGCCGCCCTGGAAAAAAGCTGCAACGGCTATTTCATCCGCCTGGGCCAGGAGCTGGGGGCCGAAACGGTGCTGGAAGCCGCCCGCAGGCTGGGTTTTGGGCAGCGGGTGCGGGTGGCAGGCACGTTGCAGGGGGCGGCAGGGGTCCTGCCCGAAGCCGAGTCCCTGACGCCGGCGGGCCAGCTGGCCAACTTCAGCTTTGGACAGGGGCAGCTGCTGGCCACCCCTCTGCAGGTGGCCGCCATGATGAACGCCATCGCGGCGGACGGCGTCTACCGCGCCCCCTCCTTTGTGCTGCACACCCTGGACGAGGCCACCGGGGCCGTCCTGGAGAGCTATCCCCCGCCGGCGGCGCGGCAGGCGTTTTCGGCCTCCACCGCTCGCCGCCTGCAGCAGCTGCTGGCCGGGGTGGTGGCCGAGGGCACCGGCCGGGAGGCCGCCCCCCTCTTTGTGGACGCCGCCGGCAAGACCGGCACCGCTCAGACCGGCCAGTTCACACCCGGCGGGGAAGAAAAAATGAACCTCTGGTTCGCAGGCTTCTTCCCTGCCTCCGACCCGGAATACACGGTGGTGGTCCTACAGGACGGCCAGACCGGGCCGGAGCATTCCAGCGCGGCCATCTTTGCCCAGGTGTGCCAGGCGCTGTGGCTCCTGCAGCAGTGAAAAGCCGAAAAAATCCGGCCCGCATCTTGCTTTTATCCGCCGCTTGTGCTATTCTATAGAAGTATTTCCATGCAAATTTCAGGGGGCCACCCCGAATAAGTTTCAAAGGAGCGTTATACACATGACGGTTTACGAGATTGTAGGCGGCGTTGTCCTGCTGATCGTCGCACTGGTGATCATCGTGCTGACCCTGCTGCAGCACACCCATGGGCAGGGCCTGTCCAGCGCCATCGGCGGCGGTGTCCAGGGCGCCAACAGCACCCGGCTGAGCCCCGCCGACCAGATGCTGGCCAAGGTGACCCGCATCGCCGGCGTCATCTTCTTTGTGGTCGCCATCGCCGCCTGCGTGCTGTCCAGCCGCCTGGGCTGAGCCGCCGAGGCTCTGCCTGCGGCAGAAACAGCCGAGGCGGCTCAGGCGCCGCGCTCCGGTTTTTACAAGCGCCCTCCTGGGCGCGCCGAAAAAACCGGCTAAGCGCAAGAGGGCAAGCCGCCGACCGCGTCCAGCGGACGAAACAGGGAGGCGGCTCAGGCTGCGCAGTCGAGGCTCTGCCTGCGGCAGAAACAGCCGAGGCGGCTCAGGCGCCGCGCTCCGGTTTTTACAAGCGCCCTCCTGGGCGCGCCGAAAAAACCGGCTAAGCGCAAGAGGGCAAAGCCGCCGACCGCGCGATCCGTTCCCTGTCGGCAGACGGCCTGCAGCCGCATATCGTCCGGGCCGGACGGATGGGAACGTGTGCAGGGCCCCGCAGCTGAGCGGGGCTGTTTTTGTGTCCGGGCCAATTGGAAAAGCTGCCCGGCTGTGAAGTCGCGCCCGCCCGAAGCAGCAGGCGGTGCGCTGAGGATGTGAAGGAGAGTATTACCTGTATGCCAATGAGAGACAAGATCGAGCGGGCCATCCAGATGCAGCCCTGCACCGTCAAGGACCTGAAAGCCAAGTTCGGCGGCGACCGTGCCGCCGACCGCAAGGTGATGGAGGCGCTGGACGAGCTGGTCCGGGATGCCGTGGTCTGCCAGACCCAGGGGGTCTTTTTCACGGTGCGGTCGGGCCGCAAGGACAAGGCCCTGCTCTGCACCCTGGTCAAGCTGGGCAAAAACTTCGGCTTTGCCATGCTGGAGGACGGCTCCGGCGATATTTTCATCCCCGGCCGGCTGATGAAGGGCTCGATGCCCGGGGACCGCATCCTGGTGGAGAAGCTGGCCCACCCCCGCGTGGAGGGCAGCGACGAGGGCGAAGTGCTCGCCGTGCTGGAGCAGAAAAACAGCCTGGTGGGCACCACCCGCCGCCTGGGCGGCAAGCTGGTCTTTGTGCCCGACGACTGCCCCGCCATCTCGATGCAGATCCTGCGGGACAGCGAGGGCGGCGCCCGGGACGGCGACAAGGTGGCCGTGGAGATCCGCTCCCGCGGGATGCGCCAGGAGGACCACCGGGTGGCGGTGGTCATGCGGTTCGGCTCCAGCGAGGAGGCCAAGCGCTGCGCCAAAGCCCTGCTCTACGCCCGGGACGTCCACGTCCGCTTCCCCGACCCGGTGCGGGAGGAGGCCAAAAAGCTGGAAGGGGCCGCCGTCACCGAGGCCGACACCCAGGGCCGGATGGACCTGCGGGCCCTGCCCATCTTTACCATCGACAGCGCCGAGACCAAGGACATCGACGACGCCATCAGCCTGAACCAGACCCCCGACGGCTTCGAGCTGGGGGTCCACATCGCCGACGTCTCCCACTATGTCAAGCCCGGCACCGCCCTGGACAACGAGGCCTTTGAGCGGGCCACCAGCGTATACTACGCCGACCAGGTGGTGCCCATGCTGCCCAAGCAGCTGTCCAACGGCATCTGCAGCCTGAACGAAGGCGAGCTGCGCCTTGCGTTCTCCTGCCTGATGCACCTGGACAAGGAGGGCAAGCTCATCAACTACAAGTTCGTCAAGTCGGTCATCCGCAGCCGGGTCAAGGGCGTGTACAGCGAGATCAACGCCCTGCTGGCCGGCACCGCCGACACCGAGACCCAGTACAAGTACGCCGAGGTGGCCGCCCAGCTGCCCGCCATGAAGGCCCTGTACACCCTGCGGGCCGGCCTGCGCCGGGAGCGGGGCTGCATGGACATCGAGAGCGGCGAGGTCAAGCTGATCCTGGACGAGAACGGCCGCTGCATCGACGTGAAAAAGCGGGTGCAGGGCGAAAGCGAGGCCATGATCGAGGAGTTCATGCTGCTGGCCAACCAGTGCGCGGCCCACTTTGCCCGCACCAAACAGATCCCCTTTGTCTACCGCGTCCACGAGGAGCCGGGCAGCGAAAAGCTGGAGCGCCTGCACGCCCTGCTCAAGGCCTGCGGCATCAACGACCACTTTGCCAAGGAGGTGCCCCAGCCCAAGGAGCTGAGCGCCATCCTGGAAGGGGTCCGCGGCACCCCCTACGAAAAGATCATCCACACCGGCCTGCTGCGGTGCATGTCCAAGGCGGAGTACCAGCCGGCGCCCAAGGGCCACTACGGCCTGGTGCTGAAGGATTACGCCCACTTCACCAGCCCCATCCGCCGCTACCCCGACCTGGCCATCCACCGCATCCTGACCGCCCTGCTGGGCGGCATGGACAAGGAGACCATCCTTGCCCGGTACACCGACTTTGCGGAGAAGGTCAGCAAGCAGTCCAGCGCGCAGGAAGTGGTGGCCATGCAGATCGAGCGCAAGGCCGAGGACTGCTACAAGGCCGAGTATGCCCGCGCTCACATCGGCGAGCACCGGGCCGGCATCATCTCGGGCGTCACCCAGCGGGGCGTCTTTGTGGAGCTGGACAACGGCGTGGAAGGCTTTGTGCCGGTGGCCAGCCTGACCCCCACCGGGGCCCTGCTGACCGAGGGCGTCCGCCTGGCCGACCCCGTCTCGGGCAAGCAGTGGAGCCTGGGCGACAGCCTGATGATCACCATCGTCCGGGCCGACGTCAACCTGGGCAAGATCGACTTCGAGGCCACTGCCTCCAACGCATAAAAACGACCCCACAGGGGGCTGCTGCTGAACGTCCGTTTGGCCGCGGCCCTCTTTTTATTATACAGGGGTCCGCCCCACCGGCCGCCAACCGCTGCGGGTCGTGAGCGAAGCAGCCCCTGTATTACAAGTATACTTTCAGAAAAAAGTTTTTTCTCCCTGCGTTCTGCCTTTGTTTTGTTTTTTCGTATGAACGGCGTAAAATCTTTCCCATTTTTTAGCGAACCTGCCCAAGATATTTTCTTTTATCCGCTCAAAAAGTCAGATTTTGACTGTTTTGGTCTTGTTTTAGGCCGGTTTTTGTGCTATTGTTATGGTGATAGTGCAGCGGGGTCGTGACATCCCGCCGCACAGGGTAAAAACCACATTCCTGTCAATAGAATGAGGAGGACGTTTCGATGAAAAGCTATATTTCGCGCCGTAATTTCCTGAAAGCGGCCGGCGCTTTGACCGGCGCAGCCGCCGCCCTGGGCATTACCGCCGCCCCCGTCAGTGCGGACGGCCTGTTCTATCCCCCGATCGCGCCTGAAAAACACCCCATCACCATCCTGTACACCAACGACGTACACACCTACATCGACAACGAGGCTCCGGAGCTGACCTACGCCTCCATCGAGGCCCTCAAGAAGAGCTACGAGGACGCCGGCATGGACGTCCTGCTGCTGGACGCCGGCGACCACATCCAGGGCACCGCCTATGGCGCCATGGACAAGGGCGCCTCCATCATCAAGCTGATGAACTCCGCCGGCTATGACCTGGCCACTCTGGGCAACCACGAGTTCGACTACGGCATGGACCGCATCCTGGAGATCATCAACGAAGAGGCCAACTTCCCCTACATCAGCTGCAACTTCAAGGACCTGCGCACCGGCAAAAAGGTGCTGCCCGCCATCAAGTACTTCTTCCGCGGCGGCCGCATCCTGGCCTTCATCGGTGTGACCACCCCCGAGACCATCACCAAGTCCACCCCCGCCTACTTCATGGACGCCGGCCAGAACGAGTACATCTACGGCATCGACGGCGGCGACGACGGCCAGGAGCTCTATGACGCCGTCCAGAAGGCCATCGACGAGGCATGGCTGTACGCCGACTTTGTCATCGGCCTGGGCCACCTGGGCGTGGACGGCTCCTCCTCGCCCTGGACCAGCCGTGAGGTCATCCAGAACACCGTCGGCTTCAATGCGTTCATCGACGGCCACTCCCACACCGAGATGCCCGGCGAGACTGTCCGCGACGCCGAGGGCAACCCCGTCGTCCTGACCCAGACCGGCTGCTATCTGGGCAACGTGGGCCGCATGACCATCGACACCGACCGCAACTTCACCACCGAGCTGATCTCCTCCAGCAACGTCAACCCCTTCAACGAGACCCTGATCCTCCAGACCGACTGGATCAACGCGGTGGACAACATGCTGGGCGAGAAGATCGCCGAGAGCCCCATCAACTTCTACATCAACGACCCCGTCACCGGCGACCGCCTCATCCGCTCGCAGGAGACCAACATGGGCGACCTGGTGGCCGACGGCATCTACGCCTACTTCAACGAGATCGAGCAGCTCAGCTGTGACATCGCCATCATGAACGGCGGCGGCATCCGCTCCGACATCCCCGCCGGCGACTGGACCTATATGTCCTGCAAGACGGTCAGCCCCTTCGGCAACGTGGCCTGCCTGATGTCGGTCACCGGCGCCCAGATCCAGAACGCTCTGGAGTTCGGCGCACGGTATGCCGGTTCCGGCCAGGAGAACGGCGGCTTCCTGCAGGTGGCCGGCGCGACCTATGAGATCCACACCGACATCCCCAACACCGTCCAGACCGACGACCAGGGCGTCTGGAGCGGCCCCGCCACCGGCACGCCCCGCGTCCAGAACGTCAAGATCTACAACAAGGCCACCGGCGCTTACGAGCCCCTTGACCCCAACCGTACCTACAACATGGCCGGCATGAACTACACCCTGCGCAGCCTGGGCGACGGCTTTGCCATGTTCGACGGCGCTACCCTGGTCAAGGACTACGTGTCCGAGGACTACCTGGTCCTGTCCAGCTACGCCATGCTGTTCGACGGCGTCGTCATGACCAGCGCCAACAGCCCCCTGGCCGACTACCCCGGCTACCTGCTGAACTACGAGAACCCCTATGGCGCGGGCCGCATCACCCTCTTCTGATGAAGCAGCGCCCTCCCCTACCGGTTTTCTAAGACGATAAAAAATCCCATCCGGCGGATGCCTGCCGGATGGGATTTTTGTTTTAGAAAAGATTCTGGGGAAACCGGCCCGTCATAGAGTGAACTGCACCGCGCAGTAGGCCGCGTAAAGGGCCAGCAGGGCCACGCCCTGCCAGCGGTAGAGCCGGCCTTTCCACAAGGGCGGCGCCACCAGCAGGACCATCACCAGAAACGCCACCGGCAGGTCCAGCACCAGCGAGGCGTTGTAGCCGGCCAGGGTGGAGCCCTCCGGCAGGCCGAAGGGGGCCAGCGCCACCGAGACGCCGTTCACCAGCACCAGATTGAACAGGTTGGCGCCGATGACGTTGCCCAGGGACAGGGCCCCGTGGCCCTTGACCAGGGAGGTGATGGCGGTGACCAGCTCGGGCAGCGAGGTGCCCAGAGCCACCACCGTGAGGGCGATGACCGATTCCGGTACGCCCAGCCCTGCGGCGATGACCACGCCGTTGTCCACCATCAGGTTGGCGCCCACGGCGATGAGGGCGGCGGACAGGACCAGCCGCACCAGCTCCACCGCCAGGCTTCCGCCGGCGCTCTCCTCTGCCGCCTCACCGGACGCGGGGGCCGCCGGGGCGCGCCGGGCGGCGGCGACCTGCGCCGCCATATAGGCCGCGAACATCGCCAGCAGGACAATGCCCACCCACCGGCTGAACACCCCGGTGGTGTATGCCACCGCCGCGTAAAAGACCGCCGCCACAAAGAAGAAGCCCACCGGCAGCCGCAGGGCGGCGGCGTCCGCCTTGCCGGGCCGGACTGCAATGGTGACCGCCGCCACCAGCGCCGCATTGCAGATGATGGAGCCGATGGCGTTGCCATAGGCGATCTCCCCATGGCCGCCCACGGCCGAGGCCGCCGAGATCATCACCTCGGGCAGGGTGGTGCCCACCGACACCACCGTGGCCCCGATCAGCAGGTCGGGCAGGCGGAACCGCCGGGCGATCCCCACCGCTCCATCCACGAACCAGTCGCCGCCCTTGACCAGGCAGAGCAGCCCTACACAGAATAATAAAACAGCCGTCAGCATTGCGTCGCCTCCTTGTGTCTCATGGCCGGCGCAGCCCGGCCCGTTCTCTTACGTTTTCTTTGCGTTGGGGTAGATCCGGGCCATCCGCTCGTCGGGGAAGTGGTCGTCCAGGAACACGTCCAGCGCGTTGGCCGGCGGCTCGCCCTCCGAGCGGGCGTCGCTGCGGATCAGGGCCAGCCCCGACACCGCCATGTTCACCACCATGAACACCCCGACCAGCACGGTCAGCCAGCGGCCGGTGTGCCGGCGGATGAACTCGATGCTCCGGGATACATGGGGGAAGCACAGTTTGACCCACGCCACCGCGGCAAAACCCCAGAAAAAGCAGTACAGCAGGTTGATGCGCCCGCCCAGGTTGAAGGGGATCTTGCTGTAGTCCCAGAAGATCACCCCGAACACCAGCTCGCCCAGGGCGCTGCAGATATATTCGTAGGCGCCGCCCATAAAGGTGCCCATCACGAACAGCTCGCTGGACGTGCGCTCGCTGCCGTCCCTTTTGCGGGGCAGCAGCACCGACGCCATCACCAGGGCAGCCCCCCACACGATGCTGAAGGGCCCCCACACCAGGCTGGAGCGGCTCATCCAGACCCCCACGGTCATCCGGCAGAACAGCGTCTCGACCAGGTCCCCCACCAGCGACCCGATGGTGAACAGCCAGACCACATCCGCCAGGCTCACCCCCGGCTCCAGGGCGGCGGGCTTTTCCACCGCATGGGGGTAGGCGCCTTCGATCCGGCGCTCAATCCGCAGGGCGATGCGGTCGTACAGGGTGCGGGCCTGGCGCTCCAGGGCGCGGTTCAGCCCCTCCAGCGGGGTGGAACGATGGCGCAGCAGGGCGGCGCTGCCCAGCTGGTCCAGCAGGGCCAGGATCCCCAGCACCCACGCCAGGGTGCGGAACAGCCACACCGGCATCAGGTGGAACAGCGCCCGCAGCAGGTCGTTGCCCCACAGCACCGAGAGGCAGCCCAGCACGCCCCACAGCAGAGAGTAGGGCAGGCAGACATAACCGTCGATGTTGAAGCGGTGGCCCGAGTAATCCCACCATGTGCGGTGGTGCAGCCGCTCCAGGATCTTGGCGGCAAACCATTCCACCACAGTAGCCACCGTCACACAGCCCAGGAACAGATAGCCCAGAGAACCCCGCAGGTCGTCAAAGCCGACGGCCATGATCACCGCGGCAAAGCCGTAAACGTAACAAAAGGGCCCTGCGGCAAAGCCGCGGTCCACAAAGCCCCTGCCCCGGGCCGCCGAGACCACCGTCTCGGCCACCCAGCCCAAAAACGAATAGACCACGTACAACAGCACGAGGTCATAATACCACGCATATTCCATGATCTTCTCCTTTGATTTGGTACAGACCCGTTCGTTTTTACCCGTGAAAAGTATGATTTATCCTACCAGATTTTGGCCGGGAATACAAGTGTCTCTGCGTAAACAATCTGTAAACAGTATGCGCGCCGGCGCGGCGTAAAAAACGCCGCGCGGGGGCTTTGCTTCTCCCGCACGGCACAGGGCCTATTTTTTCCCTTTTCCAAAATCGCCAAGGCCCGGCAGGGCAAACAGCAGCGACACTGCCACGATGGCCTTGTCGGTGGCCGCCACCGAGGGCATCCAGTGGTCCACCACCCCGAGGCCCGCGGCGGTGACCAGGGTATCCAGGACCAGATAGAGGATGACGCCCTCCGCACGGTTCACCTTGCCCATCGCATACAATACCTTGGGCAGGGCGCTGAACACCTCGCCAAACACGGCGGACAGCACCGACGCGGCGACAAAATACAGCACCAGGCTGCCCACCGAGTCGTAGGTGAAGCCGAACAGCTTCATAAACCCGCCGGCCACCAGGCTCAGCCCCGCCAGCAGGGCCAGGATCAGCCCCACCCCCAGCAGGACGGTCACACGGTCAAATTTTTTCATGACACTTTACCGTTTCCACCAGCTTTTCTTTTTCTCCCCCACCGACACCACATCGTTGAACAGGCACCGCACCTTGGGCGAGAGCTGGGTGTCCCGGTGGTAGCAGCCGAACAGCCACTTGTCATAGGTCATTTTCTCCACCAGCTTGTCGAAATAGCCATGGAGGCGGTTACCCGCGCCCGAGGGCAGGATGGTAAAATCGAGAAACCTGCTTGGGGCGTCGTGGGTCAGCACATACTCTACTTTGAAGCCGTGGGCCTCTACGTTGGCGTCGCAAAAGGCGTATTCCTCGTCCGAGGGCATCTCCCGGGGCCACCAGTTGACGCCGGGGTCCCGCTCTTCCTTGTCGGGGCTCTCGCCGCCCCCAAAGCAGAGGAAGCTCATCCCTTCCAGCTCCAAGATGCTGCCCCGGCAGACGTGGTAGACGTTGCCGCCCACCGGCTGCACCCGCCCGCCGAACTTTTCCTCCACCGGCAAAGCGTCCAGCATCTCGAAGTTTTCGTGGGTGCCGTCCAGGAACAGGATGGTGTAGGGGCGCTTGGCCAGCCAGTCCAGGCGCTTGCGCTCCTCTTTGCCTCCGTCCCACAAAAAGCCGAAGTCCCCCAGCACGAAAAGGACGTCGTTTTTGCCCAGGCGGCGCAGCTCTTTGCCCTTGAAGCGGTCCAGCTCCCCGTGGGTATCCCCAGTGATATAGATCATGCGTGTCTCCCTCTTTTGGTTTGTGAAAGTGATGTGCCAAACCCTTGCCACCCACCTGCAAACCTGCTATATTATTAGAGTAAGACCGGACCACGCGCCCGGTCCTGTTTGACTGTTCCGCATCCGATGCGGTTTTTTGATAGAAATCGACGCTCTTATTGTAACGCGTTCTGAGGGAATTGTCTACATGAAACGACTTTTTGCACTGCTTTTGACCCTGGCGCTGGCCATTGGCTGCCTGGCCATGCCGGCAGGCGCCATCTTTGACCCCAGCCCGGTCTACGACGTCAAGGCCCAAAGCGCCTACATCGTCAACACCGACACCAACATCATCGTCTACGACAAGGACAGCGCCGCCCAGGTGTCCGCCGGGGGCCTGACCAAGCTGATGTGCGCCGCCCTGGTCCTGACCAATTACGGCGACGAGCTGGACACCCGCACCTTCCAGATGCCCTTTGCCATCTCGGACTATGTCTATGGCACCGACAACGCCGATATGCGCTCGGGCGAGACCTTCACCCTGCGGGAGGCCCTCTATGCCATGCTGCTGCGCAACGCCAACGACGCCGCCATGGGCATGGCCTACCAGCTGTCGGGCAACGACCTGGCCGGCTGGGTCAGCCAGATGAACAGCCTGTCCCAGCAGATCGGCACCACCGCCAGCACCTGGACCGACGCCTGCGGCCTCGACCCCGGCAATGTGACAAACGCCGTGGATATGTACCTGATCCTGCGGTATCTGATGGGCTTTGACGCCTTTGTGGAGATCGCCGGGTCGGCCACCTTCCAGATGCCCGCCAAGGAAAAGCACTCCAAGCCCTTTATCCTCACCAACCAGAACATGGCCCTGAACCAGAGCAGCGGGGGCAAATTCTACCGCTCGGCCATGATGGGGGGCATGTGCGACGTGGTGGCCTACAAAAACGACACCGGCACCCAGAGCTATGTCTCCTGGGCCTCCCAGGACGGCGAGACCTATATCTTCTGCGTCATGGGGGTGCCCGACACCGCCGACGCCTACGGCTACGCCAACCGCCGCCCCGCCCTCTACGAGACCACCCAGCTGATGGACTGGGTCTACAGCAGCTTTTCGGTCCAGGCCGCCCTCGACCCCGACCAGGCCCTGGCCGAGATCCCGGTCAAGTATTCCTCTGAGACCGACACCCTCCTGCTCTACCCCGACGACCAGATGATGACCATCCTGCCCTCCTCCTCGGACAACTCGGTGACCCAGAAGTTTTTCCACCTGCCCGAGTCGGCGGCCGCGCCGGTCAAGCAGGGGGACATCATCGGCACGGTGGAGATCCGCCTCGCCGGCGAGACCATCGGCGTGGTCAACCTGGTCGCAGGCCAGGACGTCAACCGGAACCCGGTGCTCTATGGCATCGCCCAGTTCCAGGCCTTTCTGGGCAGCCTTTATTTAAAGGTGGTGCTGGCCCTCAGCGCCGTCGCCCTGGCCCTGTACGGGCTCTGGTGGGTCCAGAACGCCATCCGGGAACAGCGCAGCTGGGGCAGCAAGCATATCAAACGGCGCTGACGCCCCGCCGGACCCTGGACCACCTGGACATCCTGCAAAGAACGGCCGCCGTGCAGCATTGCACGGCGGCCTTGTTTATTCGTCTCCACTTTCATAGAGGAAAGCCGAAGAAAAATCGAACAGAATATGAAGCGGCACACACAGCACGACCGAGTTTGTCCCCAGATACAGCAGACCAAACAGGGTCCCCAGCAGCGCAGTCTTGAACACGCCCTTGACCCCCTGGTAAAAATGGGCCACGCCAAACATGAAACCGGCGGCGGCAGCCAGCAAAAACCACGGCGCCGCCGGAAAAGCTCTGCCCAGCAAATACAGAAAGAACCCTCGGAAAATGATCTCTTCACACAAGCCCGCTGCGAACGATGTGAAGAAAAACCAGCGCTTTTCCCGCCGGCTCCGGGGGATCAGACTGTCCACCGTCCTCTCGTACAGCCCGCCGGCGTTTCTCTTCTGGGTCATCAGCGCCGTCATGCTCTCGCGATACCGGACGCTGCATTGGAACGCCAGCATCTGGTAGAGAAACAGCGCCGTCAGGACGACGCACAGAAACAATACGGCGCCCAACACGATCCCCCCACCGGGGCGGAGCTGCACCGGCCGAAGGCCTATTTCTTCCCAGCCGACGGAAGCGAGTCCCATCAAAACAAACATCCCCAGCAGAGTCCCCGCATTCCACAGCAGCGAAAAACGATACTGTGCGATCCGTCTTTCTTCTGTCATGTCAGCGCCCTGGCATCGCTCCATCCTGCGGCGTCCGACATACGCCGTCACCAACAAATAGAGCAGCACCATAATCAGCCATCCAGCCATCATGCGGTATCCCTCCCATATAGGCAAAATGAAAAACGGGCTTGTGCCAGCCCGTTTTTCGTTGTATCCTTCTGTTATTTCAGATCCAGTTTAGGCGGCACATCCAATTCCTCCGGGACATACTTGCCGTTTTTCTTTCGCTGGCGCACGCATTCGGTCAGCAGATATTCGATCTGTCCGTTCACCGACCGGAAGTCGTCCTCCGCCCAGGCGGCGATGGCGTCGTACAACTTCGCGGACAGGCGCAGCGGCACCTGCTTTTTGGGCTCAGCCATCAGTACAGGCTACCGGAATTGACCACGGGCTGGGCGTCATGGTTGCCGCAAAGCACAACCAGCAGGTTCGAGACCATGGCCGCCTTCCGCTCGTCGTCCAGCTCCACCACATTGTTTTCGCTCAGGCGCTCCAGAGCCATTTCAACCATGCCCACGGCGCCGTCCACGATCATCTTGCGGGCGTCGATGATGGCCGACGCCTGCTGCCGCTGCAGCATCACCGCGGCGATCTCGGGGGCGTAGGCCAGGTAGGTGATGCGGGCCTCCAGAACTTCGAGGCCGGCTTCCTCCACCTTATCCTGGATCTCGGCCCGGATGCGCTCGGCCACCACTTCGCTGGAGCCCCGCAGGCTGCCGTCGTCGGGCTGGCCGTCGCCGGTGGTGTCGATGCCGGGGGCCACGTCATAGGGGTAGATGCGCACCACATTGCGCAGGGCGCTGTCGCACTGGAGGGAGAGGTATTCCTTGTAGTTGTCCACATTGAACACCGCCTTGGCGGTGTCCTTGACCTGCCAGATCACCGCGATGCCGATCTCCACCGGATTGCCCAGGCAATCGTTGATCTTCTGGCGGGCGTTGTTCAGGGTCATCCGCTTGAGGGAGATCTTTTTGCCGTTGTTGGCGGCTGCCGCGGCCTGGTTGGCCGCCTCCTTGCCCAGCACCGCGGCCAGCCCGGTGGCGTCGCCGTTCTGGACGTCCCCGCTCTGGCTCAGGCGGGTGCCGGCGGCGGGGTTGACCGCCGTACAGAAGGGGTTGACCCAGTAAAAGCCCTCCCCTTTCAGGGTGCCGATGTAGTTGCCGAACAAAGTCAGCACCAGAGCCTCCTGGGGCTTGAGGACCTTGAGCCCGCACAGCAGGATCCAGGCCAGGACCATGTACACAATGGCAACGCCCATCACTACATTGCCCAGGACGCCCGGCACCCCGGCCATCCCGACCGCGACCGCCGCCGCAATGGCGACGACGTAGCCCAGCAGCACCAGCAGCAATACGGGCATCCCGTTCTTTTTCGTCTGCAAAATCTTTTCCGTCATATACATCATCCTCCTGACAATGGTTTGAGAAGCATCGTTTTGATATTAAAATCATATCACATTGCATTCGTTTTGTCAAGATTATCCTTTTCGGCGGCGCCTCTGCCCAGCAAAAAAGCCTGTGAAGCGTGCCAACGCACACTTCACAGGCTTTGCAATGCCGCCGACGGGGGTCGAACCCGTACTCTGTCTCCAGAAAGGGATTTTAAGTCCCTCGTGTCTGCCAATTTCACCACAGCGGCCCGCAGCCGCCGCACCCCGGGGCGCGGCGGCGGGCAGATACTATAATACAATAGCGCCGGGCATTTGTCAACCGTTCACATCCGGCCGCCGTGATACTCGGCGTACATCTTTTCGCGGCACTCGGCCACGGCGGGGGTCATGTTGACATAGTGCTTGTGAGGGCACTCCATCCGCAGCTCGCTCTCCCAGACCTCGCTGGTCAGCTGGCGGGCCACATACGCCCGCCGCTCGCTGATGGAAGGCAGCTCGATGACCAGCTGGCCGTCCAGGATATAGGGCACCAGCAGGGGCTTGACCGCCGTGGGGGTAAAGGTGATGACCCGCTCCACCGCGTCGGGGTCCAGGTTGACCATGGTGATGGGCTTGCCGGCCTCGATCACCTCGCCGTCCATGGCGATCAGGTCGCACTGGGCCTGGCCGTTGACGTCGTAGAGACGCCAGGGCATCTTTTTGCCGGGGATGATGGCCTTGCTGACGCTGTCCGAGATCTTCATCTTGGGCTGGTAGCTGCCGTCGGCCTGCTTGACCGCCACCAGTTTGTAAACGCCGCCGAACACCGGGTCGGAAGCCGAGGTGATCAGGTTCTCGCCCACGCCGTAGGAGTCGAAATGGGCGTGCTCGTACAGCTCCATGTTGGCGATCTTCTTTTCGTCCAGGGCGTTGGAGGCCACCAGCTTGATATAAGGCTTGCCGGCCGCATCCAGGGCCTTGCGCAGCCGCTTGGAGCCCCGGGCCAGGTCGCCCGAGTCGATGCGGGCGGACTTAACGCGCTTGTTGGGGTCGTCGGGGTATTTCTCGATCAGGTAATCGTCCAGCTTGATGAGGTTGGGCAGGCCGCTCTCCATGATGTTGTAGGTGTCCAGCAGCAGGCTGACCGACTCGGGGTAGGTGTCCGCAAAGGCCTTGAACGCCTCGAACTCGGTGGGGAAAAACTCGATGAAGCTGTGGGCCACCGTGCCCACCGCCTTGACCTCTGCGCCGAACTTCATTTCGGCCAGGCAGTTGGCGGTGCCCACGCAGCCGCCCAGCACCGCCGCATAGGCGCCGTCGTTGCCGGCGCTCTCGCCCTGGGCCCGCCGGGTGCCGAACTCCATCACGCTGCGGGGGGTGTGGGTGTTCAGGCCCACGATCCGGGTGGCCTTGGTGGCGATCAGGCTGTGGAAGTTGATGGTCTGCAAAAGGTACGTCTCGATCAAAATCGCGCCCACCATGTCGCACTCGATCCGCACCATCTGGACGTTGGGGTAGCAGACCGTCCCCTCGGGCAGGGCGTACATATCCCCTTTCCACTGGTAGGTGCGCAGGTACTCGCAGAACGCCTCGCTCATGCCCTTGGTGCGCAGCCACCAGATGTCCTGGGCGTTGAAGTGGTAGTTCAGCAAAAAGCGGGTCAGCTTGCGCTGGCCGGCGCTGATGGAATAGCCCTGGTCGTCCGGGTTCTTGCGGAAGAACATATCAAAGACCAGCTTTGTGTCCTTGTAGCCGTGCAAAAACAGGCAGTTGGCCATGGTGAACTCGTAAAAGTCCACCACCATGGCAGGGTTGTCATAATCCTCGTCGGGAATATACGGGATCACTTCGATCTTATTTTCCATAGAGCTTTCCCCTCTTGTTCTCTCATGTAGCGGCCGGCCCTGACCCGGGGCCGGGACTTGTATATTAACGATATGATAGCATCATTTGGGGCGCGGCGCAAGTTCTTTTTGCAAAATTCCGGTCAAATTCCGGTGCAATGTCGCGTCATCTGTCAAGTCTGCCGCCCGTCCCGGATGCAGAAAAGCCCCGGCTTGCGCCGGGGCCTGAAAGGCAGAAACTTAACCGTTCATGATGTTGGGGGTGGAGTTTTTGAGCAGGACGTCATGGCTGCCGCCCTCCACGATGGAGGTGGAAGAAACGACGGTCAGCTTGGCCTTCTGCTGCAGCTCGGGGATGGTCAGGGCGCCGCAGTTGCACATGGTGCTCTTGACCTTGTACAGGGTGGTCTGGACGCCCTCGGCCAGGGGGCCGGCGTAGGGCACATAGCTGTCCACGCCCTCCTCAAAGGAGAGCTTGGTCGCGCCGCCCAGGTCGTACCGCTGCCAGTTGCGGGCGCGGTTGGAGCCCTCGCCCCAGTACTCCTTCATGTACTGGCCGTTGACGCGGACCCGGTTGGTGGGGCTCTCGTCGAAGCGGGCGAAGTACCGACCCAGCATCACGAAGTCTGCGCCCATGGCCAGGGCCAAGGTGATGTGGTAGTCGTGGACGATGCCGCCGTCCGAGCAGATGGGGATGTAGATGCCGGTCTCCTGGAAGTACTCGTCGCGGGCCTTGGCCACCTCGATGACGGCGGTCGCCTGACCGCGGCCGATGCCCTTGGTCTCGCGGGTGATGCAGATGGAACCGCCGCCGATGCCGATCTTGACAAAGTCGGCCCCGGCCTTGGCCAGGAAGAGGAAGCCCTCCCGGTCCACCACGTTGCCTGCGCCCACCTTGACCTTGTCGCCGTAGTGCTCGCGGATCCAGCCCAGGGTGCGGCTCTGCCACTCCGAGAAGCCCTCGGAAGAGTCGATGCACAAAACATCCACCCCGGCGTCCACCAGGGCGGGCACCCGCTCGGCGTAGTCGCGGGTGTTGATGCCTGCGCCCACCACATAGCTCTTGCGGGCGTCCAGCAGCTCGTTGGCGTTCTCCTTGTGGGAGTTGTAGTCCTTGCGGAAGACGAAGTATTTCAGGCGGCCTTCCTCGTCCACCAGGGGCAGGGTGTTGATCTTGTTGTCCCAGATGATGTTGTTGCAGTCGTGCAGGGAGGTGTTCTCGGGGGCGGTGACCAGCTTGCTCATGGGGGTCATGAAGGTGGTCACCGGCGCGTCGTCGGGGGTGTGGTTGATCCGGTAGTCGCGGGAGGCCACGATGCCCATCAGCCTGCCGCTGGCGGTGCCGTCGTCGGTGATGGCGATGGTGGAATGGCCGGTGCGGGCTTTCAGCTCCAGCACGTCGTGCAGGGTGGCGTTGGGGCCCAGGTTCGAGTCGGACACCACGTAGCCGGCCTTGTAGGTCTTGACCCGGCGGACCATGGCGGCCTCATCCTCGATGCTCTGGGAGCCGTAGATGAAGGACACGCCGCCCTGACGGGCCAGCGCGATGGCCAGGTTTTCGCCCGAGACCGACTGCATGATGGCGCTGACCATGGGGATGTTCATTTCCAGGGGGCATTTTTCTTCCCCTTTGCGGTACTTGACAAGGGGGGTCTTGAGGCTCACTGCGGCGGGCACATTCTCCGCGGAGGAATAGCCGGGGACCAGCAGGTATTCGCCAAAAGTACGGGAGGGTTCTTCATAAAAGTATGCCATGATAATCTCCTTTTCATGCCAACCTGTGCGAAACCTCGGACGCCTGCGCGCCGCGCGGCGCCGGGGACAAATACTTGGCTATAATAATACCACATTTGAGGCCAGAATACAAAACCTTCCGGCGACAAACTTTTCCAAATTCCGCTCGCAAAAAACAGTCACTTTGCATAGGGTGTATCTGAAAACTCCTCAACACTGCTCCGTGCGCCGGCCCGCGCCAGACCCGCCGCCCCCAGGCGCGGGCAGACAAACAAAAAAGCCCGCCTTGAAAGACGGACTTTTTTGCACACGAAGCGGGATATCGCCTGTGTGGCGCCGGCCTAACAGCTGAGAAGGAGAACAGCCGGAGGAGGGGCAGGCGGCGCCCGATATCCCAAAAGCAAGAAGAAAAAGATTTCACAGTCGCCGGGTTGGCTCGCTGCTGTAACTATATTGTAACTCTTTTGTCTCCAATTTGCAATACCTTTTTGTCACTTTTTTGTAATTTCTTTTGTGAAAATTTGTTGTGCCCCTCCCCTGCCCCCTTAAAACCGGCAGAACAGCTCGAAGGCGGCCTTGTCCTCCCGGCGGCCGGCGACGTACCAGCCGGGGCCGTCCTCGCTTTCGGCGGGGCCGTAGAACAGTTCCATCTCCTCCCCCAGGGGCACCTGGCGGTGGTACTTGACGGCGGCATAGCGCATGGGCCCCTGTTCCACCACTTCCAGGGGCAGGGCGTCGCAGGCCACGTCCAGATAGGCCGCGTTGTTGATGTGGCGGTTGGTGTCGCAGAGGGAGTAAGCCGCCCGCCGGAGGCCGGCGCTGGTCAGCGCGGACGCTTTGGGCACCTGCAGGGGCAGCTCCCACTCCACCGTGTCGCTCCAGTAGCGCTCCATGCCCTCGGGGATGTGCCGGATGATCTTGCTGGCGGTGGTATCCACCAGGGTCCAGCGGGTGTCCACCCGGGCCAGCTCTTCCCCGTCCAGACTGCGCACCACCAGCACCCGCTTGTTGGCGCCGCGGCGGGTCTTTTCGGGGTAGGTGGTCAGGGTGACGGTCTCCCGCATGGCGGGCACCCGCAGGAACTGGAACGCCTGCCGCCCCACCAGATAGACCATCTGCCGCGCGCTGTAAAAGGCTTTGTCCATCCCCAGCTCCCAGGCGTGGGCGGTGGCCATGTGCTCGGCACAGCGCAGCAGGGCCGAAGGCCGCATCAGGCCGCGGTAATCCACATCCCCTTCGTCCAGGGTGATCCGTTCGGTATAGCTGCTGTGGTCTTCCATCGGTATGTCTCCTTTCCGGCCCTCTTTCCGGGGCCGCACGTCAATACATGTTACGCATCTTTCTGCGCATCTTGCGCCAGATGTTGAAGCAGGCCAGCAGGATCATCGCCAGCAGAAGCAGCAAAAACAGATAGCCGCTGCCGCCCTCGTCGTAGCTCTTCATCTCGCTCCACTTGACGTCCAGCTCGCTGTTCACTTCCTCACTCAGGGCGGTAAACACCTGCTCTTTGGCGGCCACCTCCTCCGAGGGGTAGGCGATCTCGCTGTACTTCAGTTCCTCGTCCAGCTCTTCCCAGACGGCGGAGCTGGGGGTGGTGTAGCCGATGTACTCGGCGTTGGCGACGCCCACGTCCACCTCGCACATGAAGTTGATGAACATCTCGGCGGCCTCCTGGTTCTGGCTGGCGGCGGGGATGCACATGCAGTCCACCGAGAGGACGCTGCCCTCCTCGGGGAACACCCAGGCCAGGTCGGGGTTGTCGTCGATCATGGTGATGGCGTCCCCCGAATAGTACACCCCGACGGCCGCCTCGCCGCCGATCATCTTGTCAAAGATCTCGTCCATGACGTAGGCCTGGACCAGGGGCTTCTGGGCCTTGAGCTGCTCCATCACCTCGTCCACCTCGGCGGTGGTGGGGGGATTGACGCTCTTGCCCTCCTTGAAAGCCGCGATGGCGTAGGCGTCCCGGCTGTTGTTGAACATCAGGATATTGCCGGCGTACTGCTCGTCCCACAGGTCGGCCCAGGCGGCAGGGGCCTGGTCCACCATGGTGGTGTTGTAGATGATGCCGGTGGTGCAGAGCATATAGGGGACGCTGTAGGCGTTCTGCGGGTCGTAGTCGGGGTTGCGGTAGCCCTCGTCGATCAGGGCAAAGTTGGGGATGTTGTCGAAGTTCAGGGGCAGCAGCATCCCCTCGTCGATCATCTTGGCCACCATATAGTCGGAGGGGATGATGACGTCGTAGCTGGCCGCGCCCGATTTGAGCTTGGCATACATCGACTCGTTGGAGTCGAAGGTGGTGTAGTTGACGCTGATGCCGGTGAGCCGCTCAAAGGCGTCCACCACGTCGATGCTGCCGTCCGAGCCGTTGGAGATGTATTCGCCCCAGTTGTAGACGTTCAGGGTCACGTTCTGGCCGGCAAAACGGGTCCAGTCGTAATCTCCCGACACGCGGATGCCCTCCACCACCTGGATGGGCTGGGCAGCCCAGGCGGTCACGGCGCAGGCGGCCGTCACCGCCAGGGCGGACAGAAATGCAAACAAACGCTTCATGGCTTTCCCTCCCTCACATCTGGGCCTGCTGCTGGGCGGTCAGGTCCCGCCGGTAGCGGCGGCCCTCGGCCGCGTTCGAGATCAGGATCACCGCCAGGATGGCCGCGAACATGATGGTGGACAGCGCGTAGATCTCCGGGCTGACCTTGCGGCGGGTCATGGAGTAGATGGCGATGGGCAGCGTCTCGACGGTGCCGCAGTTGAAGTAGGAGATCATGAAATCGTCGATGGAGTAGGTCAGGCAGATCAAAAAGGAGGAGAGGATGGCCGGGCTGATCTCGGGCAGGATGACCTTGAAGAAGGCCTGCCGGGGGTCGCAGCCCAGGTCCAGGGCCGCCTCGTACAGGTGGACGTCCAGCTGGCGGAGCTTGGGGCTGACGTTGAAGATGACGTAGGGCACATTGAAGGCCACATGGGCGATCAGGAGGGTGGGCATCCCCATGATGGTGTCGGGCAGCCAGGGCACGCCGGCGGCAAAGCGCTGGTAGGCCACGAACAGCAGCATCAGGGAGATGCCGGTGATGATCTCCGGGTTGACCACCGGGATGTAGGTCACATTGGTGATGACCAGGCGGCTGGTCCGCTTCATGCCGGCAATGCCGAGGGAGGCCGCCGTGCCCAGGATGGTGGCCACCACCGCCGAGACCAGCGCCACCTCCACCGAGACGGCCAGGGCCCGCAGGATGGAGGAATTGTGCAGCAGGCTCTCGTACCATTTCAGGGTGAAGCCGGTGAACAGGGCGTAGCCCTTGCTCTCGTTGAAGCTGAACAGGATCATGTACGCGATGGGCAGATACATGAACCCGAAAAACAGGATGATATAGGTCCGCTGCATCAGGCGGAGATGCTTTGTTTTCATCAGGACACCCCCTCCATTTCGTCTTCGTCAAAGCTGGACGTGAAGCTCATGCACAGCAGGACGATGATCATCAGGACCAGGCTCATGGCCGAGCCCACGTTCAGGTTATAGCTGTTGCCCAGAAACTGCATCTCGATCAGGTCGCCGATCAGCAGGTTGGCGCCGCCGCCCAGCATCCGGCTGATGACAAAGGTGGACACCGCCGGGACGAACACCATGGTGATGCCGGTGCAGATGCCCGGCACGCTCATGGGGATCAGCACCCGGAACAGGGTCTTGGTGGTGTTGGCCCCCAGGTCCTGGGCGGCCTCGATGATGCTCTGATCGATCTTGACCATGCTGGTGTAAAGGGGCAGGATCATATAGGGCACGTAGTTGTACACCATGCCCAGCACCACCGCCCCGGCGGTGTTCAGCATATTGAAGGGCCCCAGGCCGAACACCCCCAGCAGGGTGTTGATGGGTCCGTTGATGCTCAAAAGGCCCATCCAGGCGTAGGTCCGCAGCAGAAAATTCATCCACATGGGCAGCATCACCAGCATCTGCATGATCCGCTGCTTGTTCACCCGCAGCCGGGACAGGAAGTACCCCACCGGGAAGGCGATGACCAGGCAGATGACGGTGGCGATGAGGGCCAGCAGCAAACTGCGGGCAAAGACCGACCCGTACCCGCTGACCGAGACCAGGTTGGCCAGGGTGAAACGCCCCTCGCTGTCGGTCAGGGCGTAGTAGCAGACGATCAGCAGAGGGATCACGGTGAAAAGCGCCATCCAGACCAGATACGGGGAGGCGAGCCGCTTGTCATACACTTTCATCCCGCATCACCCCTCGCTCCGCGCCATGATGTGGATCTCGTTGGGGCCGATCCGCATCCCGATCCGCTCGCCGGGGGTGCAGGCGCGGGTGGAGTGGATCAGCCACTCCCGCCCGTCGCAGTCCACGTGCATCTCAAAGTGGACCCCCTTGAAGATCACTTCGTTGACCTCGCCGGTCAGCTGGCCTTCCATGGGCGAGACCACCTCGATGTCCTCGGGGCGGACCACCACCTGGACGCTCTGCTCGGGCTTGAAGCCCCGGTCCACACAGGGGAACTGCACCCCCGCGAAGGAGACCAGAAAGTCCCGGTGCATCACCCCGTCGATGATGTTGGAATCGCCGATGAAGTCGGCCACAAAGGCGTTTTTGGGCTCGTTGTAGATCTCTTCGGGGGTGCCCACCTGCTGGATCACGCCGCCGTTCATGACCACGACGGTGTCCGACATGGTCAGGGCTTCTTCCTGGTCGTGGGTGACATAGATAAAGGTGATGTTCATCTCCCGCTGCAGCCGCTTGAGCTCCAGCTGCATCTCCTTGCGCAGCTTGAGGTCCAAAGCGCCCAGGGGCTCGTCCAGCAGCAGGATCTCCGGCTCGTTGACCAGGCTGCGGGCGATGGCCACCCGCTGCTGCTGGCCGCCCGACATCTGGGAGATGCTGCGCCGCTCGAAGCCTTTCAGGCCCACCACCTCCAGCATATCCCGCACCTTGGTGCGGATGGTGTCCTCGTCCATGTGCTTGAGCCGCAGGCCGAAGGCCACGTTTTCAAACACGTTCAGATGCGGGAACAGCGCGTATTTCTGGAACACGGTGTTCACCGGCCGCTTGTAGGGCGGCACCCCGGTGATGTCCTTGCCGTGCAGGCTGACCGTGCCTGCGTTCGGCTCCAGAAAGCCGGCGATCAGCCGGAGGGTGGTGGTCTTGCCGCAGCCGGACGAGCCCAGCAGGGTCACAAATTCCTTGTCGTGGATGTCCAGGTTCAGCCCGTTCAGGATGCGCTGGCCGTCAAAGTCCACCACAATATCCCGCAGGGATACGATCACAGAATTGTCCATTTTCCAAAAGAGTCCTCCCCTTATCCTATTGCCTCATCCCGGCGGCAGGCATGCAGCCGGTATACAAGGACTATCTTAAACAATCCCGCGGAAAATGTCAATTCAGAAACGAATCTTTTTCGGCGCGGCTGCCCTGCCGCGCCCGGCCCCCGCCGCCCCGGGGCGCAAAACAGGCGCAGAACCGCGCATCCGGCGGGGAGGGGGCAGACTGTCAAAAAAGTCCCGTCCAGCCGACATGTGCGGATGGACGGGACACATACAGGGAAATTGAGCGCTGAGAGTGTGCGAGGCCGCAAGGCCGAGTGCGCGGTTCAGCGCTCAATTTTGTCCCCAGGGGGATACCAGGGGGAAGGAATTTCTGTCCTGCGCAGCAGGCAGAAATGGGTTCCCCCTGGAGCGTGGCGCTTTTGCGACACGCTGCCCGCTCCCCCGCATCCGGCGGGGAGAGGGCTCAGCTTTTCAGTTCTTCCGCCGG
>LBJMR02800__coassemble_232_pt1 | contig 61612 bp, 53 predicted proteins | sample LBJMR02800__metabat2_high_PE_009 | metagenome-assembled genome bin LBJMR02800
AATATCTATATGATTTATTTTTCCATATTCAATTGTTTGGTGAGTATATCATGGGTTCGCTTGGAATGTCAACGACTTTTTACGGTAGCAAAGCAATTTCAGCAGGATGCAATAGAACAGATTGAAAATTTTGGCAAAATGCTAAATAGAACGAAATATCGGAACGAAAGACGAGGGTGATATACCTTTGCTCTGCAGAGGGCAAAAGGCTGGCAGATGGGTGCAAACGCATCATCTGCCAGCCTTTATTTCTGCTGGTTTGCAATCGCTAGAATAGGAAGCGTAGAGCCTACTCTCGTTGCCCTCTCCTTTGCAAAGGTATAATAGCCGCAAGCGGCTATTTGGCCAAGAAGTGTGCGCTTTGCGCAGATCGGCTTTTGCCCGCTTTAGCGGGCATGGCATAACACACCTAGACTTTGCGGGGCAAAGTCGTGCGCCACGAAACCCCTGCGTGGTTTCTTTGGATTCTTCCGGTTATGATTCTGCCGGCTTATTTTCTCCCGCGCTGTCCTTTGTGGTCCCGCCGGCACGATAGGTTACTGGCAGGCAGACCAGGGCCGGCAGGTTGACACGATCCTGGGCGAGCAGCAGATCAACCGCCGCCCGGGCGATCTGCTCAGCAGGCTGGACAATGGTGGAACAGGACAGATCTTCACTGTCAAAGCGGTAAATACCGTCAAAACCGATCATTTGGACGTGGGTAGGGACGAGGACTCCTCTGGCCCGCAGCCTTTTCTCGATCTCATAGCAGAGACGGTCCGTGTTGCAGAAGATACCATCGTAGTCGAAAACGCCGCTGTGCAGGTGAGCATCCAGAAAAGTATCGAAAGGCGTGAACCCCTCCTCATTTTGTACGGAGAGAGAATCGAAAGGGACGCTCCTTTCCCGGCAGGTTGCCTCAAAGCCGGCCTAGCGTTTGTCGGGCTCGCCGGCAATAGCCGAACCCAGACGCAAAAAGAGCAGCTTTTGACAGCCCAGTTCCAGCAGTTTTTGGGCGGCCGGCGGCCAGCTGCCCGCCGCCAAAGTTATCAGAAGCGACACAGGGCACACCGGCTCTAAAATGCCGGTCGATACTGACAAAAGGCAAATCAGGGGCAACCTCCAGATCGGGGTTGTAGGTCAGGGCGATGACCCCATCCACTCTGTTCTGCCGTACCATGTCCAGACACCGCTGTTCCGCCTGCCCGTCGTAGTTGGTGATAGAGACAATGGCCCGGTAATCCCGGCGGGTCAGCTCTTCGATCATGGCATCGGACAGGTAAGCAAAGAAGGGGTTGCGGAGAGTCGGCCAGATGAGAGCGACCGTATTGGTCCGGTTGGTCTTGAAGCTGCGGGCATAACGGTTGACACTGTAGCCCAGTTTGTGGGCAGCGGCCAGCACTTTTTCCCGGTATTCATCCCGGACCGGAAGATTATTGTACACTTTGGAGACGGTGCCAAGGGCCACTCCGGCTTCAGCGGCCACATCTTTCATCGTGGGGGCGGTGTTTCTTTTTGGGGCCATAGGACTGCTCCTTGCAAGGTGAATTCAAAGTGCAAAGCCCTGCTCTGTTTTCATTCCAGAGCAGGGCTTTGCCGCGTGCATGATCCAATGAAGGAAGATGAAGGAGGGGAAACACGTTGGTTACAGTGCGAGGGAGTATTGCTCGACGGTGATACGGGCCGCGCCGTTGGCGGCAAATGTGATGCGTTCGGCTTCGGGCGGGGTGTAGATGCAGGCCGTCATGGTCTGCTCGCCGCCGTTGATAAAGACCTCGATGCTGTTGCGGTCCAGCAGGATGCGGAGGCTGAGCGTATCGCTCTGGCCGCGCACGGTGCAGCTGCGAAGGTGTACGATATCCTGATGGAACCCTGCCTGGCTCCGGTCAAGGGTGAGCCGCCGGGTGCGCGGCTCATAGGTAAGAGTGGTTGAGTGGGCGCCGTCGGCGGCCAGCTTGATGGTAAAAGCACGGCACTCCTTGCCCTCGGGAGTGATGGTCACGCGGAGGTCAGCCACCCGGCCGCCAATGCCTTCCAGAGCTGTCTCGCCTTCCATGCGGACATTCTCGTGCAGGACACGCGCGCCATGGGCGGCGTCCAGCTCCCGGATGGGGGTCTGGATCAGGCGGCCGTCCCGGATGTGCAACTCCCGCGGGCAGATGGTCTGCCCGAACCACTTGGCCCCATGGGGCTGATCGCTGATGCCGGACCAGGCCTGCATCCAGGCCGTCATGATCCGGCGGCCGTCGGGCGCCTGGAGGGTCTGGGTGGCATAGAAGTCGATGCCCTCGTCCATCAGCTGGACGTTTTCGCGGACAAAGCGATGGTTCACAGGGTCATAGCTGCCAATCAGGGCGATCACGCAGTGCCCGTTGTGGAACTCGTCCCGGGCCTGCATCTCCATTGGGCCGACCATCAGCACCTGCTTGCCGTCCAGCTCAAAGAAGTCGGGGCACTCCCACATAACGCCGTATTCGCCGCGGCTGGCGTCCAGAATGGTGACGTATTCCCAGTGGAAACCGTCGGCGCTGTGGAACAGCAGGGCCGCGCCGCCCTCTGTTTTGCCCTGCCCGACCAGCACGGCGGAATAGCTGCCGTCCGGCTCCTGCCAGATCTTGGGGTCGCGGAAATCAAAGCGGCTGAAGCCTTCGGGCAGGCAGGTTTCGTCCAGCACGGGATTCTGAGCCAGCTTGACGTAGTCGAGGCCATCTCCGACGGCGATGCTCTGGGTCTGCACATCCCGGGTCTTGCCGTCCGGCTGCTCTTCCCTGCGGACGCTGGTGTAGAGCAGCAGCTGCCGGCCGTCAGGCAGCTGTGCCGCCGAGCCGGAGAAACAGCCGTCTTTATCGCAGGGGCTGTCAGGGGCAAGAGCGGCGGGCAAATAGTCCCAGTGCAGCAGGTCGGTGCTGACGGCATGGCCCCAATGCATGGGCCCCCAGATGGTGTCGTAGGGGTAGTATTGATAAAACAGGTGGTAGTTGCCCTGGTAGAACGAGAAGCCGTTGGGGTCGTTCATCCAGCCGGTGTAAGGGGTCAGGTGGTAGGCAGGGCGTTCGGCGGCGGAAACGGCCGCACCGTGCTGCGCCTCGTAGGCGCGGGCGTTTTGTAAGGTCGTGCTGTCCATAGCAGCCTCCTGTGAAAAGATGCTCCGGGCCGGGGCCGCTTGATCGGGTCAGAGGCCCGGAGATTCGATTTGCGCGGGGATCAGGCGTAATAAGCGTCCAGATACTTCTGCATGATGGCCAGGTAGTCAGACAGGCGGTACTCCTCCAGCATACCCAGATATTCCTCCCAGGCGCCGTCGGCCATGCCGTTCATGATCCAGTCAGCCTTGCAGGTGTTCATATAGGTGGACAGGTCGGTCTCCAGCTCGGAAACGGTCTCGGTGTCCTCGTTGCTCATAAAGACGTTGGGGAAAACATAGTCTTTGTGCATCTCGGGGGTGTAGATCTGCTCGATCCAATCCAGACGGTACTGGGCATCGTCGGGGCAGGTGACATAGACGTCGTAGTAGTCGTTCAGGATGGCCAAAGGCCCGTTGACACTTTCCGCCTCGCGGACCTCGACAGGGGAAGCGTCACCCAGGGGCGCGTGCTTGAGCATCGGCTCGCCGTCGGCATTGGTGGACATTTCAAAAATGTCAAAGCCGTCGTCCTCGCCATAGGTGCCCCAGTTGTTCTGAGCCGACTGGATGGGGATGTACATCTGGTCCAACCAGGCACAGACCAGGGCGGGATTGGCTGCCTTGGCAGTGACCACACAGCGGCCGCGGTTGAAGCCACTGGTGAAGGAACCGTTCTGCGGGGTGATATTGGTGGTGTCGGCGGCCAGCGGGGGCAGGGGCTCCCAGTCGGTGAGGTTGTCGATGTTGGCCACGTCCCAGCTGAAACAGACGCCGTACCGGCCGGCTTTGCCCTTGGAGACATAGGTGGACCATTCCTGCGTGAAGCACTCGGGGTCGATCAGGTTTTCGGTGTACAGTTTGTGCAGCCACTGGATGCCGTCCCGGTAGCCCTCCTGCGCGGCGGCGCAGATCACTTTACGGTCATTGGTGACAGCAATGTGGCGGCCCTTGTCCATGTCGCCGTAGCCCTCGCCGAAGCCGTTGATGAGGACGGCGGGGTCCTGGTCGCCGTCGTTGACGATGCAGGACATGGGGATGATGCTGCCCTCGATACCGAATTCGCTCTGAATGGAGGCGGCATTGTCCCGGAAGGCGGTCAGCACCTGCTCGAACTCGTCAACGGTGTGGGGCATCTCAAGGCCCAGGAAGTTGAGCCACTTGGTGTTGATGAAAGGCATATTGCCGATGGTCTGGATCGCGGTCTTGTCCACGCCCAGCTGCTCGATCCAGGGCAGGGCCCAGATGTGGCCCTCGGTGTCGGTGCACATGGTGCGGTACTCGGGGTACTTTTCAAAGACGGCCTGCAGGTTGGGCATACAGGTGTCGATATACTCCTCCAGGGCGATGACCACACCCTGCTTGGCGTAGCGGAGCAGGTTGCTGTCCGAGAAATCGGCGGTGAAGATGAAGTCGGTCAGGGTGTTGGGGTTGGACATATTCAGGCTGATCTTGTCGCCCCACTGGTCGGACTGGATGGCGGTCCACTCGATGTGGACGTTAGTGGATTCTTCCAGCCGCTTGAAAATGGTGCGGTTGTTAGGTTCCGATTCGCTGCCTGCGGGATAGCTGGTGGTACCGGTCAGAGTGACAGTCTCGGCCAGAGGAAACTCGACGGGGCCGTCCACCACGACGGCCGCAGCCGCTTCGTCGCCGGCAGAGCCCTTGCCGCCGCAGGCGGTCAGAGCCATGGCGGAGCCGGCCAGAGCGGCTGCTTTGAGGAAGTTACGGCGGGAAATCATCTTTTTCATAGCTTTTTCTCCTTTTCTTCTTGGTTTGTGTTCTACAGGGATGCGGGGCGATCAGCCCTTGATGGAGCCGGCCATGATACCAGCGTCGAAATACTTCTGGAAGAAGGGATACATGACGATCAACGGCAGGCTGGAAATGATAATGGTGGCATATTTGAGCAGCTCGGCCAGCTGGGCGCGCTCAGCGGTGCTCTGGATGTCGGCGATCATGCCGGACTCGGGCTGGCTCTGGATCAGGATGGAGCGCAGCACCAGCTGCAGGGGCTGCTTGGTGGTGTCATTCAGGTAGATCATGGCGTCAAAGTAGCTGTTCCACATGGCGACGAACTGCCACAGGGCCAGCACCGCCACCAGAGGCATACAGATGGGCACCAGGATCTGGAAGAAGAAAGTCATCTCGCTGGCGCCGTCCACATCGGAGGCCTCCCGCAGCTCGCGGGGAACGCCCTGGTAGTAGGTGCGCGCAATGATCATGTTCCAGACGCTGAACGCGCCGGGCAGGATGACGGCCCACATCGAATCCAGAAGGCCCAGGTTGTTGATGAGCAGGTAGGTGGGGATCAGGCCGCCGCCGAAGAACATGGTGATGACAAAGAGGGTGTTGAAGATCTTTTTGCCGCGGAAATCGGGCAGGGACATGGGGTAGGCCGCCAGCATGGTGACCACCACCGAGATGACGGTAAAGAGCACCGAGTAGAGGACGGCGTTTTTGAAGCCGGTCCAGATCTGGGCGTCGGTGGCCACGCGCTCGTAGGCGGTCAGGGTCCATTTGCTGAAATCAAAGGTGATGCCCTGGTTCTGGAGGGTGACGGGGTCCATAAACGATGCAATGACGATGTACACCACCGGGACCACGATAGCGACCACGAACAGGGCCAGCAGGACATAGCCGATGAACAGGATTGCTTTATCCTGCCGGGTATAGATCGCGAGCCGGCCGCTCTTTTTAGCTTTCGCTGCCATGACTGTGCCTCCTTACAATCCCTTGCCGTCGTTCATCTTGGCGACGATCTTGTTCACGGCTATCAGCAGAATGACGTTGACCACCGTGTTGAACAGGCCGACTGCCGTCGAGAAACTGTAGTCGCCGTCGATCAGGCCGCGCTTGTACACATAGGTGGCGATGATCTCGGAGGTCTGCATATTCAGGTCGGTCTGGAGGGCGTAGGCTTTTTCAAAGCCGATGCTCATGATGTTGCCGGCCTGGAGGATGAACTGGATGACCACCATATCCTTGATAGCGGGCCACTCGACCGTCATGATCTGCTGCAGCAGGTTTGCGCCGTCGATCATGGCCGCTTCCTTCAGGTCCTTGCTGGCATTGGAGAGGGAGGCCGTGTACATGATGGAGGACCAGCCTGCGCCCTGCCAGATGCCGCTGATGATGTAGATGGGGCGGAAGGCCTCGGGGATGGTCATAAAGTTGATGCTGGTGTGCAGCAGCCCGTTCAGCGGGCCGGTGACCGACAGCAGGACACGGACCATACCGCAGAGGACGATGACCGAGATGAAGTTGGGCATATACAGCACCAGCTGGATCTTCTGTTTGATCTTTTTGCTCTCGATGCGGTTGAGCAGGAAAGCCAGAATGATGGGGATGGGGAAGCCCCACAGCAGGCCGTAGACGCTCAGCTTGAGGGTGTTGACAAGGTAGCGCTGGAAATCCGGCGAGGACATGAAGCGCTGGAAGTGTTCGAGACCGACCCACTCGCTGCCCAGGATGCCCCTGAAGGGGTTATAGTCCTGGAAGGCGATCAGGATGCCGCCCATGGGCATATACTTGAACACCAGGGTCAGCACCACAGCCGGCAGGATGAAGATCAGGTACAGCTGCCAGTGCCGCGCCATATAGACGCCCGTATTGTGCACACGCTGGCTGGCCGAGACTGCTACCGTCCCGGATCGGGATGCTTTCATGTAGATTCCTCCTTTTCATTTGCAATGTGACACATTTGTTTTACATTTGCACCTTCCGCAAAACACAGAGCCCTTTGCGTCTGGTTCAAATGTAAAATCCTTACGCCCTCTTTATACCATGTCGTGTGGCAAAAGTCAACATTATTTTGCTGGAAACGGAGGATGTTTCAGCGACTTTGTATGATTGCACAAAATACCGTGTGTGCAAATGTGCAAATCGATGTTTTCGCATTTTGCATTTGACTAATGTGTGCATTTGCACTATACTATAAGCAAAGGAGGGATTCCGATGGCAACCCGAGTAACCATCCAAGACATCGCCAACGAGCTGCAGCTCTCGCGCAACACAGTATCGAAGGCTATCAACAACACCGGCGTCCTGGCCGACGCCACCCGCGAGAAGATTTTGCGCAAGGCTGCCGAGATGGGCTACAAGCAGTTCGCCTACCTGCCCCTGTTCCAGCCGGAAAGCGCAGCGGCCCCGGCGGACGCCCCAACAAATGCGCCGGCCGAGGCGGAAGCCCAGCCTGGCGGCAAGCGGGAGATCGCCATGATGACCACTTGTTTTTTGAGCAACTCCCACTTTTCTTCCATGATGCTGGACCGCTTCCAGTCCGAGATCCACCACCTGCACTACTGCATGACCATCTACCGCATCTCCCCGGAGGAACTGCGCCAGCGCCGCCTGCCCTCTGCCTTTGACCCCGAGCGCACCGCCGGCATCATCTGCTTTGAGGTGTTCGATTATGAATACGCCCAGATGCTCTGCGAGCAGGGGATCCCCATCCTGTTTGCAGATTCGCCGGTGACGGAACTGAAAGCGCCCCTGAAAGCGGACCTTTTATATATGGATAACCATGTTGAGATCCAGCATTTCATCCAGATCATGCACCAGCGCGGCAAGGACCGGATCGGCTTTATCGGAGAGATCCAGCACTGCCAGTCCTTTTTTGAGCGGTATGCCGCCTATGCCAGTGCCATGACCCAGTTGGGGTTGGCCGGCAGCTTGCAATACTGCGCGCTGGAGGGCCTTTCTCCTGCATATTTTGAAGATGCGCTGCGGACTATGCTCAAAAACTCCGGGCTGCCGGATGTTTTTATCTGTGCCAATGACTTTGTAGCCATCGATGCCATCCGAGCCCTGCGCAACCTTGGAGTCTCCGTGCCGGAAGACATCTGGATCTGCGGCTTTGACGACAGCCAGGAGGCTTCGGTCATGACGCCGCGGCTGACTTCCATCCATATCCACGGGCAAATCATGGGCTTTACTGCCGCCGACCTGCTGATGACCCGCATCAAGGAACCCTCGCTGAATTACCGGACCGTCTACACTGAGACCAACCTGATCCTGCGGGAATCCACGGGAGACCATGAGGCAAAAGTATGAGCAACCTGATCGATCCTGACCGCCCGCTGATGGCCTTTATCACCAAAATGGCCTACAGCGCCTACCTGAACATTTTATGGCTGATCTGCTGCCTGCCCATTGTCACCATTGGTGCGTCCACTACCGCCCTGTTCTACGTCACCTTAAAGATGGCAGAGGATCGGGACGACGGCTTGACCGGGATGTTTTTCCGGGCTTTCCGGCAGAACTTTCTGCCAGCCACCAAACTCTGGCTGGTTTTGTTGGGCGCAGGGGCGTTTCTGGCAATGGACGGCTATATCGTCTGGCATATCTGGAGCCAGAGCATATTCTGGACGCTCGTCGCCGCTTTGCTCATCGTGGCGGCCATTGTCTACGCGGTGGTTTTGCTGTATGCGTTCCCGTTGCTGGCGCGGTTCGAGAACACGACCTTCGGCATTCTCAAAACTGCCCTGCTGGTGGGGCTGCGCTACCTTGTCTGCACGCTGCTGATGGCCGGCATCTATTTTTTGATGGGCTGGGTGGTGGTCAACCTCTTTACCCCCGCCTTCCTGCTGGGGTTTGGCTGCTGCGCAATGCTCTGTTCTTTCCTGCTGGTCAACATCATCCACTCCATTGGCGGCGACCCGGATGCTGCGCTTGCAGCCCAAGACGCTGAGAGCAAAGAGGATGGAGAAAACCAAAATGCCGCGGATGAATGAGCGGGCCCGGCAGGACTGGGCCACCCTGCGCAGCCTCCATGGCAAAAAGAGGCTGGAGCATATCTGGAGCTACTATAAGCTGCCCATCATCATTGTGCTGATCCTGTTTTACATGGCAGGTTATGCCGTCTACCGGCAGGCCACCAAAAAGGAGGACGTGCTTTATCTGGCGCTGATCAATATCGCGCCGGGCGACACCCTGACCGAACAGCTGACCGCCGGTTTTGCCAGGGACCAGGGCCTGACCGGCAAACAACAGGTGTATCTCTACAGCGGCCTGCTGCTCTCGGAGAGCGAGGGCGCGGACGAAGAATATGTTTATGCCTCTGAAATGCGGATCGTGTCGGCCGTCACCGCCCAGCGGCTGGACGTTGTCCTGATGGACGCCGAAGCGCGGGACGCTTTTGCCGCCCAGGGCTATCTTGCAGACCTGAGCAGCCTGATACCCGGCCTTGCGTGCCAATGGCTGGACGTCTCCCAAACACCGCTGATTCGTCAGGCTGGCTTCCCCGAGGCAGTCTATCTGGGGGTGCTGGCCAACGCGCCCCACCCCGAGCGCGCCGCCGCTTATATCGACTATCTGCTCACATAAGAAAGGAAGGACCGTCCATGGATATTTTGGCAATCGGTGAAATTTTAATCGACCTGACCCAGACCGGTACCGGCGAAAACGGGATCCCCCAGTTTGCGGCCAACCCCGGCGGTGCGCCCGCCAATCTGGCGGTGGCAGCCGCCAAGCTGGGTGCACAGACAGCCTTTATCGGTAAGCTAGGTGCCGACGGCTTTGGCAGTTACCTAACCAGCGTGCTGAAGCAGAACGGGGTGGACGCTTCCCACGTGGCAGTCGACCCCGAGGACCCCACTACCATAGCGGTGGTTTCGGTGGACGCCTCCGGCGAGCGGAGCTTTAGCTTTTACCGTAAAGCGAACGCCGACGTCAAGCTTACTGCCGGCGATATCCCCGACAGCGCCCTGCAGCGCGCCAGGTTTGTCCATTTCGGCTCGGTCAGCCTGACCGCCGACCCGTCCCGCAGCGCCACTCTGGACGCGGTGTGCCGTGCCAGGGCAATGGGCAAGGTCATCACCTATGATCCCAATTATCGCGCAAACCTCTGGCCGGATGCGGCTGCCGCCGTCGCACAGATGAAATCCCCGCTGAAACTTGTGGACATCCTCAAAGTCTCGGATGAGGAGCTGCCTCTGTTGACGGGCACCACCGACTATGAGGCCGGCACCGCCCTTTTAGCCGAACAGGGCATCCGGCTGGTCTTTGTCACCCTTGGCCCAGATGGCGTATTTTACCGCATGGGCGGCCAGACCGGACGTGTTGCCGGCGTCCCCTGCACCGTCGGGGATACCAACGGCGCGGGCGATACTTTCTTCGGCGCAGCCCTCTCCAAGCTCTGCAAAGAGAATCTTGATGCGCTGACCTCTGAAAAGCTGGAAACCATCCTGACCTTTGCCAACAAAGCCGCCAGCCTCACCACCAGCCGGCACGGGGCGATCCCCGCCATGCCCACCCTGGCGGAAGTCGAAGGCTGAAATTCAGGTACATAACTTGCCCGCAGGAAAGCCACATGGACTTGCCGGCGGGCAGTTTGTACTTTCTGGGGTGTTACGCTGTACAGCCTATAAGGAAGCAGGGTTTGGGGAAGGCACTCCCCAACAAGTACGACCGGTCAGTGCGACGCGATTTCAAAATTTGAAATTGTGGCCACAGGTCGATACTTGCTTATCGCTTTTTTCAAAACTTTTCCCTCTCTGGCTTTCAAAAAGCGCCGCGGCTTTTTCTGATATACCAACTATTTGCGGCAAAACGCTTCCCTTGTCTCGCAAAATATGGTACACGTTATACGAAAGTTTGCTTTATCTGCCTGTTCTTGCGAAAGGAGGCCCCCATGACCGCCGTCATCTACGCCCGCTATTCCTCCGACAGCCAGCGCGAAGCCTCCATTGAAGGCCAGCTGCGGGACTGCAAAGATTACGCCGAGCGCAACGGTATCACTATTGTGGGCACCTACATCGACCGGGCTTACTCTGCCAAGACCGATGACCGTCCTGAGTTCCAGCGGATGGTCCAGGACAGTGCCAGAAAAATTTTCGATGCAGTTCTGGTCTGGAAGCTGGACCGCTTTGCCCGCAACCGCTACGACACAGTTTACTACAAACGTCAGCTCGAAAAGAACAACGTCCATCTCGTCTCAGTCATGGAGCCAATTTCGGACGGCCCTGAGGGCATCATGGTCGAGAGCCTGCTCATCGGCATGGCCGAATATTATTCGGCGGAGCTGGCCATCAAGGTGGCCCGCGGGGAACGAGAGAACGCCCTTAAGTGCAAGTACAACGGCGGTGTGGTACCGCTGGGCTATGTCATCGGCAAAGAGGATCGCCTCTATCACATCGACCCCGAGACGGCCCCCATCGTGCAGGAGATTTTCACCCGCTACGCCGACGGCGAACCAGCCGAAAAGATAGCGGCTTCCCTGAACGAGCGGGGCCTGCGCACCCGTACCGGGAAGCCATTTGTCAAGAACAGTTTCTTCCAAATCTTCAAGAACCGCCGCTACATTGGGGAGTACAGCTACAAAGACATTGTGATCCCCGGTGGTGTACCCGCCATTGTGGACCAGGCGCTGTTCGACCGGGTGCAGGAACGCTTCGCAAAGAACAAGATCACCCATGGCCGCCCGGCCAAAGATGAGGTCAACTACCTTCTGACCACCAAATTGTTCTGCGGCAAATGCGACACCCTGATGGCCGGCGAGAGCGGCACCAGCCACATGGGCACCACCACCTATCACTACTATAAGTGCGGCAAGGCCAAACGCAAGGGACAGGCACATTGCAGCCTTAAAGCGATCCGCAAGGAACCTTTGGAGCGCTTTGTGGTGGATACGGCGGTCAAATTGGTTTTGAACGATCCGGTCATCGAACACCTGACCGATTTGATCTTGGAAGCCCAGGGCCGGGAGAATACACGCCTCCCGGTTCTGAAAGAGCAGCTCCGGGACACAGAAAAGCGCCTGTCCAACCTGCTGGAGGCCATTGAGCAGGGCATCCTGACACCCACCACCAAGCAGCGCCTGGACGAGCTGGAAACCCGCCGGGACGCCCTCAAGGCCAGCATCCTGGAAGAAGAACTGCAGAGGCCGACTCTGAGCCGGGAACAGCTCCTGTTCTGGTTTGAGCGGTTCCGTCAGGGAGATGCAAACAGCCCTATGTACCAGCGGCAGATCATCGACAACTTCGTCAACTCGGTCTATGTCTTTGAGGACCGGGTGGTGCTGAACTTCAACTTCAAAGAGAACGCCAAGACCGTCCCCCTTCGTGAGGTTTTGGGTTCGAGCGCTGATGGGAATGGCCCACCAAAACAAAGCCCGAGGCCACAGGCCCCGGGTTTTGTTTTGCACGGGCATCGCAGAGGTGCACCCGGTTCGAGTCCTGTACTGCTGCGCAGCCGAGGCGCGTCCTGCGGACGAAACAGGCGAGGCAGAGTAGGGGCCGCGGTCTGAATGTTCAAGCGCATTGCATGCGCGCCGGAAATTCAGGGCACCGCAACCCGACCCACCAAACAAGGCGTATCCGAACCCAATCCTTTACGAGGAAGGGTTCGGGTACGCTTTTTCTTTGTCTGAAGTGCTGCGTCGCGGCCACAGGACAACCACAACTGCATAGGGCAACAAAAAGGCAGAGCCTCCGCGGAAGGAGTCTCTGCCTTTTTGTTTTCTGCTGCCGGCGCTGTGCAAGCTGACCTTGAAAATTCCGGATTTTTTCGCTTTCAGCTCCGGCGCGGTTTGACTGGCGTTTTCCGGCTGCGCCGCTCTTTATTGATCCGGCTTTTCCTGCCCGCGCAGGCGGGCAGCCAGGGCGATCACCCGGCCGGCGCAGGCACGGATGTCCTGTTCGGTCAGACGGCCGGCGGCATAGGCGCTGCGGATGCTGGCGTCGTCATCCGGGTTGCCGGGCATGATGATGTCGTTGCCGGCGGCGGCGCATTGCCAGGGGATGCTCCCATCGGCGGGGACGGTGGTGTTCCAGTCCGACATGATGACTCCGTCAAAGCCCCATTCCTCGCGGGCCAGCACGGTGCACAGGTCGCGGCTGTTGGAGGCGTAGGCTCCGTTGATCCGGTTGTAGGAGGACATGATGGCGGCGGGAGCGGCCGTTTTCACCGCGATCTCAAAACCCCGCAGGTAGATCTCCCGGAGGGCCCGCTGGCTGATCCGGACGTCCACCCCCATCCGGTTGTCCTCCTGGTTGTTGCAGGCGAAGTGCTTCACGGTCACCCCGCACCGGCCGCTGTGCTGGACGCCCCGGGTCACGGCGGCCGCCAACACGCCGGACAGGAGGGGGTCCTCTGCGTAGTATTCAAAGTTGCGCCCGCACAACGGGTTGCGCTGGATGTTCATGCCCGGGGCCAGCCACAGGTCTACCCCAAACTCCTCCATCTCCCGGGCGACGGCCCGGCCAAACTCCTCCATCAGGGCGGTGTCCCAGGTCTGGGCCAGGGCGGTGCCCACCGGGAACGCCGTGCAGAACTGGTAGTAGGTATCGGCGTTGTCGTGCTGCGGCGGGGTCTCCAGATAGCCGTTTTCCAGCGAGCCCAGTACCCCCACGCCATAGACCCGGCCCGAGGCCCGGTCCACCTGGTAGCTCTGGCGCAGGCGGAGCCCAGCAGGGCCGTCAGCCATGATGAGAGAGGGCACGCCGCGGCTGGCCTCCAGCTCCTCGGTGCTCTCGCCGGCCGAGCCGGGCACCCGGACGCCGGCCGAGCCCAGGGTGCTGGTCCCCTTGGTGATGTTGCCGTACAGCAGCGGGATCAGCTCTTCCACCGGGCCCTCGGCCAGGGGGGCCGGGGGACATTCGGGCCGGGGCTCGGGCCGGGGGCAGAACCCGTAGACCGGCAGCCCCGCGGGGTGGGCTGCCTCTTTTTGGGCGGCGTCCGCGGCGCCCAGCTCGTCCAGCGGCTGGTGCAGGGGGCAGATGGGGTGGGTCTGTTCAATGACGGTGTCGGCGTCCACCCGGATCTGGGCGCAGAGGGTCACGGCCGCGCTGCTGTTGCCCACCCAAACGCCATAGAGCCCCTGCTCCACCACCCAGCCCTGCTTTTGCGCGGCAAAGGTGGCCAGCTGCTTTTGGGGGATGCAGATGGTCAGGGTCTGGCGCTGTTCGGGGGCGAGGAGCCGGGTCTTGGCAAACCCTGCCAGACGGCGCAGCTCCTTGGCGCCGCCGTTCTGGGGGCAGGAAATGTAGACCTGCGCCACTTCCCGCCCGGAAAAGCAGATGCCCGCATTTTCCACTTCCACATCCACTTCGATGGCGTCCGGCCGGGTCCGCAGCCCCGCAAAGCGGAGGACAAAGTCGGTGTAGGACAGCCCATAGCCAAAGGGGAACAGCGGCTGGACCCCGAAACTGTCAAAGTAGCGGTACCCCACATAGATCCCTTCCCGGTAGACGGCCTTTTCCAGGTCGCCGTCCAGGTAGCTGAAACTCTCGGCGCAGGGATAATCAGTATAGCGCCGGGCCCAGGTGGCGGTCAGCTTGCCCTCCGGCGTGGCCTTGCCCAGCAGTACGTCCGCCACTGCGTGGCCGCCCTCCTGCCCCAGCTGGGACAGCTGCAGCACTGCCTCGATGTGGACCGCCCCGTCCAGCAAATCGGTCAGCTCCACCGGGCCGCCGGCGTTAATCAGCAGAACGATGGGCAGACCCAGACGGTCCAGGGTGCGCAGGTCGTTCCACTCCCCGTCGCTGAGGTAGTAATCCCCTTTTTCCAGCCGGCGGTCCTTGCCCTCCCCCGCGATGCGGCTCAGGACATAGATCGCCGCTGCGGCTCCCTGCACGTCCTGGGGCACGATGGGCCGGCCCTGGGGCAGGACGAAGGGGTTGGCCGCATAGGCGTCAAAGGGGTTTTCCACCCAGCGGGCCGCCTCCAGCACCTTCTGCTTCCAGGCGGCGCGGGCCGCATGGTAGCGGGCTTCGTAATCCTCCAGCCAGTTCTCGCTGGTCAGGCGGAGCCCCGCGTCCTTTAGGCCCTGGCAGATGGAGACGTTGGCCCGGTTGTTGACGTCGCCCGAGCCGATCCCGCCTTTGACGGTCCGGCTGGCGCCGCTGCCAAACAGCGCCACCGGGGCCGAAAGGTCCAGCGGCAGGGTGCCTGTGTTCTTCAGCAGGACGATGCCCCCGGCAGCGGCCCGGCGGGCCAGGCGGCCATGTTCCAGCTCCCGCGGGGAGGGCTCCCGGGTGCGTGTGCCGCTGTAGGTATGCGCGTATGTCATAAGTGACCTCCGTATAAAATGGCAGCCGTGGAGAAAAGCCGCCATAGCTGTGGACCATGGCGGCTTTTCCCAGACGTGTGTGTTGAAGAAGAAGGAGAAATTGGAGAAAGCTTATTCCTTTACACCGCCCAGCGTGATGCCGGCAATGATGTACTTGGAAAGGAAGAGATAGACCACGATGATCGGCACGATGGCCACCATGATCATCATGTAGATCTTGCCCATGTCAAAGTTCATGTAATCCGCGCCGCGCAGGGTAGCGATCAGGATAGGCACCGTCATCTTGTCCTTGGACTGGATGATCAGGGCGGGGACGAAGTAGTTGTTCCACGACCCCACAAAGCTGAAGATGGCCTGCACCGCGATGGCGGGCTTCATGATGGGCAGCACGATCCGGTTGAAGGTGTGGAACTCGCCCGAGCCGTCGATGCGCGCGGCCTCCACCAGGGACAGCGGCAGCGAGGACTTCAGGTAGCTGTACATGAAGTAAAAGACCGCGGGGGACGCGATGGACGGGATGATGAGGGGCCACAGGGTGTCGTACAGGCCCATGTTGGTGATCAGCCGCAGAAAGCCCATGGCGGTGACCTGGGTGGGCATGACCAGGATGGCCATGATGAAGGTGAAGGCGAACTTTTTCAGCCGGAAATTGTAGGCATACAGCCCATAGGCCGTCAGCGCCGAAAAGTAAGTGCACAGCGCCGCCGAGGACGCGGACACGATCAGGCTGTTGACAATGCCCTTGAACATGGGGAAGCTGCCGTCGTTGGCCACGTTTTTCAGGTTTTCAAAGAAGTAGTTGCCCGGCAGCCAGGAAAAACCCTTCTGCAGGTCGGCGTGGGACCGGGTGGAGTTGATGATCAGGATGTAAAAGAAGAACAGGCACAAAAACGACAGGATCGCCAGCACGACATAGGCAAGGACCGTCTCGCCCATTTTGACGCGTCTGTTTTTCATACCTCCGCGCCTCCTTTCTTTTTCGCCCCGTGGGCGGGCTTGACCGCGGTGTCATCCTTGCCGTTGGTCATCCGGTAGACGACGAAGCACAGGATGCCGCTGACCACGAACAGGAACACCGAGAGCGCGCCGGCCATGCCGTAGTTGCGGCTCTTGAGGTGATTGTTCAGGAACATGATCAGGGTCATCGAGGTGCGGTCCGGGCTGCCCTGGCCGTTGGTCAGGATCTGGGGCACGTCGAACATCTGCAGGCCGCCGATAATCGAGGTGATCAGGGTATAGGCCAGGATCGGCCGGATCAAAGGCAGGGTGATGCGGAAAAAGCGGTTGACACTGGTGCAGCCGTCCAGCTCGGCGGCCTCGAAGATCTCAGGGCTGATGCCCATGATCGCCGCCATCAGCATGATGGTGGTGTTGCCGAACCACATCAGGAAGTTCATCAGGCCCACCAGGCTGCGGGTGCCGAAGGCCGTGCCCATAAAGTCGATGGGCTCCTGGGTGATCCCCATGGACATCAGGATCGAGTTGATGGGGCCGCTGTTGGAGAACAGGGCGAAAAACAGCATGGCGAACGCCGACGCCATGATCAGGTTGGGCAGGTAGATGACCACCTTGAAAAACTGCTTGCCCCGGATATTCAGGCGCATATCGGTGAACCAGTTGGCCAGCAGCAGGGCAATGACGATCTGCGGGATGAAGCCGATCAGCCACAGCAGCAGGGTGTTGCCCGCATACTTGAACAGGTCCGACTCAAAAAGGCTCTTGTAGTTTTCCAGCCCGATGAAGTTGGGCCCGATCTCCTTGATGCCCGAGCGGTAGTACTCATAAAAGCTGTAACGGATGGTGTCCACCAGCGGGATCATGGAAAAGATGAAAAAGCACAGAAAGAACGGGAGGATAAAAATGTATCCCCACTTTGCATAACTCAGGTGCTTGCGTTTTGGCTGCTTCATAACTCACCGTTCCTTTCTCTGGAAAAGCCGGCGCCGGAAAGAAATGCCGGCCTGTGTCATTCAAGCCAGGGCGCTCAGTCCGGCCACTGGACGGCGGTGATGTCGGGATAGCGCTCCATGATGGAGGTCTCGAAGTTCTCCTTGGCGCGGTCAAAGTCCACGTTGCCCTGGTAGTAGTCGCTGAAGGCGTTCTGGATCAGCTCGACGCAGCCCTGGTCGTAGGAGGACAGGGGCGCGATCTTGATGTTCTCGGCCACGGGGGCAAAGTACTCATAGGCGTTCTGCCCGCCCAGGAACGCGGAGGCAAAGCTGTCGTCGGTGGCAGCTTCCTGCATGCCGCTCACGGTGTTGGTGAAGTCCAGGTAGTCCTTCGAGATCTTGATCAGGTTGTCCTTGTTGGCGGTCAGGGCCAGGATGATGTCCCGCACGTGCTCGATGTTATCGGTGCCGGTGCAGGCGTGGATGTAGGAGCCGCCCCAGTTGTACTCCTGCGGCGGAGTAGTGACGGCCCAGGAGCCCTCGGCCCCGTCCCAGTTGGGCGCCAGGGTAAAGTCGATGCCCCAGGCCGGCAGCAGGAAGGCGAACACCTTGGAGGCCGAGCCCATGGACTTGTTCCAGTCGTCGTTGAACTGGCCCTTGACGGTCTTGTCCAGATAGCCGGCGTCCAGCCACTCTTTCGAGTCGCTGATCCACTTCATGATCTGGGGGTCGACCTTGATGGTGCCCTCGCCTTCCACGCCCCAGGGCTCGCTGATGCTGTTGCCGTACAGGCGGAAGGTGTCTGCATAAGAGGCAAAGGTGAAATAGCCCTTGGCCTTCAGCTCTTCGGCGGTGGCCTTCAGGGTATCCCAATCCTTGGTCTTTTCGCCCACAGCAGCGGGGTCGTCGGTGCCAAACACTTCTTTGGCGATGTCCCGGCGGTAGACCAGCAGGCCGGGGCAGCACTGCCAGGTGGAGCCGCGCTGCACGCCGTTGGCGTCCGAAGCGGTGGTCTTGGTAAAGGAGTACTGGTCGGCCAGGTCGGTGTCGGGGTCGATGCCCAGGTCGGTCAGGGGCATGGCCACGTCCGCAGCGGCGTCGGTGTATTTGTAAACGTAGTCCGTCTCGGACAGGAAGATGTCCACCTTGTCGTCGGCGGCGCCGGAGGCCTGGTTCAGCAGGGCTTCGTCCAGCTTCTGCTGGTAGACGCCGTCCTGGTTGGGGTTGATGACCCAGTGGATCTCGGTGCCGTCCTTCAGGGTGGTGACGGTGCCGTCGGCCGAGGTGCTCTCCACTTCCGGGTAGACGGCTTCCAGCCGGGTGCGGAACTCGTCGTTCCAGCTGTAGATATTGATGACCTTGCCCTCTGCCGCGGCGCTGCCGCCCGACGCAGAGCCGGACGCGGCCGTGGAATCGCTGCCGCCGCACGCGGCCAGCAGACCGGTGGCGCCTGCGGCGCCCACGCCCTTCAGGAAAGAGCGGCGGCTGATTTTGCTTGTGTTCATAGTGTGTACCTCCTCTTTGTTCTTGCAGTAGGGGGGCTTTTCCCGTCCCGGGGGCCCTTCTCATACTTGTATTATAACGGAATTTTTCCGGCTGAATATATAACAATTCCATAAAAAATATCAAATCCTTGACAAGCTTTTGGCCAGAAGCATAAATTACGTCATGATTCTGACACTTTTGCACACGGTTTTGATTTTTGGCCGCGCCCCGTTTCTATATAATAGGGATAGCATATTGTACAGGAAAGGAGAGGTATCATTGAACCATCTGCACTTTGTGGACGGGGACGGCAGCTTTGCCATCCGCAGGCCCGAAAATGTCAGCTATCTGTACTTTCCGCTGGCCTCGGAAACCGGGATGAAAAGCTCCGTCACCCCTACGCTGGGAGGCGACGCCAAGCTGGACCAGGACAGCTTTCTGCTGGAGCCGGTCAGCGCCGAAAACCTGCACAACAACCGGTCGGGGCGCAACTTCTGGCTGACCGGGCCGGAAGGCCAGGTCTTTTCGGCGGCAGGCGCTTCGGCCGGGCAGGAGGCCGCCCGTTTCACCCCTGACCAGGATGACAGCTCGGTGACCGCCGGCCTGATGTGGCACACCCTGGAGCGCGGCTGGAAGGCCATGGGGCTGCACACCGCAGTCACCTCCTTCTGCCCCCCGCATGACCGTGCGGAGATCCTGCTGGTCTCGGTGCGCAACCAGTCGGACCAGCCCCGCCGGGTGACGCCCACCGCGGCCATTCCCCTCTACGGACGCAGCGCGGACAACATCCGGGACCACCGCAACGTCACCTCCATGCTGCACCGCATCTGGACCACCGGGGACGGCGTGCTGGTCCGCCCCACCATGTCCTTCGACGAGCGGGGCCACCGCCCCAACCACCGGATCTATTACGTGTGGGGCTGCGGCCCCAGCGGCCAGCAGCCGGAGGCGTTTTTCCCCACGGTGGAAGCCTTTTTGGGGGAGGGCGGCACCTACCTGCATCCGCGGGCCGTATTTGAGCCGCTGCCCGGCGCGCCGGCCGGCTGCACCGCAGAGGGACGGGAAGCGATGGGCGCCTTCCGCTTCCCGGCGGTGACTTTGGCGCCCGGCCAGCAGGTCCAGTACGTCCTGGTGCTGGGCGCGGAGGACAGCGAGACGGACATCCGCGCCGTCTGGGAGCGGTACGGCAGCCCGGAAAAGGCCGCCGCTGCTCTGGAGCGCACCCGCGCCGCCTGGCTGGAAAAGGTGAACGTCCGCTTTGCCACCGGCGACGGGGACTTTGACTGCCTGATGCGATGGGTCTGCTTCCAGCCGTTTCTGCGGCGGCTGTTCGGCTGCTCCTTCCTGCCCCATCACGACTACGGCCGGGGCGGCCGGGGCTGGCGCGATCTGTGGCAGGACTGCTTGTCCCTGCTTTTGATGGACCCTGCCGGCGTGGGGCAGATGATCGAAAAGAACTTTGGCGGCGTGCGGATCGACGGCACCAACGCCACCATCATCGGCGAGGGGGATGGCAATTTCATTGCAGACCGCAACGGCATCGCCCGCGTCTGGATGGACCACGCCCTGTGGCCCCAGATGACCGTCAAACTGTACATCGACCAGACCGGCGACGTGGCCGTCCTGGACCGGCAGGCCCCCTATTTCAAGGACGCACAGGCGATGCGGGGCACCCGCATCGACCCCGACTACCAGCCCGAGCAGGGCTGCTGGCAGCGCACAGCCGACGGGCAGGTCTATACGGGCACCATCCTGGAACACCTGCTTGTGGAGCAGCTGGCCGCCTTCTATGAGGTGGGCCGGCACAACGTTTACCGCCTGCGGGGCGCGGACTGGAACGACGCATTGGATATGGCCGCTGCCCACGGTGAAAGCGTCGCCTTTACCTGCGCATACGCCGGCAACCTGCGGGAGCTGGCGGGTATGATCCGGCTGCTGCAGCGCACCACCGGCGCCTGCAGCACCCCCATCCTGGAAGAAGCCCTGACCCTGCTGAACGATCAGCCCGAGGTGCTGGACCAGGTGGAGGCCAAGCGCAGCCTGCTGGAGCAGTACGCCGGAGCCTGCCGCCACACCATCAGCGGCCGCCGGGTGGAGGTCCGCCTGGAGGACCTGGCCGACAGCCTGGAGCAGAAGGCCCGCTGGCTGACTGCCTGGCTGCAGGGCCACGAGTGGATCGACGCCGGGGAGGGCCTGGGCTGGTACAACAGCTATTACGACGACCACGGCCGGGCGGTGGAAGGCGTTTTCCCCACCGGGGTGCGCATGATGCTGACCGGGCAGGTGTTTGCCATCATGGGCGGCGTGGCCACCGACGCCCAGGTCCGTCAGATCACGGCCAGCGCCGACCGCTACCTGTACCGCCGGGAGATCGGCGGCTACCGGCTGAACACCGACTTCCACGAGCTGAAGTTTGACCTGGGGCGGATGTTTGGCTTTGCCTACGGCGAAAAGGAAAACGGGGCGGTCTTTTCCCACATGGCGGTGATGTACGCCAACGCGCTTTACCGCCGGGGCTTTGTGCAGGAGGGCTGGAAGGCCCTCAAGACCCTGGCGGACACCGCCCTGGATTTCGATACCAGCCGCATTTATCCCGGCATCCCCGAATACTTCCGCGCCGACGGCCGGGGGATGTACCACTACCTTACCGGCGCGGCCAGCTGGTACATGATGACCATGATCACCCAGGTCTTTGGGGTGCGGGGCGAAGCAGGCGACCTGCTGCTGGAACCCAAGCTGACCGCCGGGCAGTTCGACGCCGGCGGCCACGCCGCGGTACAGGTCACCTTTGCCGGGCGCAGGCTGACGGTCTGCTACCAGAACCCGGGCAGGCTGGACTATGGCAGCTACCGGATCGGGGCCGCGGTGTGCGACGGCGCAGAGCTGTGTGCAGGCAGCTCGGGCAGCCTCTTGATCCCCCGCGCCATGGTGGAAGCGCTGCCGGCCGCAGCCGAACACCGCATCACCGTGACCCTTTGCTGAAAACAGGCAGGCAGGGAACAGATACATCAAACAAAGGAAGCAATTTATGAGATACGGATACTTTGACGATGCCGCCCGTGAATACGTGATCGACCGCCCCGATACCCCGGCCCCCTGGGTCAACTATCTGGGCTCGCCGGAGTACGGCGCCATCATCTCCAACCATGCGGGAGGCTACAGCTTTGCCCGGTCCGGCGCCAACGGCCGGATCCTGCGGTATGTGTTCAACCAGTTCGACCAGCCCGGCCGCTACCTCTATCTGCGGGACAATGCCAGCGGCGACTACTGGTCCGCCTCCTGGCAGCCGGTGGCAAAACCTCTGGACGCCTACCGGAGCGAGTGCCGCCACGGCATGGGCTACACCAAAATGAAGGCGAGCTATGCCGGCATCGCCTCGGAGGCCGCCTACTATGTGCCCCGGGGCCAGGCCTATGAGGTCTGGGCCCTGACGGTGGCCAACGAGTCGGACCGCCCCCGCAGCCTGACCCTGACCGGTTACGCCGAGTTCACCAACCACAGCAACTACGAGCAGGACCAGGTCAACCTGCAATACTCCCTCTTCATCAGCCGCACCCTGTTCGAGGGCAACCGCATCACCCAGCAGATCCATGGCAACCTGGACGCCCTGCCCCAGGGCGAGGACGTAGACGACAAGACGGTGACCGAGCGGTTCTTCGGTCTGGCCGGCGCGCCGGTGTCCTCCTACTGCGGGGACAAGGCGGCGTTCCTGGGGCCCTACCACAGCTACGGCGACCCCTGCGGCGTCGCCGCCGGGGACTTGGGCAACACCGACAGCTACAACGAGAACAGCTGCGGCGCTTTGTCCTGTGTGGTGGAGCTGGCCCCCGGCGAACGCAGGACGGTGGCGTTCGTGCTGGGGATGAAGCCCTCCGCGGAGGCGGCGGCCATCCTGGAGCGCTACGCCGACCCCGCCTCCCGGACCGCCCGGGAAGTGGACGAGCTGAAGGCAGAGTGGTACGGCCGGTTCAGCCATCTGCAGGTCCAGACCCCCGACCCGGCCTTCAACACCATGCTCAACACCTGGAACGCCTACAACTGCTTCATCACCTTTGTGTGGTCCCGGGCCGCGTCCCTCATCTACTGCGGCCTGCGCAACGGCTACGGCTACCGGGATACCGTGCAGGATATTCAGGGCATCATCCATCTGGAGCCCGAAATGGCCTGCGAAAAGATCCGCTTCATGCTGTCCGCCCAGGTGGACAACGGCGGCGGGCTGCCCCTGGTCAAGTTCACCCACGACCCCGGCCATGAGGACACCCCCGACGACCTCTCCTATGTCCAGGAGACCGGTCACCCGGCCTACCGGGCGGACGATGCGTTGTGGCTGTTCCCCACCGTGTACAAATATGTGGCCGAGACGGGCAACACCGCCTTCCTGGACGAGGTGATCCCCTTTGCCAACCGGGACGAGGGCACGGTCTACGAGCACCTGAAACGGGCCGTGCAGTTCTCGCTGGACCACCTGGGCCCCCACGGCCTGCCCGCCGGCCTCTACGCCGACTGGAACGACTGCCTGCGGCTGGGCGCCAACGGCGAGTCCACCTTTGTGGCCCTGCAGTTCTACTACGCCATGCAGATCCTCCGGCAGTTTGCCTGCCACCGCGGGGCCGAAGCGGACGTCCAGTGGCTGGACGGCAAGCTGGCCGAATACGAGAGCCGGATCCAGACCCTCTGCTGGGACGGCGACCGCTTCATCCGCGGCTACACCGAGACCGGTGAGCGGATCGGCGCCGCCGGCGACCCTGAGGCCAACTTCTGGCTCAACCCCCAGAGCTGGGCCGTCATCAGCGGCCTGGCCACTTACGGCCAGCGGCAGACCATCATGGACGGGGTCAGCCAGCGGCTGAACACGGCCTACGGCGCCGTCCTGATGGACCCGCCCTACCACGCCCACGCCTTTGACGGCGCGCTGGCCGTCATCTACAACCCCGGCACCAAAGAGAACGCCGGCATCTTCTCCCAGTCTCAGGGCTGGCTGATCCTGGCCGAGGCCCTCTGCGGCCACGGCCGGCGCGCCTTCGGCTATTTTGCCGAGAACGCCCCCGCGGCCCAGAACGACCGGGCCGAGATCCGCCGCCTGGAGCCCTACTGCTACGGCCAGTTCACCGAGGGGCCGGCCAGCAAGCACTTTGGGCGCTCCCAGGTCCATTGGCTGACCGGCACCGCCTCCACCGTAATGGTGGGCTGCGTGGAGGGCATCCTGGGCCTGCGGCCCGACCTGTACGGCCTCCGCCTGGCCCCGGCCATCCCCCCGGAGTGGGACGGCTTTGCCCTGGAGAAAGATTTCCGCGGCAAAAAGCTGCACATCCGGGTGGAGAACCCGCGCCATCGTGAGTCCGGCTTTGGCAGCCTGACGCTCAACGGCGTGCCCTGCCCCGACAACTACATCCCTGCAGACGCCCTGCAGGACGAAAACGACATCGTGCTTGTCCTCTGATCCATGTGATCTGTCTGCACAATAGAAACACCGCGAAGGCGCAGCCCCCATGGGGGTTGTGCCTTCGCGGCGTTTTGCGTTTGATGATCCGGGGCGGATTCAGTTGGCCGGTTCCGGGGCCGGGGCATCGGCCCGGCCGTCCCGGGCGGGTTCGGCGCTCCACTCCATCATGTAATAGGTGTCCCGGTACTTTTTGGGGGTCATCCCCACCACCTCCCGGAACTGCTGGATGAAATGGCTCTGGGATGAAAAGGCCAGCCGGTTGGCGATCTCGATCATCGAATCATTGCTGAAGCGCAGCAGGTTTTTGGCCATGTCGATCTTCCGGTTGCGGATGTAGGCGCTGACCGAGCTGCCCGTCTCTTTTTTGAACAGCCGGGACAGGTAGCTGGCCGACACCCCCAGCACGTCTGCCAGGTCCTCGATGGTGATCCGCTCCTTGATGTGGGAATAGATGTATTCCTTGCAGGCGTTGATGTGTTTGGAGTTGGTGTTGTTGTGGTGGTAGCGGCGCATCTTTTCGGCGTAGTCCATCACCATCTCGTCGTGCAGGTGCTTGATCTCCTCCACCGAGTGGATGTCGTCCAGCTTCTGGATGTAAAAATCACTCATCCGGAAGGCCTGTTCCAGCTCCATGCCGTACTGCCTGCACATCCGGGTCACCATGGCCGTGGTGACCACAAAATGGTATTTCAAATTGGTGACCGGGTCCTTGGACAGGACCCCCACCCCGTCGGTGTCCATAAAGCGGTCCTGCTCGCAGTTCTTGCGCACTGCGTCCACTTCACCGTTGGCCACGGCGCGGTAAAACAAGAACTCTTCGCTGGGCTCGCGGTGTTCCGTTTCGTCAATGTCGTCGTTGGCTTCGATCACGAGCCATTCGTCCTTGTAGCTCATCCCAGTTTCCTCCTTCCGCTTTTTTCCCTCTGACGACATCCATTATAGCATGAGGCGGCGCTTTCCTCAAGGTTTTTTCCCTCGCAGCGCAGGAATCAGGACAAGAATTCGATAGAAAAAACAGGATTATAGTATAAAAACAGTCTGCAAATTGTGTAGAATTTATATACAATATGTACGAACAAAAGGAGGAGTCCATCTTGATCCGCAAACGACAACTGTTGGCAGCTGCGGCCGCCGCTCTGTTCGCGGGGGGCCTGCTGCCCACCGCGGCGCCAGCGGCTGCAGCCGCCCCCGCCCCCAAGGAGGTACCGGCAATGGAAACGAATCAGGCAGCGCAGACCCTGTCCTACGAGGGATATACCCTTCGCTGGGAGGATACGTTCGACGGAACGGCCCTCAACCGGGAGGACTGGAATGTCGAGCTGCACGAGCCGGGCTGGGTCAACAACGAGCTGCAATCCTATGTGGACAGCCCTGAAAACATCTATCTGGAGGACGGCAAGCTGGTCCTCAAACCGGTGGAGACCCGCAGCGCCGACGGGACCGTCAGCTACACCTCCGGCCGGGTGAACACCCAGAACAAGCACGACTTCAAATACGGTATTTTTGAAGCCCGCGCCAAGGTGCCCGCGGGACAGGGTTTCCTGCCCGCCTTCTGGATGATGCCCACCAACGAGAACCTCTATGGACAGTGGCCCCGCTGCGGCGAGATCGACATCATGGAAGTGCTGGGCAACGATACCACCCGCTCGTATGGTACGCTGCACTATGGCAACCCCCACAGCCAAAGCCAGGCCGGATGCACCCTGACCGAGGGCAGCTTCTCGGACGAATACCACACCTTTGCGGTCGAGTGGGAACCCGGCCGGATTAGCTGGTATGTGGACGGCCAGATGATCCACACCGAGAACGACTGGTATTCTGCCACCGAGGGCCAGGGAGAGATCACCTATCCCGCCCCCTTTGACCAGCCCTTCTACATCATCCTCAACCTGGCGGTGGGCGGCAACTGGCCGGGCAATCCCGACGAGACCACCGACATCGCAAACGCCGCCTTTTCTATCGATTACGTCCGCGTCTACCAGAAGGACCATTACGACGAGGACGTCCATAAGCCGGAAAAGACGGTGATCCTGCGGGAGCCGGACGCCAGCGGCAACTACATCGTCAACGGCGACTTTGCCGCCGCGGAGAGCCTGACGGACAGCGAAGGCTGGACCTTCCTCACCACCCTGGGCGGCGAGGCCGCAGCGTCTGTGGGCGGCGGTACGCTCCGCATCGACACGGCGAACGCCGGCACGGTGGATTACAGCGTCCAGCTGGTCCAGCCGGATCTGCCCATGCAGAAGGGCGGAGAATACCAAGTCTCCTTCGAAGCCTGGGCCGATGCGCCCCGTACCCTAAAGGTGGGCGTCTCGGCTCCCGACCGCGGCTACAAGCGTTACCTGGAGGACACGGCCGTCCAGCTGGGTACCGAGCCTGCAGCCTACACCTATGCCTTCACCATGACCGATGACGACGACCCCAATGGCCGGCTGGAGTTCAATCTGGGCGCAGCCGGGTCGACGGCAGGGGTCACCCTCCGCAATGTGCGGGTGGTCAAGACCGGCCAGACCGACCTCGACAACCCCGCAAAAACTGTCCTGGCCGACGGCAACTACGTCTACAACGGCAGCTTCCAGGAGGGCGAAGGCCGCCTGGGCTTCTGGAGCCGCTGGGCCCTGCCCGGCTCGAAGGTCAGCGTCACCAATGAGGACAACGTCCGCCGCCTGGAAATCAAGGCCGGCGCGCTGACTTCGCCCCTCAACCCGGTGATCGTCTACCAGAAAGATCTGGCCCTGACGGCGGGCAGCTACGCCCTCAGCTTTGACGCCGAAGGTCCCGCCGGCCGCGAGATCCTGGTGCGCGCCGCCGGCCAGACCCTGCAGGCGACGCTGGACGGCAGCGAGACGGCCTATGACTACAAGCTGACCCTCGACGAACAGAGCGGCAACGACATCGCCTTCGTCATCCAGGCGCCCGGCACCTACTACATCGACAACGTTCGCCTGGAAGAGGACAGCCTTATCAAAAACGGCAGCTTCAACGCCGGCTTTGCAGGCTATGAACTCTACGCCTACACCCCTTCGGACGTGGACTATGTGGTGGACAGCCTGAACGAGCCCAACGCCGCTGACATCACCATCCGCAACACCGGCGACGCCGCCTGGAAGATCCAGCTCAAACAAAGCGGCATCGAGCTGGAGGAGGGCCAGTGGTACCGCCTTTCCTTCAAGGCCAAGTCGAACCTCGGCCGCAAGTTGATGTTCGCCATTCAGCGGGACGGTTCGGCCGATGACGACTGGACGCCCTACTCCGGCGAGGAGATCGTCACCCTCGGCGCAGACTACCAGACCTACGCCGTCACCTTCCAGATGAACTGGCCCACCGACGAGCAGGCCGTTCTGAGCATCTCGATGGGCGCCGTGGCAAACGAGCCGATCACCCAGCTGCACCGCATCTGCATCGACGACATCCTGCTGGAAAAGATCGACGCCCCCGCAAACGGGACCCACTGATCCGCGCCCCCGCTCCGAAATCCTGAGGCCAACCGGCCCCGGGCCAGGCAAACCAAAAAGGTCCCGGCCGGACACGTTGTCCAGCCGGGACCTTTTTGACGCTATGCAGCAAGGTAGGAAGAGGGCGGCAATTTGTCCGGAAAGGCCGTTTTACAGGCCCATCAGGCTGTTCAGGAAGTTCCGGCCGGCGGCCAGCGCGCCGTCGATGAAGTTCTGGCCGGCGGCAACGCTGTCCTCGATGGCGCCGGCCAGGCCGCCCTGCCCCCCGAAAACGCTCAGGATGGCCCGGGCCGCCACGCCGCCCACCACCAGGAGGGCTGCGGCCCCGCCTACGGCCACCACGGCCCTGGCGACGGTATCGACGGCCGCGCCGCCGGTCGTGTACATCATTTCGTCCTCATGCAGGGCGGTGTGGTTGGCGGGAAGTTTCATCTGTGCAGACATGGTTTTTTCTCCTTTTCATGCATTTGGTTGGATCGTTGTTTTGGGCAGGGGAAGCGGAGCGGGCCTTCGGGCCGCCCCTTTGCAGAGCGGGGGCTCAATCCTTCAGACCTTTGGCCAGGGGGATCAGCAGCAGCAGGGCCACGATCCCGATCAGGCCCACCACAATGCCGGCCACCAGCTTGCCAAAGACCATCGACAGGCACATGCCGACCCCCAGGAGCAGAGCGCCGGCCACCCCCAGCGCCACCAGGCCCAGCGTCCTGGGGCTGACGACGATGGGGGCCTTGCCCTCCATTTTGCGCCAGATCAGCAGGTCGGCCAGCAGGACCACAAGCCCTGCCACGCCGCAGACGATGCCCTGGCGGGATACCCCCCACTCCTGGATCAGGCACATACACATCCCCAATGCAAAGAACACACAGCCGACGGTGCCCAGGATCAGGGCGACAAAATTACTCTTTTTCATGATTTCCTCCTGTTTGCTGTTTCCCCTCCGCCGTCTTGGGCGAAGGGTCTGTTTCTTCCAAAAAAGCGTCTACAAAGGCCGTCTCGACCTTCTTGTATCCGCCCACGACATGGTCCTCGATCGCCTGGTAGGCGGCGGCCGCTTTGCGGCCGGTCTCGCCGGTCCTGAGGGCGTAGCCCGAGGGGCTGTCGGGGTCTTTTTCCAGAAAGCGGCCGACGAAAGCCCTCTGCACCTTGTCGTAGGCGGCCATCGCCTTCCGCCCCAGCTTGCCCGGCTTCAAACGGTAAGCCATGCGGGTCATCTCCTTTCCCAGCGGCGGTTCCTGGCAAACCACCACAGGCCCGCCGCCGCGCCGCAGCCTGCCGTTGCCGCAAGCGCGGCCCACAAGAGCTTCTTTTTGTCCATCGCGTTTTCCTCCTTTGCGTTTGTTTTCCCCGTTTGCAAGATGGATTCTACACCGCTGCTGTTGGGGTTTTGTTGTGCCCGGGTTTGAGAATTGTTAAAATTTCAAACCGGGTCCCATTGCAGCCGCACGGCCTGCCGGCTGGCGGTCAACTCGGCCCAGAGCTGGTTGGGCAGGTACAGCTCCGCCCGTTCCGCGTTTCACCGGCGACAGGATACCAGCTCCGGATTACCGTTTTATTTGCCTTGCGTTAGAGTAAAATTAAAAGCCCGCCGGGCACAAGGTGTCCGCAGGCCGCAGAAGGCCCCGTCCATACACTTTTGTGTACAGGCGGGGCCTTTCGTTGTTTGATGCCGGCGCAGGTGCTCTAAAGCAAGCTGTGCCCTTTTTCGCAGATATCGTAGATCTCGTCGTATTTCTGTTCCACCAGTTTGTCCACCACCTGGGCGCGGCGGCGGACCATGGCCCGGTACAAAAACCAGGGCGCGATCCACCCTGCAAACCCCGGCACGGCCAGCACCACCATCAGGGCTACCATGGGCGGCTGGTGGGTCACTGCAAAGGTGGACCCGGCCAGGAAGGCGGTGCCCAGAATGCCTGTCATCACCGCGCAGATCCGCGCCCGGGCGGTGCGGGACTCTTCCAGCTGGTCCAGCTCCCGCAGGCAGGCCTCGAAGTGGCGCTGCAGCCGGGTCAGCTCCATCTTGTTGACGATCTTCCGGTCCCGGCGGAGCACCAGTTTCCCCTTGTTTTTCAGGGGCTGGGTGCCGGGGCGCTCCTCCAATACCCAGCCAAAGCTCTCGTAGCCGTCCAGATAGAGGGGGGTCTTGTCGGCGTTTGCCGGGATCTCCTTGTAGTCGTAGCCCACATAGGGCGCACTGTCCTCCCGGAGCTCACGCATGGTCTGGTCCTCCTTCCTGTTTTCTGGGCAGCCGCACCGTGAAGGCGCTGCCCTTGCCCAGGGCGCTCTCCACCGAGATGGAGCCTCCTGTCATCTGCAGGATGCGCAGCACCAGCGCCAGGCCAAGGCCGTTGCCCTCGGCGGCGTGGGAGGTGTCTCCCTGGTAGAATTTGTCGAACATGTGCTGCATGGTCTCCTCGCTCATGCCGCGGCCGGTGTCCGCCACCGTCACCTGGATGGCGTCCGGCGTGGAGGTCTGGCGCAGCGCCACCGTCCCGCCCGGCGGGGTGAACTTGATGGCGTTGGAGAGCAGGTTGTTCCACACCAGCTCCAACAGGCTGGGGTCGGCCTGGATCACGGCCTGGTCCTCGAAGTCGGCCTCGAAGTCGATGCCCTTTTCCTCCCAGCGGCTCTCAAAGAGCAGGGCGCAGTCGGCCAGCTGGGCGGTCAGGTCGTAGGGCTCCGCCCTGGGCTGGATCGTCTGTTTTTCCAGCTTGTTCAGCTTGAGGATGTTGGTGATGAGGTCGGCCAGGCGATGGGCGTATTTCTCGATGGTGTCCACATATTCCTCCCGCTGCTCCGGAGGGAGGGACCTGCTCTTCAGCAGCTGGGCGGTGTTCTGGATCACGGCAAGGGGCGTCTTGATCTCGTGGGAGACGTTCGCAAAAAAGTCCGTCTTGAGGGTCTCGACGCTCCCCAGCTCGGCCACCATCTTGTTGAAATCCAGGATCATCACATCCAGGTAGTCGTACCGGTCCGCGGTGTGGAGGGGCGGCACATAGATTGAGAAATCCCCCTCTGCCACCTTCCGGGTGGCCGCGGCCAGCTCCTGCACCGGCTTTTCAAAGGTCTCCCGCATACAGCGGCGGGTCAGCAGGGTCAGCCCCAGGGAGACGGCGGCCCAGTAGAGGATGGGCACTGTGACCTGGATCAGGTCGGCAGCGTCCACCTCGTCCATCAGCGTGAGCAGCCCCATGTGGATGCCCGACGCCAGCAGCCCCCCTCCAAAGAATAGAAAAAACTGGGAGACGGGGAACCGGCTGACCCGCACCGGACCATAGACGCTGTTTTCCACCTGCTTCATTTCAGCACCGCCTTGTAGCCCAGGCCCCGGACGGTCTTGATCTCAAAGCCGTCGCAGGCCGAGAATTTATCCCGGAGTTTGGTGATGTAGACGTCCACCGCCCGCAGGCCGGTGTCGCTGCCCATCTCCCAGAACTCATCCATCAGCTGGGCGCGTGAAAAGGTCTTTTTGGGGTAGGACAACAGTTTGAACAGGATATGGAACTCCCGCGTGGTGACGGGGATCTCCTCCCCGTCCACCTCGGCCGTCAGGCCGTCGGCGTCCAGCACCAGGTTGCCCACCGTGATTTTCCGCTCGGCCTCGATGTTGGCCCGGCGCAAAAGCGCCCGCACCCGCAGCACCAGCTCGCTCAGGTCGATGGGCTTGACCATGTAGTCGTCGATACCAAGCTGGAACCCCTTCTGCTTGGCGGACAGATCGTCCCGCGCCGACATGAACAGAATGGGGATGTGCCGGTTGATCTTCCGCACCGTCCGGGCAAACTCGAACCCGTCCACCCCCGGCATCATGATGTCTGAGATGATGAGGTCGTACAGGCGGCTGTACAGCTCGTCGTAGGCGCTGTTGGCATCCAGGCAGCCTTTGGCCGCAAAGCCGCTGTCATTGAGGTAGGTGCAGACCACCTGATTGAGCTTGACGTCGTCCTCCAAAACCAGAATGTGTATCATATCCGATCCTCCCTGTCAAAGCGCCGCAGCCGCCGGCCGGCGGAACCTATCATGAAAAGAGCCAGCCCCAGCACCAGCCCGCAGGCTGCCGCCGCGGTGCCGGCGGTCATGGCAGACTGAAACCCTGCACCGCGCTTTGTCTTTTCAGCATACCGCCGGATGATTGGCGGTCTGTTTGTGTTTTGTTGCAGAAATGTTAAATCCGCCGCGACGGCTGCGGGGTCTCAGGGCGCCCCGGGGCGGTTGCTTTGGTGGAATGCAACGCGGCAGATGCGCCTTTCTGGTAGAATAGGACCGTGTTGAGGCGTTTTCAGATACACCTTAAGCCTCGCCCTGCCCTTCCACCGTGCTGACGGTCTCAGTGCGGGACCATTTTTCGTAGTAGAGGGGGCGGTGGAAGGCCATCATCAGCGCAGCGTAGAACAGATAGAACAGATACCCTCCGGACAGGATCAGCCACAGCACAAAGCCGGCCAGCCCGTTGAGCGCCCCCACTTCGGCGCCCCAGTCCACCAGGGCGTTCAGGGCCCGGGGCGCGCCCCACAGCCCCAGCAGCAGCAGGCCGTACCGCAGGGCGTATTGGTAGGGCCGGGTGGGGCCGCCCCCCGTATGGACGATGCGCTGGCGGGTCAGGCGCTTGCCGGGGGTCCGGCCCTGCCAGGCCAGGGGCACCAGGGCGAAATAGGCCCAAAAGAGCACCGGGCCGGCCAGCGATGGCAGCGCGACCCCCAGCAGGGTCGATGCCCCGCTCAGCGCCAGGGACAGCAGCTCCACGCACACCAGATCGACCCCGAAGGAGAACACCCGCCGGGGGAAGGAGACTTCGGTCCCCCGCTGGAAGCTGGCCGCGTCCAGCTCCTGCCGGCTGGGCAGGAGCATCTCCAGCGGCCCCGCCAGGGCATAGCCCACCATGCTGCCCGCGGTGTTGACGACCAGATCGTCCACGTCGAACAGGCGGTAGCTGCCGGGGTACAGGAAGTACAGCCCGCTGAGCTGGGTCAGCTCGCAGAACAGCGAAAGCCCAAAGGCCAGGCCCAGGGTCTTTTTCCACCCACAGCAAAAATAGTACCGCAGATACACCCCGAAGGGCAGGGTCATGAACAGGTTGAACAGGGTGGTCCAAAAAGAGCTGCTGCTGGGGATCCTGCGCCAGGTGGCCGGGTCCCCCGGCACGATCCCGGCCTGCCGGATCACCGCCCCCACAAAGGCAAAGGGGGTCAGCTGCATCCGGCGCCCGTAGAGGAGGGCGGCCTCCTCCGGCGAGGGCAGGGGCAGGATCACCAGGCAGTACACGCAGAGCAGGTACAGGATAAAGGAATAGACGATCAGCACCCGCAGGCTGAGCACCGAGCCGTATTTGTGGTAGTTCCAGGCGATGTACGGGATGGTGACCAGCACCACGATGACCGGGTAAAGGATCATCGCCTGCTGGATCACTTCAAAATATTGGTTCATGATCTTCCTCCTGTGGGGCCGTGGACGGCCGCCCCTGCGCCGTCTTTCGCCCCTATTCTACCACAGGGCGGGCCGGGACTATAGTCCTTTTTGCAAAAATCCAAGAAAAAGCAAGGCTGGCGCGGACGGCACCAGCGCTCTGTGTCATGGCCGCAGGGAGGCCCCGCCGCCCCGGCGGACCGTATAAAAAAATCGAGACTTCCGGGGAAGTCTCGACAGGGTCTGCCGTTCAGGCCTGCGGCAGGGCCGGCGCGGTGCGGCCCGCCGCCTTGCGGATGGCCTGCAAAAAGCGGGCCACGCCGGCCGAGGGCTCGGGGGCGTGCAGCAGCCCGAAGGGGATGGTGTAGCCCCAGTCCACCGGCAGGATCTTGAGCAGGGGGTGGACGTAGCGCCAGTTCTCCACCGCCATCAGCACGCAGTTGTTGTTTTCGCACTGGTTGAAGGCGTCCACGCTGTAGAAATCAAAGTCCACGATCTGGATCTGGGGATGGTTTTTCCACAGATCGTCCCGCAGCAGGTCCACATAGTGGCTCCAGTCCCGGCGCATCAGCATCAGCCGCTCGCCGTACAGGTCCCGGACGGTCAGGGCCTCTTTCTGGGCCAGACGGTGGTGGACCGACACCGCGCAGCAGATGGGCTCCCGGGAGATCTCCAGCCCGGCGCACCGGCGCAGGTTGAGCATGGTCTCGTCAAAGATGCCCGCCACCACGTCGATGTTCTGGCCCAGGTTGGCCAGGATCTCACGGGCGTTCTCGGGGGTGTTGTCGAAGGGCACCAGCTGGAACTTGACGTCCGGGTCGTACTGCTGCACTTTGGGCCACAGGTTGACCAGGAACTGGGCCGGCGTCATGGGGGAGGTGCCGATGCGGATCACCTCGCTGCTCTCCTGCATGGCGTTTTTGGCCCGGGTGACCGAGTCCTTGCAGTATTGGAGGATGTATTTGGCGTCCTGGCAGAGGGAGCGCCCCGCCGCCGTCAGCTGCAGGCCCCGGTGGGTGCGGACGAACAGGGCCACCCCCAGGTCGTCCTCCAGGAGGTTGATCTGCTTGATGACCGCCGGGGGCGAGATATACAGCCGCTCGGCCGCCCGGTTGAAACTGCCGGCCTCCGCCACACAGAGAAACGTCTCCAGCTGGGGGTTATAGATCATCCCTGTCACCGTCCTTTTTGCAATGTCTATGTTTATTGTAGGGATGCAGGGCCCCCGTGTCAAGAACAAGAAAAGCGCGCCGCGGGCGGCAAAAGAAAAAGCCGGGCCTGGACGCAAACTGCGTCCAGGCCCAGCCTGGTGCCGATGGTGGGACTCGAACCCACATGGTTTCCCGAACGATTTTGAGTCGTTTGCGTCTGCCATTCCGCCACATCGGCCTATGGGAATGTCCCGGCTGCGGGCCCGCGCCCTGCCGGCGGCTGACCGCCGGGGCCGGCCCCCGAAACATTGCAAAGCCCGGTGCATCTGGCGCAGCAGATCCCGGGCCACGCCCTCTGCATCCCGCCGCACCGGCTTATCATGTATGTTATTATAGCGTATCCGGCGTGCAAAATCAAGCGGAAAGTTTCTCTTTCCGCAAATTCGGGGGCGGCGGGGGCCGGGCGGCGCAAATGGGCGCGCCGGGCGGGGATTTCGCCCCTCCGGGCGCCGGGGCCGGCGGAGCTTTGGCCGCCGCATTGATGGTGTCATTTCTGGCAGGGGCGGGTCATCTTTTTTCAAAAAAGACTTTACAAATGACACGCAACTTTATATTATATAAATAGTCAGTTTTTTCTGCCCCGCAGCGCCGCTGCGGCGGCTGGCCATACCAACGTTTGAAGAAAGGTGGATGGATATGTCCGCAAAGCAAGCTGCCTCCGATGTGTCCCTGCCCACGGCGCAGGACGCCCCGGCTGCCGCGCCCCGGCGCAAAGCCCCGAAATCCGCAAAGGCCCCCGCCCGGCGGGGCCGCCCGCCTCTCTCTCCCGAGATCTATCTCGAAACCGGCGGCCGCCAGTACAACGTCACCGACATCGTCGAGCGGGTCAAGGCAGACTACCGCCTGACCCACAAGGTGGGGGTGCAGTCCTGCAAGATCTACATCAAGCCCGAGGACGGCGCCGCCTACTATGTGGTGAACAAAGTCGAGGGCAAGCTGGATCTGTGAGCCCGCCCGGCCCTGCCCCTGCAGGCCAGCCACACACCAAAAAGCTCCCCGGCGCGGAAAGCGCCGGGGAGCTTTTTCACTTTGGGTCGGGGCCGTCCGTTGTCAGAAGATCAATAGTTCTTGACCTTCAGCTCAAAGTAAGCCTGGGGATGTGCGCAGACAGGGCACTTGAGAGGCGCAGACTTGCCGATATAGGTGTAGCCGCAGTTGGAGCACTGCCAGACCTGCTGCTCCTCGCGGGCAAAGACCTGGCTGTTGGCCAGGTTCTCGGCCAGGGCGAGGTAGCGCTCCTCGTGCTCCTTCTCGATGCCGGCCACCATGGTGAACAGGGCGGCGATCTGGTTGAAGCCCTCCTCCTTGGCCTCCTTGGCCATGCGGGGGTACATCTCGGTCCACTCCTCGTGCTCGCCGCCGGCAGCCATCTTCAGGCAGGTGGCGGTGTCGGGGATCTCGCCGCCGTTCAGCAGCTTGAACCAGATCTTGGCGTGCTCCTTCTCGTTGGCCGCGGTCTCCTCAAAGATCTTGGCCATCTGGACGTAGCCTTCCTTCTTGGCCTGGCTGGCAAAGTAGGTGTACTTGTTGCGGGCCTGGCTCTCACCGGCAAAGGCTTCCATCAGGTTTTTTTCGGTCTTGCTACCCTTGAGTTCCATAGTGCATTCTCTCCTTTGTTTGGTAATGGGGGATCGCTTGGTTTGCGTTTGCGTCGTTTCAATGCCTGCACACACAGGCTTTGATCTTATTATACTCTTACCGCGGCAAGATTTCAAGGGATGTTGGATGGTTTTCAAGAATTATTCTCACTTAGTTCAAACCGTCCGGCAAAGCGCCTCAGCTGTGCTGCTTCATGGCTGCGGCAGCGATGCTCAAAGCGCTCCAGGCCGTCTGGTACATCAGCACCACCAGCAGCGACAGGGTGCCGATGCTGCCCGAATAGCTCAGCAGCAGCCCAATCAGCGCCGAGAAACCCGCCGACACCATCTGGACCGCCGCGCCGGTGCTCTCGGCGGCCTGGGCCCGCTGGGCCGCCCGCAGGCCGCCGGTCAGGCTGGCAAAGCCGCGCAGGTGCAGCATACAGCAGGGCGTGTCGCCGGCGGCGCTGACCGCCGGGGCCAGGGCGGTGCACTGGGCCTCGTTCAGCACGGTGACCAGGCCCTCGGGCAGGTGGTAGGCGGCGGCGATCTTTTCGGCGGTGAGGGAGGGGTCCTGGCAGGTGACCAGCAGGCGGATGTTCTCCTTCTGCAGGATGGACAGGCACCGGGCGGCGTGCTTGCCGCCCACATACCGCAGCACGAACATGGCGTACATGTTGCCCGACACGGCCAGGTACAGGATCTGCAGCTCCCCGTTGCGGGAGTGCTTGGCCTCATAGGCGGCCTCGGGCAGGGGCACGCCCTCCTGCTCCATGTAGGCGCGGGTCCCGATCAGGATGCGGTTGTTATCGCACCAGGCCGAGAAGCCCAGCCCGGTGTGGACCTCCAGGTCCTTGACGGGGGGCAGGATGTCGGTGCGGTCGGCAATGATGGTGCGGAACAGCCGGCTCAGGGTGTTGCAGCCCTGGTTCAGGACGCTGCCGGTGTAGAGGATAGCCCGGTCGATCCGGCCGCCCTTGAAGATGCGGATGTCCTCCAGCTGGGCGCTCTCCGGGGTGAACAGCTCGCCGGCGTCCACCTGGACGGTGTCGATGCCGTTCAGCTCCTCGATGCCGGCCCAGCCGGGGATCACGGCCCCCACCGCGCCGGCGGTGCGCTCGGTGCGCAGGGCGGTCAGCCCGGCGATCAGGGTCGAGGACAGGGGCGCGCCCAGGCACAGGACCGCCGCCAGGGCGGCCGCCGCGCCGTTGGCCCCCTTGCCGGTGGCCGCCATCCACAGGGCCCCCGCCAGGGCGCAGCCCAGCAGGATGCGGGCCAGCAGCTGGGCCCGCTTTTCCCCTGCCCGCGGGCCAAAGCTCTGGGCCAGGAAGCCGCCGTCCCCTTCCAGGGGGCGGCTGAGCAGGATCCAGGGGTCTTTTTCTTCCAGGGTGGGGGCCAGGCAGCGGATCAGGTCCTTGTCCTGGGCCCGGTAGGCGCCCTGGTGCTCCACCCCGCTGACGGCCAGCTTGTAGCCGTCCCGGACCGACGCCGCCAGCAGGCGGTTGCCCAGGTTGGCCATAAAGAGGGCCAGGGCCGCCGCGCCGCTCATCAGGGTGAGGGTGGTGGCCTGGTAGGCCTCCGGGTTCAGGAGGGCGACCACCGCCTGGAGCAGGGCCGCCGCGCCGGCCAGGGCCGGCAGGGTCTCATAGGAGGGGGTCCTGACCAGGCCCAGCAGGCCGTCCCGCAGGATGCTGTAGGACACGGCCAGGGCCGCCGCCAGCAGCAGCAGGTTGGCCCCCAGGAACGCCGCCGGGGCCGTCGCCGGGCTGAGGCCGGCCATGCCGGGCAGGATGCCTTCGTAGATCAGCCCGGCCCACAGCAGGGCCGCCGCCAGGATGCCGCTGAGGGCGCACCGCAGGTTGAGGGAGGCCACCGTCTGGCCCAGAGCCCGGGCCGCCTCTTCCTCGGTCGGGGGGGCCTCCTGGACGGGGAGGTCGGGCTCCGTTTTGCTGTCCGGGGCCGGGGCCTCCGCCGCCGGGGCGGCGGGTTCGGGCTGGGGGGCGGGCGCGGCTTCCGGCTCAGGGGCCGGCGCCGGCCTGGACCGGGCCTTTTTGCCCCGCCGCCGGGCCGCTGCGTGGGCCGGGGCGGCGTGTTCGCCGCCGGTCTCTTCGGCTGCCGGGGCGGCGGGAGGGGCTTTCGGCCCGTCCTCCTCGTGCAGCTCGATGCTCATGGTGTCCTCCAGGCTGGGGGGCGGCGTCGCGCCGCGGGGCGCTTCGTCCTCCCCCACCCCGAAGAAATGGAACCCGCCCACCTGCTGGGTGATCTCCTTGTCCTCCTCCGGCTGGGGCCGGGGCTCGGGCCGGGCGGGCTGGGGGCCCATGGTCTCCAGCATCACCTTGAGCTTTTCCAGCTCCTTGTCCTCCGCATCGGGGACCCGGGTCTGCTTTTTCCGGGGCTTGCGGCCGGCGTGGGCGGCCGGTTTGGGCCGGGGCGGCGGGGCCGCCTTTTTCTGCGGCGCGGCCGCCATTTCCGGCTGCGGGGCCGGCTCCCTGGGGGGCGCGGGCGGCGTCTCCGGCGGGGGCGCAGGTTCTTTGGGGGGCGCGGGCCGGGGCGCAGGGGCGGGCGGGACGGGCCCGGCCGGCCGGTCCGGTTCCGGTCCTTCCAGCCGGATGGGTTCCGGTTCCGCCGGCTCCGGGGCCGCAGGCGCTGCCGGCTCCAGGACGATGGCTTCCGGGGCAGCGGGCTCCGGCGCGGGGGCCGGGGGCTCGGGCTGCGGCGGGGCCGCGGGGGGCTGGGCGGCCGGCTCTGCGCCGTCCCCTTCCAGCTCCCGGGTCAGGTCCTCCAGGGAGGGGCGGGCGGCCAGCTCCAGGCTGCCGTCGGCCTTCTCCTGGCCGGGGCGGTCCAGCATGATCTCGCCGGTGGGGGCGATGGGCGTCTGCGCCCAAAAGATCTCTTCTTCCTCCTGGTCCTCAGGAGGCGGGGCCCCCCGGGCCTTTTCCAGCTTGCCGAAAAACCGGGCCAGCAGGCCGTGCTTGCGGTCGGGCTGGCGGGTGGGGTTAATCATCTCCTCCGGCACCTGGGCCACGCTGGTGGTAAAAAAGGTCTCAAACTTTTTCTTTTCGATCTCGTCCCGGGTCAAATCCCGGCGGTCGGCATCCTTAGGCATCCATATGTCCCTCCCAACCCGGGGCAGTACCCGCCCCGGTCTTATTTACACCGTCCCGGCGCGCTGGGCCTGGATCTCGTAGAGGATGATCCCGGCCGCCACCGAAACATTGAAGCTGTCCACCCCGGTGCCGGGGGCGGCCATATCCAGCCGCAGCACGCCGTCGCAGCGCTTTTTGACCAGCTGCGACACCCCGCTGCCCTCGCTGCCCAGGACCAGGGCGATGGGGCCGGTGAGGTTGTTGCGGCGCAGCGAAACGCCGTCCATATCGGCGCAGTAGACAAAGATCCCCTGCTCTTTCAGGCGGCGGATGGTCTCGCTGATGTTGACCACCCGGGCCACCGGCAGCCGCTCGGCGGCGCCGGCGCTGGCCTTGATGACGGTGGGGGTCACCGAAGCGCCCCCCCGCTTGGGGATGATGATCCCATGGGCCCCGCACAGCAGGGCCGAGCGGATCACCGCGCCCAGGTTGTGGGGGTCCTCGATGCCGTCGCTGATGACCAGGAACGGCGGCTGGCCCTGGGCGCGGGCGGCGGCCAGCAGGTCGTCCACCTCGGCGTAGGCGATCTCGCTGGCAAAAGCGGCCACCCCCTGGTGGCTGTCGGTGCCGGCCAGCTGGCGCAGCTTGTTGGGGTGCACCCGCTTGACCGTGGCCCTCGCCTCTTTGGCCAGGGCCGTATAATAAGAGGCCACCGCCGGGGCCATCCCCTCGGCCAGCAGCACGGTATCCACGCCGGCGCCGCTCTTGAGCAGCTCGGCGACGGGGTTTTTGCCGTACACCAGCCGCTCGCTGGGCTGGGCGTCCCGTTCCGGTTCGGGGCGGCGGCCCGGGCGCGGTCGATTGTCTTGCATCTGTTTAGTCCTCCCTGTGCCTGCCGCACCTGCGGCAGAGAATGATTCATGGTAAAGTATACCATAAGCCGCCCGGTATTGCCAGCAAATTGTCATTTTTTCACGAGGGGCGCGGGCCCTCCCGTCCAGTATGGGCAGGGGCAAAGGAAGCTAATCCGGCGGGGAAGTTTTCAACAAATACGAGTTGTAAACGGGGTTTTTATTTTCAACAAGTTGAAAACCCTGTGGAGAAAGTGAAAAACGCCAGCTTCAAAGCCTTTTTGCGGTGTGGAATTCAACTGTTTCCACCGGGTTTTCCACATTTGCCCTTCGGGGCGGCGGGCGGGCCCGGCTACGGTTTGTATTTTTCAAGATGGAAAGCTGACTATTTTCGCGCCCGAAATTTGGCCGCCTTTGCAAAAAACGCCCACATCCCCCCGCGCGATGTGCTATACTGTTGAAAAGGCTGTGTAAAAAACCGGCAAAGCCCGGCGCAGCGGGGAGGGCGCCGCCCTCCCGCGGCCAGGCGCCGAAAGGAGGTTTCTTTTTTTGTTGTATTTAGACGCCAACGGGCTGGACCTGGCCCAGACCCTGCAGTGCGGCCAGTGCTTCCGCTGGCAGCCCGGCCCGGCCGGCAGCTGGACCGGGGTGGTCGCGGGGCGGGCCGTCCGGGCCGAACACGCCCCCGGCGGCCGGATCTGCCTGACCGGGCTGGCGGGCCCCGCCCCCGAGGCCGAGCCCGCTTTCTGGGTCCGGTACTTCGCTTTGGACCTGGATTACCCCGCCCTGCAGGCCCGGATGCAGGCCGCCCACAAAGGGCTGGCGGGCTGCATCGCCTGCGCCCCGGGCATCCGGGTGCTGCGCCAGCCCTTTTTCGAGACCCTGATCACCTTCCTCATCAGCCAGAACAACAACATCCCCCGGATCACCGGCATCGTGGACCGGCTGTGCCGGGGGCTGGGCCAGCCGCTGGAGGGGGAGGGGCGGTTCTTCGCTTTCCCCACAGCGGAGCGGCTGGCCCCCCTGGCCGAGGCGGACCTGGCTTTTCTGCGGGCGGGGTGGCGCAGCGGGTATATCCTGGACGCCGCCCGCCGCGCCGCCGCCGGCCAGCTGGAGGAGGACGCCCTGCGGGCCATGCCCCTGGCCGGGGCCCGGGCCCGCCTGATGGAGGTGCGGGGGGTGGGCCCCAAGGTGGCCGACTGCACCCTGCTGTACGGCCTGGGCCGGTGGGACGCCTACCCGGTGGACGTCTGGATGCGCCGGGCGGGGCAGGCCCTGTTCACCCGGCGGGTCAAGGACCCCGCCGCCTATCTCAACCGCAAGACCGGCGGCTGCGCCGGCATCGCCCAGCAATATATTTTTGCCTGGGCCCGCAGCACAGGTTTGACAGAAAAAATATACAAAAATCCCGCTTGTGATTGATTTTACAAACTATTTAGGTTATACTGAAAGGGCAGGGCCCCGCCCCTCCGACAGCGGCGGGCTGGTTCTTTTGTTGTATACCGAAAATAGATGCTGGAGGTAAAAACAATGCTGGTAAATGCAACTGAAATGCTTCTCAAAGCGCGGGACGGCCACTATGGCGTGCCCCAGTTCAACATCAACAACCTGGAGTGGACCAAGGCCGTCCTGACTGCCTGCGAGCAGACCAAGAGCCCGGTCATCCTGGGTGTGTCCGAGGGCGCCGGCAAGTACATGACCGGCTTCAAGACCGTCGCCGCGATGGTCAAGGCCATGGTGGACTCCATGGGCATCACCGTCCCCGTGGCGCTGCACCTGGACCACGGCACCTACGAGGGCTGCAAGGCCTGCGTGGAGGCCGGCTTCTCCTCCATCATGTTTGACGGCAGCCACTACCCCATCGAGGAGAACGTGGAAAAGACCAAGGAGCTGGTGGCCCTGGCCCATGCCAACGGCATGTCCATCGAGGCCGAGGTGGGCTCCATCGGCGGCGTTGAGGACGGCGTCGTGGGCACCGGCGAGATCGCCGACCCCGCCGAGTGCGCCCGCATCACCGAGCTGGGCATCGACTTCCTGGCAGCCGGCATCGGCAACATCCACGGCGTCTACCCCGCCAACTGGAAGGGCTTGGACTTTGAGGCGCTGGACCGCATCCACAAGGCCACCAACAACATCCCCCTGGTGCTGCACGGCGGCACCGGCATCCCCGACGAGATGATCGCCAAGGCCATCAGCCTGGGCGTGTGCAAGATCAACATCAACACCGAGTGCCAGCTGGTCTTTGCCGAGGCCACCCGCAAGTACATCGAGGCCGGCAAGGATCTGCAGGGCAAGGGCTTCGACCCCCGCAAGCTGCTGGCTCCCGGCGCACAGGCCATCATCGACAAGTGCAAGGAGAAGATCGAGCTGTTCGGCTGCGCCGGCAAGGGCTGATCCCTTGAAACAGGGCCTGGACCAAAGCGCATAAAAACCCCGCCGCCTCCGGTGCAAGCCGGAAGCGGCGGGGTCTTTTTGTCAGGTCATGGGGGGATCACGAGGCGGGCAGCAGGGCCGGCTCCGCGATGACAAAGGTGCGGCTGATGTTCTGGGCCGAGTAGTTGCCCCCCACCACGGCGGTCTGGGTGTACTCGCCCGGCTCGGTGGGCGGCTCGGTGCTGGTGGTGCCGCCCAGGCCCAGCAGCCCGCCCTTCTTTTTGTAGGTGTAGGTGACCACGGGGTCCTGCAGGACGGCGCCGTCCACCTCCACCACGGCCGAGAAGTCAAAGTTCCTGGCCGCTTCCACCGTCATGGAGGCCGGCGTCTGCTGGCTCCAGTACTGGCGGACGCCCGCGCTCTTGGGGGCGATCTTGAAGAAGGCGAAGCCCCCGGTGTTCACGTCGTCCCGGCTGAGGGTGACGGCCCCGGCCACATAGTTGCCGGCGTCCACCGGCTGCTCGTCCACATAGATGTGGGTGACCAGGTCCTCGGGCAGGTAGCGGCGGATCAGGGTCAGGGCGCTGCGCATGCCGGTGACGATGTCCTGCAGCGCCGGGACATAGTATTGCAGGATCTCCATCAGGGAGGTCAGCTCTTCCGCCACGCGGATCAGGACGCTGACGTCGTTGCCGTCGATCAGCTGCTTGAGGTAGCGGTAGAGGTTGAAGTCCCGGGTGTTGGCCGGGTCGGCCGACATGGAGGCCGGCAGGGGGATCAGCTCCAGCAAAATGCGCACCTTCTCGGGCAGCAGCAGGGTGACAAAGCCCTTGGCCTGGCCGCTGACGCCCAGCACCACGGCGATGTACTGGGTGTCCTCGGGGGTGGCGCGGATGCTCACCTCAAAGGGCTGCCCGTAAACGGCGTTGTCGGTGGCCTCGATGCGGATGGCGACCAGCGCGTTTTCCTCTGCCAGAGGCTGGGCGGCAGGCGCAGAGGTGCCCGCCGCCAGTGCCGGCGCGGCCGAGGTGCAGGCCATAACGGCTGCAAGGGCCAGCGCGGCGATCCGTTTTTTCAGCATAGTTTCCCTCCTTACGAAAGCAGATGCGTCGGGGTATGCCCCCGCCTTTATTCTACAGGAATCCCCCGCCCAGGTCAACGACGGGATTACAGGGACAGCATTTTCCAGCCCGGCCCGGCTCAGATGCGGGAGAGCTGGGGCCCCTGGGCGGTGTCCTTCACGGCCCAGCCCTGGGCGGCGATCTCGGCCCGCAGGGCGTCGGCGGCGGCCCAGTCTTTCGCTTTTTTGGCGGCGGCCCGCTTTTCCACCAGCTCCAGGATGGCGGGGGGCACTTCGTCCTTTTTGCGGTTGTACAGCAGGCCCAGCACCCCGGCCAGCTCGTCAAAGACGGCGGCGGCGGCCTCCAGCGCCTCCTTCGAGGCGGACGCCGACAGGGTGTTGATCTCCTTGACCAGGTCGAAGAGGGCAGCCAGGGCGTCGGGGGTGTTCAGGTCGTCGTCCATGGCGGTGCAGAACTTGGTCCGGGCGGCGGCGGCCTTCTCTTTCAGCTCCTCGCCGGCGCCAAAGCTGCCCTGCCCCAGGACAAAGTCCAGGTTTTCCCGGCAGGTGTACAGCCGCTCGAGGCTGTTCTTGCAGCTCTCGATCAGCTCGACGGTGTAGTTCAGGGGCATCCGGTAGCCCGCCGTCAGCATGAAGTAGCGGATGGGCTCGTAGCCGTAGGCATCGGCCACATCCCGCACCGTGAAGAAGTTGTGCAGGCTCTTGGACATCTTCTGGTTGTCCACGTTGATAAAGCCGTTGTGCATCCAGTAGCGGGCAAAGGTGCAGCCGTTGGCGCACTCGCTCTGGGCGATCTCGTTTTCGTGGTGGGGGAAGATCAGGTCCTGCCCGCCGCAGTGCAGGTCGATGGTCTTGCCCAGGTGGGTGCGGCTCATGGCGCTGCACTCGATGTGCCAGCCGGGGCGGCCGGGGCCGTAGGGGCTGTCCCAGGCGGGCTCGCCGGGCTTGGCGGCCTTCCAGACGGCAAAGTCGGCGGGGTCCTCCTTCAGGTCGTCGTCCATCTGGCTGCGCAGGGCGCGGTTGCCGCTCTCCAGGTCGTCCAGGTTCAGGTGGCTCAGCTTGCCGTACTCGGGGTCGCTGCGCACCCGGAAATAGACGTCCCCGTTGCGGGCCACGTAGGCGTGGCCGCTGGCGATCAGGTCGGCCACGATGCCCAGGATCTGCCCGATGTGCTCGGTGGCGCGGGGCTGGACGGTGGGGGGCAGGCAGTTCAGGCCGGCGGCGTCCTTTTTGTACTCGGCCTCGAACCGCTCGGCCACCGCCTTCATGGTGGTGCCCTCCTCGTTGGCCCGGGTGATGAGCTTGTCGTCGATGTCGGTGATGTTGGAGACATAGATCACCTTGTTGCCCCGGTACTCCAGATAGCGGCGCAGGGTGTCAAAGACGATCAGGGGCCGCGCGTTGCCGATGTGGATGTAGTTGTAGACGGTGGGCCCGCAGACATAGATGCGGTAGACCCCCGGCTCCTGGGGGACAAAGTCTTCCTTTTGCCGTGTAAGTGTATTGAAAATCTGCATGGCAGCTCTCTCCTTTTCTCGTTGCCCGTGGTTGGATGTTCCCATTATACCGCCTCGGGGCCGCCGTTGCAAGCCTGCCTCTTTACAATCCGGCTTTCTTGTGCGATAATTTGTAATATCCATTGCGTGCCGGCGCGCGGCGCGCACTTGCAGACAAAGGGGAAAGTATTATGAGCAAGATCATCCTGCCGGCGGGCTATACCCCCGCCCTGAACCTGTACGACACCCAGCGGGCCATCGGCACGGTCAAGCGGCTGTTTGCCGACACCCTGTGCGCGACGCTGAACCTGCGCCGCGTCTCGGCCCCCCTGTTCGTCGAGGCCGCCTCCGGCCTGAACGACGACCTGAACGGCGTGGAGCGCAAGGTCGCCTTCGACATCCGGGACACCGGCGTCACCGCCGAGGTGGTCCAGTCGCTGGCCAAGTGGAAGCGCAAGGCCCTGAAGGACTACGACTTCCACGTGGGCAAGGGCCTGTACTGCGACATGAACGCCATCCGCCGGGACGAGGAGCTGGACAACCTCCACTCGGTCTATGTGGACCAGTGGGACTGGGAAAAGGTCATCCGGGAGGAGGACCGCAACCTGGACTACCTGCAGGGGGTGGTGCGGGGGATCGTCTCGGCGGTGTGCGCCACCGAGATGAACCTGCACGCCATGTTCCCCCAGCTGGAAAAGCTGCCCCTCCACAGCCCCCACGTCACCTTCCTCACCACCCAGGAGCTGGAGGACCTTTACCCCGGCCTGGAGCCCAAAGAGCGGGAGAACGCCTTCGTCAAAGAGCACGGCACCACCTTCCTGATGCAGATCGGGCACAAGCTGCGCAGCGGCAAACCCCACGACGGCCGCGCCCCCGACTACGACGACTGGGACCTGAACGGCGACCTGCTGTTCTGGAACGACCCGCTGGCCTGCAGCTACGAGCTGAGCAGCATGGGCATCCGGGTCAGCCCCGAAAGCCTGGACCGCCAGCTGACCGAGGCCGGCTGCGACGGCCGCCGGGCCCTGCCCTTCCACAAGGCGCTGCTGGCCGGCGAGCTGCCCTGCACCATCGGCGGCGGCATCGGCCAGAGCCGGCTGTGCATGCTGCTTTTGGGCAGCGCCCACATCGGCGAGGTGCAGGCTTCCGTCTGGGACGCCGCCACCCGCGCAGCCTGCGAAAAAGCCGGCATCCACCTGCTGTAACCCCCGCGCAAAAAAGGGACGGGCCCTGCGCCCGTCCCTGTATCTGCCCCGCCTGGACGCATCCGCCGCCCGGACGGGGCTTTTTTGACAGTTTGAGTTCCTTTTTCACCGTTCTTCTTCCGCCGGGCCGCCGGCAAAGAGGCCCGGGATGCCGCACAGGGCGGCCGCCCCCACCGCCGTAAAGACGATGCGGGACCACAAAGAGCTGCTGCCGCCCAAAAGCCAGCCCACAAAGTCGAACTGGAACAGGCCCACCAGCCCCCAGTTGATGCCCCCGACGATCATCAGGCACAGGCATATCTTGTAAAAGGTCTGCATAAAAGACCCCCTTCCTGCCAGGCAGTATGCCCAGTGGGAGGGGGGTCTATGCGTTTAGTTTTTAAGGGACTGCATGGGGGCGGGCAGCCGGCCGCCCCGGTTGATGAACACCGAGGGGTCGCCCTGGTTCACCGGCATGATGGGGCCATAGCCCAGCAGGCCGCCAAAGTCCAGCTTTTCGCCGGCCTTGCGGCCGATGGCGGGGATCACACGCACCGCGGTGGTCTTGGAGTTGACCATGCCGATGGCCGCCTCGTCGGCGATCAGGCCGCTGATGACCGAGGCCGGGGTGTCGCCGGGGATGATGACCATGTCGATGCCCACGCTGCACACGGCGGTCATGGCCTCCAGCTTTTCGATGGTCAGGCAGCCGGTCTCGGCGGCGTGGATCATGCCGGCGTCCTCGCTGACGGGGATAAACGCCCCCGACAGGCCGCCCACATGGTTGGATGCCATGACGCCGCCCTTTTTGACGGCATCGTTGAGCAGGGCCAGGCAGGCGGTGGTGCCGCAGCAGCCGCAGGTCTCCAGGCCCATCTCCTCCAGGATGTTGGCCACGCTGTCCCCGATGGCGGGGGTGGGGGCCAGGGACAGGTCGATGATGCCGGCGGGCACACCCAGCTCGCGGGAGACCAGGTTTGCCACCAGCTGGCCCACCCGGGTGATCTTGAAGGCGGTGCGCTTGACCAGGCTGGCCACCTCGTCGATGGGGGCGTCCTTGGGCAGGCGGGCCAGGGCGGCGCGCACCGCGCCGGGGCCCGAGACCCCCACGTGGATCTCGCAGTCGGGCTCGCCCGCGCCGTGGAACGCGCCGGCCATAAAGGGGTTGTCCTCGGGGGCGTTGCAGAACACCACCAGCTTGGCCGCGCCGATGCACTGGCGGTCGGCGGTCATCTCGGCGGTCTTGCGGATGGCCTGGCCCATCATCTTGACGGCGTCCATGTTCAGGCCGGCCTTGGTGGCCCCGATGTTCACCGAGCTGCAGACGATGTCGGTCTGGGCCAGGGCCCGGGGGATGGAGGCGATCAGCCGCTTGTCCCCGGCCGAAAAGCCCTTGTGGACCAGCGCGGTGTAGCCGCCCACAAAGTTGACCCCCACCGCCTTGCCGGCGGCGTCCAGGGCCTTGGCAAAGTCCACCGGGTCGGCGTCGGGGCAGGCCCCCAGCAGCATGGCGATGGGGGTGACGCTGATCCGCTTGTTGATGATGGGGATGCCGTACTCGGCGGCGATGGCGTCCACCGTGGGCACCAGCTTGGCCGCCCGGGCGGTGATCTTGCGGTAGACCTTTTCGCAGGCCCGGGCGGGGTCCGGGTCGATGCAGTCCAGCAGGCTGATGCCCATGGTCACGGTGCGGACGTCCAGATTCTCCTGGGTGAACATCTCGATGGTCTCGAGGATGTCCCCCGTGTTGAACATACTCATATGTACCCTCCCGTCAGATGGTGTGCATGGCGTCAAAGACTTCCTGCCGGGTGAGGGTGACCTGCATCTCCATCTCCCGGCCCAGGGTGTCGATGCGGCCGCGCAGCTCTTCGTGGCTGACGCTGCAGTGGGACAGGTCCACCAGCATGATCATGGCGAACATCCCCTGCAGAATGCTCTGGGAGATGTCCTCGATGTTGATGGACAGCTCGCTGCACAGGCCGGACACTTTGGCCACGACCCCCACGGTGTCTTTGCCGACGACGGTAATAAACGCTTTCATAAATCCTTCCCTCTTCTCTGGTAGCAGGCGGATGGCGGGGGCTTGCCCCTGTACGCAATGGCAAGCGGGGGAAACGCCGCGGGCTGCCTGCCGCGCGGGGCTCTCCCCGTTCCACCCTAGTATAGCAGATTTGCCGAATTTTGAACACACCTTTTGGAAAAAAAGTCAAACTGCCCCGGCCGCCGCCCGCAACTTGTGAAAAGCAGGTGCATTCTGCCCCGGGGTGTGCTATACTTATTGGTACTCTTATAAAAGATTTTGGAGCGTGAAGGAGTGTAACGTATATGGAACAGCTTTTGAAACTGCTGGAAAACAACGCCCGCCTGCCTCTGGAGGACATCGCCGCCATGCTGGACAAGCCGGTGGAGGAAGTGGCCGCCCTGATGGACGAGGCCACCGCCAAGGGCTACATCAAAGGCTACAAGACCCTGGTGGACTGGGAGAAGGTGGGCGCCGACCGGGTCGAGGCCGTCATCGAGCTGCATGTCTCCCCCAAGAAGAGCCGCGGCTTTGACGAGATCGCCACCACCATCGCCTCCTTCGACGAAGTGGAAAGCGTGCTGCTGATGAGCGGCGGCTACGACCTGCAGCTCATCATCAAGGGCCGCACCTTCCAGGAGGTGGCCCTGTTCGTGGCAAAGCGGCTGTCCCCCCTGGACGACGTGCTGTCCACCGCCACCCACTTCGTGCTGCGCATCTACAAGCGGGAGGGCAAGCTCTACCAGCTGGAAGAGATCGACGAAAGAGAGTGTATGGTGCTGTGATGGATTACGATAAGCTGATCGCGCCTGCCGCGGCGGCCATGCGTCCGTCCGGCATCCGCAAATTTTTCGACCTGGCCGCCGAAATGCCCGAGTGCATCAGCCTGAGCGTGGGCGAGCCCGATTTCAAGACCCCCTGGGCCATCCGGGAGGCAGGCATCGAATCGCTGGAGATGGGCCACACCAAGTACACCTCCAACGCCGGCCTGAAGGAGCTGCGGATCGAGATCTCCCGCTACCTGGAGCGCCGGATGGACCTGCGCTACGACCCCATGCGGGAGATCCTGGTCACGGTGGGCGGCAGCGAGGCCATCGATATGTGCATCCGCACCCTGGTGGCCCCGGGGGACGAGGTCATCATCCCCGAGCCCTGCTTTGTCTGCTACGACCCCATCACCACCCTGTCGGGGGGCGTGCCGGTCCACCTGACCTGCAAGGCCGAGGACCAGTTCCGCCTGTCCCCCGAGGCGCTGCGGAAGGCCATCACCCCCCGCACCAAGCTGCTCATCATGCCCTACCCCAACAACCCCACCGGCGCGGTGATGCCCCGGGAGGATCTGGAGGCCGTGGCCGAGGTGCTGCGGGGCACCGGCATCGTCGTCCTGTCGGACGAGATCTACGCCGAGCTGACCTACGGGCCCCGGCACGTGTCCATCGCCTCCCTGCCCGGGATGCGGGAGCGGACGGTGGTGGTCAACGGCTTTTCCAAGAGCTATGCCATGACCGGCTGGCGGCTGGGCTACGCCTGCGGGCCCGAGCCCATCCTGCGCGTCATGACCAAGATCCACCAGAGCGCCATCATGAGCGCCCCCACCACCAGCCAGTACGCCGCCGTCGTGGCCCTGCGGGAGTGCGACAACGAGATCGAGCAGATGCGGGAAGAGTACAATATGCGCCGCCGGCTGGTGGTCAAGGGCTTCAACGACCTGGGGCTGACCTGCTTTGAGCCGCAGGGCGCGTTCTACATCTTCCCGTCCATCCAGTCCACCGGCATGACCAGCCAGGCGTTCTGCAGCGCCCTGCTGGAGGCCAAGCACGTGGCCGTCATCCCCGGCGACGCCTTCGGCGCTTCGGGCGAGGGGTACTGCCGGGTCTCCTACGCCTACTCGGTGGACCACCTGCGGGAGGCACTCAAGCGGATCGGCGCGTTCCTGAAAGAGCGCGGCCTGAACCAGTAAGGAGGGGCAAGCCATGGCTGCACCCCTCCAAAGCGTCACCGTCCTGGCGCCCGCCAAGCTGAACCTCTCCCTGGATGTGGTGGGGCTGCTGCCGGGCGGCTACCACGCCCTGGACATGGTCATGCAGGCGGTGGACCTGTACGAGCAGGTGATCCTGCGGCGCAGCGGCCGCCTGACCCTGCGGGCCCCGGGCAGCCGGGTGCCCCTGAACGAAAAGAACACCGCCCACAAGGCGGCCCTGGCCTTTTTCCATTACACCGGGCTGCTGGCCGGGGCGGACATCACCCTGCGCAAAAACACCCCCGTCCGGGCGGGGATGGGGGGCGGCTCGGCCGACGCCGCCGCCGTCCTGGTGGGGCTGAACGCCCTCTACGCCGCCCGCCTGTCCATGAGCGAGCTGTGCGCCCTGGGCGCATCCATCGGGGCGGACGTCCCCTTTGCGCTGATGGGCGGCACCTGCCGGGTGCAGGGCCTGGGCGACCTGCTCAAGCCCCTGCCCCCCTGCCCCGACTGCTGGTTCACGGCGGTGATGCCGGGGTACGGCATCTCCACCCCGGCGGCCTTCGCCGCCTACGACCGGGTGGGCTCCCCCTTCCACCCCGACTGCGCCGCCCAGGAGGCGGCCATCCGCGCCGGGGACCTGGCGGGGCTGTGCGCCGCCGCCGGCAACGCCCTGGAGACCTGCGCCGGCGGGGCGGACACCGCCGCCCTCAAACAGGCCCTGCTGGCCCAGGGGGCCCGCGCCGCCCTGATGACCGGCAGCGGCGCGGTGGTGTTTGGCATCTTTGAGGCCGAGGGCCCCGCCCGGGCCGCGGCCGGCGCCCTCCAGGCCGAGGGCCGCCAGACGTACACCCTCCGCCCCGACCGCGGCGGGGCCCGGGTGGTCCGGGCAGGCCGGTAAAAACTGCATAAACCCCAGGCGGCAGGCCCATACTCCCGGCAACGAACGGGAAAGGAGCCTGCCGCCTATGTTGTTTTCTGCTCATCTGTGGTCCCGGGGCCGGATGCTGGCCCTCTGCCTTGCCCTGCTGGGAGGGCTGGCCCTGGCCGGCTGGTGGCAGGCCCAGCAGGACACCGGCGCGGCCCTGCGGGCCGGCACCCTCCGCCTGCACATCCGGGCCGACAGCGACGGGGTCTACGACCAGACCTGCAAGCTGGCCGTCCGGGACGCCGTGCTGGACCTGACCGCCCGGCTGTGGCCCCGGGACGCCAGCCCCGCCCAGGCCCGCCAGGCCGCCGCCCGCAGCCTGCCCCGCATCCAGTGGGCCGCCCGCCAGGCCCTGGCCCGGCTGGGGGTGTCCGCGCCGGTGCAGGTCAGTTTGGTGAATATGTACTTCGGCACCACCCGCTACGACGGCTTTGCCCTGCCCGCCGGGCGCTACGACGCGGTGCGGGTGGACATCGGCCGGCCCGGCAGCTACGGGCAGAACTGGTGGTGCGTCCTCTACCCGGGGCTGTGCGCCGCGGCCTGCGGCGGCTACGACGACCCCGCCCAGACCGACCTTGTCTGCGGGGACTACATCCTCCGGTTCCGCGCGGTGGAGTGGTGGCAGCAGCTGACCGCCTCCCGGGCCGACCGGGTGCTGGTCATGCTGTAGGCACACCCCCGCCCCCCGGCGCATACGCTGGGGCAGGAGGTGTAACACAATGGCAAAACCCGAATACTACGCCGCGTCCAGCCAGGGGTCCGCAGGGCCCGACACGGCCCTGATCCAAACCTGGCTGAATGGCTCCCGCGATCCCTGCACCCACTTTGACCCGGTGACGGTGGACGGCCGGTTCGGCTCCGACACCGCCAAAGCCGTGCAGGAGTTCCAGCTGCGCAACAACCTGAAGGCCGACGGCAAGGTGGGCCCCCTGACCTGGAACGCCCTGCACACCAAATTTGCCGCCGCCAACGACGGCAACGAGCGCTACCCCGGCATCGCCCTGAAAAGCGGCCAGGCGGGCGCGGCGGTCCAGAGCGCCCAGCGCCAGCTCAACCGCAAGGGCGCGGCCCTGAACGCCGACGGGCGGTTCGGCAGCAAGACCACCAGCGCCGTGCGCAGCTTCCAGAAGGCCAACAGCCTGCCCGCCGACGGCGTGATCGGCCCCGACACCTGGTCGGCCCTGTACCGCTGAATAACCCGCCCGCTCCTGTGGCACACTGACAGCGGAGGTGGATACCATGGAACACAAACCCAAAGCCCGCGCCGGCATCCCCATGACCGACGGCACCCCGGCGCCCTGCCGGCAGAAAAACGCCGCGTCCTTCCTGGCGGGGGACACCCCCGGCGTCATGGCCAGCTACGGCCATGGCGGGCGGGAGCCCGGCGGCCCCATCCCCACCCTGGAGAGCGAGGACGCCGTCCGCGCCCTGCGGGACTGGCGGGAGGAAGCCATCTACTGACCCCCCGCCCCGGCTGTAAAAATTTTTGAAAAGATTGCCCGGAACCGTTGCAATCCGGCCCCGCTTCCTTTATTATGGTAGGTAACAGACCATTTCTAAAGAAAGCAGGTAACGTCACCATGGCAGAAATCAAATACGACATCATCCAGAAGATCGCCGTCCTGGCCCAGCGGCCCCGCGGGTGGGAGCGCCAGCTCAACCTCATCAGCTGGAACGACGGCGAGCCCAAGTACGACATCCGGGACTGGTCCCCCGACGGCAGCCGGATGGGCAAGGGCATCTCCCTGAGCGCCGAGGAGCTGGGCGCCCTCAAGGGCATTTTGGAGGAGATGGACGAGATCACCGTCCCCGCCGAGCCGGACGGCCCGGAGGCCTGAGATGACCCAGCGGGAAGAGTTTTTGTCCATCTTCCGCCAGCACGTCGCCCGGCCGGGGGCCGACCGGCTGCTGGACTGGCTGGACCACAAGACCGACTTTTTCACCTGCCCGGCCTCCACCCGGTTCCACGGCGCCTGCGAGGGGGGCCTGTGCATGCACAGCCTGAACGTCTACCACGCCCTCCACGACAACTTTTTCAAGGAGGGGGACAGCGAGGAGAGCTTTGCCATCTGCGCGCTGCTCCACGACCTGTGCAAGGCCAACTACTACAAAGTCTCCACCCGCAACGTCAAAAACGACGCCACCGGCCAGTGGGAAAAGGTCCCCTACTACACGGTGGAGGACCAGTTCCCCTACGGCCACGGGGAAAAGAGCGTGTTCCTGATCGAGCGTTTCATGCGGCTCAAGACCGAGGAGGCGGTGGCCATCCGCTGGCACATGGGCGGCTTTGACGACGCGGCCCGGGGGGGCAGCTTTGCCATTTCGGAGGCATACGACCGCTACCCCCTGGCCATCAAGCTGCACATCGCCGACCTGACCGCCACCTACCTGATGGAGCACCGGACCAGCGCCGTGCGCTGAACGGCCCCGGCACAGCCGAACAGAAAAGCCCCTGTCCCCCAAAAGGGACAGAGGCTCTTTTGTTTTATGCAGGTTCAGCGCCCTTTTTTGCCGTTCAGCAGGGCGGACTGGCCCAGGGGGATGTTCTCCTTCTGCATCAGGGTCTCCAGCTGGCCCAGCACCTCGCTGGTCATCTCGTCCAGGGGGCCGGCGCGCCGCCGGGCCGGTCTGCGGGGCCCGGGCTGGTCGAGCAGCTCCATGGGCGCGTCCAGCCAGGCGGGCTTGTCCGGGGTGTCCGGGGGCGGCAAAGGCTCCCCGGCGGCCTGCGGGGCCGGCGCGGCCTCCGGCGGCGGGGAGGGGGGCAGCGGCTCATCCAAAACGGATGGCAGAACCGAAGGGACGCCGGGGTCGGGGGCGGGGCCTTCGCCGTCGGGCCAGAAGGGCCCCCGGGCCTCCTCATCGGCCGGGGCAAAGCCCAGCTCCCGCGCTTTGGCGCACAGGGCCGACAGCTCGGCGTTCTCTTTTTTCAGGGCCAGGATGGCCCGCTCGCAGGCAAACAGCTTGGTCTCGTACTGGCGCAGCTCCTGCTGGGCGGCGGCCAGGCGGCGGTTCAGCGCTTCGAGCGGGGTCTCGCCGGGGCGCGGCCCCTCTGCCGGCGGCGCATAAGCCCCCGGCTGCAGCTTGATCTCTTCGGTCGTCAACGCCAACACCCCCTCCAGGCGGCGCAGCTGCCGGCGGGCCTGCCGGGCCTGCCGGGCGCACGCGCCCCACGCGCGGTCGATGCACAGAAGAAGGTCCTTCTTTTCACGGCGCTGGGCCGCCAAAAGCCGAAGCATCTCCTCCGTCATAGCCGCGTCCTTCTTGTCTGTCCTGTTTTTTGAAAAGCCGGCCTTACTTGCGCTTGTTCAGGATGGCCAGCAGCTCGTCGTAATAGCGGTTGTCGCTGTTTTCTTCCTCCACGGCCGAGGCGGGCTTGGCCGAGCCGGGGGCGGTGCCGTCCGCATTGAACACCGCCCCGGTGGAAGAAGCCGTGCTGACGGTGCTGGCTGCGGCGCTGCTGGACGAGCTGGCGCTGTCCAACGCCGAGCGCAGGGCGTCGCCGGTGCGGTTCTCGAAGCCGGTGGCCACCACCGTGACCCGCATCTCGTCCGAGAGGTTCTCGTCAAAGGCGGTGCCCCAGATGATGTTGGCGTCGGGGTGGGCGCTCTGGGTGATGAGGCCGGCCGCGGTCTCCACGTCCTCCAGGCCGATGTCGGGGCTGGAGGTGATGTTGATGATGACGCCGTGGGCGCCCGCGATGCTGGTCTCCAGCAGGGGGCTGGAGACGGCGGCCTTGGCGGCGTTTTCGGCCTTGCCCGCGCCCTTGGCGCTGCCGGTGCCCATGTGGGCGTAGCCGGCGTCCTTCATGATGGAGCGCACGTCGGCAAAGTCCAGGTTGATGAAGGCCGGCACGTTGATCAGGGCCGAGATGGACTCGACGCCCTGGCGCAGCACGTTGTCGGCGGCCTGGAAGGCGTTCATCAGGGTGATCTTTTCCTGGCTGATCATCTTCAGCCGCTCGTTGGGGATGACGATCAGGCTGTCCACGTGCATCAGCAGGTTGGCGATGCCCTGCTCGGCCAGGCCCATCTTCCGCTTGCCCTCAAAGGCGAAGGGCTTGGTGACGATGCCCACCGTCAAAATGCCCAGGTCGTGGGCCACCTCGGCCACCACGGGGGCCGCGCCGGTGCCGGTGCCGCCGCCCATGCCGGCGGTGATAAAGACCATCTGCGCGCCCTTGAGCACGTTGGCGATCTCGTCCTTGCTCTCCTCGGCGGCGCGCTGGCCCACCTCGGGGTCGGCGCCGGCGCCGCGGCCCTTGGTCAGCTTGGCGCCCAGCTGCACCTTGATCGTCGCATGGTTTTTGGACAGGGCCTGCTGGTCGGTGTTGAACGCGATGAACTCCACCCCCTGCACCCCGTCGGCCACCATCCGGTTGACGGCGTTGCCGCCGCCGCCGCCCACGCCTACCACCTTAATGGTCGTAACGTTTTCGTCCATCTCTTCATCAAGCATCAAAGCCATAGTTTTGTTCCTCCGTCAGGCAATATGGTCACTGCGCGGCCGCCGGGCACGGGTCCCTGCCGCCCTGGCGGCGCACAGATAATTCTGGGCTGTTTCGGGCGGTCCTGGCAAGCCGCCCTGCGCTGCCCGGCACGGCGGGGCGGCGTTTGGCACTTCTCAGACAAGCCCTTGAGTTATACAAGTTTATCCTATCATCTTTTGGCTCCGAATGCAAGTTATTTTTCCTTTTCAAGGTGCATTTTTTTCAATCGGCGGGTCCGGGCGGCATTTCTCGACGGATTCGTGCCCCCAGACGGGCCAGCATGGCTTCCAAAGCGGGGTAACCCCGGTCGATGTAGCCGCACCCGGCGATGCGGCTTTGGCCCCGGGCCGCCAGGGCCGCCACCACCAGAGCGGCCCCGCCCCGCAGGTCCCCGGCCGCCACCGCAGCCCCGTGCAGGGGCCGGCCGTCCCCCGGCAGCCACAGCTCCCGCCCGGCCGCGCCGGTGCGCACCCGGGCCCCCATGGCGGCAAAGCCCGCCGCGCAGCCAAAGCGCGCCTCGAACACCCGGTCCTCCACCACCGTCTGCCCCGATGCGGTCAGCAGGGCCGCCGCCACCAGGGGGGCCGCGTCGGTGGCAAGGCCGGGGTACCCCCCGGTCACCAGACGGCCCACCCCCCGCAGGCGCCCGGCGCAGCCCACCGTGGCGCTGTCCGTGCCGCGCAGCACCTGGCAGCCGGCGGCCTCCAGGGCGTCCAGCACCGGGGCGTACAGGCCGGGGGCGCAGCCCGCCAGCGTCACCCAGCCCCGGGCCGAGGCCGCGGCGCAGGCCAGGGTGGACGCGCAGATGCGGTCGGGCATGGGGGCAAAGGCCGCGCCGTGGAGGGGCCGGCCCCCCTCGATCACGATCTCGGCGCTGCCCGCCCCCCGGACGCAGCCCCCGCAGGCGTTCAAAAACCGGGCCAGGTCCACGATTTCCGGCTCCCGGGCAGCCCCCTGCAGCCGGGTGGGGCCATGGGCGGCGCACCCCGCCAGCAGCACCGTCTCGGTGGCGCCCACGCTGGGCCCCGGCAGCCGGATGCAGGCCCCCCGCAGCCCCGCCGGGGCGGTCAGGATCAGCCGGTCCCCCGCCTGCTCCACCCGGGCGCCCATCCGCTCCAGGGCGCCCAGGTGCCAGTCCACCGGCCGCGCCCCGATGTTGCACCCGCCGGGCAGCGCCGTTTCGGCACGGCCCAGCCGGCCCAGCAGAGGGGCCGCGAACAGCACCGAGGCCCGCATCCGGGCCGTCTCCTCCGCGGGCAGGCGGCAGCAGGCCGCGCGGCCCTCCACCACCACGTCCCCGCCGTCCCAGGCGGCGGCGCAGCCCACCCCCCGCAGCAGGGCCATGCACCCCTCCACATCCGACAGGCGGGGCACGCCCCGCAGCCGCACCGGCCCGCCGCACAAAAGGCTGGCCGCCAGCAGCGGCAGCACGCTGTTCTTGGCCGCCGGGACCTGCGCCGTCCCATACAGGGGCCGCCCGCCCCGCACCATGATCGTCCCGCCCATAACAAGACCCCCGTTTCGCAAAAGATACCCTACGGTATGCGAAACGGGGGCCTTGTGTGAGAAACCGCCGCCCAAACGGCGCGGCGCGGCCGCCGGGGGAGTTTCTCCCGGAGTTTGTCAAAAAAAGCGGCTCTGTCACGCCTCCTGGCGGGACACCGAAAGGACGATGCCCATCTCCCCCAGCAGCATCATCAGGCTGGTGCCCCCGGAGGAGAAAAAGGGCAGGCTGATGCCGGTGTTGGGGATGGTGTTGGTGACCACGGCGATGTTCAGCGCCGCCTGCATGGCCACCTGCACCACAAAGCCCACCACCAGCAGCCCCCCGAACCGGTCGGGGGCCCGGGCCGCCAGGGTGACGCCCCGCAGCAGCAGCAGCACGAACAGGGCGATCACCGCCAGCGCCCCCACAAAGCCCAGCTCCTCGCAGACGATGGAGAAGATGAAGTCGTTCTGGGGCTCGGGGACGAACAGATGCTTCTGGCGGCTGTTGCCCAGGCCCAGGCCGGTGGCCCCGCCCGAGCCGATGGCGTACAGGCTCTGGATGGTCTGGTGGCCGTCGCCCAGGGGGTCGGCAAAGGGGTCCAGCCAGGAGGCCAGCCGGGACGCCGCGTAGGGCACAAGGTCCGGCAGGACGGCCACCGCCGCCCCCACCGCCGCCACCGCCCCGGCGCCCGCCAGCAGGAACCACCGCAAAGCCGTGCCCCCCACGAACATCAGCACCGCCCCGATGCCCAGGATCAGCAGGGTGCCCGACAGGTGGGGCTCCAGCAGCATCAGCACCGCCACCGCCCCCAGCACCAGCCCAAAGGGCAGCACCCCCACCGCAAAGCTGCCCATCCGGCTGGCGTTGAGGGAGATGATGTGGGCAAAGGCCAGCACCACCGCAAACTTGGCGATCTCGCTGGGCTGCAGGGTGCCCACCCCGGGGATGACCAGCCAGCGCTTGCAGCCGTTGTACTCGGGCATGAACAGCACCGCCGTCAGCAGCACCAGGGACACCCCCAGCACCGGCCAGGCCAGCTTGTGGTACAGATGGTAGTCCACCCGGCTGGCCAGCCACATGGCCCCCAGCCCCAGGGCGGCATACAGCAGCTGGGGCCGGATGTAGGCGTAGGGGTCCCCCCGGCGGTAGAGGGCCACCGCGTAGCTGGCGCTGAACAGCATCACCAGCCCAAAGGCCACCAGCGCCAGCACCAGCACCAAAAAAGGCAGGTCCACCGGGCCCGCAGCCCGCAGCCCGGCCGGGGCGGGCGGGTCCCAGCGGGCCGTCCGTTCTTCTGCCAACAGCACCACCCCTTTCCTGTCTATTGTACGCAGGGCGGGGGCGGTTTAGTCATGCGGGGGGCGCTTTGCCGCATAGGATAAGTACCAAATCCAACAAAAGGAGGCCCCGCCCATGCCCCATCCCCCTGCATCCCTGCCCGAGCGCTCCCTGCCCGGCCGCAGCTTCCGCCTGCGGGCCCGGGTGGTGGCGGGGCTGTTCTGCGCGGTCTGCTTTGCGGGGCTGGCCGCCCGGCTGGCCTGGCTGCAGCTGGTCGGCGCGGACGGCTACGCCCAGCGGGCCCTGGGCCAGCAGCTGCGTGACACGGCGGTGCCCGCCGGCCGGGGCCTGATCCTCAGCGCCGACGGCGTGGTGCTGGCCACCAACGCCTCCTGCTGGACCATCCGGGCCTGCCCCCGGGAGATGCCCGAGGCCAGGCTGGAGCTGGCCGCCCAGGGCCTGGGGGACATCCTGGAGCTGGACCCCGCCCGGCTGCTGGAGCAGTTCCGGCAGCGCAGCTCCAACGACTGCCTGCTGCGCCGCCGGGTGGACCAGGACACCGCCGGGGCGGTGCGGGACTTCTGCCAGCAAAACGGCATCGCCGGCATCCGCATCCTGCAGGACACCCGGCGGCAGTACCCGGAGGGGGCGTTCCTGGCGTCGGTGCTGGGTTTCACCAACGTGGACAACGTGGGCGCGGCCGGGCTGGAACTGGAATACAACGACACCCTCGCCGGCCAGGACGGCCGGGTGCTGACGGCGGTGAACGCCTGGGGCTACGCCCTGGAGCAGAGCTACGCCGTGCTCCAGCCCCCGGTGCAGGGCAACACCCTGGTGCTGACCATCGACGCGGCCATCCAGCGCTACCTCGAAAACGCCCTGACCTACGCGGTGGCCGAGCACCACGCCGCGGCCCGGGGGGTGGGCATCGTGCTGGACGTGGACACCGGGGCGGTGGTGGCCATGGCCACCGTCCCCGCCTTTGACCCCAACCAGCCCCGGGTGATCTACGACGAGGCCCGGCGGGCCGCCGTGGACGCCCTGACCGGCCAGGCCCGGGCCGACGCCCTCCAGCAGGCCCAGCAGGCCCAGTGGCGCAACAAGGCGGTCAGCGACCTGTACGAGCCGGGCAGCGTGTTCAAGCTGATCACCTGCGCGGCGGCCCTGGACGCCGGGGCGGTGGGCCCCGCCGATACCTTTGTCTGCGGGCCCTATTTGTCGGTGGCGGGCACCCGCTTCCACTGCGCCAACCGCAAGCGCCACGGGGTGCAGACCGTCACCGAAGCCCTGATGAACTCCTGCAACCAGAGCCTGATCCAGATGGGCGCGCGGCTGGGCAAAGAGGCTTTCTGCGACTATTTCGCGGCCTTTGGCCTGCGGGAGGCCACCGGCATCGACCTGCCGGCCGAGCCCGCCAAAAGCCTCTACTACACCGCCGACCGGATGGGCCCGGTGGAGCTGGCGTCCTGCTCGTTCGGGCAGAGCAGCAAGGTCAGCTACATCGGGATGGCGGCGGCGGTGGCCGCCATCGTCAACGGGGGGCGGCTGATGCGGCCGTATGTGGTGGCCGAAGTGCGCACCCCGGCGGGCGCCCTGGTGCAAAAGACCCAGCCCGCCTGCGTGCGGCAGGTCATCCGCCCCGAGACCTCGGCCCTCATGCGCCAGATGATGGAGGCGGTGGTGGCCGGCGGCGGCGGCCAGAAAGCCCAGATCGCCGGCTACCGCGTGGGGGGCAAAAGCGGCACCAGCCAAAAGCTGGACAGCGACGACCCCACCGCCCGCATCGCCTCGTTTGTGGCGGCGGCCCCCATCGACGACCCCCAGCTGCTGTGCCTGATCTGCCTCGACGAGCCCCACAGCTGGTCCAACGCGGGGGGCAGCCTGTCGGCGCCGGTCTGCGCCGAAGTGCTGGAGCAGGCCCTGGTCCACCGGGGGGTGCCCCGCTCGGCCGTGCCCGCCGCCCCCGCCCTGGCCGAACTGCCCGCCGACGGGGACACCTTCAGCGGAGAATAAGACCCCCGGACAGCCATACGCCCCGCGCCCTCCCGATGGGGAAAGCGCGGGGCCTTGTTGTTTTGCCGTCTCAGCTGGCCCGTTCGATGCCGTCGATCTTCCAGGCTCCGCCCTCAGGCCGCGAACGCTACCGATGCGGCAATGTCCCGCTGCTGCTGGGCCGTGACGCGCCCGGCGTCCAGCTCAAAGGCGACGAACACGGCGCGGTCCCGGTCATAGGCCAGCACGCCCCTACCCGGTTGCATGAAGTGCATGGTTTGCATGGTTTTTAGAGGGTGCATGTTTTGCATGATAGCAGCTTTGGGCGTATCATGCAAAGCATGCACATCATGCATTTCATGCAACTCATGCAAATCATGCAGAGTTATAAAACCATGCATATCATGCAAAACATGCAAAACATGCAAAACATGCAAGTCATGCAAATCATGCAGGGCTATAAAACCATGCATTTCATGCAAATCATGCATGTTTGCTGAAAGGCGGAGGGAGCAGGATGATGGTGGAAGAAACGCAGCCTCCCTTTCAGGTGCTGCGATATAGCCCTCTCCGTCACAGTCCGCTTGCGCGTCCTGTGCCAGCTCCTCTTGCGCTTAGCCGATTTTTGCGGCGTGCTCTGGTGAGCGCTTGCAAAAACCGGAGCGCTGCGCCACTCACAGCTCCCTGTTTCTGCCGCTGGCAACGGTCGCTGTTCGTGCCCCCGCACGCGGGGGAGGCTCCCCTCTCAGTCTCGCCGCCTTGACAGGCGTCTCGACAGCTCCCCCGCGGGGGGAGCCAAGTGTACGTGCGTCAAGCATGGCAAACTGTGCTGTAAGGCAAAGCTGCAAGCAAGTGCGCCTTACCACCTCTTAGCCGCCACCCACGGGCGTGCACTTGCCTCGCCCTCCGGGAGAGGTGCCGCCGCAGGCGGCGGAGAGGGGAGCTGTCAGGCACACCTGGCCTCAATCCCACGGCGACCACACGCCCTTTACCCACCCTGTCCGGTAGAAGATCGCTATATAGACCCCAACACAGGCCAGCACAATGAGCCAGGCGAGCCAAGGATGGCCGGTGTCCTTCGCCAGGCGCTTTTGGTGCATGACACAAAGCCAGCCATTTGTCGTAGTAAACAGCACCGACACCAGCTTTTGCCGGAAGATCATGCCGGTGCAGGCCAGCGCATAGCTGATAATCGTAAAAATGACGCATCCGACCAGAAGGTCCAGCGCTTTCAGCAGCTTGTCCTTCATCCTACCGCCCTCCCTGTGTGGTTTTTATCTATCATACCATACAACGGCCCATCCTGAAACCCCCGGCTCCCGCCCCCCTGCATGAAATGCATGATTTGCATGGTTTTATAACCCTGCATGTTTTGCATGACTTGCATGATTTGCATGAAATGCATGGTTTGCATGATATGCATGATACGCCCAAAGCCGCTATCATGCACATCATGCATACTCTAAAAACCATGCAAACCATGCACATCATGCACCTGCCAGGATGCACGCACAATTTGAACCGTCCCGCCCGGCGCGCACGCAAAACAAAACCCTCAAGGATCACTCCCTGAGGGTTTTGCTTTTCGAGAAGCCGGCATCTACCTATTTTCACAGGCCGTGTCCAGCCAACTATCTTCGGCACAAGTGAGCTTAACTTCTGTGTTCGGAATGGGAACAGGTGGGGCCTCACCGTCATCGACACCGGCCGTCCGGAATATATCAATCAGCTTGCGCTGTTGTCTTTCCCGGACGTCTCTCTATTTTGTTTTAGAAGGACGTGCCTTCAGAACTGAATAATAATCTGCTTTGCAAT
>LBJMR02800__coassemble_238_pt1 | contig 57776 bp, 49 predicted proteins | sample LBJMR02800__metabat2_high_PE_009 | metagenome-assembled genome bin LBJMR02800
GGCAAAGGTCTGCAAAACCTTCATTCACCAGTTCAAATCTGGTCGCCACCTCCAGGACCCTCGTGCAGTGCACGGGGGTTTTTCTTTTGCGTATTGACCGGATAGCAGTTTATAGGTATAATAAAAGCAGAATAGCGCCATCGCACAAGAGGAGGTATATCCGATGAACATTCGTCCGTCCGCCGCGATCCGGCAGAATTACAACGAGATCGCCGATTTGTGCCGCAAGACCTCCGAACCCATCTTCCTGACCAAAAACGGAGAGGGAGACCTCGTCGTCATGGATATTGACACCTACAACCGCCGGGAGCAGATGCTGAAGCTCCGCGAAGAGCTCCTCGCCGTCGAAGAGGACCGGCTCCATGGAGTCCCCGGCTGCACCATCGACGAAGTCACCGCCATGATGCGGGCCGCGATCCAGGAGGCCTCCCATGGAGGAACGTAAATACCGGGTCATCGTGTCCCGCCGGGCTGCGCAAATGCTGACGTCCCACGCGGCCTTTCTGGCCGGCGCCAGCCCTTCCGCCGCCGAACAGCTGCTGACCGCGTTTGAAGCTGCGGCCAAATCTCTGGAGCAGTTTCCCCAGCGGTGCCCCTGGCTGCGAGGGGATTATATCCCCCCAAACAAATACCGCTGCCGCCTGTTTGCCGAGCGTTACCTGCTGATCTACCAGATCCAGGACGACATCGTCTATGCAGATTATGTCGTAGACTGCCGTCAGAACTACGGCTGGCTCATTCGCTGAAACCTCCCCCCGCCTCTCCGGCGGGGTTTTCTGTTGCGCCCCGCGGTGTTCAGTGCTACAATAAAGATATTCTGGCCATGCCGGCTTTGCGAAAGGAGGCCCCGCCCTTGCCGGAGAGCGAAAACCGAACCACCCTGACCCCCGACACTCCGGTGCAGTACCTCAAGGGGGTGGGGCCCAAGCTGGCCCAGCGGTTTGAAAAGCTGGGCATCCGCACCCTGGCGGACCTGCTGGAACACTATCCCCGCCGGTATCTGGACTTTACCCACCCCTACCCGCCGGGCGAGGCGCCCACCGGGGTGGAATGCGTGGTGCGGGCCGAGCTGCTGTCCAAGCAGGGCGGGCGGTACGTCGCCGGGGGCCGCCGGGTGGAAAAAGCCATCGCCGGGGACGGCGTCGCCACCCTGGAGCTGACCTGGTTCAACAACCCCTACACCATCCAGAAACTGGAGCTGGGGCAGGAATATTATTTTGAGGGGGAGGTCACCGGCGGGCTGCTCCGCCGCCAGATGACAAACCCCCAGGTGCGCACCGCCGGGCAGGTCCAAGCCGCCCCCCTGGCCGCCGTCTACCCCCAGACCGAGGGGCTGACCAGCGCGGCCATCGGCCGGTGCGTGGCCCAGCTGCTGCCCCACGCCGAGCTGCTGGGCGAGCCCCTGCCCCCTGCCCTGCTGCAGAAATACCGCCTGCCCGGCAAGGCCCAGGCCGTGCGGGACATCCATATGCCCCCCTCCTCCCAGGCGGTGCAGGAGGCCCGGCGGCGGCTGATCTTTGAGGAGCTGCTGGTGCTGCAGCTGGGGATGGGCCGCCTGAAAAACCGGGGCAGCGCCGCCACCGGGGCGCCCATGCGCCGGGCCGATCCGGGGCCCTTCTGGGCCAGCCTGCCCTTTGCCCCCACCGGGGCCCAGCGCCGGGCGGTGGACGAGATCCTGGCCGATATGGCCGGCGAGACCTCCATGAACCGCCTGCTGCAGGGGGACGTGGGCAGCGGCAAGACCCTGGTGGCCGCCGCCGCCCTCTGGGCAGCCATCGGCGCGGGGTACCAGGGGGCCCTGCTGGCCCCCACCGAGCTGCTGGCCGAGCAGCACGCCGAGACCCTCAACCGCCTGCTGTCCCCCTTCGGCATCCGGGTGGCCCTGCTCACCGGCGGGCTGCGGGCGGCCGCCCGGCGGACCACTCTGGCCGCCATCCGGGAAGGCGAGGCCGACCTGGTGGTGGGCACCCACGCCATCCTGTCCGAGGGGGTGGCGTTCGCCCGGCTGGGGCTGGCCGTCATCGACGAGCAGCACCGCTTCGGGGTGCGCCAGCGGGGCGCGCTCGCCGAAAAGGGGGCCAGCCCCCACCTGCTGGTCATGAGCGCTACCCCCATCCCCCGCACCCTGGGTCTGCTGATCTACGGGGACCTGGATATTTCCATCCTGGACGAGCTGCCCCCCGGCCGCCGCCCGGTCAAGACCAGGGTGATGACCGGGGCCCGCCGGCGCGACCTGTACGGCTTCCTGGACCGGGAGATCGGCCAGGGGCGTCAGGTGTACATCGTCTGCCCCGCCATCGAGGAGGGGCCCGACGCCGGGCTGACCCCCGTCAAGACCTCCTACGAGGAGACCGCCAAGGCCCTGCTGCCCGACCGGCGGGTGGGGCTGATGCACGGCAAGCTGAAGCCCAAAGAGAAGGCCGCCGTCATGGAAGATTTCCGGGCCGGGCGGCTGGACGCCCTGGTGTCCACCACCGTCATCGAGGTGGGGGTGGACGTGCCCAACGCCACCGTGATGGTCATCGAGAACGCCGAGCGCTACGGCCTGTCCGCCCTGCACCAGCTGCGGGGCCGGGTGGGCCGGGGCGGGGCGGAGAGCTGGTGCTTCCTGGTCAGCGACAACGAGTCCGAGCCGGTCCGCCGGCGGCTGCGGTTCCTCTGCTCCACCACCGACGGCTTTGCAGTGGCCCAGTACGATCTGGAGACCCGCGGCCCCGGCGACTTTTTCGGCAGCCGCCAGCACGGCCTGCCCGCTTTGCAGATCGCGGACCTGGCCGCCGACACCCGCACCCTCCACGCCGCCCAGAGCGAGGCCGCCGCCATCCTGGCCGGCGACCCCCTGCTGCAAAAGCAGGAACACGCCCTGCTGGCCGCCCAGGTGGAGCGGATGTTCGACCGGGCCGGGCCCATGAACTGAAACGAGAAGGAGAAGCTGTATGATCTTTACCATCCCCGTCACCACACGGGTCGAAGATTTCGACCAGCGCGGCCTGCTGACCCCCACGGCGCTGCTGTCCATTTTTGAGAACACCGCCGTCCGCCACGCCGAGACCGTGGGCTATTCCCCCATGAACGACAGCCTGCGCAACGGCATGGCCTGGGTGATTACCAACTGGCGGGTGGAGATGGACCGCGCCCCCGCCTACGACGAGCCCTTCACCGCCAGCACCTGGCTGTGCAACAACCCCCGGCAGGCCACCCGTGAGATGCTGCTGCACAGCGCCGGCGGCGAGGTCCTGGCCCGGGGCCAGGCCAAGCTGGCCCTGGTGGACCGCAGCAGCAACAAGCCCTGCCTGCCCACCCCCGAGCGGCTGGCCGTCTACCAGCCCGAGCAGCGCACCGCCTTTGCCGACCGTCTGCCCCGGCTGCGCCCTCCCGCCGCCTGCACCGCCGTCAGCCCTGTCCTGCTGCGCCGCAGCGATATGGACTACAACGGCCACCTGCACAACACCGCCTACCTGTCCCTGGCGCTGGACGCCGCCCCGCCCGAGGTGACGGCGGCCGGGGTGCGCACCTTCCGTCTTTCGTACCGCAGCCCCCTGCGTCTGGGCGACCAGACCACCCTCCGGAGCTGCCCCCAGCCGGAGGGCTGGACGGCCGCCTTTGTCCGCGGGGACGAGGTCTGCGCCGTGGTGGCCCTCAACGAACAGTTGAAACCTCTCTGATCTGCACATAAAGAAAAACATAAAAAGTCCCGTCCAGCCGACATGTGCGGATGGACGGGACACATACAGGGAAATTTGCCGCTGAGAGTGTGCGAGGCCGCCAGGCCGAGTGCATGGTTCAGCGGCAAATTTTGTCCCCAGGGGAATATTAGGGGAAGGAATTTCTGTCGCGCGACTGCGCGCAGAAATGGGTTCCCCCTAAATTTTTAAAAGTCGATCTCTTCCAGCCGCAGCAGGGCCAGGATATAGATCTTGACCGACTGGAGCAGGGCGTCCACCGGGGCGGACTCGTTGGCGCCGTGCATGGGGCCGCCAAAGCTGGGCAGCACCATGTCGTGGCTCTCGGGCCCAAAGCTGACCGCATAGGGGAAGTGGCGGGCATAGGTGCCGCCGCCCATGGTGAAGGGCTTCTCCTGCTTGCCGGTCACCTCGTTGTAGGTGTCGATGCAGGCCCGGATGGCCGGGGTATCCGCCTCGATATAGAAGGGGTCGGCGGCGTCCACGTCCTCCAGGGAGGCGCCCTCCCCCACTGCCTGCCGGATGGCCGCGGCGATGACGTCCCCGTTGGTGGAGGTGGGGTAACGGCTGTCCATGGTCTGGACCATCCGGCCCTCCTGCATATACATCCGGCCGCCGATGATGGTCAGGGGGCCGAAGGGGCCGTCGGAGGTGGCGATGCCCAGGCCCTCGCCGGCGGTGGAGCTGTGCAGCTTGCGTACCGCCTCCAGATACCGGCGCTCGGTCTCGGTGCACAGGCCGCTGTCCAGCAGGTAGTCCACCACCAGGCCGATGGCGTTGACCGTCCCCTCGGGGCTGGCGGCGTGGCCGGATTTGCCCCAGCCCCGCACCCGGACGCAGCCGTTCTCCGGCTCCAGGGTGATGTGGGGGGCGTTTTTCAGGCCGGCCATTTCGGCCTTGACCAGGGCGCTGGCCCGGTCGGGGACGGCGTTGTTGGCCACGCCGCCCTCAAACTCCAGGATCATCCCGTTGCAGACGGGGCTGACCAGCTTGCCGTGGAAATGCCCTTTCTCGCCGTTGCAGACCGGGAACTCGGCGTCGGGGGTAAAGCAGAAGGCCGGGGCCTTGTGGTGGGCCAGGTAGTATTCCACGTCCCCCATGCCGGTCTCCTCGTTGGTGCCGGCCAGCGCCCGGATGGGGTAGCGCAGCGGCTGCCCCAGCTCCTTGAGGAACTTGAGGGTATACAGCGTCGCCACCATGGGGCCCTTGTCGTCCAGCACTCCCCGGCCCAGGATCCAGCCCTCCTGCCGGCGCATCTCGAAGGGGCTGGCGGACCAGCCCTCCCCTGCAGGCACCACGTCCACATGGCAGATGGTGGCCAGATACTGGTCGGGGTCGGCGCCGGGCAGGGCTGCATAGCCGATGTAGCCCTCGCAGTTGCAGGTCTCCAGGCCCATCCGGTCCGCCAGCTCCAGCGTTTTGTCCAGGGCGGCCCGGGGCCCCGCCCCAAAGGGCGCGCCCTCCGCCGGCTGGGACTCCACGCTGTTGATGGCCACCAGCGCGGCGATGTCCTGCAGCATCTGCTCCTTGTTGGCCTCGATGAAGGCGTCTATCTTCCGATTCAGTTCCTGATCCATGGGATTCCTATCCTTTCCGTATTTTTTCTATCTTGCAAATCAAATCATAAAATCTCTGTCCGCCCAGAAGGCAGGGCAAAAGCGCCGGAGCGCCTCTTTCGCCCCGGGCGTCACACCGCAAACAGCGCGCTGAAAGCGCCCAGCAGCCCCGCGCTGGCCAGGCCGATGATGACGCCGGCCAGCAGCACCCCGCCCATGCAGGCCACCAGCACATCCTTGAACTTCATGTCCAGGATGGAGCCGGCCAGGGTGCCGGTCCATGCGCCGGTGCCGGGCAGGGGGATGCCCACAAAGATCAGCAGGGCGGCCACCAGCCCCCGGCCGGCCTTGGCCTCCAGGGCGCGGCCGGCCTTTTCGCCCTTGACCACAAAGAACTTGCAGATGCCCCCGATCAGCGGCTTGTGGTAGCCCCAGATCAGGAACTTGCGGGCAAACAGGTAGATGATGGGCACCGGGAGCATGTTGCCCGCCACGGCCACGATGTAGGTGGGCAGGACATCCAGCCCCAGCCCCAGCCCGATGGGGATGGCCCCCCGCAGCTCGATGACCGGGACCATGGCGACGAAAAAGACAAAGAGATATTGCTCCAGCATAAGGCCTCCTTTAAGTAGTGGATTTCAGTTTCTTCCAGTCGATGACAAAGAACAGGATGGTGCAGGTGGTCGCCGAGATGATGTCGCTGACCGGCTCGGCCACATAGAGGCCCACCAGCTGGCTGAGCCCCATGGCGCCGAACACCCGCGGGATGATGATGGACAGGGGCAGCAGCAGGATCACCTTGCGCAGCAGGGCCACGAACATGCTGATCTTGGCCTCGCCCAGGCCCAGGAAGGTCTGCTGGCAGGCCAGCTGCGCGCCCATGAAGAAAGAGCCCATCATGTAGATGCGCAGGGGGGCGGTGCCCAGGGCGATCAGGTCGGCGTCGCTGGAGAACAGCCCCAGGAACATCTGGGGCGCGATCTCCACCGCGCCCACCACCACCGTGGTGATGCCCACCGAGACGGCCAGCATGATGGTAAAGGCTTTCCGGACCCGCTCCAGCTTGCGGGCCCCGAAGTTGAAGCCCACCACCGGCTGGGCCCCCTGGCAGAAGCCCTGCACCGGCAGGTTGGAGATCTGGGCCACCGAGAACAGGATGCTCATGATGGCCACGGCGCTGTCGCCGCCGTAGGTGGCCGCACCGGTGTTGAAGGCCAGCTGGATGACGCACTCGGTGGCGGTCATCAGGAAGGGCGACACGCCCAGCGACAGGATCAGGGCCAGGGTCTTGCCGTCGGGGATCAGGTTGACCTTGCGGATGCGCAGGACGCTCCGCTTGCCGGTGAAGAACACCAGCACCCACACCGCGCTGATGGCCTGGCTGAGGATGGTGGCGATGGCTGCGCCCTCCACCCCCATGTTCAGCCCATAGATGAAGATGGGGTCCAGGATGATGTTGCTGACCGCGCCGATGCAGGTGGTGGCCATGCTGGTGCCCGCAAAGCCCTGGTTGGTGATGAAGGGGGTCATGCCCAAAGTGAACTGGACAAAGATGGTGCCCAGCAGGTAGATGCGCAGGTAGGACATGGCGTAGGGCAGGGTGTTTTCGCTGGCGCCGAAGGCCCGCAGCACCGGCTCGCCAAAGACGGTGAACACCACGCTCAGCGCCACCGACAGGACGATCAGCAGGGTAACGCAGTTGCCCAGGATCTTTTCCGCCGTCTTGTAATCGCCGCGGCCCATGGCCACCGAGGCCCGGGGCGCGCCGCCCATGCCGATCAGGTTGGAAAAGGCGGTGATGAGCACGATGATGGGGTAGGTGACCCCCAGGCCGGCCAGCGCCAGGCTGCCGGTGCCGGGGATGTGCCCCACGTAGATGCGGTCCACGATGTTGTACAGCATATTGACCAGCTGTGCCAGCGCTGTGGGCAAAGCCAGGCTGAAGATCAGCGGCACCAGCGGGGCCGTTCCCAGCCGCTGGTCCACCGAACCAACGGCGCGTTTGTTTTCTTCCATGGCGGTAACTCCTTCTTTCTCCCTATGAATTGTATCATCAGGCATCCAGATCTATGTCCAGCTCCACCGGGCAGTGGTCGGAGCCCAAAACCTCGTTGTGGATCTCGGCGGCCCGGATCTTGTCCGCGGCCCGCTTCGAGACCAGAAAATAGTCGATCCGCCAGCCGGCGTTCCGCGCCCGGGCCCGGAAACGGTAGCTCCACCAGCTGTACTTGACCTCCTCGGGGTGCAGCAGCCGGAAGCTGTCCGCAAAACCCGCCTCCAGCAGGGCGGTCATCTTGGCCCGCTCCTCGTCGGTAAAGCCGGCGCTGCGGCGGTTCGAGCCCGGGTTTTTGATGTCGATCTCCTGGTGGGCCACGTTCAGGTCCCCGCAGAGGATCACCGGCTTTTTCCGGTCCAGCTCCAGCAGGTAGGCGCGGAACATATCCTCCCACTCCATCCGGTAGTCCAGGCGGCGCAGCTCCTCCTGGCTGTTGGGGGTGTAGCAGTTGACCAGGTAGAACCCCGGGTACTCCAGGGTGATCACCCGGCCCTCGTGGTCATGGGCCTCCTGCCCCACCCCCATGGTCACGGACAGGGGCCTGGCCCGGCAGTAGCAGGCGGTGCCGGAGTAGCCCTTTTTTTCCGCCGGGTTGAAATACTCCTCGTACCCTTCGGGATGGAAATCCGCCTGGCCCGGCTGCATCTTGGTCTCCTGCAGGCAGAACACGTCGGCATCCAGGGCGGCGAAGCTCTCGGCAAAGCCATGGGACAGGCAGGCCCGCAGGCCGTTCACATTCCAGCTGACCAGTTTCATACAGTTTTCCCCTTTTGTCGTCATTCGATGTATTTGGTTTTCCACACGCCGCTGTGAAAGCGCCATACAAAGCAGATGGTGCGGCAGACCCAGTCCACCACCATGGCGATCCAGACGCCCACGGCGCCGTAGCCCATCTGGACCCCCAGCAGGTAGCTGAAGCCGATCCGCCAGACCGCCATGCTCAGGATCGAGACGGTCATGGTGAACTTGACGTCGTTGGCGGCCCGCAGGGCGTTGGGCAGGACAAAAGCCACCGGCCACAGCAGCAGGCCGCAGCCGCAGTGGATCCGGACCAGCAGGACGGCCAGCTCCATGGTCTCCCCCGACAGGGCGTAGATGCCCACCAGCGGCCCCACAAACAGCAGGATCGCCCCGTTGAACAGGCCCATGGTGAGATAGGCCCAGCGGACCAGCCGCCGGGTGTAGGCCGCCGCCTGCTCGTTGTCCCGGGCGCCGACGCAGCGGCCCACCACCGTGATCATGGCCAGGCCGATGGCCTGCCCCGGGATGCAGCCCATGCCGTCCAGGTTGTTGGCCACGGCGTTGGCCGCGATCTGGACGGTGCCGAACAGCGAGATCATGCTGACCACGATGATCCGCCCCGCCTGGAACAGGCTGTTCTCAAAGGCGGAGGGGATGCCGATGCCCAAAATACGCTTTGCCAGCGCGCCGTCCACCCGGAAGGTCATCCGGGCCTGGACGGTGTTGGACTTCCAGCCGCAGGCGGCCAGGATCAGGACCGCCGCCACCCCGCGGCTGATGACGGTGGGCCAGGCCACGCCTTCCACGTACATCCCCAGCCCAAAGATGCAGACCGCGTTGCCGATGATGTTGATGATGTTCATCAGCACGCTGACCTGCATGGAGATCTTGGAGTTGCCCATGCTGCGGAAGATGGCCGCCCCGGCGTTGTACAGCGCCAGAAAGGGGTAGCTGATCGCCGTCACCTTCAGGTAGCGGACGCCGGCGTCCAGCACGTCGGCCTCGATGGTGCCGTAAAACAGCCGCAGCATCGGCCTGGCCAGCACCCAGCAGAACAGCCCCAGGCCCAGGCCCAGCAGCAGGCTCAGCAGGATCAGCTGGCCGGCGCTGTCGTCGGTCTCCTTTTTGCGCAGCGCGCCCAGGTACTGGCTGACCACCACCGCGCCGCCGGTGGCCAGGGCCGCCAGCAGGTTGATGACCAGGTTGTTGATCATGTCCACCAGGCTGACCCCCGAGATGGCCGCCTCGCCGCAGCGGGAGACCATCATGGTGTCGGCCATGCCCACGGTGGTGGCCAAAAGCTGTTCCACCAGCAGCGGGCCGATCAGCCGCATCAGCTCCCCGGTGGTAAAAAGAGGCCCGCCGGACCGTTTCAAAATCGTGGGGCTGCCCGCCCCCGCCGTATGTTCCATGTTTCTCACACCCACTGCCTGCCCTGCCGGGCAGGCCGTTCCCAGTTCATAAGCGTACTTTATTATGATAACATACCCCTGCCGGATTGTAAAGCCGCCGGGCCGCCTCTGCCTCTGCTCCCACTGCCCTGCAAGTTCGGCATTTGTGGCAGGAAAGCTCGCCCACATTTGTGCGCTTTCACGAAAATGCGTTTTTATGTGCTTTGAAACCGATTTTCAGCAAAAAAACTCTTGCATTCCCCTGTGAAAAGTGGTATGTTGTATCCCAACGTGGCGCCTTGGATACAAGGATTTTCAGGCTGCCTGCACAGCCGGGGCTGCGGCCCGCACGTTCCGTTCTAAGTGTTGCTATTTTCTTCATTTACCTTCTTATCATTTACCCTGCCTGCCCGCAAGGGCAAAAAGCGGCGGCCCAACCTGCACGGGCCGCCGTTTTTTATTTTTCCGGGCAGCGGCCAAAAGACCCCGCCGCAGCCAGCAGCCGCAGCGAGGTCTTATGCGTTATTGGTTCCGATATTGGTTCAGTTTTTTGCCAGGTCTGCCACGGCTTCCCGCACTTCGCCGGAGAAGTAGAGGGTGCCCAGCGCGGCCGCGGGGCCGCCGGCGGCCAGCTCCCAGACCCGGGCAACGGCGGCCGGGATGCCGCCGGCAGGCTCCGCCCTGCCGCCCAAAGCCTCGATCCGGGCGGCCAGCTCGGACGCCGGGATGGCCCGGGGGCTGGGGGCGGTCACCGTCACAAAGCCTTTGGCCAGCGGCAGCAGCAGCCGGAGCATCTCGTCCGCGTCCTTGTCGGCCATGATGCTGACCAGGAACACGAACTTCTCCCCCGGGAACAGCGCCCGCAGGCTGTCCGCCGTGGCACGCATCCCGTGGGCGTTGTGGCTGCCGTCCAGCAAAAAGGGCGGGTCCCGGCGCAGCAGCTCGAACCGGCCGGGCCAGCGCACCTGAGCCAGCCCCTGCCGGATGGCGCTGTCGGGGATCTGCCAGCCCCGCGCCCGCAGGGCCCGCAGGGCCTCGATGGCCACAACAGCGTTCCGGGGCTGGTAGCGGGCCAACAGGGGCAGGGTCAGGCCGGTCAGGCCGTCGTAGTCGAAGATCTGGCCCTCCAGGCCAGCGCCCCGGAGGGTCAGCCGGGCAAAGTCCACCACCGTGAGGGGCGCGCCACAGGCCGCCGCCGCATCGGCGATGACACGGTCGGCCTCGGGGGCGCCCCCGTAGCTGACCACCGGGCTGCCCGGCTTGATGATCCCCGCCTTGGCCGCCGCGATGTCCGCCAGGGTGGGGCCCAACTCTTGGACGTGGTCCATCCCCAGGGCGGTGATGACCGCGCACTCCGGCGGGTCGATGACGTTGGTGGAATCCAGCGCGCCCCCCAGCCCCACCTCCAGCACGACGATGTCGCACCGCTCCTGGGCAAAATAGAGCATCCCCAGGGCGGTGATGAGCTCGAACTCCGTGGGCACGTCGGCCATGGCCGAGGCCGCAGGCCGGACCTGCTCCACCAGCCGGACCAGGTCCCCGTCCGGGATGGGGACGCCGTCCACCTGGATGCGCTCATTGAACCGGTTGATGTAGGGGGAAGTGAACAGCCCCACCCTGTACCCGGCGCAGCGCAGGCAGCTGTCCAGCATGGCGGCGGTGCTGCCCTTGCCGTTGGTACCGGCCACATGGACGAACCGCAGCCCCTTGTGGGGGTCCCCCAGGGCGGCCAGCAAGGCGCGGGTGCGGTCCAGCCCGGGCTTGTGGCCCTGCCAGTGGACCGCGTGGATATAGGCGAGCGCTTCTTGGTAGTCCATCAGGAGCGCCTCCCGGTATGGCCGCCCCGGGCCGCCGCCATCAGGGCGTGGTTGGCCAGCAGGGCCCGCACCAGGACAAACTCCGCCCCGGCCAGCACCAGCGCGTTGGGGATGCGGGCGGCCAGCACGCCCCAGGCATAGCCGTAGAACAGGTGCAGCGCCAGCGAGTTGAGCACCATCGAGCCCACGATATGCCCCAGCAGGATGCCCCCGGCCAGCCGCAGGCCGTCGGTGCGGGCGGGCAGATACCGCCAGCCCCACCCGGCGAAAAAGCCCACCGCCCCGGCCCCCAGGGTGATGAGAGGGTTGATGGCGTACCCGGCCAGTACGCCGCCGATGGCGTCGGCCAGGGCCCCCACCACAAAGCCGGCCCCCGGCCCGAACAGGACCGCCGCCAGCACCACCGGCAGGCTGCCCAGGTTGAAGCGCAGAAAACCGGTGGAGATGCTCAGCACCCGGCTGAACACGATGCTCATGGCCACCAGCAGGGCGCAGAAGGTGAGGATGCGAAGGGATCTATGGGTATGATTTGGATTCATGGCAGTGCCTCCTTTTCTGAATCCAGATGCGGGAGGACACAAAAACGGCCCTCCCCCATGCGACAAACCGCACAAAGGAGGGCCGTGAAAACCGGCAGTATCCACACACGGGCCGCGGGACACACCACGGCCCGCGCCCAAGTCCATGCAGCAGCGGGATGCAGGCTGTGCACCGCGGGAAAACTTCGCCTTCGTCCGCAGCACAACTCCCCGTTGATGCGGCACTTAACGCGCACAGCCTTACTCTGTTGATCTTTTCAAGCAAGGGGGATCGCTTCCCCCGGCCGCCCGCCCTGCCGGGGCGGACGCGGGACAGGCCCGCCGGGGCCCGTCTTACCCGTATTATACTCCGTTTGCCGGCGCAGCGCAAGACGCCGGGGCGACATTTTTCCTAAAAGTTCGCCTCCGCTTTTGTGCAAAGCGCTGCCGGCCGGCTTCTCAAACCTGGTGTGCCGCGATCCAGTCCGCCACCGGCCCGGCAATGGCCTTGACGCTGCCCTCCTCAAAGGGGGTGCGCAGGCCGGCGGTGGCGCACAGCTCGGTGTAGCTGGCGGTGCCGCCCTTGCGGCACAGCTTCAGGTACCGCTGCCAGGCGTCGGCGTGGTCGGCCTCGCCCAGCAGGAAGAACTGCAGCGCCGCCATGGTGGACAGGCAGTAGTCAATATAATAGAAGGGGCACTCATAGATGTGCAGCTGGCGCTGCCAGCCCGCGCCCCGGCCGTAGAAGGGCAGGCCGTCGAAGTCGATCCAGGGGCGGTATTTCTGTTCCAGCCGCAGCCAGACGTCGTTTCGCTGGTCGGCCGTCAGGTTGGGGTGCTGGTACATAATGTGCTGGAACTCGTCCACCTCGCAGCCGTAGGACAGGAAGATCAAACTCTCCTCGGCGTGGGTCAGGGCGTACTTGGGGGTGTCGGCCCCGAACAGCAGTTCGTGCCAGGGCGCGGTGAGGAACTCCATGGCCATGGAGTGAATCTCGGCGCTTTCCATGCTGGGGCACTTCAGGTCCTCGGGGATGGCGTCGTCCCGGGCGGCCAGATAGCCCTCAAAGGCGTGGCCGGCCTCGTGGGTCAGCACATCCACATCCCCGGCGGTGTCGTTCCAGTTGGCAAAGATGAAGGGGGCCTTGTAGTCGGGCAGGATGGTCATATAGCCGCCGTTGGCCTTGCCGGGGCGGCTGAGGACGTCGAACAGCTCGTTGTCCTGCATGAAGTCGATGAACTCGGCCGTCTCGCTGCTCAGCTCATGGTACATCCTGCGGGCGGCGTCCATCCGCACCTGGTAGCCCTTGACCGGCACCGGGTTGCCGTCCGGGAAGGCCACGTTCAGGTCGGCAAAGGTGGGGTGCTGGATGCCGGCCCGCCGGGCGCGCCGGGCCACCACCTCGGCCAACAGGGGCACCACGTCCCGGGCCACCTGCTCCCGGAAGGCGCGGACCTCCTCGGGGCCGTAGCCGATCCGGTTCATTCGGGCGTAGGACAGCTGGCTGTAGTCCTGGTAGCCCAGGATGGCGGCCTGCTGGTTCAGGTTGCGGACGGTCCGCTCGTACAGCTCGTCGAACTCGGCCCGGTGGGCGTCGAAGTAGCCAGCTTCCGCCTCGAAGGCGGCGCGGCGGACCGCAGGGTCCAGGCTCTGCTTGTAGGGGCCCAGCTGGGGGATGGTCAGCTGTTTGCCGTCCAGCTCCACCAGCGCGCCGCCGTACAGCCGCTGGTACAGGCTGGAGATGGTGTTGGCCTCCTGCTGCAGGGCGGTGACCCGGCTGTCCACTGCGAGGACGGCGTTGCGCATCCCCGGCACGCAGGTGGTGCCAAAGGCTTCGGTCAGGGCGTCCAGGTGGGGGTTGGCCAGAATGGCCCGGTAGATCTCCACCTGGGCGTTGGAGACGGCGGGGCTGTTCTGGTCGAAAAAGTCCTGCTCGGCCTGCCAGTAGGGGTCGCGGGTGTCGCAGGTGTAGTGGATGCTGGCCAGGTTGGCGGCGGTGCTGAAGGCGCCCATGGCGGCGCTCTGGTCGTAGTAGACTTTGGCCAGGGCTTCGCCGGTGGGGGCGGCGGCCGCGTCGGCGGCAAACTGCCTGCACTGTGCCAGGATGGCGTCGATGTCGGGGCGTGCGTAGGGCATTTCACTGAACTTCATAGCGGGGATTCTCCTTCCTGTTCCTATCCTGAAAGTAGGATGCCACATGATACCTATAGCATACCACGGAAGTGTGAAAAAAGGAAGCGTCTGCCGCCCCGCCCGCCCGAAAAAACGAAAGCCCCCGCCTGCACCGTGTCGCGCGGTGGTGGGCGGGGGCTCTGCTTGCCTGAATGCAGCTCGAAAAGAAGGTAAAGAAAGAGTTTTGTGTTGCCGGGCGGCCGGGGCCTTACTGGACGTTGGTCAGCTCAGCCAGCTTGTGGAAGATCTCGGTGTTGTCGAAGGCGCCGGTGAACTTGTCGCTGCCTGCGCCGATGGCGTAGATGTTGACGGGGGCGCCGGTGTGGGACCAGGTGGTGTGGTCCATGCCGGACTTGTGGTTCAGCACATGGCACAGCTCGACCGAGAAGGGCTGATAGGTGCCGTACAGCTCGTAATCGCGCTGGGTCATGTCGCCCTGGCCGGCGGCGCCGACGGTCATGCTGCGCTCGTAAGCAGTGCGCAGGCCCTCGAGCTCGTAGTCGGTGAGGATCAGGTTCTCGTACTCGGGGTTGGCGGCGTCGGCATCATTCGCGGTGATGAGGCCGAACGCCTTCTTGGCCTCGGCCATGGCAGCCTCGAAGGAAGCGCCCTGGGCGCGCAGGGTGTCGATGATGCTGTCGAACTTGACAAAGGACATGGTCTGCTTGGTCAGGTTGGTCAGATAGGTGTCGTAGTTGGTGGTGGTGAAGCCGATGGTCATGCCGCCGGTCTCGTGGTCGGCGGTGACCAGGATCAGGGTGTCGTTGGGGTGCTGGTTGTAGAAGTCGACGGCCACCTGGACGGCGTTGCTCATCTCCAGCACATCGTGGATGGAGGCGGCGGTGTCGTTGGCGTGGCAGGCCCAGTCGATCTTGCCCGACTCGGCCATCATGAAGAAGCCGTTGGGGTTATCCAGCACTTCGATGCCCTTGCGGACGTAGTCGGACAGCTGCCACTCGCCGGCGGCGGCGTCGATGGAGTAGTTCATGGCGGCGGCGTCGGCGCGCTGCTCGGCGATGACCAGGGCCTTGTCGCCGGCCTTCAGGGCAGCGGCGCCGGCCTGGGTGGTGACCAGCTTGTAGCCCTTGGCGATGGCCATGTCGTAGTTGGAGACGGCGCCGCCGCGGGGCTTCTGGAAGTCGCCGCCGGCAAAGTACTCAAAGCCGCTGTTGGCCAGCTCCTCGCCGATCTCGTAGTAGTTCTTGCGGCTGGCCTGATGGGCGTAGAAGGCGGCGGGGGTGGCGTGGTCGATGTTGACGGTGCTCAGGATGCCGACCTTGTAGCCCTTCTGGCTGTGCAGCTTCTCGGCGATGGTCTCGAAGGGGACGTCGCGGGTCCAGGGGGTCATGTTGATGACGCCGGACTCGGTCTTTTCGCCCGAAGCGATGGAGGTGGCGGTGGAAGCGGAGTCGGGGCAGAAGGAGGTGGAGTCATAGGTGGTGACGCTGCCGACGAAGGGGAACTTCATGAAGCTCAGCTCGGCGGGGGTCACAGCGCCGTTGTTCTCGACGGTGCCCTTGTAGAAGGAGGCGGACTGGATCTGGGCCACGCCCATGCCGTCGCCGATGAACAGGAAGATGTACTTGGGGGTCTTGCCGCCGAACAGGCCGTCCAGCAGGCCGTTCTCGTCAGCGGCGGGGGCCTTGGGCTCGGCAGCGGAAGCAGCGGCGGCGTTTGCAGCTACCAGGCTGGCCACAGAAGCGGCGGCGCCGGCCTTCAGGAAGCTGCGGCGGGAAAACTTGAAGTTCTTCATACCAAAATTCCTTTCTCTCTTCAACGTGTACCCAATATGGTGCGCGGCCTTGCGGCAGCGCCGCGGCCCGCCTTGCGGGCCATTCACTCTTGCTCGCTTGGGACGGTTTTATTGTACTCGGCCGGCCCGCGGGGTGAAACCATGTCCGCGCAAAGCTTTGGTAAAAAATAGCAGCCCGTTTTTGCGCCCAATGTAAAAAAACCGCGTTCTTTGTAAAATCCCGCCCCATACGCCCGCATCCAGCCCAAAAAATATATTTTTCCATCGTAAATTCTAAGCAAAGCGACAAAAAGCGCGAAATTAGTTCAAAATATTGAATTATAGATTGAAATGTTCACAATCCCGTGGTATTCTGTATGATATCGAACAGCCGGGCGGCCAGGGGGCCGCCCCTCCTGCCGCAAGGCGGCTGTTCGGCCCGAAAGGCTTCTGCCTTCCTTTTTATAAACGGTACACGTAGATTGGTAAAGCAATGAATGAGATCATGAAATATGTAAACCTCGGCCTCGACATCGGTTCCACCACCGTCAAGGCCGTGCTGACCGACCGCCAGAGCGGCCGCATCCTGTTCCGGCGCTACCAGCGCCACCACGCCGAGCAGCGCCGCACCCTCTGCCAGCTGCTGGGCGAGATCCGGGACAAGTTTGCCGGCCTGCCCATGCGGGTGGCGGTCTGCGGGTCGGGCGGGCGGCCCCTGGCCGACCAGATGGGGGCCTGCTATGTCCAGGAGGTGGTGGCCAACGGCGCCGCCGTCCGGGCCCTCTACCCCGCCGCCCGCACCGCCGTGGAGCTGGGCGGCCAGGACGCCAAGGTCATCTTTTTCCGCCAGGAGAAGGACGGCGCCCTGACCACCTCCGATATGCGGATGAACGGCAGCTGCGCCGGCGGCACCGGCGCCTTCATCGACGAGATCGCCGCCCTGCTGCGGGTGCCCGCCGAGGCCTTCGAGTCCCTGGCCCGGATGGGCAAGCAGGTGTACAGCATCTCGGGCCGGTGCGGCGTCTTTGCCAAGACCGACATCCAGACCCTGCTCAACCAGGGGGCCAGCCGGGCGGACATCGCCCTGTCGGCCTTCCACGCCATCGCCAAGCAGACCATCGGCGGCCTGGCCCAGGGCCTGGAGATGACCCCGCCGGTGATCTTTGAGGGCGGGCCCCTGACCTACAACCCCACCCTGATCCAGGTGTTCGCCCAGCGGCTGGGCCTGCGGGAGGACCAGATCATCCGCCCCGGCAACGCCGACACCATCGTGGCCCTGGGCGCGGCCCTGGCCATGGACGAGCTGTATCCCCTGCCCACCGGCCGCGCCGCCCCCATGACCCCCGAGCAGGCGCTGGAGCGGCTGTCGGCCGCGCCACCCGCCGCCGAGCAGCACCACACCGAGCGCTACTTCGGCTCGGACGCCGAGCGGGACACCTGGCGGGCCAGCCACGCCCTGCCCGCCCTCCAGACCCCCGACGTCCGGCCCGGCGACACCCTGCGGGTCTACATCGGGGTGGACGCCGGCAGCACCACCAGCAAGCTGGTCCTGCTGGACGAGAATGAGACCGTGCTGGACCGTTTCTACGCCAGCAACCGGGGCGACCCCATCGAGGTGATCCGCCACGGCCTGCAGGAGCTGTACAAAAAGTACAGCGCCATGGGCGTAAAACTGGAAGTATTGGGCTTTGGCACCACCGGCTACGGCGAGGTGATGCTGAGCAAAGCCTTCGGCGGGGACTATCACACGGTGGAGACGGTGGCCCATGCGGCGGCCGCCTGCCACTACCTGCCCGACGTCACCTTCCTGCTGGACATCGGCGGCCAGGACATGAAAGCCATCTGGATCCAGGACGGCGTGGTCACCAACATGCTGCTGAACGAGGCCTGCTCCTCGGGGTGCGGCTCCTTCCTGGAGGAGTTCGCCGCCTCGCTGGGCATCCCGGTGGAGGGCATCGCGGACGCGGCTTTCCGCGCCCAAAACCCCGCCGAGCTGGGCAGCCGCTGCACCGTCTTTATGAACAGCAGCATCATCACCGAGCAGAAAAACGGCCGCACCCCCGACGACATCATGGCGGGGCTGTGCCGCTCCATCATCAAAAACGTCTTTACCAAGGTGGTGCGCATCCCCAACACCGATGTGCTGGGCAGCCGGATCGTGGTGCAGGGCGGCACCTTCAAAAACGACGCGGTGCTCCGGGCGCTGGAGCAATACCTGGGCCGCACCGTCACCCGTGCCCCCTACCCCGGCGAGATGGGCGCCATCGGCGCGGCTTTGCTGACCAAGCGCCAGGCCGAGGCCAGCGGCAGCCCTGCCAGCCACTTCATCGGCTTTGAGGCGCTGGATGCCTTCGCCTACACCCAGACCCAGAACGAGCCCTGCCCCTTCTGCCAGAACCACTGCAGCCGGACGGTCATCCGCTTCCCCACCGGGGAGAGCTTTGTCACCGGCAACCGCTGCGAGCGGGGCGAGATCCTGGGCGACCCCCGCGACAAGGCCGTCCAGGCCAGGGTCCGCCAGACCAATCAGTCCATCCAGAGCGTCCCCAACCTGTTTGCCCTGCGGGAAAAGCTGCTCTTCGCCGACTACGACGCCCCCGCCCTGGCCCCCGACCGCGGGGTGACCATCGGCATCCCCCGGGTCCTCTCCTTCTGGGAGACCATGCCTTTCTGGAACGCCTTCTGGCGCAGCCTGGGCTTCCGGGTCCAGCTGTCGGGCAAGAGCACCCGCCCCCTGTACGAGGAGGGCCTGTCCGCCGTCACTTCGGACACCGTCTGCTTCCCGGCCAAGCTGGTCCACGGCCACCTGCGGGACCTGGCCCGGCGGAAGGTGGACCGCATCTTCATGCCCTCCATCACCACCGTCCAGCCCGACGGCGCCGCCGCCACCAGCGAGTCCATGTGCGCGGTGGTCAAGGGCTACCCCATCGTCATCCGCAACTCGGACGACCCCCAGCGCCGCTGGGACACCCCCTTCGACGCGCCGCTGTTCCACTGGCACCACCACGCCGACCGGGACCGCCAGCTGACCGACTACATGGCCTCCGCCTTTGGCATCGGCCCCGAGCTCACCCGGCAGGCCATCGCCGCCGGCGATGCAGCCCAGGCCAGCTTCTCCGACCAGCTGAAGGCCGCCGGGCAGGCGGTGCTGGACCGCTGCCACGCCCAAAACAGCTACGCGGTGGTGCTGGCCAGCCGCCCCTACCAGAACGACGAGCTGGTCAACCACGCCCTGCCCGAGCTGTTCGTCAGCCTGGGCATCCCGGTGCTGACCAACGACTCCCTGCCCGACGTGAACAAGGTGGACCTCTCCCGCAGCCGGCTGGACATCGTCAACAACTACCACGCCCGGATGCTGGCGTCGGCGGTGCTGGCCGCCCGGGACGACTGCCTGGAATACGTCCAGATCGTCAGCTTTGGCTGCGGCCACGACGCCTACCTGTCGGACGAGATCACCCGCATGATGCACGAGATCTCGGGCAAGAGCCCCCTGATCCTCAAGCTGGACGAGAGCGACGCCCAGGGCTCCCTCCGCATCCGGGTCCGCTCCTTTGTGGAGACGGCGGCCATCCGCCGGGCCCGGGGCATCCGCGCCGAAGTCAGGCCCCTGCCCGATCCCTACCCCGTCAAGTTCACCAAAGCGGATGTGAAGGAGCGCGTGGTCCTGGTGCCCAACACCTCCCATGCCTTCTGCCGGGTGATGTCGGCGGCCTTTGCGGCCCAGCACATCCGGGCGGTGCCCATGGACCTGGGCCGGGAAGAGGCCATCCGCCTGGGCAAGCAGTACGTCCACAACGACATCTGCTTCCCGGCGCAGATCGTCATCGGCGAGGCCCTGGCAGCCCTGCGCAGCGGCCGGTACGACACCCGCCACACCGCCGTGGCCATGGCCAAGTACATCGGCGACTGCCGCCTGACCCACTATGGCGCGCTGCTGCGCAAAGCCCTGGACGACGCCGGCTTTGCGGATGTCCCCATCCTGACCAACGACGACAAGGACAGCCACCACATGCACCCCGGCTTCAAGATGAACCTGGTGTCCTCTTTGAACCTGGCGTTCTCGCTGCCCATGATCGACGTCATGGAAGAGCTGCTGCGCAAGATCCGCCCCTACGAGAAGGTGCCCGGCTCCGCCGAGGCCGCCTTTGAGGCCGGCATGGACGCCATCGTGGAGGGGATGACCCGCCGCGGCATCCCCGGCCTGAAAAAGGGCTTTGAACAGGCCATCGACCGGATGAAGGCGGTGGAGTACGACCGCAGCGCCCCCCGGCCCACCGTCCTGATCGTGGGCGAGTACCTGCTCAACTTCCACCCCGGCGCCAACCACGACATCGAGAAGTATCTGGAGGCCAACGGCTTTGAGATCATCGAGGCCCGGATGACCGACGTCATCCGCAAGACCTACTTCTACATGGACGCCCAGATCAAGGAATACCACATCGCCAAGCCCCTGGGCGAAAAGCTGTGGTACCGCACCGCCGACGAGGCCTTCAACGCGGCCCACGCCCTGACCGACTCCATCGCCCGGCGGCACCCGCTGTACCGCAAGGCCGCGCGGATGCAGGACATCGTCCGGGCCAGCGACCCCATCATCCACCACACCTTCGACGCCGGCGAGGGGGTGCTGATCCCCGCCGAGATCCTGCACCACGCCAAAGAGGGCTGCCGCAATTTCATCATCCTGCAGCCCTTCGGCTGCCTGCCCAACCATGTGGTGGGCCGCGGCGTGGCCAAGCGGCTCAAGGAGATGTACCCCGACGCCCAGATCCTGCCCCTGGACTACGACCCCGACGTCAGCTTCGCCAACCTGGAAAACCGCCTGCAGATGCTCATCATGACCGAGAAGGCCAAGCAGCAGGCCGCGGCCGCCCACCAAAGCAGCGACGATCACAGCGCGCCCCCTGCGCCGCCCGCCGCCGCCCACGAGCCTGTGGACCGCCGTCCCGCCGCCCGCCGCCGGGGCAGCCGGACCGCTGCCGTGGTGCCCGCCCGGTCCTGACCTGTTTGGAGTGGATCCGGTTTCCAAATCCAGAGACGGCTTTTAAGGAATCAGCCCCGCTTTTCCCGCTGCGGAAAGGCGGGGTTTTCTGCGTGTGCGGCCAAGCGGCGGCCTGCAACTTTTGTACATATGATGCAGGGCAATGCAGTTTTGTATTAAATGTTTCAAAATCTACGTTTCTTGTAACTTTTTCTGTAAAATGTGTCCAAAACTTTTGCTGCAAAGTTGTCAACCTTTACTATTGCACATCGTTTCGAAACAAAGGTATAATAAGTGTTAGACAGGGTCTGTCCCTTAAGCGTGTGGAGGGCCGGCCCGTTATCGAGTTTGTATTCAGTGAAGGAGAATGCTATTATGAAAATGATTTCTCGCCGCGACTTTCTGAAGGCTTCTGCCGTTGTCGGCGCGACTGCTGCCCTGACTGCCTGCGGCGGCGGCGATTCCAGCTCGACTGCATCGTCCGCATCTTCCACCGCTCCCGCTTCCTCGGCCCCGGCTGAGTCCGGCGCGGAGAACGCTGCTTCCGGCAGCGCCACCATCGGTATCTGCATCTATCAGTTCGCCGACAACTTCATGACCCTGTACCGCGCCGACCTGGAGGAGTACCTCGGCGAGCTGGGCTACAGCGTCACCATCATGGACGGCAAGAACGACCAGTCCACCCAGACCGAGCAGATCAACACCTTCCTGCAGCAGGGTGTGGACGTGCTCATCATCAACCCGGTCCAGACCACCTCGGCCCAGACCATCGTGGACACCGTCTCGCCCTCTAATATCCCCATCGTCTTCATCAACCGTGAGCCCGACAAGTCCGTTCTGGACAGCTATCCCGACAAGTGCTGCTACGTGGGCGCCGACGCCCGCCAGTCCGGCACCTACCAGGGCGAGCTGATCCTGGAGACCGACACCCAGGGCGACATCAACGGCGACGGCACCATTACTTACATCATGTGCAAGGGCGACCCCGAGAACATCGACGCCCAGTACCGCACCGAGTACTCCATCAAGGCCCTGGAGGATGCCGGCAAGACCGTCAACTGCCTGTACGAGTACCTGGACAACTGGGACCAGACCCTGGCCCAGCAGGACGTGGCCAACGCCCTGGCACAGTACGGCGACCAGATCGAGGTCGTGTTCTGCAACAACGACGCCATGGCTCTGGGCGCTCTGCAGTCCATCCAGCAGGCCGGCCGCACCGTGGGCACCGACATCTACCTGGTGGGTGTTGACGCCCTGGCCGACGCTGTCCAGGCTGTTCTGGACGGCAACATGACCGGCACCGTGCTGAACGACGACGTGGGCCAGGCCACCGCCGCCACCGAGGCCACCCGCCTGTACGTCGAGGGCGAGCCCGTCGAGCAGTACTACTGGGTCGACTACGTCAAGGTCACCCCGGAGAACGCCGCCGACTACCTCTGATGTCACGGCTGCCTGAACGGAATTTGTATTTCCCTTGATCCCTAACGAATGAGAGGTGCGTGCGTGGGAGCGGACAGTTGGCTTCTCGCGCACGCCCTTTCTGTTGTGTGTTGTTATCTTACGATAAAGGAGGCTCTACGGAATGGCAGAGTACCGTCTGGTCATGCGAGACGTCGTCAAGGTCTTCCCCGGCGTCAAAGCTCTGGATCATGCCCGGCTTGAGCTTCGCCCCGGTTCGGTCATGGCCCTGATGGGCGAGAACGGCGCCGGCAAGTCCACCCTGATGAAATGTATGTTCGGCATTTACAAGATGGACGAAGGCGAGATCGAGTACGAAGGACAGAAGGTTACCATCCCCACCCCGCTGGACGCTCTGAAGCGCGGCATCGCCATGGTGCACCAGGAGCTCCAGCCCATCCCGGCCCGGACTGTCGCCGAAAATATCTGGCTGGGCCGCTACCCCACCAAGCATTACGGGCCCATCGTCATGGTGGACCACGCCAAAATGTACGAGGACACCGAGGGGCTGCTCAAGCGCCTCAAACTGGACATCAACCCCCGCGCCAAGCTGGGCAGCCTGAGCATCGCCCAGATGCAGATGGTGGAGATCGCCAAGGCTGTCTCGGCCAACTGCAAGGTGCTGATTTTGGACGAGCCCACTTCGTCCCTGACCGCCAACGAGGTCGAGTCCCTGTTCCGCATCATGCGGGAGCTGAAGAGCCAGGGCGTCGCGCTGGTCTACATCAGCCACAAGATGGACGAGATCAAGGTCATCGCCGACGAGATCACCATCATGCGCGACGGCCAGTACATCGGCAAATGGAACGTCGCCGACATGACCAAGGAAGAGATCATCGCCAAGATGGTCGGCCGCGAGCTGTCCAACCAGTACCCTCCGCTGGAGAACCGTCCCTCCAAGGACGTCATGCTGAAGGTCGAAGACTTCACTTCCATCCATCCCCGCTCCTTCCGCCACTGCAGCTTTGAGCTGTACAAGGGCGAGATCCTGGGCGTGGCCGGCCTGGTGGGCGCCCAGCGCACCGAGCTGATGGAGGGCATTTTCGGCCTGCGCGCCCACACTTCCGGCAAAGTCTGGATCAAAGGGCAGGAGGTCCACATCAAGCAGCCCCGCGACGCCATTTCCAAGAGCCTCGCCCTGCTGACCGAGGACCGCCGCGCCACCGGCATCATGGGCGTGCTCAGCGTCGCCGACAACATCTCCATCGCCTCCCTCGACGCGCTGCGCAAGGGCCCCATCTTCCTGGACAACAAGAAGATCCTGGACCTGGTCCAGACCAACAAGGACAAGATGGCCATCAAAGTGCCCAGCCCCAAGACCCAGATCAAGAGCCTGTCGGGCGGCAACCAGCAAAAGGTGCTGATCGCCCGGTGGCTGGCCAACAACCCCGACATCCTGATCCTGGACGAGCCCACCCGCGGCATCGACGTCGGCGCCAAGTATGAGATCTACTGCATCATCGCCGAACTGGCCAAACAGGGCAAGAGCATCATCATGATCTCCTCCGAAATGAGCGAGATCATCGGTATGTCCAACCGGGTCATGGTCATGTGCGACGGCCGCATCACCGGCTTCATCGACGGCAAGGACGCCACCCAGGAGAACATCATGGCGCTCGCCACCCAGTTTGAGACCGCACCTGAAAAGGCTGCGGCCAATCAGTGAATAAGGAGGCAGTCTAATCGTGGAAGCTACCAAGAAATCGACCGGCCAGATCATCAAGAGCTGGCTTGGCAATAACGCCATCGTTGTGCTGATGATCCTTGTATCCCTCATCGTCGGCATCATCCATCCCAACTTCTTCGGCCCGACCAACATCATCAACCTGCTCAAGAACGTGTCCATCCGCTACATCATCGCGCTGGGCATCTCGGGCTGTCTGATCACCACCGGCAACGACCTGTCGGCCGGCCGTCTGGCTGGCTTTGCCGCCTGCCTGGCCTGCATCTTTGCGCAGAACGCGGATGCGCCCAACAAGTTCTATCCCGGCCTGCCCACCCTGCCCACCATCGTGGTCTTCCTGCTGGTCATGGCCATCTGCGCGGTGGTCGGCCTGTGCAACGGCCTGGTCGTCTCGTACCTGCGGGTGCAGCCCTTCATCGCCACCCTGGGCATGCAGCAGGTGGTGTACGGTATCTGCCTGGTCTACACCGGCGGTACCCCCATCGGCTCCCTGAACTCGGGCTTCACCTCCATCGCCATCGACAACTTCCTCGGCGTCCCCATCCTGATCTGGATCGCCGTCATCGTGGCCGTTTTCTTCTGGTTCCTGTACAACAAGACCCGCCACGGCAAGTACATGTACGCCATCGGCGGCAACGAGTCCGCTGCTGAGGTCGCCGGCGTCAACGTCGCTGCCACCAAGATCCGCATCTACATCCTGGCTTCCTGCATGTTCGGCCTGGCCGGCTGCCTGCTGGCTGCCAAGTCCGGCGGCGCATCGGTCAACACCGCCCAGAGCTACGAGCTGGACGCCATCGCGGCGGCCACCATCGGCGGCGTTTCCACCACCGGCGGCGTGGGCACCGTCCCCGGCATCCTGGTCGGCGTGCTGGTCTTTGAGCTGATGAAGGTCGCGCTGCAGTTTATGAACGTCAACTCTTCCTACACCTACATTGTCCAGGGCCTTGTCATCATCCTGGCCGTCGCCATCGACATCCGCAAGTACCTGGCCAAGAAGTAAGTCCCACACGCATTCCCAACAAACGACTTATTCCTAAAACGTCCCGTCCAGCCGACATGTGCGGATGGACGGGACACATACAGGGAAATTGAGCGCTGAGAGTGTGCGAGCCGCTTTGCGGCGAGTGCGCGGTTCAGCGCTCAATTTTGTCCCCAGGGGGATACCAGGGGGAAGGAATTTCTGTCCTGCGCAGCAGGCAGAAATGGGTCCCCCCTGGAGCGTGGCGCTTTTGCGCCACGCTGGGGCCGCCGGGCTGACCGGCGGCCCTTCTGCGTATCCCCCGGCGCGGGCTTGCATTTTTCCTTTCCGGCCGCTATACTTACCTGTAAAAGGAGGGAGCTTCCATGCCCGAACACGATACCCAGCCCGCCGCCTCCACGCCGGAAGAGCGGGAGGCCCAGCTTGCCGCCCGGGAGGCCGCCCTGGCTGCCCGGGAAGCGGAGCTCGCCGCCCGGGAGGCCGAAGCCGCCCAGGACCCCGCCCCCGCAAAGGGCGGCCTGCTGAACAACGGCGACCCCCACTTCAAAAACGAGAAAGAAAAGATCTACGACCACTTCCCCCTCAGCGTCCACCAGATGGACATCCTGATCGGGGTGCTGGTGGCGCTGATCGTGATCTTCGTCTTTTTGGGGGTCAACCAGATCAGCTTTTTCGGGCTGTTTTGAATGGAAAAGAAATTGGCGGGACCGCGCCCCGAAGGGTACGGCCCCGCCGCTTTTTTGCTTTTTGTTGGTTTTTCAGGCTCAGACCAGGCCCTGGATCAGGATCACCAGGATCAGGATGGGCAGCACGAACTGCAGGTACCGCTTGAACCACTTGGACTTGGGCAGCTTGATGCCCTCGCCGGCGTTGGCCTCGGCAAAGTACTTGTCGTAGCCCCAGCCCCACTTGCTGACGCAGAACAGCAGGAAGATCAGCGAGCCGATGGGCAGCAGCAGGTTGCTGACCAGGAAGTCCTCGGTGTCCAGGACATTTTTGCCGCCCAGGAAGGTCAGGCCGCTCCAGAGGTTGTAGCCCAGCACACAGGGCACACTGGCCACCAGGACGATGACCATATTGATGAGGCAGGACTTTTTGCGCTCCCAGCCAAAGCAGTCGCAGCAGATGACCAGGATGTTTTCAAACACCGCGATGACGGTGGTAAAGCTGGCGAAGGTCATGAACACAAAGAACAGGCTGCCCCACAGCCGCCCGCCGGGCATATTGACAAAGACCTCGGTCAGGGTGATGAAGATCAGGGAGGGGCCCTGGTCCGGCTCGATGCCGTAGGCAAAGCAGGCCGGGAAAATGATCATGCCGCTCATCAAGGCCACGAAGGTGTCCAGCGCGCAGATGCGGATGGCCTCGCCGGGCAGGGTGTTGTCCCGCTTCATGTAGCTGCCAAAGATCTCCATGGCGGCGATGCCCAGGCTCAGGGTGAAGAAGGACTGGTTCATGGCGGCCATGGCCACGTTGCCGATGCCCACCTCGGCGGCGCGCTCCACGCTGGGCAGCAGGTAGAAGGACACGCCCGACCCCGCGCCGGGCAGCAGGACGCTGTTGACGGCCAGGATCACGATCAGGACCAGCAGGGCGATCATCATCCATTTGCTGATCCGCTCCAGGCCGTTCTGCAGCCCAAAGCTGACCACCGCAAAGCCCGCAATGACGATCACCACCATCCACAGGCCCATCTCGGCGGGGTTGGCCAGCATGGTGTTGAAAGCGTCGGCCGCGTGGCCGGCCCCCAGGTCCACAAACTGGCCGGTGGCAAATTTGGTGAAGTAGTCCAGCATCCAGCCGGCCACGGTGGTGTAGTACATCATCAGCAGGTAGCAGCCCGCCATGCAGAACCACCCGTGGATGTGCCATTTGGAGCCCGCCGGCTCCAGCGCCTGATAGCCCTGCACCGCGCTTTTGCGGCTGGCACGGCCCACGGCCAGCTCCATGGTCAGCACCGGCACGCCCATGATGACCAGGAACATCAGGTAGAACAGCACGAACAGGCCGCCGCCGTTCTGCCCCACCAGGAACGGGAAGCGCCACACGTTCCCGATGCCAATCGCACAGCCCGCGCTGACCAGGATGAAGCCCAGCCGCGAGCCAAAGGTTTCACGTTTCATGATTTTCCTCCTAAACAATCTACATACGCCGGTATGAGCGGCCTCTCTATTGTATCCGCCCGGAGGACAGGATGCAAGGGGAAACCCGGCTTTTTGCCCTGCGGCGGCAAAAGATCGTTTGATTTGATGCTATCCATCGAAAAAATCGAAGGCCCTGCCATCCGACAGGGCCTTCCCGGTTTCTATTTGCTTCAGGTGCGGACCAGCAGCAGCGCATAGACGGCGCGGCCGTCCGGGCCGTCCTCCACGCTGAGGTAGACCTGGCACGCCGTGCCTTCCTTCCGGGCGGCGCTCATCTTCTGCACCGCCGCCGGCAGAGTCGCGGCGTCCGGCCCGGCTGCACCGGGCAGCGTGGGCATCCGCAGGATGCAGCAGACGCCCGCTTCCTCCGAGGCCAGCAGGCTGGGCAGATCGCTGTAGACGGCAGCGTCCACGCCCGCCCGGCGCAAAGACGCTTTCAGGGCCCGCGTCAAGCCGCTCCCGTCCGCCGTCCGCCGGTTCAGGGCCTGATTCAGCGCATCCTGGACCCGTTGGTCGCCGCCGGCTTCCAGGCCGCTTTGGGCCAGGGCATCCTTATAAATGGCGGCCAGCGCTTCCGTTCCGTCCTCCCCCAGGAGGGCGGAGGTCCCCACCCCCGCGGGGTCCTCCACGTCGCTCGGGTCATACAGGCTGCTGCACCCGGTCAGGCAGCCGGCGGCCAACAGGGCCGACGCAAGCAGGGCGGCACACATAAGATGTTTCAACACAATATCCTCCTTTCGAACCTTGGCAGGTTCCATCAAGTTTAGTTTAACACAGAGTTTAGATAGAATCAACGAATTGTTACACTCTTTTTGTTAACCAAACGTTATATACTTCTTTATACAATAGTTAAAAATTGTACAAAGAGGCTTTTCATGTACGAGTTTGACCTTGGGTTAAAAATCAAGACTTACCGGATCTCCATCAACTTGACGCAGGCCCAGTTCGGCGAGCGGATCGGCGTGTCGGGCGCCGCCGTCTCGTTTTACGAGACCGGCACCCGGACCCCCTCCCACCGCGTCCTGGTGCGGATCGCAAACGTGATGGGCGTTTCCATCGACGCCCTGCTGGGCAAAGCGATGTTCGATCCGGTCGGCCAGCCCGCCGAGAACAGCGTCACCCTGGACATCACCCGCCTCACCGCCGAGCAGCGCCGCATCGTGCGGCGGACGGTGGAGTTGTTCGACGCCTACAACCGCCTCCAACAGGAAACCGCCCTGCTCCCCGCCCCGGACGGGGAGCCCCCCGCACAGGAATAGCATCCCGCCGTCCCGGGCATCCTGAACAAAAAAGGAGGCCCGCAGATGGACAAAAAGGACAAGAAAAAGACCAAACACGCCCCGGAGGCAGCCACAGAGCAGCCCGACGGCAGCAGCGGGGAGACCGAGCGCCGCGCCTTTGCCCAGGAGCAGCTGGAGACCATGGGCACCGTCAGCCTGACCAAAGGGGCCCACGCCATCCACTGTCTGACCGTCATCGGCCAGATCGAGGGGCACGTGGAGGCCCCCCAGGGCCAAAAGACCACCAAATACGAGCACGTCATCCCCCAGCTGGTGGCGGTCCAGGAGGACCCCGCCATCGAGGGGCTGCTGGTGCTGCTGAACACGGTGGGGGGCGACGTGGAAGCGGGGCTGGCCCTGGCCGAGCTGATCGCCGGCATCTCCAAGCCCAGCGCCACGCTGGTGCTGGGGGGCGGGCATTCCATCGGCATCCCCCTGGCGGTCAGCGCACGGCGCAGCTTTATCGTGCCCACCGCCACCATGACCGTCCACCCGGTCCGCCATTCGGGGATGATCTTGGGCGTGCCCCAGACCATGCGCTGGTTCGAGCAGATGCAGGAGCGGATCACCGGCTTTGTGGAGCGCCACAGCCAGATGCCGGCAGGCCGCTTCAACGAACTGATGCTCCACACCGGCGAGCTGGTCATGGACATGGGCACCGTCCTGGACGGGCGGCGCGCCGTGGAGGAAGGGCTGATCGACCAGCTGGGCGGGCTGTCCGAGGCCATGCGCTGGCTCTACCGCGAGATCGAATCCCAGGCCTGACCGGCCCCTGCGCCCCTGCTTTGGGCAGGGGCATTTTTTGTGCCGGGACGGGGCACTTTGTGAAAGAAACCGCAAAAACATTGACAAGGGTTTGACATTCTTCCGGATTGCTGTATACTAGGAATATAGAGTTAGAGAGCAAAACGTCTCATTCCGGCCAAGATTTCTAAATTTTTGGGCGCCACTATTCCACAAATCATTGTACATGAGGAGGTCCTGTCATGAATCCGTCCGCCAAGGCTTCGGTGCCGGTCATCCGCCGCCTGCCCAAATACTACCGCTACCTCCGCGCCCTCAAGGACGCGGGCGTTGGCAGCATCTCTTCCCGGGAGCTGGCCGCCCAGATGGGCACCACGGCCTCCCAGGTCCGCCAGGACTTCAACTGCATCGGCAACGTCAACGGCCGGCAGGGCATCGGCTACTCGGTGGATAAGCTGCTGTACATCCTGGAGGAGCTGCTGTTTGGCGGCGGCGACCGCCTGCCCGCCATCCTGATCGGCTGCGGGCGTCTGGGCACCGCGGTGAGCAGCTTCATCGCCAACAACAACAACGGTTTCACCCTGATCGCCGCCTTCGACGTCAAGCCCGAGCTGATGGGCCAGACCATCAGCGGCATCCCCATCCGCCCCCTGGACAGCCTGGAGGACTTCTGCAGCGAGCATCACCCCCAGATGGCGGTCCTCTGCGTGCCCCGCAGCGGGGCCGAGCAGATCAGCGGCCGGCTGGTGGAGCTGGGCATCCGGGGCTACTGGAACTTTTCCCACTACGACCTGTCGGTGCCCTACCCCGACGCGGTGGTGGAAAACGTCCACCTCGGCGACAGCCTGATGAGCCTGGGCTACCGGCTGCGCAACGACTGACCGGGCGCGGCCCGGCCCCAGACCCTGTCCGATCCGGCCTGCGCACACCGTCCAGGCCGGATCCCTTTTCGACCGTCCACCCATCGTTTCGAGGCATTGTATGGCAAAGCTTTATTTCCGGTACGGCGCGATGAACAGCGGCAAAAGCACCGCCCTGATGCAGGTCGCGCACAACTACGAAGAGCAGGGGATGCGGGTGCTGATCCTGAAACCCCAGGTCGACTCCAAAGGGGGCGGTGAGCTGGTCAGCCGGCTGGGGGTGCGGCGGAAAGCCGACCTCCTGATCCGCCCCGGCGACGATGTGTTCCTGGCGGTGGAGGCCGACCGCGCCGCCCACCAGACCCCGCTGGCCTGCGTCCTGTGCGACGAGAGCCAATTCTTCACCCCGGCGCAGGCCGAGCAGCTGTTCATGGTCACCGTCGATCTGGGCATCCCGGTCATCTGCTACGGGCTGCGCAGCGATTTTTCCCTCCAAGGCTTCCCCGGCTCCACCCGCCTGATGGAGCTGGCGCACACCATCGAGGAGATGAAAACCATCTGCACCTGCGGGCGCAAAGCCATCTGCAACGCCCGCAAGGTGGGGGGCAAGTTCGTCTTTGAGGGCGAGCAGGTGGCCATCGACATGGAAAACGACGTCCAGTACGTCAGCATGTGCCCCCAGTGCTATTTCCGGGAGCGGCGCGCTTTTTACGCCGCGCGCCGGGAAAAATGACTTCTTATCGCCGGGGCCGGGCCCGGAGGGGCCTGCCTGCCCCGCGCAAATGTTGCCCACACGCGCCGCGCGCGCCGCAGCTGCCTGCCGCGGCGCTTTTCTGTTGCCGGCGGCGGGGCGGGTCCGGGGCCGCCCGGCGGGCCGGAGGCGGACAGGGCCTTGCAAAATCGTTAATATATCAGCAATTTAAAAACTTATTCCGTCACTTTTCCCCAAAATCTGTACAAATCGCTGTTGTGTACAAGTTGCACAACTTTTTGTTGCAAGTTTGGATATTTCGGCAAATGCTCCGAAAGGCTTGTTTTCAGTATAGCAAGATATGCGCGTTTTTGCCTTTCAAACCACAATTTGCGTCTTTCTTTTCGCGCAGTTTTTTTGTTATCACAATTGTATACAAGGGGGTCAGCGATAGCCCCCTGAGAGTTTTGTGTTTTACAATTAGGAGGAGAAAAAATGAGCAACGCAATTTCCCGTCGTGACTTCCTGAAGGTCACCGGTGCTGTGGGTGCAGCCGGCCTGTTGGCTGCCTGCGGCGGTGGCAGCAGCTCTTCTACTGCAGCCAACTCCGCTCCCGCTTCTGTGGCCGCCCCCACGGGCGACGCCGTTGAGCTGAGCATCAGCTGGTGGGGCGGCGAGTCCCGCCACGAGGCTTACCAGGCAGCCATCGCCGCCTTCAGCGAGGCCAACTCCAACATCACCGTCAACCCCACCTTCGCCGCATGGTCCGGCTGGGAGGACACCATGTCCACCAAGTTTGCCGGCGGCGTGGCCGAGGACGTCTGCCAGGTCAACTGGAACTGGCTGTACAACTACTCCGGCAATGCCCAGACCTTCCTGGATCTGAACAGCGTCTCCGATTACATCGACTTCTCCCAGTGGGATGAGGCCACCCTGGGCGCCTGCTACGTGGCAAACTCCCAGCAGGCCGTGCCCGTCTCGATGACCGGCCGTATTTTCTACTGGAACATGACCACCTTCAACAAGGCCGGCATCACCGAGGTGCCCAAGACCCTGGACGACCTGATGGCCGCCGGCGCCGCCTTCCAGAGCCAGCTGGGCGATGACTACTATCCCCTGCACCTGGGCGGCTACGACCGTATGATCCTGACCGTCTTCTATCTGGAGTCCATGTACGGCAAGGACTGGGCCGACCCCGCCACCTCCACCCTGAACTACACCGCCGACGAGATCGCCGAGGGCCTGGACTTCATCAAGAGCCTGGTGGACAACCATGTGGTCATGCCCCTGCCCACCTACTACGGCAACAACGGCTCCACCGCCGCCAACCAGTCCAACGAGTGGATCACCGGTAAGATCGCCGGCATCTTCGAGTGGGATTCCTCCGCTGCCAAGTACCAGGATTCCCTGGACGAGGAGAACCGCCCCGGCTTCACCGTCGGCGAGGAGATCAAGTTCGGCGATTACAACGGCGGCTTCACCAAGGTGTCCATGGGTCTGGCCATCACCCAGACCTGCCAGCACCCCGCCGAGGCTGCCATGCTGATCAACTTCCTGCTGAACGAGGAAGAGGGCGCCTCCATCATGGGCTCTGAGTGCGGCATCCCCGCCTCCAAGTCCGGCCTGGCCGCCGCCGAGGCTGCCGGCGCCATCGACGAGCTGGTGGCCGAGGCCAACGGCAAGGTCATGGCGTTCAACGCCTTCCAGCTGGACCCCCTGTTCGAGGACGACACCCTGAAGGCCGACGGCACCGGCGTCTACCAGGAAGTCTTTGACACCATCGACTACGACGGCGTATCCGGCGCCGATGTGGTGGACATCCTGCTGGACGGCATGGAAGGCGTGGGCTACACCATCAACGCTTAATCGGTTTTTGCAAGGCTCCTTTTGCCGAAAGGCAGCTGTGTTGTAAAAGCGCCAACGGGAGGGGCGCCTGTATCCCTCAAGATCCGGGTGCTCCTCTTTTTCCGGCGCAAATTTAGGCTTTTTGCCCTATAGTTTTGCGCAAAAGCATCCATTTTACAGCACCATGCTGCATTTTGAAGTTATATCACACTATAAAAAGGAGGAATCCCCTGATGAAAGCAAACAATGCGCCTGCGGTCGGGCGCACGCCGTTTCAGAAGTGGTGCGACAAGTACCAGGGTCTGTTTTACCTGATCCCCTGGATCATCGGCTTTGTCGTTTTCAAAGCGATCCCCTTCGGTCAGTCGCTGTTCTACAGCTTTACTGACATGAACTTCTTCAACGGCATCAGCGAATACGGCCTGATGAACTACATCGACGCCTTCACCACCAGCCGGATCACCAAGGCGCTGATCACCACCTTCCAGTATTCGTTCATCACCGTGCCCCTGAAGCTGATCTTCGCGCTGTTCATCGCCTACATCCTGAACTTCAACATCAAGTTCGTCAACCTGTTCCGTACGGCTTACTACATCCCGTCCATCCTGGGCGGCTCGGTGGCCATCGCCGTGCTGTGGCGCGCCGTCTTCCGCGACGACGGCCTGATCAACACCCTGATCAAGATGATCACCTTCGGCGCTTTCGACGGCCCGTCCTGGCTGTCCGACCCCAACTACGCCCTGTGGGTCATCTGCCTGCTGCGTATCTGGCAGTTCGGCTCGGCCATGGTGCTGTTCCTGGCTGCCCTGAAGGGCGTGCCCGCCGACCTGTACGAGGCCGCCACCATCGACGGCGCAGGCAAGTGGCGTCAGTTCTTCTCCATCACCGTCCCCATGATCACCCCCATCATCTTCTACAACCTGGTCACCCAGATCTGCCAGGCGTTCCAGGAATTCAACGGCCCCTACATCATCACCAACGGCGGCCCTCGCAACGCTACCACGCTGATCGCCCTGCTGGTTTACCAGTACGCCTTTAAGCAGAACGAAATGGGCATGGCCTCCGCTCTGGCCTGGATCATGTTCATCATCGTCTGCGTGCTGACGATCATCGCCTTCACCAGCCAGAAGAAGTGGGTCTACTACTCGGATGAAAGGTAAGGTGAACTAGTATGGGAATGAAAGCTGCGCACCGCGTCGCCACCTTCTTTAAGTATTTCGTCCTGATCCTGGTGGGCCTGATCATGATCTATCCCCTGCTGTGGATGGTCAGCGCCACCTTTAAGGACAACAGCGAGATCTTCGCAGGCATCAGCCTGTGGATCAAGAACCCCACCCTGGAGGGCTACCGCAACGCCCTGAACGACTTCGGCGGCTCCATCAACATCATCCAGGCCATGATCAACACCTACAGCTACGTGATCCCCAAGGTCATCTTCACGGTGGTCTCGTCCTGCATCGCGGCTTATGGTTTCGGCCGTTTCGATTTCCCCGGCCGCAAGATCATGTTCAGCGTCATGCTGGCCACCCTGTTCCTGCCCCAGGTCGTTCTGAACGTGCCTCAGTTCCTACTGTACAACAGCTTTGGCTGGATCAACAGCCCCTTCTACCTGGCCATCTGGGTCCACACCGCTTTTGCGACCGAGACCTACTTTGTCTACCAGCTGATCCAGTTCATGCGCAACGTTCCCCGCGATCTGGACGAGGCTGCCTCCATCGACGGCTGCAACTCGTTCCAGACCCTGTACAAAGTCATTGTCCCCATGCTGCTGCCCGCGCTGGTGTCCTGCGCGCTGTTCCAGTTCATGTGGAGCTGCAACGACTTCATGGGCCCGCTGCTTTACGTCTCCACCCCCGCCAAGTACCCCATGTCCCTGTTCGTCAAGCTGTCGATGGACGGTGATACCGGCTTCGCGTGGAACCGTATCCTGGCCCTGTCCCTGATCTCCATCCTGCCGCAGCTGATCGTCTTCTTCTGTGCACAGGACCAGTTCGTCGAGGGCATCTCGGCCGGCGCAGTCAAGGGCTGATGCTCTTTGCCTGAGCGGCGCCCCGGCGTCCCACGGAAAAAGATCCCCTGTGCCTTGGACCGGCACAGGGGATTTTTTGCGGCAGCGTTATTCTTTGCCGCCCCGGTGGGCTTTGCGGTACTGCATGGGGCTGACCCCCACCTGCTCGTGGAACACCCGCCGGAAATGGGCGGTGGTGGAAAAGCCCGTCTCCTCGGCCACGTCGTTGATGCCGAGGTCGGTGCTCTCCAGCAGGCGGCGGGCCGCCTCGATCCGCCGCACGTTGATAAAGTCCACGATGGACTGCCCGGTCACCCGCCGGAACAGCCGGCTGAGGTAGTAGGGCGACAGATAGAACTGGGCCGCCACGCTGCTGAGGTTCAGCTTCTGGTTGTAGTTGGCCATCAGGTAGGCGCAGATCTTTTCGATGGTCTCGTTGCGGGGCTGGGGCGCGCTGCCGCCCTCGGCGGCGGCCTCCTTGCCCACGTAGTGCATCAGCAAAGACAGGTACAGCCGGCCGGGGCAGTCCGGCTCCTGCCAGGCCCCGGCGGCCAGCTCCAGCAGGGTGTGGATGCGGCTGGACCACACCGGGTCCCCCAGCAGCACCAGCGGGCCCTTGCTGCCGTCCAGCAGGCGGGCTTTCTGCACTTCGGTCATCATCTCCAGCGGGAAACGGCAGCCCAGCAGCTCGGCGGGCCAGCCCCCCGCCGGCTCGAAATCGCAGTCCCGCCGGCCCAGCAGCAGCACGCTGCCAGGGCCTGCGCCCACCCCGCTGTCGGGGCCCTGGCTCCAGTGCAGCATCCCGCTGCCGCTCAGCACCATGAACAGGCAGCCCTCCCCGCTGCCGGCACTCAGCAGCCGGGCGGGGCCTGTCAGCTGCAGGGTCTCCACCCTCAGCTTGCTGTCCTGGCCGCTCTTTTTGCTCCCTGCGTCGTTTTTCACGACGGTCCCCCCTTTTCCGTTTTCTTTCATCATAACACATTCCCACCACGCGAAACAATAGCGAGAGGATGATTTTTCATGAAGCTGACTTTGATCCGTGCCATGACCCGCAGCGCCGCCTTTGAGCTGGAAAACGGCCTGTGCTTCCGCCCGGCCGAGCCCTTCGCCGTCCTGCTGGACGGCAAAGAGGTCTACGCCGCCTGCAGCACCAACGTCTTTTCGGTCTATTCGCTGCTGCCGGGCCATGCCTACACCCTGACCGTCCGGGCCGGCGGTGAAGAGCTGACCCTCGATTTCATCACCCGGACCGAGACCTTTTTTGTGGATGCGTCCCGTTACGGGCTGGTGGGGGACGGCGTCACCGACAACACCGCCAAGCTGCAGGCAGCCCTGTCCACCTGCCCGCCGGGGGGCACCGTCTATCTGCCCGCCGGCCGCTACCGCTCGGCCAGCCTGTTTTTGAAGAGCCACACCACACTCTACCTGGAAAAGGGCGCGGTGATCCTGGGCGACAACGACCGCACCCATTACCCCATCCTGCCCGGCGTCCTGCCCTGCGAAAACGAGGTGGATGAATACTACCTCACCGGCTGGGAGGGCAACCCCCTGGACAGCCTGGCCAGCCTCATCAACATCACCCAGGCCGAGGATGTCACCATCACCGGCGAAGGCGAGATCGACGCCGACGCCCAGCACGGCGACTGGTGGCAGGACGTCAAGAAAAAGAAGATCGCCTGGCGGCCCCGCACCGTCTCCATCACCGACAGCCGCTATGTGGTGCTGCACGGGGTGACGGTCAAAAACAGCTATTCCTGGACCATCCACCCCATGTTCTCCACCGGGCTGGACCTGCTGGACTTCAAGATCCGCAACCCCTACGACGCCCCCAACACCGACGGCATCGACCCCGAAAGCTGCGTCAACACCCGGATCATCGGCGCGGACATCCATGTGGGCGACGACTGCATCGCCATGAAGGCCAGCAAGGTCTTTTTGGGCATGAAGCTGAAAAAGAGCTGCAAAAACACCATCATCCGCAACTGCCTGCTGGACAAGGGCCACGGGGGCATCGTCATCGGCAGCGAGATGTCGGGCGGCGTCAAGGATATGGTGGTGACCCAGTGCCTGATGGACCACACCGACCGGGGCCTGCGGGTCAAGACCCGCCGCGGCCGGGGCAAGACCGCCGTCATCGACGGGCTGGTGTTCCGCAATGTGGAGATGCAGGGCGTGAAAGCCCCCTTCGTCATCAATATGTTCTATTTCTGCGACCCCGACGGCCACAGCGACTACGTCCAGTGCCGCCAGGCCATGCCGGTGGACGACTACACCCCCCGGCTGGGCAGCCTGACCATGGAGGACATCCGTGCCACCGGCGCCCAGTATGCCGGGTGCTACTTCGACGGCCTGCCCGAGATGCCCATCGGCGAAGTGGTGATGAAGGACGTCCGCATCGCCTTCGACCCCGACGCCCAGGCCGGCCAGGCCGCCATGGCCGACGGCCGCCCCCTGGTCAAAAAGCTGGCCATCTACGCTGAAAACGTCCAGAAGATCGAGCTGCACAACGTCCAGATCGAAGGCTACGAGGGCGAGCGGCTCCAGTTTGCCAATGTCGGCAGTTTTGAGGAGGATTGACACACCATGACACACCAGGAAATTCTGACCATGCTGGGCGAGTACGTGGACTACCTGATCGCCCATTCCAGCGCCGAGGCCCCCATGTGGAACATCGAAAAGGTGCGCAGCGGCCAGCCCAACAAGTGGAACTACATCGACGGGTGCATGATCACCGCCTGCCTGAGCCTGTACCACACCACCGGCGACCGGAAGTACCTGGATTTTTCCAAGGACTTCATCGACTGGTTCGTCCAGCCCGATGGCAGCATCAAGACCTACGACCCCGAGGAGTACAACCTGGACAACGTCAACCAGGGCAAAAACCTGTTCATCCTCTACGACATCTTTGGGGACGAAAAATACCGCAAGGCCATCGACGTCATCGACAGCCAGCTGAAGGGCCAGCCCCGCACCAAGGAGGGCAACTTCTGGCACAAAAAGATCTATCCCTGGCAGGTCTGGCTGGACGGCGCCTACATGGCCCAGCCTTTCTATATGGAGTACGAGACCCGCTTCAACAAGATGGGTGGCTGCATCGACAGCTACCATCAGTTCATGAACATCCAGAAGTATATGCGCGACCCCAAAACCGGCCTGTACTACCACGGCTACGACGAGAGCCGCCAGATGTACTGGGCCGACCCCGTCACCGGGTGCAGCCCCAACTTCTGGCTGCGGGCCATGGGCTGGTTCATGGTGGCCATGGTGGACGTGCTGGAGCGGATGGACGAGCAGCTGTACAACGAGTACCGCGCCATCCAGGCCATGCTCAAGCAGACCATCGAGGACATCCACAAGTACCAGGACGAGGCGACCGGCATGTTCTGGCAGGTGATCGACCACGGCGGCGAGGAGGGCAACTACCTCGAGACCAGCGGCACCGCCCTGTTTGCCTACGCGGTGCTCAAGGGGGTGCGTCTGGGCCTGCTGCCGGCACGGATGCGCGCCTGGGCCGAAAAAGCCTTCTACGGCGTCTGCGACAAGTACCTGTCCAAGAACCCGGACGGCAGCCTGCAGCTGGACGGCATTTGCCTGGTGGCGGGCCTGGGCGGCCCCCAGCACCGGGACGGCAGCCTGGCCTACTACTACAGCGAGCCGGTGGTCTGCAACGACGCCAAGGGCGTCGGGCCGCTGGTGTTGGCCTACACCGAAATGATCGCGGAGTAACCCCCGCATAAAAAAGCCCCTGCTGTGAGCGTGTCGCAAAAGCGCCACGCTCCAGGGGGAACCCATTTCTGCCTGCTGCGCAGGACAGAAATTCCTTCCCCCTGGTATCCCCCTGGGGACAAAATTGAGCGCTGAACCGCGCACTCGGCCTTGCGGCCTCGCACACTCTCAGCGCTCAATTTCCCTGTATGTGTCCCGTCCATCCGCACATGTCGGCTGGACGGGACTTTTTTGATAGTCTTTTGCTCTATCTCGATTTTTTGCAGGTTTGGTCGTCCCTCAGTCCATGCGGAACTGGATGACCGGCATTACCGGGCGGGCGGACACCACCTCGGGGGCCTCGGGCACATCGGCGGCGGCAGGGGCAGCCTGCACCACATCGGACGGGGCGGGGGCCTCAGGGGCGGCCGGGGCTTCCGGCGCGGCGGGCGCCGTTTCGTTGCCGGAGACATTCTCCTGCGCCAGATCCTCCGCGGGATAGGTCTCGACGGCGTCGTCGCTGGTGTCCAGCCAGACGCGGGTCTGCTCGGCCATTTGTTCCGCGGTCCAGTCCATCTGGGCCTGGCCGCGCAGGCTCAGGCTGTAGGAAATGGTCTCGCGGGCGTTTTCCCAGTAGAATTCCGCCTTGTCCGGCAGGGGGCCGATCTCCCTCATGGACTGGACCACCTCATAGGCGGACTGGGCAAAGGAGGTCACCCCGTCCTGGCCGGAGAAGTCGCCATACAGGTCCACATTGACAAAGAAGCGGATGCCGGTATTGTCCAGGTCCTGGATGCCGGCGGGCAGGTCCACGCCGTAATCGTTGTCGATGTAGACGTCCATGCTGTCCAGCTGCACTGAGGGGACATTTTCCACCACGGCGTCGTAGAGGGCGCCCTCGTACTGGTCGGTCAGGCTCTCCAGCTGGATGCGCCGTTCGGGGGACACCTGCTGCCAGAACAGGGGCAGCAACGTCAGGCAGAAGGCGCCGCCCATCAGCACCAGGCAGCCGAACACGGCCAGGAAATCGTATTTCCACCGGGCGGGGTGGGACGCGCACCAGATCACCTCCACCCCCAGGGCCACCAGGGCCAGGGGCGCGCCCACCTTGGCCACCAGCAGCCAGTTGAAGCCGGGGGCAAAGTAGTACAGCAGGAAGCACACGCCCACGGCAATCAGGCACAGGCCCAGGGTGATGCTGCCCACCCGGCGCACCGGCTTCTCCTCCTGGGGAGGCCGGGCGGCGGGGCGTTTGGTGGCGGTTTTGGGGGACGCCGGCGGGGCGGCCTGGGGGTCCGGGGCCGCGCCGGCGGTCTTTTTATCATTGTTCATGTCCGTCATGGCGTTCTTCCTCCTCTTCGTCCTCCCCGCCAAAGTCCAGCTGCCCGGGCAGCTGCTCAAAGGGCTCGAAAGGGTCGTCGGCGGGGTCCTGTTTTTTCTGCTGGGGGCCGCGCACCAGCCACGCGCCCAGGGCGATCAGGGCCAGGCAGACCAGGACGGTGGGCACCTGGTCCATGATGTTGTAGATCACCCGGATGATCCAGTTGTTTTCACTGTTCCAGTACAGCTCCCGCAGAAAGTCCATCACCAGCTCGTCGTAGAGGGTGTACAGGCCCACCGCCACCAGCACCCAGCCGAACAGCTTGTGCCGGGTCTTGAGCAGGCGCTCCAGGCTGACGTCATACCCCAGGTGGAACAGATAGTCGTCCTCGGGGGCGGTGCCGGCCAGCAGCTGGCCCCGCAGGTTGAAGGTGTCGAAAAAGCTGTACATCCACACCACGCAGCACACCGCGAAGGCAAAGCCCACCAGCGGGTAAAACAGCGAACCCAGCGCAATGGCCGCCGCGCAGAGCATCACCAGGGACAGCCCTCGCTTCATATATCCCTGATACATCTCCCCTGCGCCCGGGATAAAGGCAAAACAGAAGGTAAGGAACCCGTTCTTTTTCATGGTAGCACTCTCCCATCAATCGGTATCGGCGCCGCCCTGGGCGGCAAAGCCGTTCAAAAAGCCGCTGACGGCCTGTTGGGCCTTTTGGACCACGCCGGCCTTTTGGCCGGGGCGGGGCGGCGTCTCATAATCGGACTGGGGCACCGTGGCCGAAGCCGGCGGCGCGATCTGCTCGGGCACATAGGTCTCCAGCGCGGAGGCGTTCCGGTCCAGGATCAGGGTCAGGCTGCCGCTGCGCCAGATGCTCAGCGCCAGCACCGCCGCCACCGAGGCCACCGCCACCCGGCCATAGACGCTGGTCATCAGGTGGACCCAGACGGCGCGGCCCAGAGGACGGCTCAGGTCCCGGGGCGGCGCCACCAGCTTGTCACCGGTCAGGAGGGCCGTATAGCGGTCCAGGCATTTGGTGCAATAACTCAGGTGCTCGGCTGCTTCCAGCCGGCCCAGCTCATCCAGACGGCCTTCCACCAGGGCCTGCAGCCCCTCGTCGGTCAGGCAGCCGTCCTCCCTAAACAGTTCCATCCTCGGTCCTCCTTTCCTGTTCGCGTTCCTGTTCGATCTGCGCCCGCAGCATTTTTTTGGCCCGCCACAGCTGGGCGTTCAGGGTCTTTTCGGGCCGGCGGCAGAGGCGGGCGGCCTCCGCCGGGGTGTACCCCTCCAGCAGGCACAGCCGGCAGGGGGTCTTGTAGGGCTCCCGCAGGGCCAGGATCTTCTGCTGCAGCGCCTCCTGTCCCAGGTCGGCCAGGGCCCGGGCCTCGGGGCCCTGGTCCTGCGGCGCGCCGGCCAGGGCCAGCACCTCGTCGCCGGGGGTACTCATCTTGCGGGCCCAACCGCTGCGCAGGTGGTCTTTGGCTTTGTTGGCCGCGATGCGGGCCAGCCACTGTTTTTCGCTGCCGGCCGGGCAGCGGTCGGCCGCCCGCCATGCCGCGAGGAACGCTTCCTGCGCCAGGTCCTGGGCTGTGTCCGCATCCTGCACCAGCTGGTAGCAGACCGTATAGACAAGCCCCTGGTACTCCCGCACCATGGATGTAAATTCCTGTGTCGTCATACCACCTGGCCCCGCACCCCCCTCCTGTTGATGTTGTGAACGGCCCGTTCTGTCTACTAATACGAAGCAGGGGCCGTGTTTTCCTCAACTTTTTGAAAAAATTTTTTGCGCCGAAAAAAACGCCCTGAGAATCCACCTCAGAGCGTCGTTTTATGTATCCTTATTCCTGATAGGGCAGGGCGGGGCCCATCTCCGCCGTGGACAGGACCTTGACCCCCTCCCGCCGGCAGACGGCGCGGATGGCCTCGGTCAGGCCGGCGCGGCCCAGCTTATCCTGGATGCAGAGGATCAGCTGGCCGTGGAGGCTGGCCACCTCGTACCCCACCGACGCGCCGTCCGGCGGCACCCAGACCTGAAAGTCCCGGATGTAGTCGAGCAGGGCGGGCGGATAGCCCCGGTCGGGGTCCAGGGGGTCGCCCAGGTAGCTGATCCAGAAGTCGGCCGGGAAGTTGCCCATGGCCTCCCCCATGCTGAACACCCGCCGTTTGATCTTGAGGGGGGCTTTCAGGGCGTCCACCCGGACCACCCAGTTCATCATCTTGGCCATCTGGCCCAGCTGGACCTCCGGCACCAGGTTGCCCTTCAGGTCGGCGTCGATGGCGGGGACGATGTCCGCCAGCCGGACGTCGGGCCCGGCGTCCACCCCGTAGCGGAAGGAGGCGACGCAGTTGTAAAAGGCGTCGGGCACCCCCAGGGTGCGGCGGGTGTCGGTGGAGTAGCAGTATTCCACCCGCTCCCGGCCCAGCAGGGGCTGCATCGCCAGGCTGAGCAGGCCCAGCAGGGCGCTGACCGGCTTGACCCCGCTGGCCACCGCCACATCCACCAGGCTTTGCTTGTCCAGCCGGACCATGGAGCGGCTCAGCCGCCCGGCCTCGGGCTGGACCGGCTCAACGGCCGGCAGGCTCTCCTGGCCGGCGGTGGGGTCCAGGGCCACCAGGGCCTGCATATCGTAGGCCGGGGCCGACGCCATGGCCGGGCAGGCGAACCCGGCGCCATACCGGCGGTTGCAGTATTCCATCAAGATGCGGGTCAAAAAGCGGGCCATCCCGTGTCCGTCCGCCAGGAAATGGAACCAGTCGAAAAAGACGGTGTCCCCCTCGCAGGAGACGTTGAACAGATAGCCGTCCGTCTCCTCGGGCATGGCCCTGAGCTCGCTGCCCAGGCGGACAGTGAAGGGGCGGTCGTTTTCCACGAGATATACATCCTGTTTTTCCCGCACCAGTTTCATCTTGAAGTAATCAGCGGCGTCCAGGGCGGCGTCCACCGCCTGCTGCAGCAGGGCGGGGTCCACCGGGTCTTTCAGGACGTACTGGTAGCGGCAGTAGATGTGTTTCTCCCGGTAAAAGTACATGGCCCCCTGGGGGAGAAATTCGCTGTAGCGGGTCAGTGTCTCGGTCATGGATCAGCCCACCCGTGCGCTCAGGTAATCAGCCAGGTCGCTGATGGTGACAAAGCTGCGCAGCTCTTTTTCAGGGATGCGGATGCCGAAGGTCTCCTCCAGGTCGGCCACGATGGTCAGGATCTCCATCGAGGACAGGTCCAGATCGTCCATCAGGACGCTGTTCTCGGTCACCTCGTCGGGGCTGATCTCCGCGACATCCTCCAGGATGCCCACGATCTGTGCAATGATCTCAGTACGGCTCATAACAATTGCTTCCTTTCGGTAATATTCAATGTTTTCTATACAAGGCGGCCCTTATAGTATATCCCAAGGGGCCGCACCCATATGCGTTATTTCCGCTGCAGCTTGCCCACCGCGTTGCGGGGCAGCGGCCCCTCCGCCAGGTGGACCGCCGCGATCCGCTTGTACAGGGGCAGGGTGCGGTTCAGCTCGGTGACATAGGCCTGCACGGCGGCCTGTTTGTCCCCGGCGCCGCCCTCGCCGCACCAGACCAGCGCGCCGATCTTGCCGTTCTCTTCCCGGACCAGGCTCTCGGTGACCTCGGGGCACTGGTTCAGTTTGGCCTCCAGCTCCTCGGGGCTGACGTTCTCGCCGCTGCCCAGGATGATGACGTTCTTTTTGCGGCCGGTGAGGAAGATGTACCCCCGTTCGTCGATGCGGGCCAGGTCGCCGGTGTGCAGCCAGCCCTCGGCGTCCAGCACCTCGGCGGTGCCCTCCGGGTCTTTGTAATAGCCCATCATCACCGAGTCGCCCCGGATGCACAGCTCGCCGTTGTCCAGCTTGTATTCCCGCTTGGGGTCCCGCAGGCCCACCGAGTGGATGTCGGCCAGGTCCTGGGAGTTGTTCCAGGCGCCGTCCCCCACCGACTCGGTCAGGCCGTACATCTGGCAGATGAAGAAACCCGCCCCGATCAGGTCGGACATGGTGTCGGCGTCCATGGAGGCCGCGCCGCAGGTCAGCACCTTGAGGCTGCCCAGGCGGTCCCGCCGGCCGCGGAGCACATCCCGGTGGATGGTCTGCAGCAGCACCGGCACCACCGCCATGACCTCGCTGTCCATAGCGGCCAGGTCGCGGTAGAAATACTTCAGGTCGTTGCACAGGTTGATGGTGTTGCCCATGATGGCCCAGGAGATGGAGCTGGTCAGGGCCGCCACATGGAACATGGGCAGCACCGAGAAGGAGCGGAACTTGCTGGTGTCCCAGCCGGTCTGCCTTTCGATGTCCTCAAAGGGCAGGCAGTAAAAGTCCATGGGGGCGAACAGGTTGCGGTGGCTGATCATGACCCCCTTGCTGCGGCCGGTGGTGCCCGAGGTGAACAGGATCACCGACAGCGCGTCCCGGTCGGCGCACTCGGCGCAGGGGTCGCTCCAGGCGGAGGTCTTGTAGCCGTCCACCGGCAGCAGCCTGCCGCCGTAGGCGGCGGTCAGGGCGGGCTCCCGCCCGGCAAACTCGCCGTCGTGCAGGATGTAGACCGGCTCCACCAGGTCCAGCTCATACCGGATCTCGTCCCAGTTCTTCTGCAGGTTGAGGGGCACCAGCACCGCGCCGGTCAAAAGGACCGAGAACATATTGACCAGAAAATCGTAGCCGTTGCGGGCCAGCAGGCAGACCTTCTTGCCCCGGATGTCCGGGTCGCGGTGGAGCAGCAGCCCCGCCGCCCGGCGGATGTCCTGGGCGTACTGCCCGTACCGGATGCTGACCACCCCGCCCTTTGCCTCGTCGTAATACTGAATGGCGACCTTGCCGGCATAATTCGCCTCCATGTTGTTGACCAGCTGATAGACTGTCGAGATCATCGTTCTCATCCTCCTGTCTTGTGAGGGGCGCATGATAGGCCCCTGTTGGATCGTATTCATTATATTGGATCGTATTCATTATATAGGAACACAAATGCCTTTGCAACCAAAAAACGCGCCGCCGGGCTGCGGCGCAGCTACCTGTATTACAGGTGCTATCAACAGGATACCACGCACCCGCCCGGCTGTCAATGCCCGGGGCGGGATTTTTGCGGCGCACACTCCCCCCTGTTTTTGCATACGATGCACCAGCACGGCAAAACAGGCCCCCGCCCGCCCAAAAGCGCCCCTCTTTTGCAACAGGCCGGACGCTTTGGCAGCGCGGGCCGGCGGACAGATGCAAATGTTCCCAAATGCTTGGATACGACGGGATTTATGCTAAACTAAATTCCGTCAGGCCCCCGGCCGGCGCAAAATGCCGATTCAAATTGACAGCCGGGTGAAAAAGCATTATACTAGATTTGAACAAATCTTTGTGCAAACCAAAGGCACGATGTGTATAACCTGCCAATCCTTCCTTTTTCGCCGGGCCTGCTGGAAGGAATTTTTGATTTCTGCGAGGAGGACCCTTCGATGAAAGGAACCAAAGCGCGCACGGTCAACACTCTTGGGATGTTCGACCTGTTCAAGGGCATAGGCATGGCCACCGTCATCTTTGTGCATACGGCCGAATCCTATTCCATCGATCTGGGCGGCGGCCTGTCCGTCACAAGTTTTCTTCTGTTCATCTACCGGGAGGCGCTGATGTCCGCCTTCTACATAGCCAGCGGGTACGGTTTCCGCAAGCGGTCGGTGGGCAAATGCGTCCAGCAGCAGCTGCGGGGCATCCTGCCGCCCTTCCTGTACACGGCGCTGGCTACGGCGGGGCTGCATCTGTTTTTGCACCACCACTTCTTCGGCTCGTGGGAGGTGGCCGTCGCCGAAAGCGAGAAGGTCCTGGCGGGCTTTCTGCTGGGGCTGCCCCACACCTCCGATTATTTCGGGATGAACATCTTCTCCTGCGGGCCCATGTGGTACCTGCTGACCATGGCCGTAGGCTGGATCATCCTGGACATCCTGTTCAACGCCTTTCCCGAGCGGTACATACCCTGCGCGGTGGCCGTCACGGCCATCCTGGGCTGGGGCACCTGCCTTGTGTGGGAGCTGCCCTTCTGCCTGTCTCAGGGCATGACGGTGGTGCCCTACCTCTATCTGGGCCACATCATGAAAAAGCGCCGCTGGCTGGAGCAGCCCCGGCTGCCCTGGCTTTTCCCGGCGGCGGCGGTCTGCATGGCGGTGTCGGCGGTGGGGTCCATCCTGTCCGGCGCCACCGACAACATGTCCATGGGCGAGTGGACCCTGGGCCCCGTGGGCATCTTCGTCAACGGCGTCATCGGCCTGTGGATCATCACCCTCTTTGTCCGGCTGGGCAGCCGCTGTGAAAACGCCCTGACCCACTTCCTGGACGGGGTGGGCCGCCGGTCCCTCCACATTTTCTGCCTCCACACCGTGGAGCTGATCGCGGTGCCCTGGTACCTGTTTGCGGCCCAGTTTGCGGCAAACCCCATCGTGGGGCTGCTGGCTCAGTATCTGCTGCGGTGCTCCTTCATCGCGGCCGGGTGCCTCCTGCTGGAGCTGCGCAAGCGGGTCGCCTCGCCCCGCACCCGGAAAGCCCGGCTGGCGCGCCGGCAGGAGCGGGTGCAGCGGTACGTCGCCCGCCACTGAAAACACATCCATCTTCTTCTGCGGCAGGGTCCGCCCCGCCGCAGAAATTTTTGTTCCTCTGCGGCTTCCAGAATCTTCCAAAAGACCCGGTTCTCAATTTCTGACGGCAAAACGGATTCCCGGGCCCCGCGCCCGGGCAGACTAAGGATATGAGGTGAAGAATCATGCCCCCTGCAACCAAACCGACCCCCGACCAGCGGATCGCCGAGCTGGAACAGCAGCTCGCCCTGTCCGACCAGGGCGTGTCCAAGCTGGCCCAGCGCTGCCTTGCGCTGGAGCAGCAGCTCGCCGTGCTGGAAAAGCACGAGACCTACGACAACATGACCCTGTTCCGCCTGACGCTGTACCTGGACTGCGGCCTGGGCTTTTCCGAGCAGGACACCCTGCCCGCGCCGGTGTCGGCCTACTCGGCCAACAACCACACCGTCTCGGCCATCTTCGAGCTGCCGCGGGAGGTGCAGGCCATCCGCATCGACCCCGGGGAGCTGCCCTGCTATATCACGGGGCTGACTTTGTCGGACGAGCGTCTGGAGGCCGTGCCCAACGGGGCCCTGGCCTTGGACGGGGACAAGACCCTGTTTTTGAACTTTGACCCCCAGTTCTATGTGGGCTGCCCCGAGCGGCTGCCCGCCGGGACCAAGCTGGCGGTCTCCTACACCTACTACCCCCTCCAGACGGGCGCCGACGACACCGTCTTTCACGCCATGCGCCGGGGCATCGAGCTGGTGCAGGCCCGGGCCGCCGCCGCCGCTGCCGCCGCCGACGAGCAGCGGGCCCTGGCCCAGAACTACGGCGAACAGCTGGCCGGCCAGGAGCGCCGGGCCCTCCACCTGGAAGAACAGCTGGAAGCCGCCATCACCGAAAAGGAGCATTTCCGCATCAGTTACGAGGCGGTGCTGTCCAGCGCCTGCTGGAAGCTGACCGCCCCCATCCGCGCGCTGTTTGGGCGGAACAAATAAGCCGAGGTACGCCATGTATTCCACTTACAGTCAATTCCAGCAGTTCCAGCTGTCCACCCAGCCCTACCAGGACACCCAGCGCACCTGGCTGGCGGTCTATGCGCCGGGGCGCTGTGCCAGCCTGGCCGCCAGCCTGGAGCTGCAGCTCCACCGCAAATTCCAGCTGACCCAGTCCCTGGACGGCCTGCCCCAGGGGGTGGACGGGGTGGTGGTGGCCGCCGAGGACGCCGAGTGCCTCAGTACCACCCTCTCCTATTTTGCAGCCGCTTTGCAGAGCGGGGCGGACCTTGCCTTCTGCGACGCGGTGTTCGGCTTCGAGGGGGACACGGTGGTCTACCGGGCTGCCGGCCGCCCCGAGGGATGCCGGTGCGCCGTCCTTTCCCGGGCGCTGCTGGAGCGCTGCCGCGCCAGGGCCAAAGACCCCGACTGCCCCGCCGCCCTGCTGGAGCTGGCCTTCCGGCTGGCCGGGCAGCCGGTGCACATCTCTCAGGCCCTGCTGCGCTACCGCCGCCCGCCCTGCGCCGAAGACCTGTTCTCCCCCCGGGGCAAGCGGGCCCTGCTGCTCAGCCATGTGCTGGACATGACCGGCGCCCCCATCGTGCTGGTCAGCGCGGTGCCGGTGCTGCGCCGGATGGGCTATGAGGTGGCCGTCCTGGGCCCGGGGGACGGGGGTTCCCTCTCCCTTTTTGTGGAGGCCGGGGCCACCGCCGTCACCCACCCCGACTGCGTCAGCTCCTCCGCCTTGTGGGGGCTGGCCACCGCCGCCGACCTGGTCATCGCCAACACCATCGTGGAGGTCAAGGCCATCCGCGCCCTGAGCGGCGGCCCGGTGCCGGTGCTGTGGTGGCTCCACGACGCCTTTGTGGGGTACGGGTACCTGTCCCACCTGATCCCCCGGGAGCTGGGGCACAACATCCGGGTCTGCGCCGTGGGCAGCCACGCCACCGCCGCCATGCACGCCCACCGCCCCGGCTTCGAGATCGGGCAGCTGATCTACGGCCTGCCCGACTACGCCCAGGACACCTTTGAGCCCTACGACACCGGCTACGCCGGCGGCCTACCCCTCTTTGTCAGCGTGGGGGCCTTCGAGTCCCGCAAGGGGCAGGACATCCTGGTGGACGCCATCCGGCTCCTGCCCGGCGAGGTCCGCTCCCGGGCGGCCTTCCTCTTTGTGGGCAAGGGGGCGGACAAGCGCCTGCTGGCCCAGGTGCAGCAGCTGGCCGCCGATTATCCCCAAAACGTCTTTTATGTCAGCCGGCTGACCCGGGACGAGATCAAGTCCCTGATGCAGCAGTGCACCTGCACCGTCTGCAGCTCCCGGGACGACCCCATGCCCACCTTTGTCACCGAGGGGCTGATCTTCGGCAAGCCGGGCATCGTCTCGGAGCACACCGGCACCGCCGGCCTTATCACCGAGGGGGTGGACGGCTTTGTCTACCACGGGGACAGCCCCGCCGCCCTGGCCGAGGCCATGACCAAGCTGATCGCCCACCCGGGGCTGGCCGCCCGGATGGCCCCGGCCTGCCGGGCCCTCTACGAGCGGTACTATTCCAAGCAGTCCTTTGCCGACACCCTCCAGGCCCAGGTGGAGGCCCTCCTGCAGCAGGTGCAGCCCGCGCCGGACATCTCCTGACCCGCCCGGGCCGGTTTGATCCCACAGCAAACAAAAAGACGGGCACCCGGGTGGTCAAGCCGGGCGGCCCGTCTTTTGCTCTGCCGTTCGAGGCGCGGGCGGCGCAAACCAAACCTGCCCGCAGGCCTCGCAGAAATGGAGATAAAAGAGAGAATGGAATGGAGGAGTTCTCGTATCGCTGAAATCGCCCCTGCCCCTTGTTGCAGGGAGGACTTCTGCTGTGGTACGCCGGGTTAGAATCAACTAACCTCGGCGCACCCATAGCATACCATACTTGTAGGTTGCTGTCAAGCCCTATCTGCAAAAAATTTTCCGCCTTGCCTTTCCGCCCAATCCCCCGGGCGGCGGCAGGGCCCTTTTGTGCATTGTACCAACCTTTTTTCTTTGTGACAGGATTACAGGTTTTACCTCTTGATTTTTCCTATTTTCATGGTATGCTATATAAGGCCGGGACGGGTGGGCAGACCCCCGCTCCCGCCAGGCAGCAGCATGCTGCCCGAAGGGGCTGTCCGGTGGTCAGCGCCCTTTCTCTTATTCAAAACAGTTAGTTATAACTAACAATCCGCCCGATCTGATCTCGATACAAGGAGGTAACCAATGAAGGAGTATACCCAGTGGGAAGGCTTTGAGGGCCGTATCTGGAAGGAAGAAGTCAACGTCCGCGACTTTATCCAGAAAAACTACACCCCCTATGCGGGGGACGAAAGCTTCCTGGCCGGCCCCACCGAAGCCACCAACAAGCTCTGGGACGCCCTGCAGAAGCTGCAGAAGGAAGAGCGCGCCAAAGGCGGCGTGCTGGACATGGAGACCGAGGTGGTCAGCGGCCTGACCTCGTACGGCCCCGGCTACATCGACGAAAATCTCAAGGACCTTGAGCAGATCGTCGGCCTGCAGACCGACAAGCCCCTCAAGCGGGCCTTTATGCCCTACGGCGGCATCAAAATGGCCGAGCAGGCCTGCACCACCTACGGCTACCAGCCCAGCGCCGAGCTGCACAAGATCTTTACCGAATATACCCGCACCCACAACCAGGCCGTCTTTGACGCCTACACCCCCGAGATGAAGCGGGCCCGCCACAGCCACATCATCACCGGCCTGCCCGACACCTACGGCCGCGGCCGCATCGTGGGCGACTACCGCCGGGTGGCCCTGTACGGCATCGACTACCTGATCGAGTCCAAGAAGAACGACCTGGCCAACTGCGGCGACGGCACCATGACCGACGACGTCATCCGCCTGCGGGAGGAGATCGCCCGCCAGATCAGCGCCCTCAAGGGGATGAAGGAGATGGCCGCCATCTACGGCTACGACATCTCCCAGCCGGCCCGCAACGCCAAGGAGGCCGTCCAGTGGCTGTATTTCGGCTATCTGGCCGCCATCAAGACCCAGAACGGCGCCGCCATGAGCGTGGGCCGCATCTCCACTTTCCTGGACATCTACATCCAGCGCGACCTGGCCGCGGGCGTCCTGACCGAGACCCAGGCCCAGGAGCTGATCGACCACCTGGTCATGAAGTTCCGCATGGTCAAGTTTGCCCGCATCCCCAGCTACAACCAGCTGTTCTCGGGCGACCCCGTCTGGGCCACCCTGGAAGTGGCCGGCATCGGCATGGACGGCCGCAGCATGGTCACCAAGACCTGCTACCGCTTCCTCCACACCCTGGAGAACATGGGCCCCGCCCCCGAGCCCAACCTGACCGTCCTCTACTCCTCGGCCCTGCCCGAGGCCTTCAAGAAGTACGCCGCCAAGGTCTCCATCGCCACCAGCTCGGTGCAGTACGAGAACGACGACGTGATGAAGCCGGTCTGGGGCGACGACTATTCCATCTGCTGCTGCGTGTCCGCCACCCAGACCGGCAAGGAGATGCAGTTCTTCGGCGCACGGGCCAACCTGGCCAAGTGCCTGCTGTACGCCATCAACGGCGGCGTGGACGAAAAGAACCACGAGCAGGTGGGCCCGGGCTACGCCCCCATCACCAGCGAGTACCTGACCTACGACGAAGTGCTGCCCAAGTACGTCCAGATGCTGGACTGGCTGGCCGGCCTGTACGTCAACGTGCTGAACCTGATCCAGTATATGCACGACAAGTACTACTATGAGGAAGCCGAAATGGCCCTCATCGACACCGACGTGCGCCGCACTTTCGCCACCGGCATCGCCGGCTTCTCCCATGTGATCGACTCCCTCAGCGCCATCAAGTACGCCAAGGTCAAGGCCATCCGGGACGACAGCGGCCTGGCCGTGGATTTTGCCATCGAGGGCGACTTCCCCAAGTACGGCAACGACGACGACCGCGCCGACGACATCGGCGTGTGGCTGCTGCGCACCTTCCTGGAGATGATCAAGAAGCGCCACACCTACCGCAACTCGGAGGCCACCACCTCCATCCTGACCATCACCTCCAACGTGGTGTATGGCAAGTACACCGGCGCCCTGCCCGACGGGCGCAAGGCCTACACTCCCTTTGCCCCCGGCGCCAACCCCAGCTACGGCGCTGAGCAGAACGGCCTGCTGGCCTCTCTGAACTCGGTGGCCAAGCTGCCCTATCACTGGGCGCTGGACGGCATCTCCAACACCCAGACCATCAACCCCGACGCCCTGGGCCACAGCGAGGGCGAGCGGGTGGAGAACCTGGTCCAGGTCATGGACGGCTACTTCGACCAGGGCGCCCACCACCTGAACGTCAACGTCTTTGGCAAGGAAAAGCTGATCGACGCCATGGAGCACCCCGAAAAGGAAGAGTACGCCAACTTCACCATCCGTGTTTCCGGCTACGCGGTCAAGTTCATCGACCTGACCCGCGAGCAGCAGCTGGACGTCATCAGCCGCACCTGCCATGGCCGCCTGTGATCCCCGCCCGGAAGGGCTGGTCCACTCGCTGGAGAGCTTCGGCTCGGTCGACGGGCCGGGGGTCCGGTTCGTGGTGTTCCTGCAGGGATGCAACCTGCGCTGCCGCTACTGCCACAACCCCGAGACCTGGGCCTGCGGCTGCGGCCAGCCCTGGACGGCGGACAAGCTGTTCGCCCACGTCTGGCGCTACCGCAACTACTGGGGCAAAAAGGGCGGCATCACAGTCAGCGGCGGCGAGCCCCTGCTCCAGCTGCCCTTCCTGACCGAGTTTTTCCGGCTGGCCCACCAGAAAAAGGTCCACACCGCCCTCGACACGGCGGGCGAACCTTTCCGCCCCGACGACCCGGCCTACCTGGCCGCCTTCGACCAGCTGATGCAGTACACCAGCCTGGTGATCCTGGACCTGAAGGAGATCGACCCCGAAAAGCACCGCCGGCTCACCGGCAGATCGAACGAGAACATCCTCGCCATGGCCCGGCATGTGGCGGAGCTGGGCGTCCCCCTCTGGATCCGGCACGTCCTGGTGCCCGGCCTGACCGACGACGAGGACGGCCTGCGCCGGACCGGCGCCTTCATCGCCAGCCTGCCCACCGTCCAGCGTGTGGAGGTGCTGCCCTACCACACCCTGGGCCTGTTCAAATGGCAGAAGCTGGGCATCCCCTACTCCCTGGCGGACGCCGTCCCCCCCACCGACGAACAAGTCCGCCGCGCCGAAGAGCTGCTGATGGTGGACCGGTACCCCGGATGATTTTCAACGCAAAAGCCCAGAGTCTGTGCAAAACAGGCTCTGGGCTTTTTTGGCGTCTGCGGCTTGTTTTTTCTAGCCGCCTATGGTATTTTATAGGTGGGTGTTGTCGATAAACGGCAAGCGGTGTGTCTTCCCCTGGCTCATACTGGGGCGGAAGGCACTTCTTTGGGCCCTCCGTTCTGCGGAAGGGGGGGCTGGCTTATGGTAACATACTCTGACTCCATTCAGTTGGGTCTGCTGATCGTCGCCATCATTGGCCTCGTCCTCAAGATCATTGAGATGGACCGGAACCACAGGCAATAAAAAAGAAGTAACCGCCTAAGCTTCCCAGGCACGCGGTTACTTCTTTGACCAAGCCAGGGGAGACCACCGTTTGTCCGGCAGCACCCTTCCTATTGGTAGTATAACGCACATTCGCTAATTTGTCAACCGCAATCCGCCCGGTTTTATCTGCCAAGGAGGCCACGCCATGCCCAGCTCCAACGAGAAAGTGTACGCCATGCCCTTTGCCAAAGTCTACCCGCTGCTGGTGAACAAAGCTGTCAAAAAGGGCCGCACCGCCGCCGAGGTGGACCAGGTCACCAGCTGGCTGACCGGCTACACCCCCGAGCAGATCGCCGCGGCGGCTGTTTCGGACCTCGCCTATGGGGACTTTTTCCGCCAGGCCCCCGCCCCGAACCCCGCCCGCACCCTGGTCACAGGGGTGGTCTGCGGCGTGCGGGTGGAGAACATCGAGGAGCCCCTGATGCAGGACATCCGCCGCCTGGACAAGCTGGTGGATGAGCTGGCCAAGGGCAAACCCATGGAGAAAATTCTCCGCAAGCTGTAAAGGGGGTGCAACACGATGGACTTCGATACCCTGCACTTTTTCGAGCTGCAAAAGCACCCCGACGCTGTCCCCCTCTACGAGGCGCTGGAAGCGCGCATCCTGGCCGAGGTCCCGGATGTCCGCATCAAGGTGCAGAAAAGCCAGATCACCTTTTACAACAGGCATCTGTTCGCCTGCGTGTCCTATGTCCGGGTGCGGAAAAAGGCCCAGCTGCCCCCCTGCTACATCGTGGTGACGGTGGGCCTGGCCCGCAGAGTGGACAGCCCCCGCATCGCCGTGGCCACCGAGCCCTATCCCGGCCGCTGGACCCACCACATCGTGGTGGCCGGCCCGGAGGAGATTGACGACGAGCTGATGGGCTGGGTCAAAGAGGCCGCCGCCTTTGCGGCCGCCAAGTAAAGACGCAGCAGCATTCAACATTAAGTATATCACTTTGCGCAAAGGAACGAACTTCATGAAACGTACTTTAGGAATCGCTCGTTGCGGGCTTGCCTGCTGTTTGTGCTCTGAAAATACGAACTGCCATGGATGCAACTCCAATGAATGCCCCGATCTGGACCGGTGTGAAAACAGAGCCTGTTCTCTTGCCAGCGGATACAGCCATTGCTTCGATTGTCCGGAACCTTGCCGGAAGGGTCTCCTGACCAAAATAAAACCTTACGGTTTTACTTTGTTCGCCAAACGGTATGGAGAGCAGATGCTGCTGGATTGCTTGGAGCGCAATGAGAAAAACGGCGTTGTCTATCACCGCGAGGGAATTGTGGGTGATTATGACGACTTTGACGATGTGGAAAAACTCATCGATTTTATCAAGGAAGGCAAACGATAAAAAGAAGGCAGGCAAGAAACGCATCTTGCCTGCCTTTTTGCATCCGGTTTTAGCCAAACAGTTTCTTTTTGTTGTGCATGTGCACCGACAGCACCAGGCCCACGCAGATATACAGCATGAGCACCGAGCTGCCGCCCGCCGAGTAAAACGGCAGGGTCACGCCGATGACCGGCAGCAGCCGCAGGTTCATTCCCACGTTGACGGCGATCTGGGCCAGCAGCGCGCCGCCCACCCCCGCACAGATGAAGCTGCCCAGCATATCCTCGCTGCGGCCGCCCACCGCAAAGGTGCGGATGACCAGGGCGATCAGCACCCCCAGCACCACCATGCAGCCCACAAAGCCCAAGGCGTTGCCCACCCAGCTGAAGATGAAGTCGTTGTGGGCGTTGGGCACGCTGTAGTATTCCCCGCTGAACATCCCGTTGCCGAAGATGCCTCCCGCGCCCAGGGCCACCTCGCCCCGGTCCTGCTGGTAGACGATGTTGCGCCACACATCTTCGCTGGGGGCCCAGCCGGTGGCGTTCTCGGGGTCGATGACCGCCAGGATGCGGTACCACTGATAGCTCTTGCCGATGCTGTCGCTCAGGAACAGGAAGGCCGCCGACACCGCCGCAATGGCCGCCGACAGGGCCGCCACGATATACTTCCAGCTCAGCCCGGCGGTGAACATCATGCAGCAGCCAATGATGCCGTAGATGATGGCGGTGCCATCGTCGCCCTGGATGTGGATCAGCAGGATCGGCGCCATCAGGTGCGCCAGCAGCTTGGCCAGCTCCCGTGGCTCGTTGATCCGGCTGCGGACATTGTTCAGGTGCATGGCAAAGGTCAGGATAAAGCTGATCTTGGCCAGCTCGGTGGGCTGGAAGGTGAAGCCTCCCAGCCGGTACCAGGAATAGTTGTCGGTGTCGCCGGCATTGTAGCCGATGGTCAGCGGCCCCAAAGCCAGGTTGTGGATGAACAGGGTGGGCAGCACCAGCCCCCAGGTAAACGCCACATGGAATGGCCACACCTTGACCAGGCTGCGGTAGTCCACCGTGGACAACAGCAGGGCGATGAGCACCCCCGCCCCCGAGGCTCCCGCCTGGACCAGCGCCCGGCGGTAATCCCCGATGCCGGTGATCTGGCCGGTGATCTCGTCCACCGCAAAGCCGCCGCCCTGCTCCGCTGCCCAGGAGGCCAGCATCAGCACGGCCATGGCGCTGCTGAACAGGCACAGCAGCAAATAGACCTTGTCGGTCCGTTTCGCATACACTCGAACGGTTTCGAGCACAAAAGCACCACCTTTCTTGTGCGCACACCAGGGCGCGCGCCAGGGGCCCGGAGCGGCTTTCCCTCCCACCCCGCGCCAAAGGGCCCCCGGAAGCGTCCCGCCCGCAGGCGCCCCCAGGCACCGGAAAGCCGGGACGTTTTTCATGGTCTGAGTATACCGCATTTTGCCCCCCGGTGCAAGCCGCGGGGCGGGGCCAATCTGTGACAGGTTTGAAAAAAGAAGGTAAAACGAAACTTCGATTCTTGACAAAGGGGGCCCGGCCTTCTACAATGGGGGCAGGAGGGCCGGAACTGCCGGCCCCCCGACGATCAGGAGGTAAACCATGAATCAGAACCATTCCCCGCTTTTCCGGCGCACTCTCTGTGCCGTTTGCGCTTTTGCCTTTTTGCTGACCCTGGCCGGCCCTGCCGCCTATGCCGCCGGCGAGGCCGCCCCCGCCGCCACCGAACTGACCCGGGCCCAGGCCGCCGCCATGGCCCAGGCCGACGCCGCCATGAGCGAGCTGCTGGACAGCAGCAGCTACGAGGCCATGTCGGTGGACCAGCGGCAGGCCGCCGCCCAGGCCCAGCTGGACCAGCTGGCCAGCCAGGGCCTGGTCCAGTCCGGCTCCATCCGCTACGATGAGGAGAACGGGATGCTCTCCTTCACCTACGACTGCGGCGTGCTGGGCGGGGTGCTGCTCACCGGCTGGGAGGAGGAGCCCTTTGTGGACCTGCCCCTGGAGATGCCCGCCGGGCTGCCCGGCCCCCTGGACGCCCAGAACGACGTCCGCCCCCTGGGCAACGCCATCATCTACTACGCCTTTGACGACACCGTCAACTCGTCCCGGTACCCCAGCTACCTCACCATGCAGGAAGCCTGGAACGGCTGGGGCCTTTCCACCACCCTGGACACCGACGTCACGGTGGCCGACCTGCGCCATATGGACGACTACGACCTGTGCATCCTCAGCACCCACGGGGCCTACTACACCTACACCACCGGCTGGCTGTTCAAGCAGGTGCGCACCGCCCCGGTGCTGCTGCTGCGGGAGGAATCCTCCTTCTGGGACGACCTGCGCTACGGCTTCGACCTGCTGACCCACCGGGTCATCAAGGTGAACGGCAACTACTGCGTCACGCCGGACTTCTTCTCCGCGGCTTACCGGGACGGCCAGCTGGAGGGCACCATGGTCTTTTCCGAGACCTGCGAGTTCTTCGGCGGCAGCAACATCCTGGATCTGTCCATGTCCAACGCCCTGCTGGATGCCGGCGCCCGGACGGTGGTGGGCTTTGTAAACAACGTCTACGCCGTCTACTCCCGCAGCATGCTGTGGGGCACCGTCAACCAGCTCATCATGGGCCAGAACATCCTGCAGGCGGTGGACGCCGCCGCCGCCACCTACGGCCCCGACGACATCTACTGGTACCTGTCCCAGGGCGGCACCAAACCCCACCGCTACGCGGCCTTTGCCCTGGTCCACGGGGACGACACCGCCACCCTCTACACCCTGGACCAAAGCGCGGCGGCGTAACGATTGCACTTTTCCCTGTTTTATACTATACTTAATGCGGCAGGGCTGTTCCCCTGCCGCATTTTGCGTTGTTTTGAGGTATTACCATGGCTGAATTCATCACCCGCTCTCCCGAGCAGACCGCCGCGCTGGGCCGCCGCCTGGCCCAGGTGCTGCCGGGCGGGGCGCTCATCGCCTTTACCGGCGGGCTGGGGGCCGGCAAGACCGCCTTCTGCCGGGGCCTGGCTGAAGGGCTGGGCTGCACCGACCCGGTCAGCAGCCCCACCTTTGCCATCGTCAACTATTACCGCGGGCCCCGGCCCATGGCCCACTTTGACCTGTACCGCATCCACACCGAAAACGACCTGGCCGCCGCCGGCTTCTACGACTATCTGGACCAGGGGGCGGTGGTGGCCGCCGAGTGGAGCGAGAACTTTGCCGCCCTGCTGGCCCAGGAGGACCCCATCCGGGTGGACATCCAGATCCTGGACCAGACCAGCCGCAAGATCACCATCGAGGGGGTGCAGCTATGAACATCCTGGCCGTAGATACCGCGGGCAAGACCGCCGGCGTGGCCCTGATGCAGGACGGCCGCCTTTTGTACGAGGTGTATTTCGACGGCGGGCTGACCCACAGCGAGACCCTGCTGCCCCTGATCGACACCTGCCTCAAGCTGTGCGGGCTGACCTGCGCCGACATCGACCTGTTCGGCGTCAACGCCGGGCCCGGCAGCTTTACCGGGCTGCGGATCGGGCTGGCGGCGGTCAAGGGGCTGGCTTTCCCCCGCAATACGCCCTGCGCGCCGGTCTCCACCCTGGAGGCCCTGGCCGCCGGCCATGTGGGCCAGGGGACCGTCCTCTGCGCCCTGGACGCCCGGCGGGGGCAGGTCTACTCCGCCGCCTTCGATCTGGCCACCCACGCCCGCCTGCTGGAGGACGACGCCCGCGCCGCCGGCAGCCTGGCAGATTTTGTAAAAAACTGCAAAAAGCCCCTCTTTTTTGTTGGTGACGGGGCTTATCTGTGTTATAATATCTACAGTGAGGCAGAAGGCGTGCTGCCGGTGCCCCCCGCCCTGCGGGGCGGGCGGGCCGCCGGGGTTGCGCTGGCCGCCCAGCGGATGGCCGGGGCGGGGCTTGCCGTCCCGCCCGAAGCCCTGCTGCCCGACTATCACCGGCTGAGCCAGGCCGAGCGGGAGCGTGCCGCCCGCCTGGCCGCCGGCCAAA